>Ga0224534_1001716_pt1 | contig 11180 bp, 12 predicted proteins | sample 714E12024metaG_FD_172012 | JGI IMG/M metagenome (GOLD analysis project Ga0224534, IMG submission 172012) | Peat soil microbial communities from Stordalen Mire, Sweden - 717 E1 20-24 | ecosystem: Environmental > Terrestrial > Soil > Wetlands > Peat | place: Sweden: Norrbotten County, Stordalen... | reverse complement strand
TGCTGCTCCTCGGACGGGTTGTCCGAGGAGCCTGCCGAGCAGGGCCTACCTCGCGCCAGCTGCTACGAGAGTCTCCTCAACGGGTGTACGAAAACGTCGGAATCGGTGTACGGATTCGATCGGAACGGGTGTACGGAATGGCTCGGAATCCGCAATCACAGCGGCGATTCGAGCTCAGTAGTCGATTTCGCAAGGGATGTCGTACCGGCTGCCAGCCTATTCCGAGGCGTGCAAAGAGCCCGAACAGCTCGGATGACGTAATCGGAAGAGGTCTCAGCCCTCTGGTCGTGGTCGCACAGGTGGCTCCACGCAGTAGCCAACCCCAGCGAGCCAGGCGCGAGCCCGGCCCCGCTGGCGCTCCTCGGAGAACGCGTACCAGCGCTCGATCTCGCCCGGCCAGCGCCCGAGCACGTCCTTGAACCTGCGAAACGCGCCGCGCCCGTCGATCGCGATTGCCAGGCGATCAGCGCGCTCGGGATCGGCGACGGTCTCGATGAACAGCTCCATGTCGCGATAGCCCTCGTGCGAACCCTCACATCCGACCCATAACCAGCGTTCCGGGTCCTCGGCACTCTCCTCGTCCTCCTCGTCGATCTCGCGCGCGTACTCGACCGCGGCCCGGTGCCACACCTCGCCGGTTTGGCGATCGATCCGCCCACCACCGTCGATCGGATCCCCCTCTAGAACCGTGGCCAGGTCGTCGAGATCCACCGGCAAGGCGACGAGCGGCAGCGGCGCTCGTTTGCCCGCCAGGGCCTCGAGATGGTCGGCCAGGTCGCCGTCGCCGTAGAAGCCGCGCTCCCGCAGCGCCCCGGCACAGGCCAGCGCGAGGTCAGCTGCACCCTCGAGGTCCTGGGCGAGCGCCGCGCCGAGTCCGTCTCCGAGCAGCTGCAGAGCGTCGTCGGACCCAGGTGCCCTCGGCGCCAGCGCGACGACTGCTCTGCCGTCGCCACGGTAGACAGCGCTTCGCAGTATCGACTTCTGCTCCTTGGCGTCCATGGCTCCTAGTCTGGCGCCGTGGACTCTGACTTGTGCGAGGACTGCGGCGCCCCCGGCCCCCGGGTCTCCCTCAACGGGGTGTCGCTCTGCGACCGCTGCTCGGACCGGCGCGTGGCGGCGATCACCGGCTACCCCGAGCTGCCCGATGCGCCCCAGCCCATCCAGGTGGCGGACGGTGACGGCCGGCTCCATCTGCTCGAGTACCGGGTCTGGCGGGCACCGACGGGCATCGAGGTCGAGCTCGAGGAGGCCGGGGGCGCAGAGGGTTACTACTTTGCCGTGCTCGGCGCCCATGACGCCGACGTCGGGGAGTTGGTCGCCCTCGTCAGGCACCGCGCCGAGCAGGAGATCGCCCGCCGCTACCTCGAGCCGAACCCGCACCGGGCCGGGTGGATCATCCATGGAGACGAGGCCGCCGGGAGGCTCGTCTGGGGCGAGGAGCGAGAGCTCGGCGGTCCTTATGACGTGGTGGTGGACGGGCGCACTCTCACCTGGGAAGAGCTCGGGAGGGCGCTCGAGCCTTACGAGGGTTGGCACTTTCGCCTGGTGCTCGAAGATCGATGTGAAGACGTTCGTCCCGATGCCGAGGTGATCGAGCTCGTGCGTCCGGAAGACGGACAGGATCTGGGGAGAAGCGAACCGGAAGGACGGCCCAACATCGACATGGTTCTCGTCGAGTTCCTCGCCGAGCAGGAACAGCGACTCGCACCACGGACGTACAGGAACTACGCCGATGTCGTGTCTCTGCTCCGCGACTGCATGAACAGCTATGGGTACCAGAACCTCGCCGACGCCGAGCGATCGCGATTCGACGATGCCTACGACAGCGACGACGAGGCGTTCGTCCACCTCTTCGGTCCCGAGAAGATCACCGACAACCTCGGCGAGTTCCTCGGCTACTTCATGGTCCGCAAGGTCATGGCCGGCGAGGAGCTGCTACGGGCCGCTGGCACCGTCACCAAGAAGCTCGCCAAGTGGCTCGGCGAGCAGGCCTACCTCGACCCGCACGGCGTCGACATCGCAGTCGACCGGGGATCAGCAGCGCTTCGGGACCTTCCGAAGGCCGAGAAGTTGTCGCGCTTGCTCCACGAGCAGGCCTGCAGGACATCGATCAATGTGCACGAGCTGAGTGATGACGACTACATCGAGGACTACCTCATGATCGAGAGGGTCGAGCCCGGCGCGATCTTCTTCGACGGCGGCGTCGGCCCGGTCACGGTGACGACGGCTGCCTCCGACGTCGCCGAAGCGGGCTGGTCGGTCAGCATCGTGCTCGGTCGAGTGGGAAAGAGCTGGCAGGTGATCGGCGTCGGCAACGTGTATCCCTGAAGATTCCTCGAGCACGACCGAGCGCCCCCCCCTTACCGCCCTCGTTCTGGTCTCGGCTCCTTGACCGCTCGAAACCCAGAGTCGTCCCCGAGGTGGAAGTAGATGTGCCCGATCAGCGAGCCGTCTTCTTCGAGCGCCGCCCAGCCGCGACCACACGCGCGATCATCGTCGTCACTCCCTTCCCAGGTGAACTCGACACCGGGGGACTCGTTGTGAGGCGCCTCGCGGCAGTCCATCCATCCCTCCACGGCGATGAAACGGAAGCTGCCTGTCAGATCCCGGCGGAATTCGATGAACGCGGGACCAACGAGGTCGAGAGCCTCACGATCCCAGAGATCCATTTCCGCTATCTGCCACTTACCAGCCACGACCATCGCTCACCCCTGCGTCAACTTGCCGCAATCTTGCCTTAACGGGCGACCAGTCCGGCGTCGCTCTTCTTCAAGCTGGGTCGGCAGTAATCAATTCAAGCAGTGGGACATTCTTGAAGACGGCGTCATGGGAGACGAGCGGAAGGCGAAGACGGATCGCGGCCGCCGCGATCCATCGGTCGCCGTCGTGGATCTTGTTGCCAAGAGCGTGTCCGGTCCGCTGACAGTCAGCTCGCAACTCGGCGCACACGGTAATCATCTCGTCGTCGGGCTGGACGATAGATAGCTCCGCGATCCGCCACTCGAGCCGGCGACGTCGTAGCTCACCCCACCCAGCCCGTATCGCACCGAAACGAAGCTCCATCACTGTTTGGAAAGCGAGGACAACCGGCGCTCGGCCGATGAGCACCCTGTACTGGTCAGCGACTGGATTCGGCCGCTCGTCGAATAGCCAGCTGATGACCATGGTGTCCACGACGACGCCGGGCCGAGGAGCGTCGCTCATGCTTCAGCGAGTGCCTCCAAGAACGCCGCCCACTCCTCATCGGAGACGTCTTCGATCACGAGGTCTTCGCGCTTCGGGAGCGGGCGCGCGCTCTTGAGGGCCTCGGCGGGCGGGTAAACGTGCACTCTTGATTCGTCCGGCTGTTGTACGGTCGACACGCCATAAGTGTAGGTGCGTCCGCAGGGATCCCCTCACCCCTACCAAGCTGCACCCGCGACGAACGCAGACACTATGTGAGTAGCACCACAATCGAATGACACCCGAGAGCGCTCATAACGCATGGTCGTTCGCGGGTCAGTGTGCGACGCGGCCTCTTGGAAATCACGCATCCGTGACATCGGCAGCTTGCTCGACGTGTCATTCCAGCGTGTCTCTCAGATCCTCAGCAACCAACGGAAGGTCTCCTGACCGAGCGCAATCGGTCTGACGACCCGAATCGAGGCACGCAATCTCCCTGATGCGGGACGCCGATCGCGAGAAACTGACCGCCAGATGAGTCCGGTCGCCCGCGGTTGAGCGTTCCGGGTGCCGAGCACCATCGAGCCAGGCGGCGATTTCGGCCGGGTCGAATCTGATGAACCAACCGACCTTCAGGTAGGGCACCCTTCGTTCGGCGATGAGTCGGCGAATGTGGCGGATGCTCACCCCGAGCCGCTCGGCGAGCTGCTCGATGGTGAGGAGTTGCGGCAGGACGTCGGTGTTGGCCATCGGTCTCCTTGAGCGTCGTGGTGTTGGTTGCGAACGAGACCGGCGCCGACAAGGTGTCAGACGGTGACGAGCCTCTACTAAGGAGGCACTGGGGCGTCCAGGCTAAGTGCGCGCATCCCACCCGGACCCTCGTTCACCACCAGAACGCGGCCGTACCAAGTCGATCAACCAAACACAATGCCATTAACCATTCTTTACCATCATTAACCTCTATCTACCATCCACCAATCCACCCACATCCTCACCCATTCGTTCCCCTTTTCTCTTCCATCTACCGCACTCCACTCATTCCATCAACCCTCTTCCACCCTTTCCATCTTCCCACCTCACTCCCTTCATCAACCTTCTTCACCCACTCCATCACCCACTCCATCGTCCCACTCCACCAATCTCATCATTCACCATCACTTACCTTCACTAACCTCTATTTACCTAATACTAAACAACCTCTTTACTTCACCTCCATTCCTGCTATAACCACAAACCAAGAGGAACACGTTTGCAACTTTCAGTTGGCGAGGGGGTGGTGTGCGTGGCGTGGATGCGGATGATGGGAGCCGACTCGGTCGACTACCACGAGCACACCGTCGCCGGCCGGGGTGACGACCCGGTCGCTGCCTCTGGCGAGTACTACGCCTCGCGCGGAGAGACTCCGTTGTCCTGGGGAGGCTCGGGACGTGGACCGCTGGGCCTGGACGGCGAAGTCGACATCGCAGACTACAGAGCCCTCTTCGGCATCGGTGGCGCCCACGACCCCCGTACCGGTCGGCGTCTCGTGGGTTGCCTGCGTCCGGGCCTGGAGCTCGTCATTTCACCTCACAAGTCAGTGGCCGAGCTTGGCGTGATCGGTCGCGCCGAGGACATGCACGAGATCGTCGATGCCGAGCGCGACGCCACCCTCGAATATCTGGACCGTCTCGTCGCAGAAAGAGGTGGTCGGAGGGGACGTGCCCAGACCCGCGTGGCCACCGGTGGTCTCACCTGGGCGACTTCCCGCCATGCGACGACCCGGGCCGGCGATCCCCAGGTGCACGATCATGTCCTGATCGCGAATGCCGTGTTGATGCGAGACGCCCGCGGAGGTTGGAAAGGCGCCGACACGGCGTTCTTGAGAGACCATCTGCACGCGGCGACGGCGGTGGGACGGATGGCCGCAGCCGCCAAGGCGGTCGAGATCGGGTACGGGATCGTCGCCGACCCGGGCCCGTCCGGACGGCTCGGAGGATGGGCGATAGCCGGCATCCCGGCCGAGGTCTGCGAACTGCACTCCACCCGCTCGGCACAGATCACCGCCGCCGTCGGACCCGATGCCTCGTATGCGGCGCGGTCGGTCGCAGCCCGGGCCACCCGGGACCGCAAGGCGGAGGTCCGCGTCGAGGACCTGTTGACCCGGTGGCAGGACGAGCTGACCGCTGCTGGTCATCCCCCGGCCGATCTCGTCGCCGCGATCGAGGTGGCGGGTTCCGGCTATCAGTCGCCGAAGGTCGATCTCGAGCAGCTCGCCAGCGAGCTGCTCGGCCCGGATGGGCGCCTGGCGAGTGAGAAGACCTTCACCCGTGGCGACGTGATCATCGCCGCGGCCCCGCACCTTCACGGCCTGCCCGTCTTTGTGCTCGACCAAGCTGTCGATGCCGTCCTCGCGCATGGCGATGCGGTCGCCCTGCCGGTGGTGACCGGAAGCAGAGAACAGGTGTGGACGGCACGCTGTGTCCTTGCCGACGAGGAGCGCATCGCAACCCTGGCCGAGTCACTGACCGGCCATGGAGGCCCGAGGGTCGAGGAGCAGGCCGCGCTCGATGCTGTCGTCCGGCTCGAGGAACGTCTCAGCGCGTCGTTGAGCGCCACCCAGCACGAGGTGGCAGTCGGCCTCCTCGTGAGTGGGCACCGCCTCGATCTCGTCACGGGTGTGGCCGGGTCTGGGAAGACGACGACGCTGGCGGCGGTCCGCGACGGCTTCGAGAGCGCCGGCTACGCCGTGCTCGGCACCGCGACCTCGGGACAAGCAGCCAAGAACCTCGGAGAGGGCGCCGGGATGGACTCCCGCACCGTCGCCTCGCTCACCTGGCGATTGGAGCACAACACCCTGGAGCTCTCGGACCGGCACGTGCTGATCCTCGACGAGGGCGCCATGACCTCAGATGTCGACCTCGCCCGTCTTCTCACCGCGGTCGAGCGATCCGGGGCAAAGCTGATCGTCGTAGGAGACGACCGCCAGCTCGGTGCCATCGGCCCCGGTGGCGCGCTCACCGCCCTCGCCAAACGCCACCCCGAACAGCTCTGGGCGCTCACCGACAACCTGCGCCAGACCAACCCCGCCGAACGCGTCGCGCTCTGTGAGCTCCGAGACGGCGACATCGCCGCCGCCGTCACTTGGTATGCCCGCAACGGCCGGGTCCATCCCGTGCCCGACCGCCGCCGGGCGGTGACCGGGATGATCCGTGCCTGGGCGGCCGACATCGACGCCGGACGGGACCCCCTCCTTCTCGCCTATCGACGCGACAACGTCGAGATGCTCAACCGCGCTGCTCGAGACCTCTGGGAGCGCTCCGGGAGACTCACCGGCCCCGAGCTCATGGCACCCGGAGGGCGCACCTATCGGGCCGGGGACCGGGTCATCACCCTTGCCCCCGGACCTCACGGCGCCTGGGTCACTTCGCAAGCTGCCCGGGTCACCGCGATCGACCCGGAGGCCCAGACTCTCACCGCGATCACGCCCGACGGCCGCCAGCTGCACATGGGCGCCGATGACATTGGCGCCGACCGACTCGGTTACGGCTACGCCATCACTGGTCATCGTGCGCAGGGCGCCACGGTCGAAGTCGCCCACGTCCTCGACGACGGCGGTGGCCGGGAGCTTGCCTATGTGGCCATGAGCCGTGCCCGGAACGCCAGCCACGTCTACACCACCGCACCCGACCTCACCGAAGCCGCCCAACGTCTGACCTGGTCCTGGGATGACGAGCGCCGCCAGCGATGGGCCACTGACCAGGCCCGAGCCGCGCAGCGCCTCGAGGCCCTTCGCGCCGAGCACCGACAACTCGTCGGGAGCATCCCACCTGCCGTCACCAACGAGCTCGCTCACGTCCGAGAACAGCAGGCCGACCTCGAAAAGGACCTCGCCGACCTCCGGACCGGCGCCGGACGATGGGCGAACACTCCCGTCCGAGCTAGCTACGAGGATCTCCGAGTTGCTAGCCGAGCCCACGAGGAGAACCTCCGCCGCTTCCAAGATCCACACCGTGGGCTCCTCGCCCGGCACCGAAGCCGCGAAGACCTCAGGACCAGTGTCGCCACGCTGCAGGCGGCCGAGCGTGCCTGGCAGCGCATGACCGAACCTCACGCTCAGCCCCTCGAAGGCGAGCAGTCCCGGCTCGCGGCTCAGATCGGCGAGCTCCAAGATGCGCAACAAGCGAGAGCCGACTTCATCGAAAGCCATCCTGAGCTCGCCGACCGCATCAGCCAACTACGCCGAGCCATCGAAACCCAACAAGCCAGCCCACATCGTCCCCGCCCCTTCGCCACGAGCACTCCAACCCCACCGCCGATCATGCACCGGCGGAGCCTCGGGCCTTCCTACGAACTGCCGCCCACGCCAGCGGTACCCACGGGCCCCGAGCTCTGAGCCCGACCCCACCCTTGGCACAGGACAACCACGAAAGAGCCGGGAACATCGCCGTCTTCGGGCATTGGCTGAGCCGCATATCGCCGATTCTGGCGCGGCATGAAACTGCAGACGGGTCGATGTTCTGTGCGCCCCCATGCGCCGTTCTAGTGACGCTCTGGCCGACTCGGCGGTTTTCGGGCGAGGAAGGGCTGGAATCCCCGGCAGACCCGTAGACATGCTGGAGGTGCAATTACAGATGCTGGGCCAACCGTAGCGTGTGCGCTCGGGGACCTATTGAGCGAGCGCTGCTTTCATCGTCGGTTGAGCGGCGAGGAAGAAGGTGTGGCTGGACCGGCGAGTCGCAGGGTGATGTCACCGCGGATTGCGTGGCTGATCACCCGCAGGACAGCAGTCTGGCGATCGACGGGAATGTCGGGCGCTTCCAACTTCACGTGGTTGTCGACGGATCGGCCGGTCACTTCGACGGCGGTCCCGCGAGGGAGGAGCACGTCGATGTCCCGAAGGAGCGCGTAGGCGCGGAGTTCGATATGTGCGGGGAGTTTCTGTGCCGCCGCGAGGTCGACGACGACGTCACCGAAGAGCGCGATGGCAGTGAGGTGCTTTTCCACATCCCAGGATCGTGCCCGCGCTCCTTTGTGAAACCAGCCGCCTTCGAAGATGGGCTCGAGGCCGAGCAGCCATCGGTGGCGCGCTCGAATGTCTTGGGGGGAGTTACCGCCCGCGTCTGTCATAGCTGTGCCTTTCTCGTCAGCTCGGCAGGAGAGGAAGCGGAGACGTGGATCGCAGTAGTGGCCACGGCGGCCAGCCAGAGTACGCAGGTGGTCGAGAGCATCCGCTCCGCTATCCCCTCCGCTGTCCCGGTAATCGACGCCGCGCACAGCCCCAAGAAGCACACCGGGCAGACGACGCGCGCTGTCACCATTACGGGCTTCAGGCGTCGCCACTGCGGTAGCACCTGCAAGCGCCTCCACAACGGACCGGGTATGAACGCGAGCACCAAGAATGCGGCCGTGGCGACGACCGCGTCGGTCATTCCACCGGGGCTGTAGAGCTGGCGGTGGGCGCTGCAGGCGTAGTCAGAGACCTGGCAGGGGATGAGTGGGAATGAGTTGCCGATCGCCAGCCCAGCGAAAGCGAGCATCCACGGCGCCGACTCCGCCACCTTGCCCGCTCCGGCTAAGGCGGGCCGCAGCCCGAACACGACGAAGCAGAACGTGCCGATCCCGCCGATCGCAAAGCAGGCGATCGGGAACCACACGTGCGGTGCCGTGGCGGCCTGCATGTCGCTGATGGTGTCCGACACCACGCTGTAGCCCGGTCCTTGCCAAGTTTCGGCGCCGAGCCACCCGGCCATGAACAGCACTTGGGCTACTACGCCAAGTACTCCCCACGCCGCCAGGTGACCACTTGCAGCCGGGGCAGTTCGACTACCCGCTCCCGCTTGTGGCGCGTTCACTGCCTGGAACCCCTATCCCGAGGAGAAGCACGGTGACGTCGGCGAGGTTCCCGGCCGACGGCATCGTTCTCCCGCTCGGCGACCTCGGCCATCGAGCTGCTGAGCCTTTCCAGCAGTGCAGTCAGGTCGCGTACCTCGCTCCGCTGCCAGCCGGCCACAAACGTCGCGAACCGCTCCAAACCGACGCCCTGCAGGCGCTGCATTTCGTCGCGCCCAACTGGCGTAAGCGCAACGAGCCAAGCCCGACCGTCATCTGGGTCCTCCCTGAATTGGACGTAGCCGGCGTCTTCCATCTCGCGCAGTTGCCGGGTCACCAGCGAGCGGTGGACCGATCTTTGGTCGGCAATATCGGAGGGCCTGACCTCCTCGCTGGCGGCGATGACCTGCAGCAAGTCAAGAGCCGCCGCTGGTTTCCTCTGCCGCCGTGCTCGCTCCACACGGGAGATCAGGGTGAACAGCGCGATGACCATCGACCGCACATCGTCCTCGTTCGGTTCCATGCCCCGATGATATTCTAGTTGATTGACACAATCAACTTTATTGTGGCCTGGTTATCGCAGTCTCTACGTCAGGGCGACCTCACGGACACGGCCTTGCCGTTAAACCGCCGTGCAAAACCAGTTCAGAAAGGGCACGCAAAACGCCGGCCCACGACAAAGCCAGACGCGCCCGATCAGACGGTAATTTCGCCCAGTCACGCCGGCTATACCCGAGGCGCTTCACGCCGCGAGGCTTCGCGAGCTCGATCGAGTGGGGCGACACCTAGTTACGCCTGCCGGCTGTGACGTCTGCATGATCAGGCGTCTAGCTGTCGACTCCCGCAGCAAGCTCGCTGTCGCACCTAGGTCCGAGAACCTCAACCGAACAGCGCGGCCCCGATCTTGTCGGCCGCTTCTCGCTGCATCGACGGGGTCACGTGACTGTAGAGATTCATGAACAGCGACGGATCCGAATGCCCGAGCCGCTCAGCTGCGACCTTCGGTGCCACGCCATTGGCGAGCATGAGCGTTGCGCAAGTGTGCCTGAGCCCGTGAGCCGTCAGACGGGGTAGGCCGAGCTCCTCGCTGTAGCGGCCGAGCAGGCGTGACAAGTACTGGGGATGGTAGGGACCACCGGCCGGGCGGGTGAAGACGTGACCGGTCTCCTCGTAGAAGTCTGCTGCCAACCGCTCCTTGGCCTGCTGCGCGCGCTGTGCTCGCAACACGCCGACGAGGGCCCTGTCGATGTCGACACGCCGGATCGCGTCGCGACTCTTGCCGGATGAGGCGACGACGTCGTGCCCGAGGTAGGTGGAGAACTCGACGACGCTCACTACGCCTTCGGTCAGGTCGACGTTGTTCCACCGGAGCGCGACGAGCTCACCGATCCGAAGTCCTGCGCACATCAAGAACGCCCAGACGGGATACGTGCGGTCTCCTTCCATCAAGGCGAGGAACTCTCGGGCCTGCTCGGGGCTCCAATGGCGCGGGACCGAACGCCTGGCCTTCGGTCTTGGCGCGTGCATGAGCGGATTGACAGCCACGATCCCGCTCGAAACCGCGAGCCTGAAGGCTCCTGCAAGCGGCGCGCGCGCCAGGCGGATCGTGTTCGGCGCCAGAGGCCTGCCGTCCTTGGCTCCCCCTTCGGCAAGCAGCCTCCGCTGCCAGGTGAGGATCAGCTCCGGGGTGACATCACGAACCTTGCGGTTGCCCAGGGGCTTTCGCACGTAAGTCTGCGCGTAGACGCGGTAGTCGTGTCGGGTCTTCGGCGACAGGCGCTGGTCGGCATCCAGCCCGTCCAGGTACAGATCGAGCAACTCGTTCACGGTGAGCGCGACCGCGCCCGGCTTCACAAGTCCCGCGTCGAGCTTGCCGATGAGCTCCCGTCGAGCCTTGGCAGCCTCACTCGCCGTCGCGTATCCGCGACGCGTGATCTGCTCCCGCCTGCCGGTCAGCCCGTCCTTACCGAGAGAGACCTTGAAGTACCACTGGCCCCGGCGGTCGGCGTACACACCTTCTGGTCGTGCTGGCATTGCACCTCCGTGAGAACGCTTAGGTTCTCACGAGGTTCTCACGGGGGTGTATCGCTCCCTTGTGACCGAAGCCTCACCCCCATCTACCAGGGACTTTCTGGTCGGGCTGGCCGGATTTGAACCGGCGACCTCTTGACCCCCAGTCAAGCGCGCTAACCAAGCTGCGCCACAGCCCG
>Ga0224534_1001714_pt1 | contig 11185 bp, 10 predicted proteins | sample 714E12024metaG_FD_172012 | JGI IMG/M metagenome (GOLD analysis project Ga0224534, IMG submission 172012) | Peat soil microbial communities from Stordalen Mire, Sweden - 717 E1 20-24 | ecosystem: Environmental > Terrestrial > Soil > Wetlands > Peat | place: Sweden: Norrbotten County, Stordalen... | reverse complement strand
ATGAACGTGGCCACCGGGGAGGTCCTCTACGACACTCGGCGCTCCCACACGGCCGCCGACGTGCTCCGGTTCTTCAAGCTGATCGACCTCCACGTTCCGAAGCACCTCGAGGTCCACGTCGTCCTCGACAACCTCTCCGCCCACAAGGCTCCGCCGGTGGCCACATGGCTGGCTGACCCCAAGCGCGCCCGCTGGCACCTCCACTTCACCCCGACCTCCTCGTCGTGGCTCAACCTCGTCGAGCGCTGGTTCGGAGAGCTCACTGAACGACGCCTGCGCCGTGGCGTGTTCACCTCGGTGCCCGATCTCATCAATGCCATCGAGACCTGGACCGAGCACTGGAACGACGACCCTCAGCCCTTCATCTGGCACAAGACGGCGCAGGAGATCATCAAGAAGGTGCGTCGAGGTCGGGCGTCACTTACCCGAGTCAAATCCGCGACGCGCCACTAGGCCACGAAGTACTTGGCCTGGGGGTGGTGGCAGATGATCGCCGTCGTCGACTGTTCGGGATGCAGTTGGAAACCCTCGCTGACCACCACACCGATCCGGTCGGCGCCGAGCAGGTCGACCACCTTGGCGTTGTCCTCGAGGTTCGGGCACGCCGGGTAGCCCCACGAGTACCGGCCACCCCGGTACTTCTGCCGGAAGAGCCCGGTCAAGGTCGGGCCGTCCTCCTCGGCGAAGCCAAGCTCCTCGCGGATCCGGCGGTGCCAGTACTCGGCGAGGGCCTCTGCCATCTCCACACCGAGTCCGTGGAGGTAGAGATACTGCTGGTACTCGTCCTCGGCGAACAGACGCGCGGCCTCCTCCGAGACGCGTGATCCCATGGTCACCACCTGGAAGCTGGCCCAGTCCGGCTCCCCCGATGCCACGGAACGGAAGAAGTCGCTGATGCACAGCCAGGGCTCCTCGGTCTGGCGGGGGAAGCTGAACCTCATCAGCTCCGACGACCGACTGTCGTCCTTGAAGATCACCAGCTCGTCGCCGTCGGCGTTGGCGGCGAAGTGGCCCCACGCAACTTGCGGCACCAGCAGCTGCTCGGCCTTCGCCGTGGCCAATTGCTCACGGAGCAGACGCCGGATCCGCTCCTTGAAGGACGGATCGTCCTCGCCGCTCTCCGGTCGGAACCCCCACTGGTTGCGGAAGAGTGCCGTCTCGTTGAGGTAGGTGGCCACGTCGTCGACGGACATACCCTTCGCCACCCGGCTGCCCACGAAGGGGGGCACGAACACCGGGTTGTCCGTCACGACCTCGGGCGAACGGGCCGGAAGCTCCTCCCCGCGCTCCCGCGCCTCTGCGGCAGCCAGCTTGCGCATCTCGCTCCGGCGGGGCCCGAGGTCCCGACCCCCGACGACGGTCCCGAAGTCCGGATCGTCCTCTCCGGACCTGGACAGCTCCACCAGGCGGTCCATGGTGCGTAGGCCCTCGAACGCGTCCTTGCCGTAGAAGAGCCGCCCGTCGAAGACCTGGCGCAGGTCGCGCTCCACATAGGTCCGGGTGAGCGCCGCACCGCCGAGAATGACCGGGATATGGGAGAGGCCCCGGCGATTCAGCTCATCGAGGTTGTCGCGCATGATCAACGTGGACTTGACCAGCAGGCCACTCATGCCGATGGCGTCGGCCTTGAACTCCTCGACGGCGGCGACCATCTCGTTGATCCCCACCTTGATCCCGAGGTTCTTCACGGTGTAGCCGTTGTTGGTGAGGATGATGTCGACCAGGTTCTTGCCGATGTCGTGCACATCGCCCTTGACCGTCGCCAGCACCAGTAGTCCCTTGCCGCCCTGGTCGGCCTTGTCCATGAAGGGCTCGAGGTACGACACGGCGGACTTCATGGTCTCCGCCGATCCCAGGACGAACGGAAGCTGCATCTCGCCGGAAGCGAACAGCTCGCCCACCGTCTTCATGCCGGCCAACAAGTGGTCGTTGATGACGAGGAGCGGAGTGAGGCCCTGGGCCAGGGCCTCGTCGAGATCGGCCTCGATCCCGTTGCGGTCACCGTCGACGATCCGATACTCGAGGCGGCGTTCGACGGTCCACCCCGACTTGTCCTCGGCCGATGCTGCAGTGGAGGCGGACACCCCTTCGAAGAGGCCGAGCAGTTCGGTCAACGGGTCGTAGCCGTCGCGCCTACGGTCGTAGACCAGATCGAGGCACACCTCGCGGGCCCGGTCGTCGATCTTCGACAGGGGCAGGATCTTCGACGCATGGACGATGGCGGCGTCGAGGCCCGCTTCCACGCACTCGTGCAGGAAGACCGAGTTGAGGACCTGGCGGGCTGCCGGGTTGAGGCCGAAGGAGACATTGGACAGGCCCAGCACCGTGTAGACGCCGGGGAGTTCCGCCTTGATCCGCCGGATGCCCTCGATGGTCTCGATGCCGTCCTTGCGGCTCTCTTCCATGCCGGTCGACAGGGGGAGGGCCAGCGGATCGAAGAGGAGGTCCTCGGGCCGGAGACCGTACCGCTGGGTGGCGATGTCGTGGATCGCGGTGGCGGCGCGGACCTTCCAGTCGGCCGTGCGGGCCTGGCCCTCGGTGTCGATGCAGGTGCAGACCACGGCGGCACCGAACTCCTTGGCCAAGGTGAGGAACGAGTCGAGGCGGGTGCCCTCGCCGTCCCCTTCCTCGAGGTTCACCGAGTTGATGACCGCTCGCCCGCCGATCCACGACAGGGCGGTCTCGACGACCGGCGCCTCTGTCGAGTCCACCACCAGCGGGGCCGTCGACTGGGTGGCGAATCGCGACACCACCTCTTCCATGTCGGACACGCCGTCCGCCCCGGTGTAGTCGACGCACACGTCGATCAGGTGCGATCCTTCTCTTACCTGTTCGCGGGCCATGGCCACGCACGTGTCCCAGTCACCCGCGAGCATCGCTTCGCGGAACTTCTTCGAGCCGTTGGCGTTGGTCCGCTCCCCGATGACCAGGAACGAGGTGTCCTGGGTGAAGGGAACCTGTGTGTAGATCGAGGCCGCCCCGTACTCGGGCTCGGCATGGCGCGGGGCCGGAACGAGGTCCGCACAGGCGTCCACGACCGCAGCCAGGTGGTCCGGTGTGGTGCCGCAGCACCCTCCGATCACCGAGACGCCGAACTCGCTCACGAACTGGCGGTGGAACTCCGCGAGCTGGGAAGGCTGAAGGTCGTAGTGCATGGCGCCGTCGACAACGGAGGGGAGCCCGGCATTGGGGAGGCACGCGACCGGAAGGGTGGCATGGCCCGTGAGGTGGCGGAGGGGCTCGAACATCTCGGCCGGTCCGGTGGCGCAGTTGAGCCCGATCACATCGACATCCATGGCCTGCAGCGCACACAGCGCAGCACCGATCTCGGTGCCCGGCAGCATCGTGCCGGTCAGTTCGACGGTGACCTGGGCCTGGATCGGCAGGTGGCGGCCGGCCGACCTCATCGCCCGACGGGCTCCGTTGATGGCCGACTTGGCCTGCAACAGGTCGAAGACGGTCTCGATGACGATGAGGTCGACGCCGCCCTCGATCAGGGCGCCCGCCTGCTCCTCGTAGGCGTCGCGCAACTCCGCGTACCGGATCTGACCGAGGGTCGGGAACTTCGTGCCGGGCCCGATGCTCCCGGCCACCCAACGCTGCCGATCCGGAGTGGAGAAGTCGTCAGCCGCTCCTCGGGCCAGCGCTGCGGCTGCCAGGTTCAGCTCCCTCACCCGGTGCGCCTGGCCGTACTCGGCCAGCACCGGGGCGAACGCCCCGAAGGTGTCGGTCTCGACGACGTCGCAGCCGACCTCGAAGAACGATCGGTGGACCCGGTCGACGGCATCCGGGCGCGAGACCACGAGGAGCTCGTTGCACCCTTCGAGATCCGGCCCGCCGAAGTCCTCGGCGGTCAGCTCGGCCAGCTGCAGGTTGGTCCCCATGGCCCCGTCGAAGATCACGACCCGTTCGGCAACGGCCTGCAGATAGCTCGAAGGGTTGGTTTCGACGGTCATATCCGGACAAGGCTACCGGGGAGGTGCCGGGCGCCCCGCAGCCCGGCCGGCCGGGGGCCATGCGAGCGGGGGCGGTCGCTGGCGTCGGCGTGGAGAGGGGCTCGAACGGCATCGTTTAGCATCGGGTCTGTGATGAACCAGTGTTGAAGATCTACACGAAGACGGGCGATGACGGGACCACCGGGCTGCTCTTCGGCGGTCGGGTTCGCAAGGACTCCTACGTCATGCAGATCAATGGGACCGTGGACGAGGCTCAGGCGGCGATGGGCATGGCCCGGGCGGAGGCGGAGCCGGGATCCGAGCTCGACGAGCTGCTCACCGGCCTCGAGCGCGACCTGTACGTGCTGATGGCCGAGGTGGCCACCGACCCCTCCAACCGGTCCAAGCTGGTTGCCGGCAGAACGCTGGTCACCCCGGAGATGGTCGCCGCGCTCGAGGTGCACATCGACGATCTGATCGCCCGCTTCGCCATGCCCACCGACTTCGTCGTGCCCGGCGCCAATCGGAGGTCGGCGGCGTTGGACCTGGCCCGGACCGTGGTCCGCCGGGCCGAGCGGCTGGTGGTGTCGTCGCCGATCGAAGGATCTCAGGTGGGCCGCTATCTGAATCGGCTCTCCGACCTGTTGTGGGCGATCGCCCGGTGGACCGACGGCCAGCAGCACCTGCTGGCTCGCGGCCCGGGACACCGGCGCCTGCCGGACCCGACCGCCGGGGCACCCGGGGGCGAGGGCTCGGATCGTGCGATCGCCGATGGTCCCGTGCACGATGAGAACGGAGAGGTCCACTGATGAGAATCACCGCCACGTCCGCTGACGCCCCTCCGTCCCATCCGGTGGCATGGGGGGTGCCGGTCGCCACGGGTGACGACGGACCCCGGTATGCAGTGCCGCTGGACGGGTTCGACCTGGGCCTCCCGGCCCGGCTCGATCCCGCCTGGTGCAAGCGCCGTGACTTCGGCGGCAAGGTGGGCCAGACGCTCACCCTGCGCTCGGCAGCCCCGGCGCCGGCTGCCCCCACCGAAGGCGGTGCCTCGGCACCGGCCGCACCCGCTTCGACCACGGAGATCGTCCTGGTAGGAGTGGGCGACCCCGGGTCGTTCGAGGGCGACCGGGGGCTCGAGTCACTGCGTCGGGCCTCGGCTTCCTTCGTCCGTGCTGCCGGTAGCGGCGAGTCGGCGGTCCTCCTGCTGGCTCCTGTCCCCGATCTCCCGGTCGGGAGCTCGGCGGAGGCGGCTGCCGTGGGCGCCGCGTTGGCCGCCTACCGGTACGACGGTTTCCGCACGGCGGACAGCCCCGAGCGGCTCGAGGCCCTGGTACTTGCCGTGGGGTCGCCTTCCGATGTCGACGGCGCCGATGGGGGTGCCACCCGTGGTGCCCGGATCGCCGAGTCGGTGAACCTGGCCAGGGACCTGGTCAATGAGCCGCCGAGCTCCCTGACGCCCCAGAAGTTCGCCGAAACGTTCGCCGCGAGGTTCGCCGACGTGTCCGGGCTGTCGGTCGAGGTGTGGGACGAGGGTCGGATTGCCGACGAGCATCTCGGCGGCCTACTGGGGGTGTCGAGGGGATCGACCCAGCCACCGAGGTTGGTGCGGGTCGAGTACGAACCGAAGGATCCGCTGGTGGTCGACGGCCGGGTGCCCCATCTGGTACTGGTGGGCAAGGGGATCACCTTCGACTCCGGCGGCCTGTCGCTCAAGTCGGCCGGTGGCATGGAGACCATGAAGACCGACATGGGCGGAGCCGCGGCCGTGCTCGGAGCGGTCGACGCCGCCGCCGCGCTCGGGGCGCGAATCCGCATCACCGCCATCACACCACTGACCGAGAACATGCCGAGTGGATCGGCCACCAAGCCGGGTGACGTGCTGACGGCCCGTAACGGCAAGACCATCGAGGTCCTCAACACCGATGCCGAGGGGCGCCTGATACTGGCCGACGGGCTGTCTTTGGCCGCCGAAGCCGAACCCGACGCCATCATCGACGTGGCCACGTTGACCGGTGCCGCCGTGGTGGCACTGGGCAAGGAGATCGCCGGCCTGCTGGGCAATGACGACGTTCTCGTCGAAGCCGTGCGGGCGGGGGCGGGCCGGGCCGGCGAGCCCGTCTGGCCGCTCCCACTGCCCGACGACTACCGCGCCCACATCGAGTCCGAGATCGCCGACATGCGCAACGTCGGGCGGCCCGGACAGGCCGGAAGCATCTCGGCGGCCCTGCTGCTGGCCGAGTTCGTGGGCGAGGTCCCCTGGGCCCACCTCGACATCGCCGGGCCCGCCCGCTCGGACGAGAGCACCCGTTACCTGGCCAAGGGAGGTACCGGCTACGGAGTACGCACCCTGGTGGCGTTGGCGACCTCCGAGGAGTTCGCGCGCTCTCTCGTGCGGTCGGACCTGTCTTAGGGCGACGATGGCAAGCTCCGGCCGGAGGTCTCGGGAATCGGGTCAGTCCCGGTGCACCGGGCGCCCGACCGGAAGGTGCACTATTTTGCCTTCGGTGAAGGTCGCAGTGCTGGGAGCGGGTTCGTGGGGGACCACGATGGCGTCGCTGGTGGCACCGCGGCAGGACACCGTGCTGTGGGCGCGCAACCCCGAGGTGGCTGCGACCATCGCCACCGACCACACCAATCCCCGCTATCTCCCCGGGTTCGACCTGGCCCCGGAGCTGTCGGCCACCGCCGACCTCGAGGAGTGCGTGTGCGAAGCGGACATCCTGGTGATCGGCGTCCCGAGCTCCGGATTCCGCCACGTGCTCGAGGAGGCCTCCGTCTGGATCCGCCCGTGGATCCCGGTGGTGAGCCTGGCCAAAGGCCTCGAGCGCGGATCGCTCCTGCGGATGACCGAGGTGATCAAGCAGGTGGTCCCCGGCCACCCGGTAGCCGCGTTGACCGGACCGAACATCTCCAGCGAGATCATGTCCGGAAAGGCCGCCGCCGCGGTGATCGCCACTGAGGACCTCGAAGTGGCCAGCGCGATCCAACAGGTCTTCACCCGTGGCGTCTTCCGTGTCTACCTGAACGACGACGTCATCGGCTGCGAGATGGGCGGAGCGCTCAAGAACGTGGTGGCCATCGCCGCCGGGATCGGTGAAGGGCTCGGTGTGGGCGACAACACCCGTGCCGCCGTGATGTCGCGCGGCCTGGCCGAGCTGACCCGGCTCGGGGTGGCGATGGGGGCACGACCCGCGACCTTCGCGGGCCTGGCCGGAATGGGTGACCTGATCGCCACCTGCATGAGCCCCCACAGCCGGAACCGCGCCGTGGGGGAGCAGCTGGGCAAGGGACGGAAACTCGACGACATCCTGGCGGAAATGCACATGGTCGCCGAGGGCGTCATGACGGCGGCGGTCGTGCTCGAACTTGCCGAGCGCCACGATCTCGACCTCCCCATCTGCACCATGATCGACAAGGTGGTCAAGGGTGACATTCAACCCCTCGACGCCTACTGGGGCCTTACCCCGGCCGGTTACGAGACAGAACCGGGCTGACCTGCCCGCCTGCTGAGCTGCCGCCCGGCCGGTGGGGAACCCTGCAACCGGTCAGGCCCCGGACTGCCGACGGGGGCGCACGGCATCCTCGGCGGCGCGGAAGGCGATCGCCGGGTGGAACTGCCAGACGCCGAGTTGCTGTTCGATCTCGGCCCGGTCCCGTCCCGCGGAGGCCAGCCCGGCCGCCAACCGGTGGGCCCGCAGGCGCATCTGTTCCGGTTCGGACAGCCGCTGCTCGGCCAGCCACCGCCGGTGGCTCTGCTGAAGCGATTCCGGCAGCCGACTGACGTGTCTGAGGGGGAGGGGAGGGATGTGGACGCGGACAGCGAGCCCGGACGGCCCGTACGGGCGGGCCAGCTCGAACGTGCACAGGCGTTGGAACGCCCGCCGGAAGGGCGAGTTCTTGCCCATGCGCTCGCCCAGCCCCAAGGACCGCGCCGTGTCGGCCAGATGGAGTTCGAATCCGTCACGATGCACCTCGAGGCCGTAGGAGAGGCGCCTCAGGAGCCACGTTGCCGATGGGCCGATGATCCCCAACCAGTACAGCTCGACGTAACGCGAGCAGGGGTCGACGCCGTGGGGGTCGGCGATCGGATCGAGCCATCGGACGATGTGGAGGGTCGGATCGGAGGCCCGGGGTGGGGCGGTCGCAGCAGTCGGGGCGGACCTGCCGCCCACTGGTTCGGGTGCTCTGAGGGTGGTCGAGGGCATGGCGTCCTCCGCAGTCGTTCGGTGGTGACGCCGCACCCTTGCAGCACACAGGCTGCAAGCGGGTGCGAAGTCTGCTGACCACTCGACGTTGACCGCTGCGGCTTGCCGGGCACCTGGACGATGACCTTGCTACCCGGGGCGCCCGGGAGAGTATGCCGCCCAGCGGGTTGACCATGCGGCCGCTCGCCTGCCCCCAAAGGCACCTCGGTGATACAGGCTCAGACGAGCTCCGCACTGCGGTGAGCCGTGATCGAGGTACGGTCGCGATACAAGGGCAACGCCCGGGACCGTGAACGGACGGGAGACTGGAACCAAGCACGGCAAGAGCCTCTGCGACAAAGTGGTTCCGACTGCGCGTGGCCTTTGCGCTTGGGGTGCTGGCTATTCTGGCTTTCGAGCTTTCCGGTCATCGGAGTTGGCTCGTGATCCTCCTACAAGCACTGCTCATCGTCGGCATCATCGTCACCAGTGCGCTTGACCTGCGTGACCTTCGACGCAGCCGAACCGCAGCACCTGGGCCACCCTCGGGGTGACTACTCGCTGCCGGGTCGGTGTGCCAAGACGGCACTTCGGGGTTTGGCCAGCTCAGCGTTCGGCGAGCACCACCAGAGTTTCGGGACGAACCCCATCGGTGCTCATGGCTGCAGCTGCCGCCGGAGTCGCCATGAATTCCTGGAAGGCATCGAAGTCGGGAATCTCCGCGATGATCCCGACCCGGTTCGCATTCTCCGGGTCGACGAACGTCCGAAGAGAGATTCCAAGTGGCCCGAAGACCTCTTCACGCTGGGGTGATGCAAGCCAATGCTCCACGTCGTCTACCTCGTGGAAAATTATGTAAGTTGCCACTCCGGCCTCGTCTTTCCCCCGCTCCGCCAGGTACGGAGTTGGTTGATTGGTTGACCGTCACGCTAAGCCAAGAGGTCAGCGATAGCAATGGCCCGAAGTTCACGTCGCGACGATGTGAAGGAGTCGAGAGTCACTGTGGGGCAGGCTGCGCCGCGACTCCGGAGCGTCCCATGCCGGCTATGGGAGCGCTTCCTCGTCGAAGGAGACCAGGGCGATCTCGTAGAGGTGGTCGGTCCCGGGGACGAGCCCGGTGGTCTCCACGTCGATCGCTACGTAGGCAGGACGGGGAGCTGGCATGGGAGGAGGCTACGCAGTGGTTGCGACTGACGCTCGGAGCAGGATCTCGGCGGCTGGCAATCAGCCCGGCTGGAACTATCCCATACACCGGGACGGTGAGGCACGCAACGCGCCCGCCTGAACCGCTTGGTTACCGTCCTCCCCAGCTCTGCAATGAGGTTGTAACCGACGAAAGGATCCTGCAACAGAGTTGGTGGGTACGTTGAGGCGATGCCCAACGACCGGGTTTCTTCTTGTGATGACGTGATCAACTTCATTCGTCGAGAGGCACCGATGGAATTCGAGCGCCTTCAGTCCGTTGCTCGACTCGTCGAGTCGAAGCCTGGGCACCTCCGAAGTCGCCCGGATCCTCGCGATCTGTCGTATGCAGCCTGGCTCCAGGCCACCTTCGGGATCTTCAGCAATCGGAACGACGTCGAGGGTACTGCGTGGAGTCGACAGTCGGTCTCGGCGCGATCCCGTGAATGGGTACTCGCACGCTCACCATCGGTACTGTGCTCCGACAGCGACGATCCGGTCCCGAGCCCTCGAAGATCTGCTCGGAGCTCCACCAGAGCCTGCGCCCGATCGCAGCCGGGAGGACGGGGACAGTTCGGCACCTGAGGGTTGGTCCGTCACTACGGCGAGCCAATACCATCTGAGACGATGATGTTCGGTGCAACAGGATGATGGACGAAGGACGATTGGACGCAGGCGAGGGTTTTCCTGGCTCGCGTCGATCAATGGCGCGCATCGAGGACAGCACGGATCGGAGGTGCCCTGCGGAGACTGCACGGCGTGCTGCACGTCGTCGCAGTTCGTACATATCGAACCTGACGAGGAGGACACGCTGGCCCATGTACCTAAGGAGCTGCTGTCCACGGCTCCCGGGCTTCCCGGCGGCCACGTCCTGATGGGCTACGACGAGCAGGTGACCGGCACCAGATAGCTGAGCCAGCCACTGTTCGATCGACGAGCACCGACCCCGAACTTGTCGCGTCTACGACTGCCGGGTCTTTGCTGCAACGGGCACTGGGATCCCGGACTCAGCCAAAGGTCGGATCGCTGACCAGGTCCGTCGCTGGGAGTTCCGATTCCCCTCATCGGAAGATGAGGCCGAGTACCGGTCGGTGCGCAATGCCGCCACCTACCTCGCTGACCACTGGGCGGAGCTTGAAGAAGGGTTCGGAGCCCTCACTCCGATCCAGCAGTCCTTGCTCTCGATCCAGCTCTACCAGATGTTCCTCAGCCGTTGCCGCGCTGCGGGGCAGGTCGCGGGCACAGAACCTTCACTCAGTGCGGTTCGCGTTCATCTGCGGGGCAAGTGGGTGTGTCCGACGAGCAGCTCGCACTCCATTACGACATCGCCAGGCGAAGGCAACCGCTGATGCGACCTGGGTAGCCTGTTCCAAGACCTCTGAGTGAACCGGCCTGGGTTTCCTGGAGGCTCCAATCCTTGGAAAGGTTGGAGTCATGAACCGGCCTGGGTTTCCTGGAGGCTCCAATCCTTGGAAAGGTTGGAGTCATGGAAGGACAGAAACCATCATTGAAGCGGTACCCACCTGAGCTGAAGGAGCGTGCCGTGCGTATGGTCCTCGACGTGCGGCGGGACGATCCTCAGGACCACGGCGTGATCACCCGGGTCGCCCGCCAGCTCGGCATCGGCGTCGAGTCCCTGCGCACCTGGGTGAAGCAGGCCGAGGTGGACGCGGGCGCCCGGGGCGGGCTCACCAGCGAGGAACGGGCCGAGCTCGTCGAGCTGCGCAAGAAGACCCGTGAGCTGCAGCGATCCAACGAGATCCTGCTGGCTGCAGCCAGTTTCTTCGGGGCGGAGCTCGACCGCCGACCGAAGAAGTAGTCGCCTTCATCGACGCCCACCGGGACAGGACCACCGGTGGGCGTCGATGGGGGGTCGAGCCA
>Ga0224534_1001713_pt1 | contig 11186 bp, 7 predicted proteins | sample 714E12024metaG_FD_172012 | JGI IMG/M metagenome (GOLD analysis project Ga0224534, IMG submission 172012) | Peat soil microbial communities from Stordalen Mire, Sweden - 717 E1 20-24 | ecosystem: Environmental > Terrestrial > Soil > Wetlands > Peat | place: Sweden: Norrbotten County, Stordalen... | reverse complement strand
GATCAGGTCGCCCTGCGCCACCAACTGCTGGCCGCGCAGCACGGCCACGCGGATGGACAGGTCGGGCGTGCTCTTCAGCAGCCAGTTCTCCGGGTCGATGGTGATGCGCCGCGGCCGCCCAAAGGTCTCGACGGTGTAAGGCGAGTCGCTGCCCGCCACGTCGATGCGCCGGTCCTCCGTCTTGCCGTCGGTCTCGATGCGCAGCTCCACCGGCATGCGGAAGAGGTCGAGATCCTCGCTGATCGATCCCACCGTGCGGAACCCCTTGTTGTTGCCCAGCCGGAAGACAGAGTACTTGTCGGTGAAGGCGGGCGCGCCGGTGCCGTCGATCCACTGCGAGAAGAATGAGGTCAGTTCCAGGTGCGAGCCGTTGACCGGCTGCGCCTCGGCCACCGTCTCCACATCGGAGCCGCGAATCCCCTTGTCGGCATATTGCGAGAGCAGGCTGCGCAGGAAGCTCTGGAAGGCGTCGTCGCCCATCTCCCAGCGCAGCATGTGGAAGACCATCGCGCCTTTTTCCAGCGTCATCGACTGGAACTGCGGCGAGAAGGGATCGAGTCGGCCCAGCGTGGTGAGCGGCTCGGTGTCGTAGGCCAGCGCGCCGGCGGAGACATCGCCGATGGCGGTCTGAAAAGCGTTCTTGCCCGCCGAATCCTCCAGGTACATTAGCTCGCCGTAGCGGCTCATGCCGTTGGTGATCCACGCGTCGTTCAGCGTGGCGGGCGATACCTCCGAGCCCCACCACTGGTGCGCCAGCGTGTTGGCCAGCAGGCGCTGCGAGGCTGCGGTGCGGTCCACGATGCGATTGCCCGCGATACACGCCATCTCCGGCGCCCACGCGGCGCTGACGGCGTCCTCCGGCAGCTCGACGATGTTGATGCGGCCGGACTCCGGCTGGCCGAAGACGCTGGTCATAGTTTCGAACTCGCGCCCGGCCAGAGCGGCAAAGTCCGGCGCGCCGTCCTTGCGCTTCTCCGTCACATAGACGTGAATGTTGCTGATGCCGGAGGCGGTGATCGCGGGCAGGAACTTTCCCGCGACAATCGTTCCAGGAAATCCCGGCTTCGACCAGACAAAGCTGAACTCGTTGCGCCCGTCGGGCAGCGTCTTCTTCGTCGCCGTCCCGCTGCCCACGGCGGTGTAGTCCGCAGGCACGCGGATGTGCATCTCGGCGGTGAAGCGGTCGGTAAACAGTCCCGGCGTCGAGAGCGGAAACCAGCGGCCCGCGTAGAGCAACATGCTGATGGGGTCGGCGATGGCGGCGAGTTTAATTCCATCGACCGGGCTGGTGTCGGAGCCGGTAAGCGTGCCCGAGTACGCGAAGTGGAAGATGTTGCTGGAGCCCTTGGCCAGCGGCGCGGGCAGTGTAACTCGCACGGTGAAGTTTGCCGCCAGCCGTTCGGAGTTGAGCGCGGCGCCCGTGCCGTCCGTCAGCGATGTGATGTTGAGGCCATTGTTCAGCTCGAAGGTCGCCGTGGTCAGGTCTTCCAGCGCGGTGAAGCTGACATCGGCGGTGGCTGTCAGCCTGCCCGTGGCGGGATCGAGGTCGGCGTTGATGACATAGCCGGTGATGTTCAACTGCGGGCGCACGGGAGCGGCATTCGCAGTCATCCAGCAGGGAAGCGCGAGCGCGCAGAGAGTGAGGAACGCAGCGGCGAAGGCGCGAAAGCCGGTAGCGCGAAAGCCGGTAGCGCGGAAGATCGTGGCGATCCGGGTTCGCGGGAGGATTCCAGTGCGGGTTCGAGATCGGCGAAACATGCGTTCGTGAATCCTCAGGATGCGTTCAACCTTAACTGTAATCGTAAAGCCGCGTGCGTGATGCTGCAGATTGGATGCATGCGCCTGAAGTCTGTCTCTTGTTGAGACCCAAATGGTTAGACGTTTGTTGCGGAGCTTCGGCGCGCGACGGAGTCGGTTGGGCGCAGCAGTTCCTCGACAGCATCGCAGACGCGATGGATAGGGTCTTCGCCGGGCGCGGGCAGCAGCCGCGCGCACGCCTCGGCCAGCGCGGCGATCATCTCGCGGCGTTCCGGAGTCTCGTCCAGCAGCGGGCGCAGCGCGGCGACCAGATTCGCGGCGGTGAAGCGGCGGTTCAGCAGCTCGGGGACGATACGTTTGCCCGCAATCAGGTTGACCATTGCGACGGGCAGATTGCCGTCGGCGTCACGCTCGGCGGGAATCTCGGCGGGGTAGCGGACCATCCGCCTGGCCAGCGCAAACGTCAGCGCGCTGACGCGGTAGACCACGACAAATGGCGTGCCGATGGTGAGCGCCTGCACGGTCGCCGTGCCGCTGGCCACGACCGAGGCGCGCGCGTGGAAGAGTGCCGCGCGCGCGTCGTCGACTAGTACAATCCGCGGAAGCACCGCAAAGCCGGGCAGCTTCCTATTCACGGCAGATTCGTGTGCGGCAATCTCATCTTTGATCCACGCAAGGTCGATGGTCGATGCCACCGGCAGCAGATACTGGCAGACCCTCTTCTGATCCAGATTCACATCCAGATTCAGATTGGCCGCGGCTTGCAGCATCGCCGGCAGGTTCTCCCGGATCTCGCTCTGCCGACTTCCCGGCAACAGCGCAACCCAGTGCTTCGCCGGATCGAGCCCGTGCTTCGCGGCGTACTCTTCGCGCGTGATAGTCGGCAGCGGAAGCGCGGCCAGCGGATGCCCCACAAACTCTGCATCCACTCCGCGCGCGCGATAGAACGCGGCCTCGAAGGGAAAGATCACCATCATGCGATCGACATACCGCCGCACCAGCCTCAGCCGCCCGCGCTTCCATGCCCACAGTTGCGGGCTGACGAACCACAGCACGGGAACGCCCAGCCGCTGCAGCCGCCTGGCGAGGCGGAAGTTGACCTCGGGAAAGTCGATGAGAATGGCTACGCCGGGCCGCTCGCGTTCAATCGACGCCACCAGCTTGCGGTACTGCGCATAGATGTACGGCGCGTGGCGCACCACCTCGGTGAAGCCCATGTGCGCCACGTCTTCGGCGCGCACGACGCGCTCCAGCCCCGCGTCGGCCATCGCTGTGCCGCCCAGTCCGGTGAACGTCGCATCAGCCAGCCGCGCGCGCAGTTCCGCAATAATCCCCGCGCCGTAGTGGTCGCCCGAGGCCTCGCCGGCGGAGAGAAAGATGCGCGAATTGGAGTGGCTAGCGATGCCTATAAGTTTATCTCCCCCGCGCAGCCCTGCGCCGCCGCGCTACGATAGAGACGTTCGGGAGGCATCTGTGGCGGTCCGTGCAATGCGCTTTCAGGCGGTGCTGGAGAAGGGGAACCGTGCGCTGGGATGGACCATCGCGCGCGTGCCGTTCACTCTGGCGGATTTGCAGGCCGCATCCGGCAAGCCGATGGCGCGGCTGCGCGTGCGCGGTACGGTCAACGGCTTTGTCTTTCGCACCTCGTTATTTCCCAATGCGCGCGGCGGCTTCCATCTGCTGGTGAACCGCAAGATGCAGGCGGGTGCGGGAGTGGGCCTTGGAGATGCGGCCGAGTTCCGTCTACAGCCGGACCTCGACCCGCGCGAGGCGGAGTTGCCGGACGAGTTGGCCGCGCTGCTGGACGACGAGCCCGGCCTGCGCGAGTGGTTCGATGCGCTCTCCGAGTCCATGCGGCGCGAGATCGGCAAGTGGGTGATGGAACCCAAGAGCGAAGCAACGCGAATGCGCCGCACCGAGCAAATGGCCGAGCGTCTGCTGGCCACGATGGAGGGCGAACGCGAGCTTCCGCCAATCGTCGAAGCCGCATTTCGTGCGCATCCCAGGGCGCGCGCGGGATGGGCCCGCATGACTCCCACGCAACGGCGCGGCGAGCTGCTGGCGGTCTTCTACTACCAGACGCCGGAGACGCGGCAGAAGCGGGTGGAGAAGCTGTGCAATGCGGCGGAGCAGCGTTGAGTAGCAGATTTGCCGCATCGCAGGTTGGCAATCACTCGATTGGGATCGTACCGCGCATCGCACATCGCGCATCAATACACTAGACGTAATGCCCTTTGAGACGCCATACGCGGCGCACGGAACCGGTCCACAGGAGCCTCTGAGCGGCTTTGCTCCGCTGCGCATTGCGATCTTTCGCAATCGCTGGATTGCCTCCACGGTCTCCAGCGTCGGCACCTGGATGCAGGACACCGCGGGCACCTGGCTGATGACCTCGCTGACGGCGTCGCCGCTGCTGATCGCGTTGATGCAGACGGCGGCCAGTCTGCCTGTGCTCTGTCTGGGGCTGCTGGCCGGGGCCACTGCGGACCTCTTCGACCGCCGCCGCCTGCTGATCTTCTGGCAGTGCTGGATGCTGGGCTCGGTCGGCGTCCTCGCCGTCCTCACCTTCCTCGGCCACATCTCGCCGTGGTCGCTGCTGGCGTTCACCTTCCTGCTGAACATCGGTTCGGCGATGAACAATCCAGCATGGCAGGCGATTGTGCCCGAACTTGTCCCGCGCGAGCTGGTGCCCGACAGCGTCTCGCTGAACGCCGCCTCGAACAATCTCGCCCGCGCCGTCGGCCCCGCGCTGGGCGGCCTGATGGTCGCCGCTTTCAAGCGTACCGACACCGGCAGCGCCTACGTCTTTCTGCTGAACTCGGTCTCGTTCGCCGCGGTCATCTGGGTGCTGTTCAACTGGAAGCGTATCCCGCTCTTCAAATCGACGCTGCCCTCGGAGCGGATTGCGGCCTCCATCCGCTCTGGCCTGCGCTATGTGCGCTACGCGCCCAATCTTCAGGCCTCGCTGCTGCGGGTCTTCACCTTCTGCTTCTTCTTCTCGGCGATCTGGTCGCTGCTGGCGGTGGTTGCGCGCAACGACCTGCATCAGGGCGCGTTGGGCTACGGCATTCTGAACGGCTCGCTGGGGATTGGCGCGGTGGCGGCCGCGCTCACCCTGCCGCGCCTGCGGCACCGCTTCTCCACCGACCGCATCATCGCCGCTGCCACCTTCTACACAGCCTTCACGCTGATCGTTCTGGCCCGCATTCACCGGCCCGCGCTCATCATTCCCGCGCTTGTCGTCGCCGGTTACTCGTGGACCAGCAGCATGGCCTCGCTGAATACTTCGGTGCAGATCTCCGTGCCGGACTGGGTCCAGGCACGCGCGTTGGGCGCCTACATGATGACCTTCCAGGGCGGACTCGCGCTCGGCTCGGTGGTGTGGGGACTGATTGCGGAGCGCGCCAGTACGCCCATCTCGCTACTCTGCGCAGCGGCAGGATTTGCAGCGACCTACCCGTTGGTGCGGCGCTTCCGCATCCTCAAGGGCGGCGTGCCAGACACCACCCCGCACAAGTGGAAGCGCGCCGCGCCCGAACTCACGCCGTTCCTCGAAGCCGAGCCAGTCGCTGGCGAGGACGAAGAGGCCACCGACCCCGCGCTCGCCGGCCCCGTTCGCATCTCCATCTACTACCAGGTCACGGTGGAGAACTACGCCGAGTTCACCCGCGCGATCCACCAACTGCGCCGCGTCCGCCTGCGTGACGGCGCGCTGCGCTGGGGTATCTACCGCGACGCCATTAACCCCGAACTGCTCAACGAGACCTTCATCATGGAGAGCTGGCTGGACTACCTGCGCTCGCGCGAGCGCCACACCGCCGCCGACGAGCGCATCCGCGAGCAGGTGTGGGCGCTGCACCGCGGAAGCGAGAGGCCGCGCATCGGCTACCAGCTCTACGCGCGCGAGATCGCCAACCCCACACCGCCTGAGATAGAAAGGTAAGCCCATGCTCAACTGGTTAGTCATCGGAATCGGAGACATCACCCGCAAGCGCGTTCTGCCCGCGGTGCTGGCGGAACCGCGCAGCCGCCTCTACGCGTTGCTCACGCGCTCGCCCGCCAAGGCCGCGGCCTATCCCGGCGCGCTCGTCTTCACCGATCTCGGCGATGCCCTGCGCGACCCGGCGATCGATGCCGTCTATGTCGCCTCGCCCGTTGCGCTGCACGCCAGCCACACCATCGCCAGTCTGCGCGCCGGCAAGCATGTACTCTGCGAGAAGCCCGTCGCGCTGGACTTTGCCCAGGCCGAATCCATGGCCGCTGCGGCACGCCAGTCGGGACGGCTGCTGGGCGTTGCCTACTACCGGCGGCTCTATCCAAAGTTGGTCCGCGCGAAGGAGTTGATCGCCGAGGGCGCAATCGGCCAGCCGGTGCTGGCGGAGGCGAACTGCCACGGCTGGCTGGAGGGTCCCGACCGCGCCTGGCTGAAGGACCCCGCCATCGCCGGCGGAGGGCCGCTCTACGATGTCGGCTCGCACCGCATCGACACGTGCAATTTCCTCTTCGGCAGGCCGCTGCGCGCCACCGGCCTGCTCTCCAACGCCCTGCATCCGCTGGCGGTCGAGGACTCGGCCACCGCGCTCGTCGAGTACGCGGGCGGCATTCACGCCGTCATCGACGTGCGCTGGAACTCGCGCATCGTTCGCGACCAGTTCCGCATCATCGGCAGCGAGGGAGAGATCGTCCTCGATCCGCTCAACGGCCCCGCGCTCCGCCTGCTCCCGAGCGACGGCAAGCTGACCGAGGAGCAGCTCCCCGCCCACGCCAACGTCCACTTCCCAGCGGTTGAGAACTTCGTTGCCGCCGCCCTGGACGGCGCGCCGCTTGCCTGTCCCATCGACCAAGCCATCTTGACCGACTGGGTCACCGAGCGGGTGAAGGAGAGCAATGTACGGGAGGGCTAGTAATGAATCCCGGATGAAGAACCATCCCAGCGCGCGTCAGCGGGGAGCGGGGAACCGCCGCCAGGATCAGCCCGTATAGTAATTGCATGGGCCCACAGTTTAGAAAGTTCCGGATTGAGCTTCTAGCGCTATTGAGTCTGTCGCAACTCCTCACTGTTGTTGGATTGCGCTCTGCGCAGGCGCAAACCCCAGCACAGCCCGCGCTAGCCGTACAGTCGCAGCCAGCCACCAGTTCCCAGTCTTCAGCCACTAGTGACGCGCAACGGCCATTGCCCGATATCAACACCCTGATTCGGCAGGTAAGGGCGCAACAGAAAGCCTCATGGACGACGTTCCGGCAGTACACCTATCACTCGTCCAACACGGAGATTGATCTTGACTCGCACGGGAAGGCGAAGAAGACTACAAGCAAAGAGCTGGAGACAGTCTGTGTCGATGTTGGATGTTTCCCGAAGTTGCTGGAGGTCGATGGAAAGCCGCTCTCCGACGATGCGATGAAGCGGCAGAACGACGTGATTGATAGCCGAATTGCCTGGATCAAGGAACGGAATGAAAAGAAAGCCGCAGGACAGCCTCTGCCTCCGCCACTGAAGATAAAAAAGTCTGACGAGGTTGGCGACGATAATTTAATCTTTGCGTACTCTGTCGGGAGCTTTCTCCAATGGGGGCCGCAGTTGGGCACATTCTCGAACGTTCGCCGGGTCGATCTGCACGGGCGGCCGAGCATCGCCGTCGACTATATGGGCAATCCCCAAGCAAAGGCCAACTCGATGCTGGATGGCGTCTTCCGCAATCTGGCCGGAACCGTCTGGGTCGACGAGCAGGACCACGCACTGGTGCGCATTGAGGGCAAGGTCTTCGATGACTACAAGGTCGGCGGCGGCCTGCTCGCCGATATCCACAAGGGCGCGACGGTGCAGATGGAATGGACCAAGGTTAACGACGAGGTCTGGCTACCGTTGGCGTTCAGCGGTCGCGGCTCGGCGCGGATCATGGTCTTCGTCAGCCACAGCGAGCAACTCGACCAGCACTGGTCAGGCTATCGCAAGTTCCGCACCAGTTCCACGATCCTTCCCGGTGGCGCCCAGGTTCCCGGCGCTCCGCAAGCCACCGAGCCAACCCAACCCCAGCCCTGAAACTGCTGCCGACTCGCTATCGCGCCGACTCGCTGCCGTTAAATAGCGAAGAGGGACAGCCGCAGCCGTCCCTCCCGCAAATCTTTGTTGTAGCCACTGGCGCAGCTAGAGAATGCAGCTAATGTACTAGAGACTGTACGAAGGGCTAGAGAGGCTGAACGTCAGACGCCTGCCAGCCCTTGGGCCCCTTAACCACGTTGAACTGCACAGCCTGTCCTTCTTGTAGGCTCTTGAAACCGTTCGAATTGATCGCCGAGTAGTGAACAAACACGTCCTCGCCGTTCTGACGGCTGATGAAGCCAAACCCCTTGGCATCGTTAAACCACTTCACTGTTCCTTGTTCCATGTTGGTAATTTCCTTAGTACTGATAAATTTTCATTGCCGCAAGATCCAAATCGGGGATCGACAACATACAAACGTCGCAGAAACCAATCTGTTTCAAACGATGGTTGAAGAGTAGCACATATTGCAACAATTTTTACGAAAAAATTTGCAACTGTTTTATTTACAATGAACGGCGACCGGTTGAGGCCCCTGCCAGGGATGCCTGCTTCGGCCCGTCCGCAGCCTGGAAGAGCGCAATTACGAGTGCTTCAGGACCGCATTAGTCCGGATTCACAACCGCCTCAGGCCGGCGGCAGGTGGGCTCTGACGATCTCTTCCGCCCGCTCCAGTACCTCTTCCAGGCTCATCGCGGTCGAGTCCAGAAGCACCGCGTCCTCGGCCGGGCGCAGCGGCGACTCGGCCCGGTTGCGGTCGCGGCGGTCGCGCTCGTGCATCTCCTCCACAACCGCCTGCTCCTCTGACCGCTGCTGCTCGGCGGTCTCCGGCGCCGGGGCCTGGCGAGACTCGGTCTGGCGCGCTGTGGTCTGCTCGATGGGTGCGGCCTGGCGGAACCGCCGGTTGCCCCGCACCTCCGGCGCGGCGTCCAGAAAGATCTTCACATCGGCGTCGGGAAAGACCGCCGTCCCGATGTCGCGCCCCTCCATCACCACGCCGCCCTGTGCCCCCAGCGCCCGCTGCTGCTCCACCATCCACGCGCGCACGCGGGGATGGACGGAGACCTGCGACGCCGCCGACGTAACGTCCGCCTCGCGAATGCGTTGCGAGACGTCAATGCCATCCAGCCGGACGCGGTTGCTGTCCACCTGCGGCTCCAGCACGATGCGGGTCGCCTCGGCCAGCGCCAGCAGCGGCCCCTCCTCGTCGAACGGGAAGTCCCCCTCGATCGCCTTCAGCGCCAGCGCGCGGTACATCGCTCCGGTCTCGATGTTGAGGAAGCCGAAGCGCCGCGCCAGGTGCGCCGCCAGCGTGCTCTTTCCAGCGCCGGCCGGGCCGTCGATGGCAATCACCGGCCGGCGCGGGCCGCTGGGCGCCTCGGCTTGCGTGGGCATGGCTTCTTCCATGGGTTCTGGTTGGCCTCGCATCAGTCGGACCCATCCTCCTTCGGTTTGAACTTGCGCGTGGGTGCCCGTTTGCCGAAGGGCTTCTTGCTGCCCGCAAACTTGGCAAAGGTGCTGCTGGGCTTGCCGGCAAACGACGCGCCTGGCTTACCCGCAGACTTTCCAAACGGCTTCTTCCCCGCGAATCCGCCCGGCTTGCCAGTAGACCTGCCGAAGGGCTTCTTCCCCGCGAATCCGCCCGGCTTTCCGAATGGTTTTCCCGCGAACTTGCGCGGCGCAAACTCTCCCGTCGCCTTGCTGGCAGCTCCACCAGCCCCCTCCGCGCGGGCCAGCCGCGCAGGCCGGTCTGAGGAGTACGGACGAGCAGCGCGGTCGCGCGGCGCATCGAACTTGCGATAGACGCGCTTGCCGCTCTCGCCGCCAAAGCCTCGCTCGCCGCCCTCTCTCGGCCTGCCCGCAAAGGGCTTCTCTCCGAATGATTTCTTCGCGTATGGCTTGCGCGTGGGCTTGTCTTTGGAGAAGCTCGCTTTGCCCGCGAAGCCCGACTTTCCCTTGCTGTCGGAGCTGCGCGCCGGACGCTCTCCGAAGCTCTTGCGCGGAGCGAAGTCCTTGCGCGACGGCCGCGCATCGCCTCCACTGGCGGTCCGGCCGCCGAATCCCTCCCGCTTGCGCCCGAAGGTTCCCGGCTTGCTGAACGTCTTGCGTGGCGGACGCGCATCGCTCTCCGCGCCGCGCGGTTTGTACTCGCGCGGCTTATACTCGCGTGGCTTGGTGAAGCTCGGCCTGGCAGCGTGCGGCTCGCGTGGCTGGACCGTTGCAGCAACGTCTTCCGTGGCTCCCGATGCGGCAATATCTCCCAACGAATCGTTGAGATCCTCCGCAACCTCCGACGGCCTCGCCGCAGCCGCCAGCCTGCGCCGCTTCTCTTCCTCCCAGGGCTTGTCGAAGCCACCCGTTTTTTTGAAGCCCGCTGTCTTGTCGAAGCCCGAAGCGGCAGACTTGTTGAATGGCCGCCGCTCGCGTCCGGACGCTGGCCCCGGTCCCTCGCGCGCCTTGAACCCAGACTTGATCCCGCCGCTTGGCCGGGCCTTGAATCCGGGCTTTGCGCCAAATCCTGTCGTTCTGCCGCGTTCAAACGGACCAGGCTTTGCGCCAACGTTCGACGGCTTCGCCTTGGCCAGGGTTCCCGTCCCGATCTTGCGTGGCTTGGGAATGAATTTCGTAATCCGCGGCGCGCCTTCGCCGGTGCTCTCTGCGCTGGCGGCTGCATCCACTTCGACCGCACTCTCGCCCTCAACAACATCCGCGGCTTGCGCCAGCCCCTCGACAACCGCCGCCTCCGGCGCAAGGAACTCCGGTAGCGAGCCGGCGACGTAGAGCATCGTGCGTCCCTCGACCGCAACCGTGTCCAACTGCCGCGCCGAGAGCAGCGCATGGACCACGTCGCGAATCCGCGAGCGCGAGGCCAGCGGCGCGAGGAAGCTCTCAATCTCGTCCCCACTCGCAACCACAGCCTGTCCCAGGTAGAGCGAGATCAGCGCGGAGAGGGCCGACGGCTGACCCGCATTCGCTCCCGCCTTGATCTGCTTGGTGAATCGCGCGCCGGTCAGCTCCCACAGCGTTGCCGCGCCATCGGGCTGGGCCAGCGGAAGCACGCGCAGGTGCGTCCATAGCTCGCCGAGCGCGCGCAGCACCGCCGCCTCCGTCACCTCTTTGCCCACCTCGGTGGTCAGGTCGTAAGCCGAGAGCGGTCCGCGCTGCGAGAGCGCCTCATGCGTCGCCAGCGCCAGCGGCGAAACCTTGAACGCGCCCGATGTCGTTGGCGGCTGCTTCCACGCCTTGTCGCCGCGCAGGGTGAAGACGTACGAAAAAACCGCAGTCGATGCGACGAAGTCCGGCGTATCGCCCGGCGCGCCCGCATGGACCGTCCCCGCGCCCAGCAGGTTCAGCGGCACGGCGAGTCCCTCCGCAACGAGGCGCGCCA
>Ga0224534_1001712_pt1 | contig 11195 bp, 11 predicted proteins | sample 714E12024metaG_FD_172012 | JGI IMG/M metagenome (GOLD analysis project Ga0224534, IMG submission 172012) | Peat soil microbial communities from Stordalen Mire, Sweden - 717 E1 20-24 | ecosystem: Environmental > Terrestrial > Soil > Wetlands > Peat | place: Sweden: Norrbotten County, Stordalen... | reverse complement strand
AAAAATGCTCTTCTGGAAAGGGTAAGCATACCGCGGCATTGTCTCATAATTCGCGGCGCTTGGGGCTTGAGGGGTTCAGGCGAGCGCGCTCAACGCGACAAGGTGTAAATGCGATGGGCCCCTAAGAAACGGCCCTGGCCCGGAATCGGGACGTTGCGCGGTGTGGCCTGGGCGTCGAAATTGGTCTGTTTTGTCCCTGTTTTTCGAAATCTCAAAATGCCACGCAAACAGCTACGAGATCGGCCGGGGGCGGCATGGGTGTTGTATACCGCGCGGGTAAGCATCGACTCCGTCACCGCCGGCAAGCTCTCCGTCGTTACCATACCGCCGCCAGGGATCGGCGCGCGCATCTATAATGATCCTCGTGGCATTTGGCCACATTGGAGGTTGTTATGTATCTTTCCGGGGATGGTCAGCTTTCGCGCCGCGCGTTTGCGGGGGCCGTAGCCAGTTTCACGATCGTGCCGCGTCATGTGCTGGGCGCGCCGTTTGTGCCGCCGAGCGACAGGCTTACGCTGGCTAGCGTAGGCTTGGGCCGACAGGGCCAGGCGGTGACCGTGGAACTGTTGGCGCGGCCGGACGTACAGGTGGTGGCGGTTTGCGATTGCAACCGGTTCAGCAAAGACTACGCGGAATATGGTGAGAACGACTTGTTGCAGTCGGCGCGCCGCCTGCTGGGCGCGGGCTACGAAAGTTGGGGCGAGGACCTGGCGTCGCCCGGCTTCGCTCAACTGACGCACGAGTTCCGGACCAGCCTTGGCATGGGCGGCCGCGAGCCGGCCAAGCGCCTGGTGGAAGCTTATTACGGCTCGCGCAATGGCTCCGGCTCCTATAAAGGCTGCGCGGCTTACAACGATTACCGCGAGTTGCTGGAGAAGGAAAAGGACGTGGACGCGGTCTACGTAGCGACGCCCGACCACTGGCACGCGCCGATCTCACTGGCGGCCATGGAGCGGCGCAAGCATGTTCTGTGTCAGAAGCCCATGACCCACACCATCGGCGATGCGCGGCGCATGGCGCAAGTAGCGCGCGATATGAAGGTGGCGACTTCGCTGCCGGTCAACAACCCTTCGAGCGAATCCACGCGGCTGATCGCGGATTGGATCGCGGATGGCGCCATCGGGCACGTACGCGAAGTGCACAACTGGTCGAGCCGGCCGTTTTGGCCGCAGGGAATCGACCGGCCCGCGGAGGCGCAACCGGTGCCCCAGGGTCTCGACTGGAATCTCTGGCTAGGCCCCGCGCCCGAGCGTCCCTTCAACCATGCCTATCTGCCGTTTGTATGGCGCGGGTGGCACGATTTCGGCTGCGGGTCGTTCGGCGACATGGGCTGCTACAGCTTCGCGGGTGTGTTCAAGATTCTGGGGCTTACGCCGCCGGTGGGCGTGGAAGCGTGCTCCAGCGAGTCTTGGGCAGAGACCTTCCCGAAGGCGTCCATCGTGCACCTGGATTATCCGGCCGTGGGCGACCGGCCCGCCGTACGGATGTCGTGGTACGACGGAGGTCTGCGACCCAAGCGGCCGGCGGGATTGCGCGCGGAGGATCGGCACTATTTCCAGGCCGGCGAGGACAATGAAGGCATCCTGTACGTGGGCGATAAAGGGATCATCCTGGCCGGATTCAATGGAAACAATCCACGCGTTTATCCGGAAGCGAAAAAGTACCAGCCGCTGGCGCGGCCACCGCGTGGCGAGCGGCCGCGCAATGTCGCCATCGACCAGTGGGTGGCGGCTGCGCGAGGTGGATCGCAGGCACCGCTGGCGAACTTCGAGATACAGAGTCCGGTGACCGAGGCGTTTCTGCTGGGGTGCATCGCGCAGCGGTTTCCCGGTGAGCGGATCGAGTGGGACACGGCGGGTATGCGGATCACCAACTCGGAAAAGCTGAACGGATATGTGGACCCGCCGGCGCGCGCTTTGCCCCCCGTGGCTGGTGGCTAGCTATTTTAGCTTGCTGCGGATTCTAGCCTAGCGAGTACAGGCCGCCAACTTGAGTTCTCGCGACGCATCGAAACGCCAGACCGTCAAGGCGCACGGGCAGTCTTGAAGTTTGAATGGTATCGCGGGGGCGGGAGTTTTACAATAATCTTTTGACAATGGGTTGGGACTATCCGCATGCGCTGTAGAATAATCACGGCGTGGCTGTGTTTCACCTCCCTCACCATGACGGCGGGCACCGCCGCCGGTCAAGCGCCCGATGAAAGCCAGTTGGCGCGCTTCAAGGAAAAAGTTCGGCAGGACATGACCAGCATTCCCAACTATACCTGCCTGGAGAGTATCGAGCGCGCGCATCGCGAACCGCATGCAAGCTCGTTCAAGCCGGTGGATAGGGTTCACCTGGAGGTTTCCAGCGTGGCCGGCAAAGAACTGTTCGCCTGGCCCGGATCCCGCCAATTCGAAGATCGGGGCGTGGCGTCTTTAGTGACCAGCGGCATGATCGGCGCCGGCATGTTCGCCACCTTTGCGCAGGATCTGTTCGTCTCTGGCAAAGGCACTCTCCAATACCGGGGCGCAGAGAAGCTGGACGGGCGTGCGGCGGTCCGCTATGATTTTCATCTCACCCAGCAAGAGAGCCGCGGGGAAATACGGGTGAACGGCGCTGCGGAGCTAGTGGCCGCTAACGGCTCCTTCTGGTTTGATCCCCTGTCGCTGGATCTGATTCGGCTGGACACGTATGGCGACGCTCTACCCTCTAACTTGCGCCTAGCGGAAGCCGTCTTCCGGACCTTTTATGCCCGCACGCACATCGGCGATTCCGACGCACTGCTACCCAAACGCTCTGAGCTGACCATGGCGTACTTCTCCGGTGAGGCAGACCGTGCAGTGATCGAGTTTTCCCAGTGCCGCGAGTACGGGAGCACATCCATAATCCGTTTCGACACGCCGCCCACTCTTCCGGAGGCGCCCAAGCCGCAGGTGCGCCAGGTGGATCTGCCGGCCGGCCTGCTGGTTCCTGTGGAATTGGATGCCGCCATCGATTCAAAGACCGCTTCGGTGGGCGATACACTGCATGCGCGCGTCGTCGAGCGAATCGGCTACAAGGGGGACCTGCTCGTGCCGCGCGGCGCCGCGATCACCGGGCATATCCGCCGGTTGGACCGCCGCACTTCGTACGGGGCCTTCGCCGTGGGCATCGAATTCTCCGAAGTCGAGTGGGAGGGCGCCCGGGCAAGCTTTTTCGCGGAGCTCGTGGACCTCAACCGCAAATCCGCCGGCGCGCACTGGCCGCTCAAAGACTACGAAAGCCATGCGCACAAGGCCCTGATCGAGAAGGGCGTCTTCTTTATCGACGGCACGCGGTTTCGCATCGCACCCCGCTTCCATATGCTCTGGCGCACACTCGCACCTACTGGGAGCGCCGCTGCGCAAGCGCCCTGAAGTTCGGGTAGAATCGAGCGGGCCTTCCCTCGAGGTTGCGGCGCCGCAACGGAATCCGAGGCGACAAAGGTCGTTATTTTATCGGCAAATGCGCGACAGAGGATTCGAGGCGCGCCTGTTCGGGATCTACCTCGCTGCGCCTTCCGCCGCCGCGCATCCCCATCCGCCCGCCGGCGGTCGCGGCGACCGGGATTGCTCGCTTTCAGAGGGGTAACTGGGATGCCTGCATCGCTGTCAGGCAAAGAGCATGACCCGCCGTGGGCGCCACAACCTCTACTTCGAATGCGGCGATGGGCTCGCATAGCCGGCGCGCATCTCGCCGAAGAATGGCGTGTCCTGCCGCTCGACACAGTCAGCGGCGTAGAGGTACATCGCAGCCGACCAGGTCTGCCAATCGCGCCCGCTAGGCTGACCGGTCTGCGCCTTGATCCACTCGTTGAAACCCCACTCCGCCTCGTTTTCGTGCCAGGGCTTCACCAGTTCGGTCAGAGCCGAGAGCTTCCGCTTTGCGAGTTCCATCCGCCCCGCCGCGACGCATGCCGCCACATAGAAGCCGCAGACAAACGGCCACACGCCTCCGTTGTGATACTCGCCGGGCCGGTTGTATTGCTCGTACCGTGGCCGCCAGTCGGGGTCGTGGCGCAGAATATAGGGAAACAAACAAGGCGGCAAATCCACGGCTAACTCGCCGCGGTCCCGCATAGCCTCGCACTCGGCCTCAATCCATACCACCAGGTTTCGCGCCCGATCTGGCGAGACGATCCCTGTCAGAATCGCCAGGCTATTGCCCAGCAGGTCGAAACGGTCGCTGTTAAAGAGTTTGTAAGAGTAGAGAGCGTAGTAAGGCTTGGATGGCACCACAAGACCCTCGTGCTCATGGGGGTTCTTCACATTGCCAAGGACCTCCAGACGGTTCATTAACTCGCGCAGTTGACCGGCTGACTCGTGCTCGCCGTAAAGACGCAGATACGCATATACCAGCGTATTCACGTACAACCCGAAACCCATTACCCACTGCTCGTCACGCCAGTCGCTGGTCGGTAACTGACCCACCATCACCAGGTCGTCGGGACTCTGATACTGCATCCAAATCAGGGCCTTCCGCGCTGCCTCGTCGAGAAACTCCGGCTGTTTGACCGATTTCCTGTACAATGCCAGGCCAAAGAGGAAAAGCGGTGTCGTATCGCTGGAACCGCGGTCGGCCGGATCGTGCGCCAGCGATGGGATGTGACCGCGCTTGGTTTGATTGGTTGCCAGCGCCACCAAGGTGCACCGTAGCGCGTCGGCAAGCTCTTCGTTGCCCGTGGCTAGAAAACCCAGGGCTGAAATCATGAGGTCGCGCGTGTAGGGTTCCGGATATCCCCATCCGGCGGTCCGCGGCAGTCCTTCGCACGGCCCCCGCGCGTTATGCAGCAGGATGCGGAGGGCCGCCTCTTTGCCCCGATCGACGGAGGCCAGCGACTTGTCGTCCATGAGCATGACCATGTTATTGAATTCCCAATCGGTCGGACACTATTTTCACAAACCGCCGGGCAACCTGGCGATAGTCGAACAACCGGGCCACGTGGGTTCGGCCCGCTTCGCCCATCCGCCGCCGCAGACCGCTGTCCTCAATGAGTGTCAGAAGATACTTAGCGAGGTCGGGTACACTGGCACGGAACTCCGCTGTTCGCGGGTTTGGAAACACGATGCGGTGGCTATCGTCGATCCCGTGGCCTTCCCCGAAGACCGCCTCTGTGATCTTACGCTCCTCGGCAACCTCCGCCAGGAATGCCGTCTCACCGTGGACCATCGTGTCCAGAAATGCCATCGCATTAATCGCGATCACCGGCTTTGCGCAGGCGTTAGCCTCCACCTGAATCATTCCGAAACCCTCCAGCCGCGACGGTGCAGCGTAGATGTCGCAGGCGGCCAATAAGTAAGGCATGAAGTTGTGCGAGACCACGTTGGTGGAGTAAGTGACCTTCTTGTCGATGCCCAGATGCGCCGCTAATTCGAGGTCGATCAGGTTCTGTTCTACCGTTCGGGGTTGGGGCCAAACCTTGCAGACATATCTCCAGCCGGGCGCCTCGGCATCGATCAGCGCCAGCGCCTGCATGACTTCCTGGGCGCCCTTGGACGCCGCGTCGCCACCGACGGTCAGGATCATGATCTGGTCATCGGACACGCCCAAAGCCTCACGGATCGATCGCACCTTGAGGTCATCGCGGCTGCGCGGCGCGAAGCTATCCGTGTCGCAACCTACAGGCAATACCTCGATATTGTCTCCCCGGAGGCCATCCCTGATATATGTCTCCTTCACCCAGTTGGAGGTGACCAGGATCAGCGGTAGGGCGTTCAGGACTTGTTGGTGTGCTGCGATATACCCGTCGGCCACGAGCCATGGCACCGCCCTCATCCCAAACTGTTGCGGGTGCAGGACCAGGTGCGGAATATGGCCCCAGAAACCCACGCCGACCACCACGTCCGGACGGAACCAGCGGTAATACCACTCCTTTTCCAAGGGCGATTCGAAGTGTACCGGGTGGACATCCACGCCAATCTCTCGCAGACCCCTGCAAAAGAGATCGCCTTGCGTCGCCAAGCCGGCTGCCGACGGCGGGTATTCGGTCAGCACCAACACCTTCACGCTTGCGGCTCGCCGGGCGTGGCGCGTTTTACGGCTGCCTGCGCCGAGTCAAAGCACCAGAACCCTTCTTCGCGCGGAGTGGTCTGTGCTTCCCAAGTTTCAGGACCAAACCCGTAAAGATCCATAATCATGCGCCGCTTTTCGAGCCAAACGCCGTCGGTCAGCACGTCCCGCCGGTCAGCATCTTCGCGCACGCGGGGCAAGTACGCCCGGTTCCCATCTTCATAAGCAAATAGCCACAATCGCCGCGTGTCGAGGCGGCCCGCACTCCAAAGCTCAACCGCAGCCTGGCAGCACTCCGCATGCCGGCGATGCCGCGTGTACTCGCCCATCGGACCGTGGGTCAAGAGCAGGTTGTAGGTGGTTCCAGCCAGTAGCCGGGCGATGGTCTCCTGCACTTGTCCGACGGGTAGTGGCGCCTGGTCCGGTCCGTCATCGAGATCCGCCATCTCACCTTCCGCCCCCAGTCGCTGTAAAACGCCGCGAAACCGTGGCGCGCGGTCCGGATCTGCCGCTCTGCATAAAGTCGCGATGCGCCAAAGGTATTCCGGATGGGTCAATATGTAGCCACCGCACCAGAGCGTCTCGTCATCCGGATGGGCGACGACAACCGCGGCTCGAGGCCGGGGATCTGACGCCAATTGAGGCGGCGCGATGGGTGTCATGGTATCCGTGAGCCGTCACAGCGTTGGCTCAGGGCACTTTTGCAGGCGTTCTCGATACGTAAGCACTGAGCACGCAGTTGGCCACCTGACGGTTCGGCTCCGGAAAAGACGCGGCGGCACAGGCGGCGCCGTTCCAAGTGCAGATACTGCGTCGGAAAGTGCAGTGTTCGCTGTTTCGGCACGCCGCGCCCGGCGACTCTGCTTGCGTGCCTCCCGATCGCAATGGGGGCCAACGTGCTCTGCATTGTCTGTCGGAGCCGTGGCAGGAAACCGGCTGCGGACTTTGGAGGAATATTATGGCTACATTACAGACAGTAACGGAAACAGCGTCGGAGTTTGGCAAACAGACGCGAGAATCATTCGAGGAGTTGGGCCGGTCAGCCGGCCGGAAATTGGATGAAGCGCGAGACGAGACAGGGGCTGCGCTCCATTCGGCCGCCTCCTCCGTGCGCAGTACGGGACGCGAAAGTTCCGCGGCGATCGACAACTGCTCAACCCACACGGCGGACCGGCTGGATGCTACGGGGTCGTACATCGAAAATCACGACCTGGGGGACGCAGTCACCGGCTTGCAGCGGTTTGCTCGCCGGCATCTGACAGGCTCCCTGGTCGCTGCAGGCACAATTGGCGTTCTAGCCGGAGCATTCCTGAGCCGCGCGACACACACGTGCGGGAGATCCGCCGAAAACGCACAACGGTAGCTCTGTCGTAAGGCCCCGCGGCAAATGGAACCCGAAGGTATCCCCCGGCGCAACCGCGCCACGGGCTTGCAGGCTGCGCGACGGCGTCCCGGTGAAGGGGCCGCTCGCCGACGTTCGAGGATGCGGCGCGCCTCGGAAATCGTACGCCGTCCGCCTGCATGTTCATACCGCGCGTGCGTGGCGCCAGTACCAAACTGGGCCGTTGGGCCGGGGGGGGCCACGGTATCCGGATCACTGCTAGCTCAGAGTGGGGATTGGACCATAGTGTCCCTTCAGGCAAGACGACCGCTTTGTGACAACCCTGGGGCCACAACAGCATCAGCGCCACCAGTCAGAGCGAATTTCTTGGCCGGGCACAACTTCGGACGGAATGCCCGGAGTCGGAGACCAGAGCTTTAGGTCATCGACTGCGAAGAGACTCTCGATTGGCTGCGTCCAATGGTGGAGCGCTAGATCGAATAGCCCCCAGTGGATGGGCATGAGCAAGCCGTGGCCACCCAGAGCACCGAAAGCTGCGGACAGCACCTTCCGGGCCCATGTGGATGTCGGGCCAGAGAGGGTTCGAGGCTCCAATCTCGAGCATGGTGAGATCAAACGGACCGAACTCCTCGCCAATATTGCGAAAGCCCGGCCATTCTCCTGAGTCGGCACCATAGTAGATACGGTGCCTGGGGCCGGTAACAGCAAACGATGCCCACAAGGTCTCAAACCGGTTGAAGAGGCTGCGACCAGAGAAGTGACGGGCTGGCAAGGCCGTTATGGTCACCGAACCGATTGTTGCTTTCCCGGTCCAGTTGAGAGCAGTGCACCGCGTAGGATCGACGCCAAGCGCCCGCAGAATATCCTCAACGCCAAGCGTGGCGATCCAGCGAGCCTTCCGAAGCTTCTCCATATGCGCAAGCCGCCGAATAGTACCGGCGCCCAGGTGATCGTAGTGATCGTGCGAAATCAGAACGGCATCGATGGGCGGTAGATCTTCCAATGCAAGCGGCGCTGGAAAGAAGCGCTTCGGGCCTGTCCACTGCATGGGGGCCGCACGTTCATCCCAGACAGGATCTATGAGCAGCCGTATCCCGTCGACTTCGACTAGTGAGGTGGAGTGACCGATCCAGGTAACTCGCAGACCGGAATCGGGGCTCTTCGCAAATACACTGGCGTCAGTATGAAACGGCCCCAGCGCATATTTCGGCAATCGGGCTGCACGTCCGAAAAGGATGCGTGGACCCGCTTTGAACAAGATTGATATCCCAGCGACGGTTGTCGGCACCGGATTCAAGAAACGTTTTCCCTCCCGCTCGGACGGTAACAAGGGCACGTCTATTGGATGGCATACCTTTCGTGCGGATTCCTGGAAACGTAGACAGCCATTTTCACAGTGCGCAATCGTCGCTGACGGGGCTCTGTCCGGACGCACTCGGCAAACGGTACGCCATCCGCCGGCCGGCCCCGCGCAACCCATGGGAGCTGGCGCCCTCCGCCCGCCGCGCATCCCCACCCGCGCGCCGGCGGTCGCGGCGACGGACAACGGGCGGCGGGCGCCGGAACGGGCCGCCGGCGTCGGACTGGCGAAGCGCGGGTTATGGCAACCCGAGCCCGCGGACTTCGCGCATCCGGAAGCGAATCGCCCGGCATAATCGCCCGCGACGGGCGGGCAGCACACATGGCTGCGCGTCGGCGTCCCGGTGCAGTGGCCGCACACCGACCCGCCCTGCCAGACAATCATGGACGCAGCCGCACTCCGCACGTCGCGCATCCCCATCCGCACGCCGGCGCTCGCGGCGAGGGACACGGGCTGCTTGTGCCCGGAACGGGGCGCCGGCAAGAGGATGCGCGACGCTCAGCGCAGGATGAGCTGACGGAGCGGGCACGGCATGCAGAGGCGAGCAAGACGACCTTGAAGCCGCTGGCAGTCCCCGACGACCGGCGCTTCAAGCGCATTGGCGCGTGAGTAAAAGGCTGCGGACTGGCCCCGAATGCCTGGACGGATGATGAAATCTCTACTGGAGCCGTGGCCGCACGCTTCCCATTCAGCAATCGGATCGCCTATGCGAGATAATAAGACCATCGGAACCTATTTGCCCTTATCGGTGGAACGCATATGAGAGTTGTTGCATTCAACGGCAGCGCCCGAAGAGGCGGGAACACTGCCATTCTGCTCGGCCACGTGCTCGGCGAGTTGGAAAAAGAAGGTATTGAGACCGAACTGGTGGAACTCGGCGGCGCCCACATCCATGGCTGCTTGGCATGCCGCAAGTGCTCAGCGAGGAAGGATGGCCGCTGCTCGCAGGAAGACGACATGGGGAACGTGTATATCGAGAAGATGGCGGCAGCCGACGGTATTCTCCTGGGCTCGCCGACTTACGTTGCCGACATCTCGCCGGAAATCAAGGCCCTCATCGACCGGGCTTGCCTGGTTTCCGGAGCCAACGGCGGCATGTTCCGGCGTAAGGCCGGCGCCGCCGTGGTGGCCGTGCGCCGAGGCGGAGCCGTGCATGCCTTCGACAGCCTAAATCACTTCTTCCTGATCACCGAAATGATCATACCGGGCTCCCGTTATTGGAACATTGGCATAGGCCACGAGCCTGGCGACGTGGCCCACGACGAGGAAGGCATCCAGACCATGAAAGTGCTCGGACGAAACATGGCGTGGCTGCTCAAGAAGTTGCATGGATGAGGCCGGCGGGCAACAGCCCCGCGCCCACATTCCAGGAGATTTGGGTGCACATCATTGATGCAGCGCCTCCGGCCGCCGGAAACGGCGGCCGGGCATCGGGCGGCGCGAAGCGGGTTATGCCACCCAACCCAGGCGGCTGGAGTATCGTGTGGCGCAACCGCGCCACGGACGTTATCTCCGGCTACCCCAAAAGTGTGTCTCATAGTGTCTCGTTTTGCTCCGGGAAGGTGGGAAAATGTTGACAACGGATTAAAATTAGGGCGTAACCAGATGCTCAAGAACGTCGGCGAGGCACGCAATGCCGATTTGCGAGGCCATTCGCTGAGGAATTTCAACGGGAGATTACATGCACAAGCTAAGCCAGGACCCAACTGGACCGAGCCCGCTCGGCAGCACCGCGGTGCTCGTACTGTTTTCCATGCGGCTGCTAACCCCTGCCGCCTCGTTTGCCCAGCCGCCATCCGCACCCACGCCGAGCGACCCTCAGGTCGCTGAGCGAGTCGAGTCGCTGCTCCGGCAAATGACCCTGGATGAAAAGATCGGTCAGATCACGCAAATCGGTCCTAGCCCTATCGGGCCGAACGGCCCCAGGCCTGAAGACCTGATTCGCCAGGGCCGCGCCGGATCGGTGCTGTGGACGATCGATTCCGCGCAAATTCGGAAGATGCAGGAAATCGCTGTCCGGGAGAGCCATCTGAAGATCCCACTCCTGTTCGGTTTCGACGTGATTCATGGCTACAAGAACGTCTTCCCCGTGCCGCTCGCGATGGCATCCAGTTGGGACCCGGGCATGGTGGAAGGCGCCCAGGCCATGGCGGCTCACGAAGCGTCCGTCTCCGGCATCAACTGGACATTCGGTCCGATGGTCGATATTGCGCGCGACGCGCGCTGGGGGCGCATCGTGGAGGGTGCGGGTGAGGACCCCTACCTGGGCGCGGCGATGGCGCGCGCGCAGGTGCTGGGTTTTCAGGGTTCGCGGCTGGGGACTCCGAACCGCGTGGTCGGTAGCGTGAAGCACTTTGCCGGATATGGCGCGGCCGAGGGCGGCCGCGATTACGACGGCTGTTACATCCCCGAGGAGCTGTTCCGCAACGTCTACCTGCGTCCCTTCCAGGCCGCCATTGACGCTGGCGTCGCCACCGTGATGAG
>Ga0224534_1001711_pt1 | contig 11202 bp, 14 predicted proteins | sample 714E12024metaG_FD_172012 | JGI IMG/M metagenome (GOLD analysis project Ga0224534, IMG submission 172012) | Peat soil microbial communities from Stordalen Mire, Sweden - 717 E1 20-24 | ecosystem: Environmental > Terrestrial > Soil > Wetlands > Peat | place: Sweden: Norrbotten County, Stordalen... | reverse complement strand
TGGCAACAGCATTCAAAGGAATCCTATGAAGACAACGTTTGGATTGAGGTTTTCATTGGGGGACATCGGATACTGGGCTGAAAGCTACGATTACGATGAAGGGGTCAGGCCGTGAATTGTGACTGCGTAAAGCGGTGCCACGCAGCAGGCACGCGTAAAGCTTCCACCGTCGTTCCGCAAAGCGTGACTATGGTGGACAGGTCCAACTTCGCCTGTGCTGCAGGACTTCCGCCTTCGCAATGCTTCGGCGCGACAAGTCGATGGACAGGGCGCCACGCGGCAAAAAAGAGGCCGGTCCCCCGGCAATGACACATTTTTCCCCTGACTGATTTGGCGTCCCGGGTTTTGGGAGTTCCGCGTAAAAGGTTTTCAACCTCACGCGGCGAGGGAGCCGCTGCCGAATTCGATACCACGCGCCACCAAATCGCGCCACCAAATCCTTGACCTGGCGCCCGGCTTCCCGGATGCTCCCGCGCACCGCAGATCAACCAATGCAGTTTAAAAACCAGATGAAATCATTTTTTATCCTGACGCTCGCCCTCGGCCTGCTCGCCGGTTGTGGCGTTAAAGAAGACAAGGCGACTATGGAAAAGAATCCCAGCGCGAACCCCGCCACCGGTGAAACCTTTCTCGCGCAGAACGCAAAAAAGGAAGGCGTCGTCACCACGGCCAGCGGTCTGCAATACAAGGTCATCCAGTCCGGCACGGGCGAGTCCCCCAAGCTGACCGACCGGGTGAAGGTGCATTATCACGGCACGTTGATTGACGGGACGGTCTTTGACAGTTCGGTGCAGCGCGGTCAACCCATCTCCTTCCCGGTCGGCGGCGTGATCCCGGGCTGGGTCGAGGCGTTGCAACTGATGAAGGTCGGCGACAAGTGGCAGTTGTTCATCCCGGCCAAACTGGCCTACGGCGACCAGAGCCCCAGCGCGGCGATTCCGCCCAACAGCGTATTGATCTTCGAGGTGGAATTGCTCGGCATCGAGAAGTGAGGCCGGAGGTTTAACCGCAAAGAACACAGAGAGCGCAGAAAAGAAGTCACCCGTCTTCACTAAGTTTCGACGCGGCCAGGGAGTCTTTGTGGTCTTTGCGTTCTCTGCGGTTGATTCAAATAAAGAAGTTTTCGCGTTTTTCGAGTATTTCGCGGTTCAATCTCCGTTCTCAGTGTTCTTCCCTTTTCTTCATTGCGTCGCTCGCCGAATCCAACCGCACGCCGTTTGATTTGCCGGAGGCGGAATCTGAAATCGTTGCGGGCTATTACACGGAGTATTCCGGCTTCAAATTCGCGCTGTTTTTCCTCGGTGAATACCTCGGCATGTTTGCCATCAACGGGCTGGGCATCACGCTGTTTCTGGGCGGCTGGACCGCGCCGTTTTCGTTCCTCACCTGGGTGCCGTCGTATCTCTGGTTCTTTGCCAAGCTGATGGCGCTGGTTTTCACGTTCATCTGGATTCGCGCCACGCTGCCCCGCCTGCGCATGGATCAGCTCATGAATTTCGCCTGGAAATTCATGCTGCCGCTGTCGCTGGTCAACATCGTCGCGGCGGGCGTCTGGCATTTTCTGGGCGCGGGCTGGCTGCGCTGGGCGGTCTGCACCGTTCTGGTTTTTGGCGCCTATGCCATCCTCGGTTGGGGATTGATGCGAAATCAAAAACTCGGCAAACGCACTTATCGCTTTGCCGATTAAACCGATGACGATCGTATTAACAAACTACCGTTTTAAGGTAAACTGGAGCGCGGCTGTGTGCGCAGCACCAGCCGCAGCACTCCGGCATTTCGGCACGCTGCGGCCGGGTCTTCGACCACAGCCGCGCTCCGTCGCTCATTTTTGCGAAGCTTGATCATTTACTCGTGTCACCCGCATTCCTCATCATTGCAATTGTGACGCTCTTTGCGGCGGCGGCGGCGATGAGCCTGCGCAACCTGGTGCATTGCGCGCTGTCGCTGGTGGTGACATTCGCCGGACTCGCGGCGCTTTACCTGCAACTCGACGCGCAGTTCGTCGGCTTCGCGCAAATCCTGGTCTATGTCGGAGCGGTCGCCATCCTCATCGTGTTCGCGGTATTGCTGACGCGCAGCGATGCGACGCCGAACATCTCGGCCTGCTCTGGCTGGTGATTCTGGCCATCGTGATGAGTGCCGTGTCGTTTTACTACTACCTGCAGGTGTAAAACAGGCTTACGTGCTGGACGCCGCTGCCAACGCGCCCGCCATCAAGGTTCCACCGGCCACGATGCTTGCGCTGGTCCTGCTGGCGGCGCTGGTGATTCTCCTCGGTTGCGCTCCGGGGTGGTTGCTGCGGTTTTTGTGATAGTTAGAGGGCTTTTTCGAATAGCTTCAGTTTTTGGAAGTGATTTTCGCTCCCCATGGAAAAGCGGTAGAGGGCTACCGCAGTCCAAGACGCTGGCGCGTTGACCGTCCGCATTGAATTGGCGCGAAGCGTCTTGGACTGCGCCGGCCCTCCGGCGCTTTTAGGTGTTTTGAAAATACGCCTCAATTTTTCAATGACACAAATTTGGATTTGAGAATCTCCACCATCCGCGTAACCTTTCCGCACAATATATGAGCAACGTTCCTTCCGATTTGAAATACACGAAATCCCACGAGTGGGTGCGCGTCAACGGTGACACGGTAACGGTCGGCATCACCGACCACGCCCAGCATGAATTGACCGACATTGTCTTCGTTGAACTGCCGGACAAGGGCCGGAAGGTCAAAGCCGGCGAAGCCTGCGCTGTGGTGGAATCCGTGAAGACCGCGAGCGACATATATTCGCCGGTAAGCGGTGAAATTCTGGAAACCAACAAGGAGGTGGTGGACGATCCGGCGCTGGTGAACAGCGAGCCTCACGCCGGCGGCTGGTTTTACAAAATCAAATTGAGCGATTCCGCCGAGTTGAACGCGCTGCTGTCGCCGGAGCAATACCAGGCGCAGATTGGCGAGTGATCCCCGTGAATAATGACTCGAATTGTTTCATCAGGCTGGCGCTGACAATTTATTGATTGACCTAAACCCATATTTTGGCGCAGAACCCTTGAAATGAAAACTTTGCTGACAATCTTCATCGCAGGTTTCATTTCATGTTCTTTTGGTCAAATCGGTCAAAGGGATCTTCGCATTTTTGGCACAAACCTCTACGACTTCTCGCGGGCTTATGGCATCAAATATCTGATTTTAAATGAATATCCCACCTATGGCATTTACAACGTGAATGGCACCGTAGTTCAGACGAACAGAGACTACATAATTGTAAAAATGTTCGCTGGTCTAAAATTCAAGTTGAATTCCGGCGGTGCTTATGTTCCCAACGGTGAGCCAGTTTCATCTCCCAATTATGATGAAGAAACCAGAGCTATACAAACCGTCCAGAAGAAAGCTTACCAAATTGCACAAGGAATTGCTGCACTTCCACCAGCCGAACAATTGAACGAATATAATCGTTATTCCGACCCTTTTTCGCGCGGATACATAGTTCAAGGTTTTCTGGATCCAGATCCTATCTACGTCAACATTCATCTGCTCAATTATCCAATTCGATTAGGCGTCGGGAGTGGAATTAACTGCTACGCAATCCCCGTTTCAAATCAGGGCGTTTGGGATTACGGCAAGCCCTTTACTGGAGACTCAAAAGAATTTTCCAAAATCTACCATGTTTTATCCGATCGTATCGTATCAGAGCGCCAATATTCTCCTGAAGAACGCGAGGCCAAGCGTCGCCAATCTGACGCCACATTACTTGCTTGGCAACAGCAACAAGCTAGTAACGGTGTGGCTTATTCTCAATTTGACCTCGGCCTAAGATATTTCAAAGCCGATGGCGTCCAGTCCAACCAAGACTTGGCGTTCGATTGGATTAAAAAGTCAGCCGACCAGCAATATCAGCCAGCACTCCAATTTTTATCTACCAATAATCCTCCGCCCTCTTCAAATAATCGAGGCAGGGATCATTGAAATATGAGAGACAAGACCAGCCGCCATAAAATTATCTTTTGCGAGTTCGTTCAGCAGAAACTAAAACTCTCGTGGAACGAAATCATTAACTATGATGGAATGAAACCGATGTCGATGAGAGTGACGATGCGCGGATGTCCGGAAGTTGGAAAAGGCCAGTGTCCAGTGCGTGGTGTGCCGGGGCACATGGATTTTTCTCCGTGTCCACACTTTCCCCACCCGCCACGCGGCTAATTGGAATGTGGTGTGGTGCTTGGTGTAGTGCGGCACTCTTTGGTTGATATACCACACAAACAATAATGAATGCTCCGGATTTTAACCAGCAGGATATTGACCGTGCTTTGGGTTTGATGGAAGCAGCCGGTTGGATAGACAAGCACGATAACGAACCGCCTTTTATTGGCTTGCAAATGACGCCGGAAGGCCAAAAGAAGGCAGAGATATTTATCGGTATTTTTCGGGAATTAGAGTGCAGTTCAGACCGAGATTTATGGAGCGTTCTTGGAGTAATTTCGTGGTATTTAAACAGAGACGATATGAATTGATTTATCTCCGCCGTTGTTCCAATTACAAGTGATAGTGGGGATTTCATTTGTTAATTTTCAGTTTGTCAACCAATCGGATAAGCATGGTTTATTCATCAAGCCGTATTGCCCGTGGTGTCACAAGGCGAGGCGCTAACTGGGCGAGCGCTTGCAAACAGTGCCGCCATCGGCTACATGTTAACCATGAAACTTTCAGTGACGCTTGACCGTGACGAAGACGGAATCTGGGTGGCCGAGTGCCTGTCCATTCCTGGTTGCGTGAGTCAGGGCAAGACCAAGCCGGAGGTGCTAAGAAACATCAAGGAGGCCATCACGCTTTGCCTTGAAGTCCGCGCCGAACGTGGCTTTTAATTGTAGGAGACGACGTGAGGAGTCTCCAACTTTTCTTCTTGAAATTGAGTCTCGTTACCTCGACTCCTACAATTCATTTGTGAAAATCCGTGTTCATCCGTGTTCATCCGTGGTTAAATTTCCCCGATGAAAACCCGTTTATTCATCAAGCCGTATTGTCCATGGTGTCACAAAGCCATGCGCTGGCTCGACGACCACGACATCCAATATGAAAAGCTGGATGTCATCGCCGACGGCGCGGCTTATGAGGAAATGGTCCGGTTGTCCGGCCAGGAACTCGTGCCGGTGATTGAGGCGGATGGCAGGATCCTGGCTGACTTTGGCCCCGAGGAGCTGGCGAAGTTTTGGTATAAGTTGAAGACGGTAGATTGACACCGATGAGAAAACATCGAACTCTGAACATCGAACATCGAACGCCGAATGAAACCCGCCAACCAAACTTTCAGTTCGATGTTCAGCGTTCGATGTTGGATGTTCGATGTTTGTTTTTGTAAATTGATGACGAATGGCCACGATTGAAACAACATCACGCCCGCGCCTGCCGGACTGGCTGCGCATCACGCTGCCCACGTCGGACAGCTTCGCGCGCACCCGCAGCCTGCTCGACGAGCTGAAGCTGCACACGGTCTGCGAAAGCGCGAAGTGCCCGAATCACTGGGAATGCTGGGAGAAGGGCACGGCAACTTTCATGATCGCCGGCGACCGCTGCACCCGCGCCTGCGGCTTTTGCGCCGTATCCACGGCCAAACCGCTGCCGCTCGAAGCGGACGAGCCAAGGCGCGTGGCCGAGGCGACGCGGCGGATGAGGCTGCGACACATCGTCATCACCGCCGTCGCCCGCGACGATCTGGCGGATGGCGGCGCGGAGCATTTCCGGAAGACGGTTGAGGCCGTGCGCGAGTTGAATCCGGGCATTGTGATTGAAGTGCTGGTGCCGGATTTCAATGACCGCGACGCTGCGATTGAATCCGTGCTTGCGGCCAACCCGCACATTTTCAATCACAATCTCGAAACTGTGCGGCGGCTGACGCCGTCCGTGCGTCATCGCGCGACGTACGACCGTTCGTTGAGCGTGCTGCGGAGGGTGAAGGCGAAACGCGGCGACACGATTTATACCAAATCCGGCATGATGCTCGGTTTGGGCGAGGCGGAAGCGGAAGTCATGATGGCGCTGGAAGATTTGCGCCGCGCGGGCTGCGACATTCTTACGCTCGGCCAGTATCTCCAACCCACGCTGAGACATTTGCCGGTGGTGGAATTTATTTCACCCGCGAAATTTGAAGAATACGGCAGGCGGGCAGGGGAGCTGGGCTTCGTTCACATCGCCAGCGGTCCGATGGTGCGCAGCTCATACCACGCGGACGAGTTCAACCTGCCGTCAGCGCATCGGCAGGGATAAACCACGACGCACGAACAGAAAAATCGCGACGCCGATGAGGACGATTCCCAGGGCAAACGCGATGATGGTAATGGTGGTGGTCATCGTACGAGCTTGTTCCACCGCTTCCGCTGCGCGCTTTTTCCCCGATTCCCTGAATGCCTCAAGCTCTTTATCGAGTGCGGCGATGGCTTCCTCGTTTTTAAGCTGGATGGTGAGCCATTTTCCTTCGGAACGTTTCCATTCCGCGGGCAGGCGCTCAAGGAGCTCGATCGTGGCGGGTTGAAAGCCCCAACGAGCCCAAAACGGCGAATTTTCCTGCGTCCACAACCGAAAGACGCCGTGATGGGCGGCAATGGTCTGGATGCGTTCCCAGAACAATTGCCGCGCAGCATCGGCCACGGCAAAATCCGTGTATCCTTCGCTGTGGAGCAGGGCGTGATGGCCGGTGATTTGCAGGCCGATCGCGCCGACAATTTGTCCATCGGCGGCTTCAACCACCTGGAATTCGGTCAGCCGCTTTTCCAATTCACCCGCCGGGAAGCGCATGGAATTCCAAAGCGCTTGCAGACTGCGAAAATCGTCGGTCGTGGCGCGGCGGATGCGAATGGCTGACGGATTCATGCCGGTTCACAAATTGACCCGACCATGACCGAAAGTCAAAACCGCTGTAATATTTCTCAATGACAACCGGAACAAGCCCCGGCAGGGCGGGTCCCGATCCATCGGGACCCGCCGCTCGTCCGCACAACGATTGCGGCGCGCACGGCTTGTCCCGCCATAGCCGGGCGACGGCGGAAGTGACGCGCCCCACCCATGTGCCGATTCCCACTGGAATTGGTATAATTCATTCAACCGCGCGATTTGCTTTTCCATAAAAATGTGCCACTCTGTGCAAAGATAAAATCTAATTCGAACCATGAATAATGGAGTTAACCAACAATTGCTGAATGCGCTGCAGTGGCGCTATGCCACGAAAGTTTTTGACGCGACCCGCAAAATCCCCGCCGATGTCTGGCAAACCCTGGAGCGCGCGCTCGTGCTCACGCCGACTTCCTACGGCCTGCAGCCGTATCGTTTTCTCGTCATCAATGACCCCGTCAAACGCGCCGAGCTGCTGCCCCATTCGTGGAACCAGAAGCAGGTTGTGGACGCTTCGCACTTTGTCGTGTTCACCGCCCGCACCAAAATAACTGACGCCGACGTGAACAAACTTATCAAGCTCACCAGTGATATCCGCAAAATCCCCGCCGAATCGCTGAACTTTTATCGTGACCTGATGCTTGGCGACGTCGTCAACGGTCCGCGCGGCAAAACCGCCCACGAATGGGCAACCCGGCAAACCTACATTGCGCTCGGTAATTTGATGACCTGCGCCGCCGTGCTGGGCGTGGACGCCTGCCCGATGGAAGGCCTCGACCCCGCTGAATACGACCGCGTGCTGGGTTTGAACGGCAGCGACTACGCGACGGTGGTGGCCTGCGCGCTGGGTTATCGCGCCACCACCGACAAATACGCGGGCCTGCCGAAAGTGCGGTATGAGGCAAAAGAACTCGTGCAGCAAGTTTGAGCAAAAATGATCACCGTTCGGAATGCCGGGGAACGCGGGCACGCCAGTTTCGACTGGCTCGACACGTGGCACACGTTTTCGTTTGCCGATTACCACGACGCACAGCACATGGGCTTCCGCGCGTTGCGGGTGATCAACGACGACACCATCGCGGGCGACGGCGGCTTTGGCACGCATTCGCACCGCGACATGGAAATCATCACCTTCGTTTTGAGCGGCGCGCTGGAACACAAGGATTCGATGGGCAATGGCCGCATCATCCGGCCTGGCGAAGTTCAATACATGGCCGCCGGCACCGGCGTGGCGCACAGCGAATTCAATCCGTCGCCAACCGAGCCGGTGCATCTGCTGCAAATCTGGATTTTGCCCGGCCATAAAGGCGCGAAACCGGTTTACGCCGAAAAAACCTTTGCCAAAGCCGCGCCGGGACAATTTTATCTGGCTGCGTCAAAGTCGGGACGCGACGGTTCCATTCCCATCAATCAAGACGTGGACGTGTTCATCGGCAAATTCAAAACCGGCGACAAAATCAGTCACACCCTCAAACCCGGTCGTCATGCCTGGCTGCAGATAGCCGAGGGCGAAGTGGAATTGAATGGTCTGCCTCTGAAAGCCGGCGACGGTGCGGCGTTGAGCGAGGAAACCTCCGTCCAACTGGCCGGCAAATCATCAGCCCAGGTATTGTTTTTTGATTTGAATTAAACGCAACGCTCAACCAAAAAAACCATGCTCAAAAAATTATTCGCTCCCGGAAACAATTCCGGGGCAACCAATTTTGGGCTGCTCGTGTTGCGGCTGTGGATTGGCTTCTCCATGCTGCTCAATCATGGTGTCGAAAAACTCAAAAGTTTCAGCGATACCGCGCCGAACTTTCCCGACCCGCTCGGCATTGGCCACCCGGCCAGCCTCGCGCTGGTGGTGTTCGCCGAATTCTTTGTTTCGCTGTTCTTGATTTTTGGTTTGGTGACGCGCTGGAGCGCGCTCGTGCTGGCGATTGACATGGCCGTCGCGTTCATCGGCGTCCACAAAACCGCATTGAGCGGGCAGGGGAGCGGCGAACTGGCGTTCATGTATTTGATGGGCTACGTCACGCTGCTGCTGGCCGGACCGGGCCGCTTCTCGGTGGACAAGGCATTGTTTGGCAGAAGTGGCGGGACTGGCTGGGCGAAGAAAAACTGAAACTGGCAGACCTGCCGAGCCGTAGCTCGCCGCGCCGCCTTCTAACATTTGTCTCCGGCCCGCCTTCGTTTGACTGCGGCGCGGCAGCCTCGCCCTTGCTTCGCTGCGAGCGAAGGCTGGCGGAGAGAGGGGGATTCGAACCCCCGATACGGTTTAACCCGTATAACGGTTTAGCAAACCGCCGCCTTCAGCCACTCGGCCATCTCTCCACCCAAAACTCATCCCCTTTGCCCGACCAGTCTGGCAATTGCCTTTGCGGAGTCAAGATCGGAGCCGGATTATATCCCAAATCCCAAGAAATAAAGGGTTTTGGGCAAGGAACGTTATTGCAGCAGGGGCCGGCTGGTGATAGGATGGACGACCGGATTTGGGAAACCAAATGACGGCGGACGGATTGAACAAGATTGAAACGAAAGACGTGATATGGAAAAAAAACGACTCATCGAGAAGGATCCCGAACTGCAAAAGGACGATTTGATCGTCATCACCGGCGCCGGCGGCTTCATCGGCGGCAACCTGGCCCTGTATTTCAAGAAAAAAGGCTTCGCCCGCATCCGCGGGGTGGACAAGAAACCGCTTTACGAATGGTATCTCAAGGTGCCGGGCGTGGAGTCGCTTTGTCTCGATGTCAGTCACGAAGAAAACTGCAAACGCGTCTGTGAAGGCGCGGTTGAGGTTTATCAACTGGCCGCCGACATGGGCGGCATGGGCTTCATCGAGCGGTTCCGCGTTGAGTGTCTGCGCAGCATCCTCATCAATACGCACATGATCGAGGCCGCCTATCGCGCCGGGGTCCGCAACTACTTTTATTCCTCGTCGGCCTGCGCCTACAACGTCCTCCTGCAGCAGGACCCGAAGGTGCGCGCGTTGAAGGAATCCGACGCCTACCCGGCCATGGCCGAACGCGGCTACGGCTGGGAGAAACTCATTTCCGAAATGTTCTGCCAGGAATACTGGGCCGAGCGCGGCATGAAAACGCACATCGCCCGCTTTCACAACGTCTATGGCCCGAATGGCACCTGGGACGGCGGCCGCGAGAAGGCCCCCGCCGCACTGTGCCGCAAGGTCATCGAGGCCATCGACAAGAAGGACATGAACATCACCATCTGGGGCGACGGCACACCCACCCGCAGCTTCATGTACATTGACGACTGCGTGAAGGGCATTGACATGATCATGCACTGCGACGAGTTGATTGCCACGCCGATCAACCTCGGTTCCAGCGAACTCGTCTCCATCAACGAGCTGCTCTCGAAAGTCGAAAAGATTGCGGGCGTGAAACTCAAACGGCATTACGACCCGGATGCGCCCCGCGGCGTGGCCGGTCGCAACAGCGACAACACATTCATTCAAAAAATGCTCAAGTGGGAGCCAAAAACGCCGTTGGACGAGGGCCTAGCCGCCACTTACACGTGGATCAAAGAGCAATATCACAACCGGAAAAAGGGCAAACGCGTGGTGGAATGAAAAAACCGCCGTTTGTCACCGAAATCATCGGTGCCATCCCCAATCGCCTGCAACTGGCGGGCGGCTGGATTGACCAGCCGTTCGTCTCCCGGCTCAATCCGCAGCCGCCCGGCTCAATGGTCGTGGTGGCGCTGGAGCCGACCTTTCGCGTGATGGACCGCTCCGGCTGCGCCAGCGGCACGCGCGCCGTGGCCACGAAGTTGTGGCGGGGCCGGCTGCCCGCCCGCCCGCCGGAGGAACTGGTCCGCGAACTTTACGCAACCGAAAACCGGGGCAAGGCCGAACCCAGCGGGTCGCAGGACATGATTGGCCTGGTTTATCCCGGCATCAACCGCCTGGATTACGATTTCGCGGCCAACGGCGGCGTGTTCCCGTCGCACATCGAGACGCTGAACCGCGCGCGGCCGGCGCGCTGGCTCGAAAAAGTCCTGCACCTGCTGCCCGTCGAGCCGCGGCCGGAAGGCTACAATCCGCTCGGCGCGAAACACCTTGACCCGAAATGGATCGCGCGTCTTGGCCAGACCGGCAAGGATTGTTTCGATGCCATCCGCCGGATGGATATTGGGGCTTTGGGCGCGTCCATGAATGATTGCATGGTGTGCTGGGAAAAACTCCTGCCCCACGTCGTCAAACACCCGCTCATCAAATTCGATTTGAAGGCCATGCTGAAGGTTTATCAGAAAAACTTTCCGGGGGCGATGTTCTCCGGCTGCGGCGGCGGTTATCTTTTGGTAGCGTCAAGGGAACCGGTGCCGGGAGCG
>Ga0224534_1001709_pt1 | contig 11211 bp, 21 predicted proteins | sample 714E12024metaG_FD_172012 | JGI IMG/M metagenome (GOLD analysis project Ga0224534, IMG submission 172012) | Peat soil microbial communities from Stordalen Mire, Sweden - 717 E1 20-24 | ecosystem: Environmental > Terrestrial > Soil > Wetlands > Peat | place: Sweden: Norrbotten County, Stordalen... | reverse complement strand
CAGCGCCAACGGCGGTTGGCTCCGGCGACTGGTTAGGCATCATGGTGAAAATAAATCCGCACTTTCTCTCGGCGAAACAAATACCAATACCAGAATCCGGCCCAAATGCCGCCCATGATGACAGTCTGAACAATCATGCCACCCATTTCATCTGGATGTTGTCGGCCAAAAATGAAAATAAAGGGAATCATGGATGAGTAAAGCAGCACGATAATCCATCGTGACCAGCCCCAGCCTCGGAATAATCCGACTGCTGCCACCAAAAAAGCTAAAGCCATAAGCAGCAGGAACGGTGCATAACCATAAGACCACAAATCACGGCCTGTAAGTCGCTGATCAAATATGGTAAATGAGGAGGATGGCGAACAAACGCTAAAAGGCATGAACAATCCGAAGACGAAACAAAGAACAATCGTCAACCCTAACAACCGAGGCATGGCGAGCAACTTCTTGATAAATGTTTTCATAAGCGTGTAATGATGCCTAACGAAAAAAGCTGAGCCACCGCCGACTCGCGACGTGAACCGCGACAGCGGAACTGACAGCGCCAACGGCGGTTGGCTCCGGCGACTTGTTAGGCGTCATTTCACGTCCTTCTCTTGTGTTGTCGCCCATCCGCCGACTCGCTTCTGGTGCGCCGCCTGTTCCAAAACCTCCAACTTGTGCATGTAAGCCGATGCCTTCTCGCCATCCGGCAGATTCGGAGCTACGCCCTTGGACTGTGCCAATCCCTCACTCACCAACACCTCGGCCAAACTCTTGCCGCCGACTTCGACGAAACCATAATAACGAGTCTCCCGACCGCGCCCCGCCGCGCTCGCCCAGCGCGTGCGAACAATAAACGGCTCTCGCAACAATTCCTGCACTCGATCCTTGGCCTGCGCTCCAACTTTCAACGTCTCATCCATCGTGATGCCGAAATGCTCGCTCTGCTGATGCACTCGCTCCGGGTAACTCATCGTCGTCTCCGGCGCGTCCACATAGTAAAGCCGCAACGTGAACTCATTCGTGCCGCTGCGAACTCGGAAACTATCACCGTCGTTATACTTGGTGACGACATACTCGCAATTGGTGAGCGTAACCCACGGCTTGGATTCTGCGGCATAACTCGCTCCCGCGATGACGCAAAGCAGAAGCGTGACAATCAACAACTGAAATGTTCGTATTATTGGCATACGCGCGATGACGCCTAACGTCCAGAGCTCAGGCACAGCCGCCGAGCGGGACGTAGAAATGAAAGTATGCTGGACAATTTCATAAATCAATCGCAACTGGAAGGGGCAGCGGCTGTTGCCTGCAGCGATTTGTTAGACATCATGGTTCAAGTATAACACCTGTAGCAGCAATAATCTTGTGCCCCAACCAAATACCAAGTGGTAGCGGAATAATGCCCAAAACTATGCCGATAAATGATAAATAGATAGCCGCTAATCGGCGCTGCTTGATGCTTAAAATTATGCCAGTCAACGAGAGCGGAACCACCAAAATGAAGGTCAAAACGCCGACCGCAAGCTCATCAAATGCGTGGCCCATTGGGCGAATCTCTGTTCCTGGTGGAAGCGCCGAAACATCCTTGTAAAAGCGCCACTCCAACCAGCAGATAGCCAGACAGCCTACGACACCGATGAAAACGCCGGCATATGCAAAAAGAAATGAGAACGGTTTACTCTGCATAACAGAATGATGTCTAACGAAAAAAGCTGAGCCACCGCCGACTCGTGACGTGAACCGCGACAGCGGAACTGACAGCGCCAACGGCGGTTGGCTCCGGCGACTTGTTAGGCGCAGTCTGCATTGCGAATCAAACTCCAAATCTTTGGGTCTTGCTTGACGAACGCATCTGGAAGAATGAACCAAACTGCGTAGCCGCGTGATGTAGGCATACCGGCGCATACCTTCGACAATGAAATCTTGTCTGGGTCATCCCACTCTCTTTGGGCGACATTCCAGCGCATCGCATAGCTTGGCGTCCCCTCCCAATCTAATCGTGCCAACGAGAAAGGGAAACTGCCGGGTAAAGAACCATCTCCGCCATCATAGATAACTCGGATGTTGCTAACGCAATCCTGTGGTGATGTAACATTTGCTGCTGGTATTGTTCTCATATCGCTTGTGGTGTGTAACTGCGCCTAACGAAAAAAGCTGAGCCACCGCCGACTCACGACGTGAACCGCGATAGCGGAACTGACAGCGCCAACGGCGGTTGGCTCCGGCGACTTGTTAGGCGGCGTTTTTAGTGACTCTCTCATGTGAACGAAAAAGACCCTGCACCTGCTCACGAATCTGCGCCGGCGAATAAGCCTGACGTGCCGAAACTCGTAAAACCGGAATGCCAGCGTCTGCAAGTGCGGTATCAACCAAGCTATCGCGAACTCCGCGCTCGAACCGCTCATGCGTGCGGTCGTCTAACTCAACCACCGCAACTATGCCAAGACGCTCCGAATCGCAAAGCACAAAATCAACGTGCTTGCCAGTGATGCGATTGAAAGCTGACTGCCAACCGCTGCGGCTCGGACTCTTAACGGGGCGAACTATATCTGCCAGCCTAACCTTGGCGAAAAGCTGGTAATCGGATGCCAACGCCTGCTGAAGCACGCCAAAGAATGAACGCTCGGCTGCTGTCAGCAAAGCCGGGATAGCTTCGTAAGCTGGCGAGCTGCCCGATGGCTTGGCTGCTCGGTCTGCTGGCCGAAGCAATGCTCCCGCCACGACGAGAATCACGACGACGACAACTAAAACGATAAGTGGGAATATGTGCATGACGTGTGTAGCCGCCTAACGAAAAAAGCTGAGCCACCGCCGACTCGCGACGTGAACCGCGATAGCGGAACTGACAGCGCCAACGGCGGTTGGCTCCGGCGACTTGTTAGGCCACAATTTCATCACTACACTTTTAGTCCCATACGACCAAGTGTCTCAACTAAAGATTGCTGAACTTGGAGAACCTTGTCTTCCGTCGTGGTTACGTTGACGGTGAGCATGAAACTGTTTGGCTCATCTGGGCTGGCAAAAAATTGGAGACGGATGTTCTTTGGCTCGATGTCGAGCGAGTAGCGTTCTGCAACAACATTGAGCGCGTCAATAATGCTGCGTTTGTCAGCTTCTGTGTCAGATCCCCGTGTATTTCCATTTCCTTGGATCATAAGCTGGGTTTCGATAATTGGTTTTGCTGGTTTGTTGGCCGACCCTTGCGCTTTTTGGTAGTCATTCATGGCGAGCTTCCATGCAGGAACATCTTCTGGCGGCTTTGGTGGCGGTGCTGCTTGTGTGGGTTCTTTGGGCACACTTTGCCTTTCCCTTTCCTGTTTTTCCGCTCGCCATTTTTCCGCTAACATCGCGTATTGTCCAGCTTGCTGTTGGTGTAATTCAGCCATTTTCGCATGATGCTGATCTACTATATCATGCACACCTTGAAACGCACTCGGTGCCGGTTGTGCTGGTTTGGGAGCGGCGGAAGCCGGTGGTGGTGTGGGTTCTCTTTTCTGTGGTGTTGGATTGGCTTTAGTGCCACCGAATAGTTTAGTCCAGATGCTCATGTTTCGTTTTCAGTTTTGTGTTGTTTGTTTAGCGCGCTCGCTTGTGGCCTAACGAAAAAAGCTGAGCCACCGCCGACTCGCGACGTAAACCGCGATAGCGGAACTGCAAGCGCCAACGGCGGTTGGCTCCGGCGACTTGTTAGGCGGCTGGTATCTCATCTCACTGGCACTCCATTTGAGTAAACGACAAACTGCCGAGCGTCAACATCAACTGCCGTGCTGTAATGATAGCTCCCGTCTGTCCAAGCGATGCTGACGATGTTTGATGTGGTGGAAACTTGCGCTAACGAACAATGCTGCGAAGCGTATGGCCCCAAACACTGAAGCTGGCCAGGAATGGGATGTCCCTGCTCATAAAGCTGAACGTCGTAACAGCCTGCCAAATCTGCGGTGACAACCGCTGTCATGGAACTGCCCGGAACTGGCACGCGCGATACCGTCGGAGCCAGACACGATGAAACCAATAAAGCCATGCCGACTAATGAAACCAAAAGTCCGGCACTAACCAAAATCTTCTTGGTGGTTGTCATAGCGCGAAGCCGCCTAACGAAAAAAGCTGAGCCACCGCCGACTCGCGACGTGAACCGCGACAGCGGAACCGCAAGCGCCAACGGCGGTTGGCTCCGGCGACTTGTTAGGCCACATCAACGTCATAACTCAAATAAACTCGGCGAAAATCAACGCTCGTGAATCCGCAAGCGCCGCACTTGCTCGCCGCACGAAACCAGCGCGAGCTAAAAGCATCCGAACTATCGGCAACTTACTCATCGCAATCTGCGAACCAACTATCGCTCCGCAACGAAACCGACTCAATAAAAATCCAGAAACTCGATGTGGCCTAACGTAGAAAGCTGAGCCACGCCGACGATGACATCCGCCAACGTGTGACTTCCCGGCAAACTGAAGGCGTAACCGGCGTTGGCTCCAGCGACTTGTTAGGCCACGATTCGTAAATCTTCATAAAAACATCCGACAAAAATCTCCGCCGATCATCTGGCAAGCTGCCGCACTTGCCCGCCGCCGCCGAATCAGCGCGAGCCGTGCGCCGTCCAAATATGTCTGCTGCCAATCTCACCGAAAAACCGGACTGCCGAAAATCTCCGCCTGCCAATCTGAATCTAAAAATCTCAAAAGTATCTCGTGGCCTAACGAAAAAAGCTGAGCCACCGCCGACTCGCGGCGTGGATTGCAACCGCAGCGGCAACGGCGGTTGGCTCCGGCGACTTGTTAGGCGATATGCTTCTCATGTTCACGAATCAAATCGTCCACCCGCTTCCAATCAATAATCTCACGACTCAAACGCCACTGCTCAACCGAACGCCAACGAGTCCAAAAGATCATGTAAAGAACCCCGCCTGCGAATCCAAGCATGAGGCATCCACAAGATAAATAACCTTGGGTTACGATAGCCAGAATCGCAAGTCCAATATAGATGATGAAGAAAATCCACAGCCCAATCATCCCACGGGTAATCAACCCGCCAAAAAAGGTCGGCGGCGTATGATTGTATCTCTGAAACCGTTTCAGAGTCGCGATGTCTTCTTTGTGGAGATACATAAACTGAATATCGCCTAACGAAAAAAGCTGAGCCACCGCCGACTCGCGACGTGAACCGCGATAGCGGAACGGCAAGCGCCAACGGCGGTTGGCTCCGGCGACTTGTTAGGCCGATGGGTCATGTCTAAAATCTCGAATGAAAAATAACAACCCGATCACGACAGCCAAGTAAAATCCCGGAATGTCGTAATGGTATGTCACCGACGCTGCTCCGTCCACAACCGGCCCGACCGTCTTGTAGCTAAATAGCCGATGGCCTGAAAACCAACGCATCAAAAGAAAAAGGAAAGGCGAAGTGAATGCGCCAGCCAATATCAACCATCCGCAATTGCGGTAACGCCGGAACAATATGACCGCCAAGCTAACTGCAATGGCGGAAAGCGCATAATTCGAGAAATACAAGATTGCTGCTATGAGTTCCATAAATCTCAATCGGCCTAACGAACCAAGCTGAGCCACCGCCGACACGCGGCGTGAACCGCGATAGCGGAACTGCCAGCGCCAACGGCGGTTGGCTCCGGCGACTTGTTAGGCCACGATGTCATAACTCAATTTTGGTCAAGCCCCTTCAAGTGACCAGTCTTAATGTCAACAACTCCATATCCTCTTCCGACATTAACATAAAGATCGCCTCTGTAAACTTCCATACCATGAATCTTCCGCTCGCCCATAACTGGAGCTGACTGTAATCCAGATATGACATTTGTAGTCCAAATCACATGGTCGGCTTTGTCATATAGAGTGACCACCTCTTTGTGTGAATCTACAACAGCATACTGCCCGGTATTCGTGCTAACGACCGTGCGATAAAAACTACCGGCTATGCTGTTTGTGTCCGTGGAACCAGCAAACAAAGCCGAAGCGGTAAAAACCACATAGCTCACCAGTGTAATAATAAATGCTCTCATATAAGTGCGATGTGCATAGTGGCCTAACGAAAAAAGCTGAGCCACCGCCGACTCGCGGCGTGAACCGCGACAGCGGAACGGACCGCGCCAACGGCGGTTGGCTCCGGCGACTTGTTAGGCCACAGGCTCATAATCTAATGTCCACGCCAAACCAAATACGCTGCTTCCAGAGCAATAACTCCGAGCGTGATACTTGAAATCCTGAAACTAATCAAATCCCATCGCTGGTGGCTTCTGAAATACAACACTGCACTTGGAATAATACCGAACAGAAGTATGCCGCCACCTAGCAATGGCACAACGGCTGAAATGAATGCCATGCTGCTCCATCCTTCGGTGTCCTTCGTGATGCCCTCATACCAAAACGCCGTAGCGAAAAGTCCAAGTGCCGCCTGAATGGAACAAACCCAAAAAACCAACGTCGAAAACGGTCGCTTTGTGTTTGTGGTGCTCATGTGGCCTAACGAAAAAAGCTGAGCCACCGCCGACTCGCGACGTGAACCGCGATAGCGGAACTGACAGAGCCAACGGCGGTTGGCTCCGGCGACTTGTTAGGCATCGTCATTTTGTCGTCACTTCTGGTGTAAAACGTATGCTCGCATCTCCCGACTTAATGGTGAGTCGGCGTCCTGCCACAATAAAAAACGTCTCTGGGTCATGTATCCTCACAGTCTTATCGGCATTCGTTTCCTGAAGCACCATGACAATCTTCTCCATGCCATTGGAGCTGGCTGCGCCTGTGAGGGCGTAACTCTTATCTGAACCGATGGTCAAATATGTGGGTGTCGCATCCGATAAACTAACCGCGCCTAAATCTCGCATGGCAGCGGATGAAGTAGAGGCTGGCTGGCTCGGACTCTTCGAGCAGCTAATGACAAATGCAGCCATCAAGGATGCTCCGGTGATGATGTGTAGTATGCGCATACAAATGTGGTAGATGCCTAACGAAAAAAGCTGAGCCACCGCCGACTCGCGACGTGATCCGCGACAGCGGAACTGACAGCGCCAACGGCGGTTGGCTCCGGCGACTTGTTAGGCGCATTTTTGTGGCCACTGACTGTCATAACTCTCTGGATAAATATCGTCGCTGACCAGCTTGCGAACTCCAAGCGGCCAAACCCGTAACAAAACCAATCTGCGCTGTTTCTGACCATCGAAACAATCTAGCTGAACCAAAGTGAACTCCGTCTTGACTCCACGACGGCCATCCGACCGCCGCTCAAACTCCATCTGCCATCTGACTCTGCTTATCTCCAAACCGTGACGCTTGCAAAACCTCCGGGCGTGTCCGACGCAAACGCGATCCAATGTGCGATGAACGACCCAAAGCAAATAAATCAAGGCCGGAACAAACGCAATGATCAAAAGCAATCGCATGGTAATGCGCCTAACGAAAAAAGCTGAGCCACCGCCGACTTATGACAAACGAACTCCTGAAACTCGTAGCGAACTCACCGGCAGGCGTAACGGCGGTTGGCTCCGGCGACTTGTTAGGTGTCATGGTCGTATTCATAAGTGGCATGATGGGTCTGTGGGCTGCTGATGCTTCTTACGGCTACTTATTTCGGTTAATATCTCGTAGCTCTGCTCGGTCACGCATCCTCTGCATGGATTCGTGGTTACGCTCGGCTAGTGAGTTCTGCCTCAAAACCGTGCCAAGGTGTCCGATAACTGCCTGCAAAGCTGCTGTGCGTGCCGCATCAACCTTGGCGTCACTGGCGGCTCGCTCGCGCTCTAACCTCTCCATGAACGAAAGCTGCTCTTTGAGCAACTCCTTCTGGAAACGCTCCTGTCTGCGAAGTAACAAACCCTGTAAAACATACGAGAAAGAAAATGCCAGTATCGCCGGAACCGTCCACTCGGCAACCTTCGACCAATCTATGAGTGATAAAAAGTGCATAACGCGAATGACACCTAACGAAAAAAGCTGAGCCACCGCCGACTCGCGACGTGAACCGCGATAGCGGAACTGCAAGCGCCAACGGCGGTTGGCTCCGGCGACTTGTTAGGCGCAAAAATCATGCTACATCATTCCATGCTCCCGAACCATTTCCAACTGGAAAAGCTCGATACCGCTTTGCAAACAGTGTGAGCACAATATCCTCTAAAGCCTTTGGCGTGCGACCTTGCTTAGTCTTGATAAAACAATATCTACCGCCATGCGCTCCAGCATATTCATAACGCGGCCAATAGCGAGGAATCTTAACGCGCCGATTATCTCGGACTTGTTTGGAATACTTGAGGTGGTCTAACAATCGGCGACGAAGCGAACTCGCCTGACCAATATAAAAAATGGAACTTGTGCTGTTTGGATACAAAAAACGAACCCCGGGTCTGGCAATGAGAAAATAAACTCCCGGTGATGTGGGAATGTCGTGCTGGTCAAGCCGCCAGAAATCTGACAGGGGTGATGTTTCAAAATCGCCAAGAAACTTGAATGTTGCCATATGCTTTTGCGCCTAACGAAAAAAGCTGAGCCACCGCCGACTCGCGACGTGAACCGCGACAGCGGAACTGCCAGCGCCAACGGCGGTTGGCTCCGGCGACTTGTTAGGCGTTCTTGATGATACGCTCTGCATCGGAAACTTTTGCATATAGGCGTTGTAGCTGACTGACTGTAAGCGAAGGAGTCGTTCGATGGCTCCTAGCGCCGTCAATGTATGAACCGGGGCCGTCGTAAAGAATGCTGTAAGCACCGTCTTCGGCAATCTGGATGACAATGAGATGCTCGAAAGACTGCATCGTGAGGCCGAGACCAACGCCTCGGTGCGGGTTGGTGGCCTGGGTCGTCTTAACTTGGACTTTCCGTCCGTCATCGGTGACGAAGTCGTGAAGTTCTGTGCCTTCGGGAAGCTTGGTGAGGCCGAAGTCCTGAAGTGCAATAGCCTCGCCAATGTCACCAATAAGCTTGCCGTCGAGCGTAAATGAAAGCTCTGGGAAAAGCTTTCTAAGCTCGCTCCGAGCTTGATATAGACTCTTGATTATCGGAACAAGACTTTGAGTGCTTCGTTTCATAGAGCGTGTGCGTGAACGCCTAACGTAGAAAGCTGAGCCACCGCCGACTCGCGACGTGAACCGCGACAGCGGAACTGACCGCGCCAACGGCGGTTGGCTCCGGCGACTTGTTAGGCCACACGGTCATAACTTGTATGCAAACAAAATGGAACAAATGATGAAAGCTAAAAACGGCAAATTGGTAATCGTGAAGTGTCGAGGATACGCATGGTCGGGAATCGAAGACTCCATCACCAGACCGAAATTCGGGCTGGAAACGTAAGAACCCGCTCCGAAACCAAATACCCACTTCAGAATCCAATGTGGCTGATGCCAAGCAATAAGGCTATGAATCACATAGGCGACCAAGCCGCCCCAAATAACACACTCCACCAAAATCACTGGCAACGGGTCTCCGTAAAGCGAAGCCTTCGAGAGCCACCATCCCAAACGTCGCCCGAAATACATAAAAACTATCGAGAATAGGACGAATGCAATCTGACCTTTGCCTATCCACAAGGCAATAAGGGTAAGGCAGCCAGCAAAAATAAATCTGGAGAGGAAGAGTGCGACACCGTCACTAAGTTCGGCGGGAAGTTTCATGTGCGCGTAGTGTGGCCTAACGATCCAAAGCTGAGCCACGCCGACGGGCGAGTGACTCCGCAAACTCGATAATCGTTGTATAACTCAATCCGTCCATAAACTCAAGGGGCAGTCGGCGTTGGCTCCAGCGCGGTGTTAGGCGGCTCAATCTCGTTTCTGTCTCCACGGAAAACCGATGGTGAACGCATAAATCAGAGTAACAAGTGACGCCAAAAAACCTACTAAAAACAAAGCCTGACGAGGAGCGTCACCGAATGGGCCTGTCGGGCCGCTAACTTCATGGCCACCTCTCAAGGACATCACACTCCAATAATGAATACCACCGCCGACCGCCGCCAAAATAACAGGCAACCAAATGAAAATGTAGTGCTTCCAATGCTTGGTGCGATCCAAGATAATGACGAACGGGGCAGCAGCCGCCAAAATAACACCACCGAAAATCAGCAGCATAAAAACGCCGCTGACAAATGACATAACTGGACCTGGTCCTTCGCTCATAATCTCGCTGCCGCCTAACGAAAAAAGCTGAGCCACCGCCGACTCGCGGCGTGAACCGCGACAGCGGAACTGCCAGCGCCAACGGCGGTTGGCTCCGGCGACTTGTTAGGCCCGGACTTCATAATCATACTTTTGTCTCCTGCGGATAGACTGCCATCAGCTTGGGTGAGTTGCCTATGAGTCTAAAGCCAAACTTCTCATACAAGCCATGCGCATCGGCAGTGCCGAGCATGACTCCCTGCACACCTTCCGCTTTCAAGCGCAACATCGCTGCCTGAATGATGGACTTCCCGTAACCGTTGCCACGATGCTCTTGTAGAACGAAGAAATCAAGCAGGTATGCAAATCTCGTAAGGTCTGTGACGACGCGACCAAATGCTACCTGTGACGTGCCTAGAAAACCGCCAAAGCATAACGAATTGGCAATGGCCTTGCGGACAGCGGTGATGCTAATGCCTTTCGCCCAGTAGGACTCCGAGAGAAACCGATGGATGAGGGGAATATCAAACTCCTCAACGTTTGTGGAAATGCGCAACTCGCTCATAAGGGCCTAACGAAAAAAGCTGAGCCACCGCCGACTCGCGACGTGAACCGCGATAGCGGAACTGACAGCGCCAACGGCGGTTGGCTCCGGCGACTTGTTAGGCATCGGATTCATAAATCCAATCAAAATCACCGCGCAAAAAACAATAAAAGCAAAAAAACTCACAAGACAACAAAGCCACTCAAAGCTGCTGCGAACAAACCAAAATATAGCTGAAATAAACCAAGCATAAGTCAACGTATCAAGTAAAACTGAGCGAACCGTAACGTGAAACTCTATAGGCGGACCCGACCATGCTCCACGTCCCCAATTAGGAGGTAAAATGGCTATCAAGAATAAAAAGAACGCAATAGCCAAATTGGCGCAGCGAATAACCAACATCAAATTGCGGGCACGAGTGAACATAAGATGCCTAACGAAAAAAGCTGAGCCACCGCCGACCTGCGACGTGAACCGCGATAGCGGAACGGACAGCGCCAACGGCGGTTGGCTCCGGCGACTTGTTAGGCAGCATGGCAACAGTCTGAATAAACAAAAAGAAAAAGCTATGAACCAGAACCAGCATGGCAAG
>Ga0224534_1001708_pt1 | contig 11212 bp, 8 predicted proteins | sample 714E12024metaG_FD_172012 | JGI IMG/M metagenome (GOLD analysis project Ga0224534, IMG submission 172012) | Peat soil microbial communities from Stordalen Mire, Sweden - 717 E1 20-24 | ecosystem: Environmental > Terrestrial > Soil > Wetlands > Peat | place: Sweden: Norrbotten County, Stordalen... | reverse complement strand
ACAAAATCAAGACGCTGCTGCGCCAAACCTATGGCCTTCGCGATGAGCGCTTCTTAACCCTCAAACTCTACAGCCTCCATAACTCAAGACTCACACTTCTCGGATGAACCCAAAATAGCTCAAGGTGGAGACGGAACCGGCATCGCCGTCCCGCCCGCCGGACAGGAGGTTTTCAAAAAAGTTGTCGAAGCCGCCCAAAAAGTCATACAAGCTGTAAAGGATGACAAGAAGGCCGACGGTTCGGATGACGACGCCAAAAAGATCGGATGGTTTCATGTCGGCAGCAGATAAACGATATTCTCCCGGAATGCAATCGCAAATCAGGCGATGAAACCCGCCTTTCCCATTCCGGCGAGGCGCCGCGCGGCCGGATTGTCCAATTATCGAAGATTCAACCGATGCGCCAGACGATGCGGGCCTTGTTCAGGTCATAAGGCGAAATCTGCATCTTCACGCGGTCACCGATGGTGAGGCGCACAAACCGTTTGCGCATTTTGCCGGAAATGGTCGCCAGCACCTGATGCTTGTTGTCCAGCTCGACGCGAAACATCGTCCCGGCCAGAACCGTCAGAATGCGCCCTTCGACTTCGATGTGTTCTTCCATGAATCGGAGAAATCTGCCCGAAGAAATACCGCCATGGCGAGCGGAAAATCTCGCGGCAAAAGCAGCACGGGGCGGCGCCCTTTTGAGCGTCGCCCCGGCGCAATTGGTTCCGTCAATTAATTAGTAACGATCCCGGCCGCCACCACCGCCACCGCCGCGAAAGTCACGGCGTGGACCGCGGTCGCCTCGAGGGCGCTCTTCCTTGGGGCGGGCGATGTTGACCGTCAACTGGCGCTCGCCCAGCGTCGCGCCATTCATGGCGGCGATCGCCTTTTGCGCCTCTTCCGGCGTGGACATGGTGACGAAGGCGAAGCCGCGTGAGCGTCCGCTCATGCGATCCATCATCAGGTTGGCCTCGACGACCGTGCCGTGGGCGGCAAAAGCCTCCTGCAGGTCGTTTTCCGTGGTGTTGAAGGAAAGATTCCCAACAAACAATTTATTACTCATTTAACGATTCGCTGTTCAATTAACTGTTTTCGGACTGTTCCCGACTGCCGGGTTTCAAATCATCACTGAACCATGTTCACCTGAAGATTTACCATGTTCTGAAATAACAAGTTATTTTACAGACACGGGCATGATAACCGTTTCACCGCCGGTTGCAAGGAAAATTTTCAAGTTCAAACGGCGTTTTCGCCACCGGGGCGCTGGCTTTGAGAAAAAAAAGAGGCCGGAAATTATTCCGGCCTCCCAACGAGAACTTGGCGCCCAAACTTGCGCTCTTGAACACCTCCATTGGATGCGGCGAGCAGCCAAACGCCTTGCAACACACACGAAACACTGCTTTTACATCTCAACAACGGCACCATCATAACAGAATCTGGATTTCTGTCTTGTCACCACTTCTGGTTACATACGAAAACGGCATAAAATAAGGGGAAATCAATGAATTGCCCAACAAATGCGGGCTTTGGGCCTCCTTCGCCGATTTCATCTGCCCAATTCCCACCACCCTCTCGCATTAACGCCGGGGCGAAGACAAAACAGGGGGTGTGCGGTCAAACGCACACTTCCCACGGCGATGGAATGAGCGTAAAGTGATTGCATGAAACCAAGCCGGACAGGCGAATCCGCTTTTGAACACGTTTTTGAAACAAAACGCCGGAATGGAAAATCATGAAGACCGGACGAAACCTGTTTCAAATCTGGCTGCTGTTTGTGGCATCTGGCGTTCACGCTCAGAGCTATGTTTACGACCAGCAGTCGTCCGTCACAGGACTCGTTGGGGCTGGCCCCGTAATTCAACTAACCCAACCCATGGGGCAGTCTTTCACTCCGGCGTTTTCAAATGTCAGTTTCGTTCAACTGGCGTTTTGGGACTATCCGTTTGGGAGCATTACAGGTCTTGAATCGACGGTTTATGTCAATCTGTGGTCCGGTTCCATCGGCAATGGCACGCTGCTAGCCTCATCCGACCCGGTCACCATAGCAGCTGCAGCTAACAATCTGGTAGTCAGTTTCTTTTTTCGTGCGCCGGTGCCGGTCACTCCAGGCTCAACATATTTTTTTCAGCCAATTGTTCAATCCGGCGATACGAATCGCATGTCGGTAGGTGGGATTACGTATCACGACGGCAATTATCCGGGCGGCACACTTTATTTATTTGATGCACCGGACTCTTTAAATCGGGATTTATGGTTTAGGGAAGGAATTTTAATGAACATCCCCCTTCTGACCTGCAATCCACTGACAGCCGCCCGATCCGGCCACACGGCGACACTGTTGTCAGATGGGAAGGTGATTGTCGTCAGCGGAACCAGCAGCACTGGAGTAACAAACAGCGCCGAACTCTTCGACCCAAGTAGTGGTGTTTGGGTCAATACCGGCATATTGGGCACGGCGCGTCAGCATCACACGGCAACATCTCTGCCGAATGGCAAGGTGCTGGTCACAGGTGGCGATGATGGCAACGGCCATACGCTTGCGAGCGTCGAACTTTTTAACCCGGCCAGCCAGACTTGGTCGGCCATCAATCCGCTGAACACCGCCCGTTCCGGTCATACGGCAACGCTCCTTTCCAACGGCCAAGTGCTCGTTGCCGGAGGACTCGGAAGCGGCGGCGTCACCAATACGGCGGAAATCTTCGAGCCGGTCAGCGCAATGTGGACGGCAATCAATTCATTGAATATTCCCCGCACTGGCCACACCGCGACGTTGCTGCCTGATGGCCGGGTGCTTGTGTCTGGTGGTGTGGATACCAACGGCATTCCGCTCGCCAGCGCGGAAATATACGATCCCGCCAGCGCGATGTGGACGGTCGTCGGCAATCCGATGAACTCGGCCCGCACCTGTCACACAGCAACCTTGTTGCCCAATGGCCTAGTCTTGATAGTCGGAGGCACGGCCGATGGAGTGAATCCGCTAGCCAGCGCGGAGCTGTTCGATCCAACAAATCGAACTTGGACACTGACTGAGACACCGAACACGGCACGCAAACAGCACACGGCAACCTTGCTGTCCATTGGAACAGTGCTGGTCGTCGGCGGCTTGGACGGCAGCAGCAATGCACTGACAAGTGCGGAGCTGTTCAATCCGGTTAATGGAACTTGGAGAACAACATTCTCGTCGTTGGCCAGTGCGCGCGGTAACGATACGGCGACCATGCTCGCCAATGGGCAGGTGTTGTTTGTGGGCGGCATTGACAGCAGCGGCAATCTGCTGGCCAGCGCGGAACTTTTCGATCCGACTGTAAATCCAAACCGTGGAAAATGGACAAAGACCGGCGCGCTGAATACCCCACGCGCATGTCACACGGCAACATTATTGCCGAATGGTCGGGTGCTGGTCGTGGGAGGCGTCACCAATACTCTGCATCCTTTCGTTGCTCCTTTTTCCATTTCGAGCGCGGAGATATACAATCCATCCACCGCGACTTGGACGAATGCCAACACAATGACTACCGCACGCGCATATCATACGGCGACATTATTGCCGAATGGAATGGTGCTGATTGCAGGAGGCGCTGACATTAATGGCCCTACCAACGGCACAGAATTATTTTCAAATGGGATATGGATGCTGACCGGCTCGATGAACGTTCCACGCGAACGCCACACGGCGACTTTGCTTCGGAACGGAAAAGTGATGGTTGCGGGTGGGACCACTAACAACAATGGGCAAGTCACAGCCATTGCGGAATTATACGACCCATCCCTAGGCACGTGGACGTTGACCGGTCCAATGAATATTCAACGTTTTAATCAGACGGCAACATTATTGCCCAATGGTCAAGTGCTGGTTGCCGGCGGGGGAAGCCACATTGACGAATCAGGTTATCTTCCAAGCGCGGAACTGTTCGATCCTTCCACGGGTGCGTGGACAATGACTGACTCTATGAACTATGCGCGTAATTATCATACAGCAACATTGCTACCCGACGGCCAGGTGCTGGTTGCGGGGGGCTATGAAAATCCCAGAGCTATTACGGCTGCGGAATTGTATGATCCGGTCACTGGGATTTGGACAAATACCAGTGCTATGTTCAAATCGCGTTCTGACCAAACGGCCACATTGCTGCCCAATGGGCAAGTGTTGGTAGCTGCAGGAGGAACATCATTCGGCTCCCAATACCCAATCACGGGCAGCGAGATATATGATCCAGCCACTGGAATATGGTCGGCGACCAATGCGCTTAATTTTGCCCGAGCCATTCACACTGCAACTTTATTGCTCGATGGCCGTGTGTTGGTGGCCGGCGGTGCCGACAGCAATGAAAACGCTCTAACTAATGTTGAATTGTATGATGTCGGCCTGGGTTATACCAACCTTTGGCAGCCGCAGATTGCCGCAGTCACCTCGCCAATCAATCTCGGCGGCGGCTTGGTCGTCACCGGCGCGCAGTTCCGGGGAATTGGCGAAGGTTCGGGTGGCAATTCTCAAGACTCGTCGGCGGATTATCCGGTTCTGCAATTAAGAAGCCTTGAAAGCGGACAGACCTTGTTTCTGCTGGCCAGCAATTGGTCGGCAAATTCATTCGTCTCCACGCCCGTGACCGGTTTTCCGCCCGGCTATGCGTTGGCCACAATGTTCGTCAACGGCATCCAAAGCACCAGCAGCATCGTCAATATCAGCGTTCCCGTTCCAGCCATGACCCCGCTGACCGTCGCCCCAACTCCGGCCGACGGTTCATTCCAATTCACCTTCACCAACACTCCGGGCGTATTGTTGGGCGTGCTGATGACGACGGATCTTTCACTGCCAATGGCCAGTTGGACAAGATTCAGCGGCGTCACGGAAATTTCACCCGGCCAATTCCAATTCAATGACCCGCAGGCGACGAACGGCGGACAGCGCTTCTACAGCATCTTTGCGCCGTGATATGAACCGGTGAAAGAGGCAACAAGTTCGAGATGCAAACCGGTTTGAAAACTCACCGCCTTAAAAACTTCGCCACCGCCTCTGTTCGCGTCCGCACCTGCAATTTCTCATAAACGCGGCGGATGTAGGTGTGGACAGTCTCGTAGCTGATGCCAAGTTTTTCGGCGATTTCCTTGTAAATCAGTCCCCGGCTCAAGAGGTCGAGCACCTGTTGTTCGCGCTCGGAAAGGTTGTCTGCAGACTGCTCGGGCGCGCTTTTTTGGAATGATTGGACGACCTTGCGCGCAATGTGCATCGTCATCGGCGAGCCGCCGCGCTGGACTTCATGGATGGCTTCAATCAATTCCTTGCTGGACGTGCGCTTGAGCATGTAACCGCTCGCGCCCGCCGCCAGCGCGTTGAAGATGCTTTCCGTGTCTTCATAAACCGTGAGCATCATCACCTGTGTTTGCGGCAGGAGCGGTTTCAACTGCCGGACGCACTCGACGCCATTCATGCCGGGCAGGTTGATGTCCATGAGCACGACGTCGGGGTTGATGGCGGGCAGCTCCTTGAGCGCGTCCTCGGCGCTGGGATGCTGGCTCACGCAACGAAAGCCCTCGGCGCGGTTCAACACGCGGGCAAGCGTGCCGCGCAGCTTGTCATTGTCCTCAACGATGGAAATGGAAATGGGCATGGCTCAAGGCAGAATGATGAATGCCGCTTGAAGAAGCAAGAGCGACGCCCACACGAAATGATTTTCTTCACTCTTCATTCTAAATTCTTCATTTCATCCCAACTGGCACAGTCAGGCGGACGATTGTGCCGCCATTCGCGCCGGGAGCGATGGAAAATTCACCGTGAATGTCTTCCATGCGTTTTTTCATGTTGCGCAGGCCATTTCGATTTTGCGGCGCGGTCTGGTTTCCGATTCCACGGCCATTGTCTTCGATCTCAAAAATGAAATTTTCCGGTTCCAGGCGCAATCGAATCTGTGCCTCGGCCGCCTGCGCGTGCTTGACGACGTTGTTAACGGCCTCCTTGAACGCGAGGAAGACGTTGTGCCGGACTTCCGGCGGAATGGAAATCGCGGGCAATTGCGCCGGCAAATCCGCGCGGCAGCGCAATCCGGCCAGCGCGAGATATTCCTGCGCGTATTTGCCGGCGTAGTTGACCAGGCCGTCCAGCGTGTCATTCGCGGGATTCACCGCCCAGACGATTTCGTCGAGCGAGCGTGTGGTTTCGCGGGCGGTCTGGGAAATCTGCTGGGCGTGAGATTCGATTTCCGCCGGCGAATCCTTGTCCGCCTCGGCCATTTCACCCAGGAGCGCGACCTGCGTGAGGTTTGCGCCGAGCTGGTCGTGCAGGTCGCGGGCGATGCGGGCGCGCTCCTTTTCCAGCGCCTCGCGCTGCTGGAAGGTCTGCAATTGCCGGTGCAGCTTCTGGGTTGAAAGGTAACGCACCACGGCGGCAACGATTCCCAGCAGACACAAAATCACCGAGGCGCGGAACCAGCCGGTCTGCCAGAATTGCGGTTGCACGGTGACGGCCAGAACCGCCGCGTCGGAACCGCTCCAGATGTTGTCCTCGTTGCAGGCTTTGACGTGGAAACGGTAATGGCCCGGCGGCAGTTTTGGATAGCGCGCCACGCGTTCATCGCTGGCTTCCGACCACGAGGTCTCGTGGCTTTCGAGCCAGCATTTGAACCGGACCATTTCGGGGGCGGAAAAATTCAGGGCGGTGTAATGAACCTCCAATTCCTCGCCGCCGGGCGGGATGGTGACGGACGCCGGCCAGGCCGAATCCAGCCGGTTGGTTTTTTGTTCGCTGCCGTCCACGAGCACGGATTCAATCATCACCACCGGCGGTTGAAGATGGGGTTTGAGATCGGACGGATTAACCGAGGCAAGTCCTTTGATGGTGGGAAACCACAATTTGCCGTCGGGTGCGCGGCACGCGGCGGGTTGCGAGCCGGCGGAACATTCGCGTGTCGGCAGGCCGTCGGCCTTGCCATAAGTCCGGCAGGAAATGACATTGGTCGTGCCGGCGGCAAAATCGTTCAGCGATTGCTTCGGAACGCGCATCAACCCGGCATTGGAGCCGATCCACAAATAACCCGCGTCGTCTTCGGTGATGTAACTGATGCTGTCACTGGCGAGGCCGTTCGTCGCGGCGTAACGCGTCCATCCTCCATTTTGGAGCCGCGCCAGACCGTGGCCGCTGGCGCCAACCCACAGGACACCATCCTTGTCCGCGTAAAGACAGGAAATGTCGTCGCCGGGCAATCCATTTGCTTCCTGGCGATAAGCGGTGAATTTCCCACCCTTCAACAGATTCAAGCCGCGGCTTTCCGTGCCGACCCAAAGATTTCCCACGGCGTCTTCGGCAATGGCGCGGACGGAGCTGTCCGAAAGGCCGTCGCGTGTCGTGAACAGTTTCCACTTTTGTCCGTCGAAATTCGCAAGGCCGTTTTGCGTTCCAGCCCAAAGCTGCCCATCCCGGCTTTCAAACAGCGTGAAGATTTTTGGCCCGAGAATTCCCGCACCGGCTGCGGGTTGAAAACGGTCGTCCCGGAGCTGGAACAATCCCTCGCCAAGCGTTCCCGCCCAGACCCGCTGTTGCTTGTCCACCAACACTGACCAGGCATTGGAATACTGGCCCACGGCAAAATCCTGCGTGGCATTGGCCGTCCAGCAAGACACGCCATGCGCGTTGAAGGCCGTCCACAAACCGCCGCGGCTGTCCGCCGACAGCGATTGCGCGTCCCACGGATGAAGTTCAACGGGTGTGTCAAAGGTTTTTCTTTTGATCCGGTTCAAACCGTTGCCGTCCGTCCCCACCCAAAGATCGCCCTCGCGGTCCATGCAGAGGGAAAGGACATAGGCCGAGGACAAACCCTGTTCAGTTGAGATGTGCCAGCATTTCCCGTCCGCCTGATACCAAAAAATCCCGGCGTTGTGCGTGCCAACAATCAAATTGCCGTCCTTGTCTTCGCACGCAGCCGTTACAATTGCGTTACCCCATGGGCATGGCCCGTAATCCTTTCCCGGCTGGCTGTTTTGCACCTTTTGAACTCTTCCGTTGGAAAGCAGCCAGGCACCGCCTGATTTTGAAGGGACTTCCATTCTTGCCGCCCGAGGTTGCTGTTTGGTCGAAATAATGCCCGGGTAAGAATTCATTTTGCCGTCGCGATAAATGGAAAGTCCTCCCACGCCGGAAAACCAGATATTGCCGGACGGATCTTCCTCCGCATATATCACCTTTCCGGCGATCTTCGCGCTTTCACTGCCGAAATCCCTGATCCGTCCGTCCTTGATGACGAGCAAACCGGACGATTCCGTTCCAACCCAGAGATTCGTCCGGCTGTCCTCAAACAAATAAACAATCCGGTCGCTGTTCAGGCCGGGGGTGTTGTTTTCGTTGAACGGGGTGAATTTAACCCCGTCAAAACGCACCAATCCGTGGAGCGTTCCGAGCCAGAGATAGCCGTCATGCGCCTGGATAACCGAAATGATCTCGTTATCCGGCGGTCCTTTGTCGGGGCCATTTTCGGCGCTCCAAGAGTCCACGATGAACGGCGCATTGGACCCGGCCGCCGGGCCGGCAACCGCCGCCAGGGCAAACAGGCAAAGCGGCAGCCCCGCGAATCGAAACGCCCATGATTTCTTCGGCATATTATTTTTGGACAACGCGGCCGGATGCAAAGCCGTTCGTGGCAGAATACAAGCCCGGCGGCAAAGAGGAAAAATTATTTTTCAAAAATCACTTGTCACTTTGGCGCGGCGGGTTAAGTTTACGTTGCCCAACGAGAACTGGGCGCCTTGGCGGATGTCAGCGATCTAAACCGTGTGTGATCGCGGCATTCGCCATTTTGTTCTGTCTTTCAAATTTCCTTCCAGCGCCGAGATTCAAACGGAACCAATCGCATTTGGCCGATTTCAACGCGCGAATTGCCAAACCCCGGATTTTTATTGATTAAACCCGAACCTGGCTGATAAGATTCCATCGCTTGGGAGAATCTTTCGTTTTTCGCCCTGAATTTGAAAAAACAAGATGCTTGACCGTGTGGCAAAAATACTGTTCCCGCGTTCGCAACCGTGGGAGCGCAGGATCAAGCTCAACACGATTATTATCGTGCTGCTGGTTGGCTTCGTCTTCGCCGGCATCATGGCACTCGCCTTGATTCTTAAGAATTCCGTCGGCAAATAAGCTCACGGCAAACCGGCGTGGCGTCGTGAACCATCAACTTTTTAGCGACTTCTGCTTGGCAAGCGCGGCTTTCGCGGTTTAGCTAGTCGCCATGCAAGTCGTTCTCGATTACCTCAAACGCAACCAGGCCCGCTTCGTCGCCGAGCTGTGCGAATTTCTGCGCTTCCCCAGCGTCTCGGCGCAACCGCAACACAAAAAAGATTTGCGCGCCTGCGCCGGGTGGCTGGCCACGCACTGCCGCCAAATCGGCCTTCAAGCACGGGTTTGCCCGACCGCCGGCCATCCCATTGTCGTCGCCAAAACGCCTGTTTGGAGTTCCGCCTTCAGGCGGTCGGGCTTGACGAAACCGCGTAAACGCGGAACTCCAAACACCCCTCGCCCGCACTTCATGGTTTACGGCCATTACGACGTCCAGCCGCCGGAGCCGCTCGAACTCTGGAAATCGCCGCCGTTCGAGCCGCGCATTGAGGGCCGCTCGCTCTTTGCCCGCGGCTCAACCGATAACAAAGGCCAGCTCTTTGCGCATCTCAAGGCGGTCGAGGCCTATTTGAAGACCGGCACTCCCCTGCCCTGCGATTTGACATTCGTCATCGAGGGCGAAGAGGAAGTCGGCAGCGCGAACCTCGCGAAATTTCTCAAATCGCATCGCCGCGAACTCGCCTGCGCCGCCGTTGTTGTTTCCGACACCGGGATGCCGGATGCCGATCATCCGGCCCTCACTTACGCGCTGCGCGGCATCATCGCGTTTGAAATCACGCTGCGCGGGCCGGCGCGCGACCTGCACTCCGGAATTTTCGGCGGCGCGGTGGACAACCCGGCGATGGCCTTGAGCCAGTTGCTCGGAAAGCTGCGGGACAAAAATGGCCGCATTGCCATTCCCGGTTTTTACGACGACGTCGCGCCGCTTTCAACTTACGAACGGAAGGAATTCAAGCGCCTGCCCACCACCGACCATGAACTCCAGAAAATGCTCGGCGTGAAAAAACTTTTTGGCGAGCGCGGCTTCACAGCGATGGAACAACGCAGCGCGCGACCGACATTTGAAATCAACGGCCTGACGAGCGGCTATCAGGGCGAAGGCAGCAAAACCATCGTGCCGGCATGGGCGCGCGCCAAAATCACCTGCCGGCTCGTGCCGGACCAGAATCCGGAGCGCATCCGCAAAATCGTCTGCAACCACTTGAAAAAAATCTGTCCGCCTTCGGTGCGAATGGAAATCGAGGCCGGCCACGGCGCAGAAGCGTATCTGGTTTCGCCTAAAAGCCCGGAAGCGCAGGCGGCTTTGCGCGCGTTGCGCCGGGCGTTCAACCGCGAGCCGGTGCTGCTGCGCGAAGGCGGCTCAATTCCGATTGTCAACGATTTCAAAAAAGTCCTCGGCGCGGACACGCTGCTGCTGGGACTCGGCCTGCCGGAAGACAACGCCCATTCGCCAAACGAGAAGTTCGATCTGGACTGCTTTGAAAACGGCCAGCGCATGAGCGCATATTTGTGGCGGGAACTGGCCGGATCGGTGAAATGGAGGAAGGTTCGATGACCGACCGGCAATGGAACGATCTGCTTGCCGTGCTGCGTGGCGGGATTCTGGAGCCGCCACCCGTCGGCTTCATCATTGACAGTCCCTGGCTACCCGGCTGGTTCGGTGTGGAGATTGCCGATTATCTGTCCAGCGAAACACTCTGGTTTGACGCGAACCACCGGGTCATCGAGACGTTTCCCGATGTCTGGTTCCTGCCGGGTTTCTGGTCCGAGTTCGGCATGTGCACCGAGCCGTCCGCGTTTGGCTGCCGCTGTATTTTCCCCCGCAACGAATTTCCGTTTGCCGAAAAAATCATCACCGATGTGGCGCAGATTGCCGGTCTCACGGCGCCTGACCCGCAAACGGACGGCTTGCTGCCATTCATGCTCAACCGCCTGCGTTGGGCGCGGCCACGCATCGAGGGTCTCGGCCACAAAATCAGGTTTTCCGTCTCGCGCGGGCCGCTGAACGTGGCGTCGTTCCTGATGGGCACGACTGAATTTTTGATGGCAATCAAGACCGACCCGGAGCCGGCGCACCGGCTGCTGCGGGTCATCACTGACTTTCTGAAGCAATGGCACACGCTC
>Ga0224534_1001707_pt1 | contig 11219 bp, 13 predicted proteins | sample 714E12024metaG_FD_172012 | JGI IMG/M metagenome (GOLD analysis project Ga0224534, IMG submission 172012) | Peat soil microbial communities from Stordalen Mire, Sweden - 717 E1 20-24 | ecosystem: Environmental > Terrestrial > Soil > Wetlands > Peat | place: Sweden: Norrbotten County, Stordalen... | reverse complement strand
CGCCCTCGCATGGTTGGGGCCAGGATGGTTCGCTATTCCTTCTCCTGTATGACTCTTTCATTCACTACTTCACGCCGGTTTATCCCGACGCTATCCAGGCCGAGGGCCCGCCCCACAATTCCTGAAGCCACCATCCGGCCCGCGTCGTGTACGATGGTATTATCCCAGCAAAATGGACTCGCATAACGTTGATCTGAAGCAGACTATCAATCTGCCCCGCACCGGCTTCTCGATGAAGGCCAACCTCTCCCAGGCCGAGCCGAAGCTGCTCGAGCGCTGGGACAGCGAGAATATCTACGGCCAGATCCGCAGCGCGCGCGCCGGCCGGCCCACTTACATCCTGCACGATGGCCCGCCCTACGCCAACGGCCGCATTCACCTGGGCACCGCGTTCAACAAGATACTCAAGGATTTCATCGTCAAATCCAAGACCATGGCGGGCTTCGATGCCCCCTATGTCCCCGGCTGGGACTGCCACGGCTTGCCCATCGAAATCAAGGTCGATAGCGAGCTCGGCGCGCGCAAAGCCAAAATGACTACGGCCGAGATCCGCGCCGAATGCCGCAAATACGCCGAGAAATACGTGGACCTGCAGCGCACGGATTTCAAGCGCCTGGGCGTCTTCGGCCGTTGGGACGACCCGTATCTCACCATGAGCGCGCAATACCAGTCGGTGATCGCCGCCGCGTTCGTGGAATTCCTGGACCGGGGCTACGTCTACAAAGGCCTGAAGCCGGTGCACTGGTGCATGCGCGACCGCACCGCGCTGGCCGAAGCCGAAGTCGAATACGCCGACCATTCGAGCCCGTCCATATGGGTGCGCTTCGCCCTGACTTCCGATCCCGCCGCGATCGATCCCGCGCTCGCCGGCCGCCACGTCTACGGCCTCATCTGGACTACCACGCCCTGGACCATCCCGGCCAACATGGCCATCGCGTTTCATCCCAAATACGAGTATGCCGCGGTCGCCCCATCCGCTACCGGTCCCGTCTACATCGTGGCCGCCGAACTTCTGAAAGTCACCGCCGAAAAGTGCGGCTGGGCCGACTATGAAGTGCTGGCGCGTTTCCCCGGATCGCGTCTCGAAGGCACGGTCTTCCATCATCCGTTTCTGGAACGCGATTCGCTCGGCATCCTGGCCGATCACGTCACGCTGGAACAGGGCACCGGCGCGGTCCACACCGCCCCCGGACACGGCCAGGAAGACTACGTCGTCGGCCGCCAGTACGGCATCGAAACCTATTGCCCGGTGGATGCCGCGGGCCGCTTCTATCACGCCGAAGGCGCGGCCGGACGCCTGCCCGAAGAACTCATCGGCAAAACCGTTTGGGAAGCCAACCCCATCGTCATCGAGATCCTACGCGCGCATCGCGCCCTGTTGGCCACGGAAAAGATCGAACACAGCTATCCGCATTGCTGGCGCTGCCACAAGCCGACCATCTTCCGCGCCACCGAGCAATGGTTCATCGGCATGGACCGCAACGATTTCCGGCAGCACGCGCTCGAAGCCATCCGCCAGGTGCGCTGGATGCCCGAATGGGGCCAGGAGCGCATCTCCAACATGATCGCCACGCGCCCGGATTGGTGCATTTCGCGCCAGCGTGTGTGGGGCGTGCCCATCATCGTCTTCTACTGCGACCATTGCCGCGAACCGCTCACCAACCGCAAAATCCTGGACGGCATCGTGCAACTCTTTGCCGAGCACACCGCCGACATCTGGTACCAGCGCACCGCGGCCGAACTGCTGCCGCCCGGCGTAGCCTGCGCCAAGTGCGGCGGCACGGAGTTCAGCAAGGAAACCGATATCCTGGACGTCTGGTTCGATTCCGGATCGAGCCATCTGGCCGTGCTCACCCCGGCCAACAATCTGACGTGGCCCGCGGATCTTTACATGGAAGGCGGCGATCAATATCGCGGCTGGTTCCATAGCTCGCTGCTGGTGGGCGTGGGACTCAAGGGCGGTTCGCCATACCGCGCCTGTGCGCTGAACGGCTGGGTGCTGGATGGCGAGGGCCACGCCATGCACAAATCGCTCGGCAACTCCATCGAGCCCGATCAGATCATCAAGCATCATGGCGCCGATCTCGTCCGGCTGTGGACGGCTTCGGTGGAGTTCCACGAAGATGTGCGCGTCTCGGAGACCATCCTGACGCGGCTGCAGGACGCCTACCGCAAGCTGCGCAATACCTTCCGCTACCTCCTGGGCAACCTTTCCGGCTTCGATCCGCCGGCGGATGCGGTGCCCGTGGACGAAATGCTGGAACTCGACCAGTGGATCCTGATCCGCGCCGAATCGCTGGTGGCCAACTGCCGCGCCTGGTATGACGAATTCGCGTTCCACAAGGTCTACCGGGCGCTCTACGATTTCGCCACGGTGGATCTCAGTTCGCTCTATTTCGACGTGTTGAAAGACCGGCTGTACACCGCAGCCACTAAGTCGCACGCGCGTCGCAGCGCGCAAACCGCGCTCTACCGCCTGGAATATGCGCTGGTGCGGCTGGTGGCGCCCATCCTCAGCTTCACCGCCGAAGAAGTCTGGACCCACATGGGCCAGAAGGGCAGCGTGCACCTGGAACTGTTTCCCGAAGCTGCCGAGCTGACCGAAGGCTTGTCCGATGCCCACCGGAAACGTTCCGGGAACTGGGACCGTCTCATCAAAGTGAGGGAAGACGTGCTCAAGAGCCTCGAGGAGGCGCGCCGCGAGAAATTCATCGGTGCGCCCCTTGAGGCTCGGGTACGCCTCGCGGCCGACTCCGACGTCTACCCGCTGCTCGAAGAATACATCACCGAGTTGCCGGCGCTGTTCATAGTCTCGCAGGTGAAGGTAGCACAGGCAGCGGTAGCACAGGCTTCAGCCTGTGAGGTCAAAATCGAGCGCGCCGACGGTGTGAAGTGCGAGCGTTGCTGGAAGTACACCACCGACACGGGTTCCTACCCGCGCTTCCCCACGATTTGCGCGGCCTGCGCCGCCGCCGTGAAGGAGATGCTGGGTGATTGATAGCCGGGTCAAAGCCTACGGCCTCTCCGCGATCGTATTTGCCATCGACCGCGCAACCAAGTCGGCGGTCGAGGCGCACGTCTCCGCCTTCGACGTACATCCGGTGATCCCCGGCTTCTTCGATATCGTACACTCGCAGAACCGCGGCGTGGCTTTCGGATTGATGAACGATTCCACCTCGGCGTGGCGCACCGTGGTGCTGATCGTGTTCTCGGCCGCCGCGCTGCTGCTGGTGGCCGGACTGCTCTGGCGAGCTTCGCGACTGGACCGCTGGACGGCCACGGGTCTGGCCTTGATCCTGGGGGGCGCGGCCGGCAACCTGTTCGATCGCATCCTGTGGGGCCGTGTTACCGACTTCCTGGAATTCTACATCGGCGACTTGCACTGGCCGACCTTCAACATTGCCGACTCCTGCATCGTGATTGGCAGCGGTTTGCTGGTGCTGGAACTGTTGCGGCCCAAGCGCCAGCCGGCGGGTGCCTGATGTTTCCGCGGCTCTTTCATCTTGGAAGCTTCTCGCAATCGACCTATGGAGTGCTGGTCGCGCTGGCTTTCCTGGTGGCGCTGTCCGTGATCGCGCGCCTGGCGCGCCGCGCCGGTCTCAATAGCGACGCGGTCGTGAACCTCGGCATTCTTTGCGGGCTCAGCGCCATCGTGGGGGCCAAGATCATGATGTTCCTGGTCGACATCCCCTACTATGTGCGCAATCCCGGTGAGATCTTTTCCATGGCCAGCCTGCAGGCGGGCGGTGTTTTCTATGGCGGCTTGATCGCGGCCTTGATCGTGGCCGTGGTCTACATGCGCCACCACCACCTGCCGGCGCTTCCCACGGCCGACATTTTCGCTCCCGGCATCGCGCTGGGCCACTGCATTGGCCGCCTGGGCTGCTTTGCCGCGGGCTGCTGCTGGGGCCGGCCGACCAAGTTGCCCTGGGGCGTCACCTTCACCAATCCGCTGGCGGAGCAACTCGTGGGCGTGCCGTTGGGCATCCGCCTGCATCCCACGCAATTGTACGAATCGGCGGCCGAGTTCCTCATCTTCGGCATCCTCTACTGGCGCATCCGCCGGCAGCATGCGCCCGGCGCGATCATCAGCTTGTACCTGATCCTGTACTCCACCGCCCGGTTCCTGGTGGAGTTTGTGCGCTACCACGACCAGCCCAACCCCTTCGGCGGCCCGCTGAACACCTCGCAGTGGATCTCGCTGGCCCTCGCCGCCCTGGGCACCGCATGGTTCGTGCGCCCACGCAGACAGGCCGGGCTTGCGGTACGACAACAGTGATTACATTCCTTTGCTGGAATCTAAACCGACGACCGATTCAACATCGCATCGGCGAACTCGCGAGATCCAGGGATGTCGATGTGTTGATCCTCTTGGAGTGCGCCATAGAAGTCGGGGACCTGCTCGGCGCTCTTAATGAGGGGAACCGCCCCATTTTTCGTTACGCACCGAACCGCGCCGAAGCGCCCGAAGAGTCGATCAAGATCTTTACGAGATTCCCATCTGAATTTCTCGATCCTTTGGAGGACGGCACTCGTTATACGGTCCGCCATCTGAGGCTTCCAATGTGTACAGACGTGGTTCTTGCGGCCCTCCATCTGCCGAGCAAACTTCACTCAAGCGAAAGCAGCCAGATACTCGCGTGCTCGCAGTGGGCGGAAATGATTGCGCAGGTCGAACGTCGGGCCGGCCACACCCGAACGGTCGTTGTGGGCGATCTGAGTATGAATCCGTTTGAGGCCGGCGTCGTAGGAGCGGGGGGCTTTCACGCAACGATGGCGCGCGCTCAAGCACTCCAAGGACAGCGCACAGTTAGCGGCCAGCAGTATCCGTTCTTCTACAATCCGATGTGGGGATGCTTTGGAGAGCGCGACGAAACGCCACCGGGTACATACTTCTACGATTCCAGCGAACACGTGAGCTATTATTGGAATATGTTTGACCAAGTGCTGTTGCGCCCGAGCTTGGTTGACCGGCTGTCGACAACCGGGATAGAGATCGTTACGCGCGCCGGGGCCGTTTCTCTCCTCTCGGCGAATGGCCGCCCCGACAAATCCGTGGGATCCGACCACCTTCCAATACTGTTCGGACTGGAGCTCTGAGAGCCTTTATGCCGGAATTGAATGAAGACCTTTGGCCATCGGACCTGGGGATCGCCTCGATCGTTACGCCTGCTGCGATTCTAAGATCGCAAGCCGCTTTGCTAGGCGAGAAGACTAAGGGAATCCTGGAGGCCGTCGTCGAGACCTCGTCGGTTGGCAGTGAAATCCATCATCGGTTTGTGATAAAAGTGCCGGCCCTTGGCAACTACCGCTACGCGCTATTCAGCGTCCACCACCCCGTGACGCTCTATCCTGTGTTCGTTGACGAAGAGCCGGCGACGCCTCGGAGCCCCTTTATGCCTGACTTTTCATTGGGAGTAAGGTTGGGCGAAGCGATCGGGTTACAGAGCGAGGAGGACCTCCGTTCCTGGCTCCGTCGCACATTCGCATCTGAGGCGACGAAGCGGATAATCGCGAACCTCTACGCTCAAGCGAGCGGCCAGTGAAGTTGGGTGATAGGGAGGCGAGCTTTCTCCCTTGCGAGTCAGCGAATGGATCTCCTTGGCCCCGGCCGCCCTGGGCACCGCCTACTTCGTGTGGGGTAGACGCCTCGCCCCTTCACGTTAACGCAGAATCTCGAAACCCGCGGTGCGGAAATGTTCATCGAAGGTGAACGCTTTCCGAATCGCCAGCTTGCGCATCACCGCGAAGCTGACACAATCGATGGCGTTCGCGCCCGCGGGTCCCCATCGGGCAAACAGGTCCCACCCTTCAGATTGCATCACCGCATCCGGGTAGACGATCGAAACGTCCTGACTGAGCCGGGCCTCGCGCAGAAAGCTGATCGCCGCGGAAAAGAACCCGCGCGCCTGGAGCAGGGAGATCGTCTCGTTGACGACGAACGCCGAAGTGAAGAAAGTGATGCCGGGCCGCACGGCGCGCAAAGCCTCTTCATGCCACTGATCGCGGGGCATGACGCGGGCAATATAGAAACTGGTGTCGACAAACGCGGTCATTTGTAAAGGATCTCATCGACGCTCTCCGACAGGTCCGTGTCTGGAGCGTCCACCAAGCCGGTGATCGACGCGAATGGATCGCCGCCGCTTGCAGCTCTCGGTTGACGCAGCCGAATCACCATTGTTTCGCGGATGAATTGCGCAAGAGGCAGCTTTTCGCGGGAGGCTGCTTGCTTCAGCTCCACCGCCAGGTCGCCGGGCAGCGTAATTTGGAACTTGACGCTCATAGCATCATTATACGTCTATACGGATGGTGATGTCCAGGCTTTTTTCGGCTCGCCGGTTCGCCCTCCAAACCCGCCCATGCTAGAGTGAACTGGAACGGAGGAAATATGGCTTTTTGTCAGAATTGCGGCGCGCAAGTGAGCGGGGAGTTTTGCGTCGCATGCGGCACTCGCGCCAAGTCGAGCGATGCGCCTTCGGCGGCGGTCGCACCGCAGGCTGCGCCCAATGCCGCAGCCGTCCCGCGCAAGACCAGCCCGATAGTCTGGATCCTGGTGGCCGTGCTCGCATTGTTTGTGATGTTCGGGATCGCCGTGGTCGGCGGCGGTATTTTCCTGGTCCACAAAGCCAAGCAAGCCGGGCTCGATCCGGATTTGATGCGGAACAATCCGGGGCTGGCCACGGCGAAGTTCCTGGCTGCGACCAATCCGGATCTGGAAGTGGTTTCAACCGACGACGGGCGAGGCCTCATCACCATTCGCCAGAGGTCTACGGGAAAGACCATGACCGTGAACTTCGATGAAATGAAGCGCGGGAAGTTCACCTTCAAAGAGGATGGCAAGGATGCCGTGACCCTGGAGGCCCACGGCGATGGCAGCACCGGCAGCCTGCAAATGAAGTCCGGCTCCGAGTCGCTGAATATCGGGGCCAACCAGGCGACCTTGCCGGCGTGGATTCCGGGATATCCGAATTCCAAGCCGGCCAGCACCTTCAGCCTGAGCGCCAAAGAGGGTACCACGGCCAGCTTCCAATTTCAGACGCAGGACGCTCCCAAGGACGTAGTCGCGTTTTATGAGACGGGATTGAAACAAGCCGGATTTCGCATTAACGCCAGCACCACGAGCGAAAACGGCGCATCCGCCGGCGGTCTGGTTTCTGCCGAAGATGCGGCCAACAAGCGCACGGTGGTGGTGGCCGTGGGAACCGGCAACAAGGGAACCACCGTCAGCGTGACTTATTCGCAGAAGTAGTGGGGCGGGCGTCCACGCCTGCGGCGGGTCTCCAGACCCGCCCTCTTTGCCCAAAACGTTACAGTGGGCGTTGGCCGCAGGCTTCAGCCTCTCCCCACCGGCCCGATCACCCACTCCGCCAGATCTTCCATGCGGTCCACCAGCAGATCCGGCGGCACGGCCTCGAGCGTCTCGGGCTGTAGCCCGTAAGTCACGCCGCAGGATTTCACGTGCGCATTGCGCGCCGTCTGGATGTCCACGGAACTGTCCCCCACCATCATGGTGCGTTCCCGTGAGGCGCCGCATTCCGCGATGAGAGTATCGATCCCGATGGGGTGCGGCTTCTTGAAATCGAAACTGTTGCCGCCATAGACCTGCCGGAAATGCCCGCCGACGCCCAGGCCGTCCAGGATGGCGCGGCTGATCCTCACCGGCTTGTTGGTCAGCACGGCCATCCGCACTCCCGCGTCCCGCAGCCGGTCGAGCGCTTCCCGCACGCCGGGGTAAAGAGTGGTGTAATCCAGCTTGTGCTCGCCGTAATACTCGATGAAGAATTCGAGAGCTTCCTGAACCTGCGCTTCGGTAGCCTCCGCGCCCAGGAGGCGGCGAACCAGCACCGGCGCTCCATTGCCCACGTAGGAGCAAACGCGCTCATCCTCCAGCGGCGGCATGCCCATGTGGCCGCGCGCGGCATTTCCGGCGTTTGCCAGATCGCGCCTGGAATCGATCAGCGTGCCGTCCAGATCGAAGACCAGCAGATCCACGCGGTTCACGCGGTGGCGGCCTTGGCGCGCGCGCGGGACTCCGCACGCACGGGTTTGCGCCGCGCCTTATGCGTGCCCAAATGGTACTCCGCCATTTTCCGCTGCAGCGTGTTGCGATGAATCCCCAGCAACTTGCTGGCGGCCGAGCGGTTGCCGCCGGTGCGCGCCAGCGCCCTTTCGATCAGGGTCTTCTCCAGTAGTTCGACTACCTCTTCGAGAAAGAAGCCGTTGCCTACCAGATGCTCCACCAGCGCTTCGAATGTCTCTTTCATTTCATGCCTTCTTCCCCGCATCCGGCAATCCCCGAATGCCCTTTTTCAGGGCGTTGCCCCAAATCGTCTTCACTTGCTCGTAACTCTTCCGAAATCCGTCTTTCAACTCGCGCGGCGCGACTGCGGAGCAGACCCGCGCCGCATCGATCACGTACGGGGCCACCCGTGAGTGCACCACCGCATCCGGCGGAGACTTGCCCGGCGTGAACGCCAGCAGCGCCAGGACCACGGCGATGGAGATCAGCACTCCCCGCACGATGCCGAAACACGCGCCCAGCAGGCGGTCTACGAACGATAACCCCACGACCTTCATCATCCGCCGCAGCACGCGGCCCACAATGGCGCCCAGGATGAGCACGCCGCAGAACACCATCAGGAAGCCGCAGAAATTGGCGACGCCTGGCGAACTGACGTATGGCTGCAGAAACGACCCCGCGGTGCCGTAGAACCAGATGGCCAGCACCAGCGCCGCGATCATGGAAAACAGCCCCACCACTTCACGCGTCAAGCCCGTAGAGAAGCTGGTCACCACCGATCCCGCCAGCACCAGCAGCAACACGATGTCCAGCCAGTTCATAGCTCTTTGCCAGTCAACACGCGGTAGGCCAGCCGGTACTTCTCGCTGGTCTTATCCGCGACGTCGTCCGGCAGCGGCGGCGCGGGCGGCTTCTTGTTCCATTGGATGGATTCCAGGTAATCGCGCACGTACTGCTTATCGTATGAAAGCTGCGGGCCTCCGGGCCGGTAGGTTTCCGCGGGCCAGAAGCGCGACGAATCCGGCGTCAGCACTTCATCGCCCAACACCAGTTCGCCGTCCACGAAGCCAAACTCGAATTTCGTATCGGCTATGATTACGCCTTTCGTCTCGGCGTAGGCCGCCGCCCGCGAATAGATGCGCAGCGTGAGATCGCGCAAACGCGCGCCCAATTCCGCGCCCACGAGCGCGCACATCGCTTCGAAGGAGATGTTCTCGTCGTGGCCGCTCTGCGCCTTGGTGGACGGCGTGAAGATGGGCGCGGGCAGCCGGTCGCTTTCGCGCAATCCGGCGGGCAGCGGGATGCCGCAGACCGTGCCCTGCGCCTTGTACTCCTTCCAGCCCGATCCGGCCAGATAGCCGCGCGCCACGCATTCCACCTCGACCATCTGCGCGCGCCTCACCAGCATGGAGCGGCCTTCCAGTTGGCTGCGAAATTGCCGCAGCGGCGCCGGATATTCGTCCACATTGGCCGTGAGGAAATGCGTGGGCGTCACATCGCGCAGGAAGTTGAACCAGAAAATGGAAAGTTGCGTGAGGACTCTGCCTTTATCCGGTATGCCGGTGGGCAGGATGTAGTCGAACGCCGAAATGCGGTCGGTGGCGACAATCAGCAATTGTCCGTCCACGCGATACACGTCGCGCACTTTACCTTGCGCGTGCTTTTCGATTCCGGGCAGTTCGGTATTGAGGATAACGGTGTCGAGCATCGTGGATCTTCAGGGATCTTCTATCGGGGGAGTAACTCAAATAATAACGCGACTGCGCCATTTGTCAAACAACATTCTCGTACCCGAAGTCCCATTACGTATGCACGTCGCCGCCATCGTCGAACAGCGACTGCGCCAGGCCGCTGGAACTGCGCTCCCAGGCGCTGGTGCGCCAGTTGTCGAATGCGTTGGAAACGCGCATCCAGGTGGCCGGGCTCAATAGGAACCGCTCGGCCAGCGCAAATACGTAGGGCTCATAAAGGCGCCGCGCCTGCGCCAACTTGGCGTCGAACTCCGCGGCATTGGTGGGCGCGATCCCGGCCGCCGCCAGCCCCGCTTTGAATTGCTCCAAGGCCTGCGCGGGCAGGCGATCCGGCTGCGGCGTGCGCGGCGGCGCATTCACAATCTGCGCCAGGTCCACCACGGTATGCCGCGCCATTGCGAAGGTCAGCCGCGCCTGCCAGGGCGCCAGGCCGTCGATGCCCGCAATCACCACCGCGCAAACGTCCAGGATGGTGGTGAGCGCCGCCAGCCACGATTGGTTATCGTGCTGCGAGCGGAAGTATGCCAGCACCGGATACGAAATGTAGGTCTCCAGCAGGTCCGCCGACCAGATCTCCCACTCCCGCAACAGTTCGTCGATGGCCGCCAAACCGTGGCCTGTCGCATAACGCCGGAGAAGCTCGGCGGCCGTGGGAGGCGATCCGGCCCGCGCGTCCAGCAGCAGAATGCTGGTTTCCCGCTTCGCAAACGATTGGTACAGTACCGGCAGATAGCTGATCACCAATGCCAGAAAACCGAAGCCGGTGCCGGCCTCGAGCATGAGCACCGCGCGCGCCATGCGCGTGTGCGGCACTCCCATTCCCAGGGTGATGAACGTGGTGCCGCTCAGGTAGACGCTTTCGAAAAAGCTCATCTGGGGCGGCCCCACCGACCACTGCACCAGCGCAAAAGCCAGGATCATCCCGGTGGCCCACACTACGATCAGAAACAGCAGCGAGAGGGGCCCGTAGAAGCTGAGATAGCGCTCGCGGCGTTTGTTGGAGTGCACCCGCCGCGCCAGCCACGACCACACCGACCAGGTGGACAAATAGAATAGCCGGCTCAGCCGCAAGCGCCGCGCCACGCGCCGCGGCAGGATGATCACTTCGAAGCCATCCCATAGGATGATCAGCAGAACGATGGTTCCGAAAATGGCAGCCAGCACAGTCATGCGAGATTCCTTTCAGTGGGGCAGGCCCTCGGCCTGCAGCGGCCTCCCAGGCCGCTCTGCTTGCCTGCCAAAAAAGCGGCCTAAGAGGCCGCTGGTCGCGGTAGGGATACCAGTTGCCCGGCACCCCCCGCACAGATCCGTGCTGGCGCTCCTAACGCACACGGTTCTTACCTCGGATGGTTCCACGCAAAGCGAACCTCAGGATACGGATGCAGTATCTCGACTTCCGGCAGCAGGTGCGCGAGGTTCTCCCAAAAGGCTTTCCACGTCCAGCGGGT
>Ga0224534_1001706_pt1 | contig 11222 bp, 7 predicted proteins | sample 714E12024metaG_FD_172012 | JGI IMG/M metagenome (GOLD analysis project Ga0224534, IMG submission 172012) | Peat soil microbial communities from Stordalen Mire, Sweden - 717 E1 20-24 | ecosystem: Environmental > Terrestrial > Soil > Wetlands > Peat | place: Sweden: Norrbotten County, Stordalen... | reverse complement strand
AAGGCCTGGTAGAAACGGGGTCGGATTTAACATGAGCCATTATAAAACAGGCTCGATACGGGGGACAGAACTATCGGCAATCAGGCAAAGATTTTCTTGCCTCCACTGCCTTAAGTAAGCGCCATTCAGGTCAGTCCCGAGTATTTTATTCCGGCACAAACGCCACCACGCTCAACGGCGGCAGATAAAATTCCGCCGAACACGGCTGGCCGTGGCACGGCTGGCTCCCCGCCGTCACCCCACCGAGATTTCCTTTATTGCCGCCGCCGTAGATGCCGGCGTCGCTGTTCAGCACTTCGCGCCATTTGCCCGCGCGCGGCAGGCCGAAGCGATAATTCGGTCGGGGAACCGGCGTGAGATTCAGGATGACGGCGAGCTGTTTTGAACCGTCAGCGGTCTGGCGCATGAATGAAAGAATGCTGTTTTCGCGGTCGTTGCAATCAATCCACCAGAAACCGGCATGCTCGTAATCCGCCTGCCACAGCGCAGGCGTGGCGGCGTAAAGCTTGTTCAAATCCTCCACGAATTTTTGCAGGCCGCGATGGAACGGCCCGGCATCGAGCAGCCACCAGTCCAATTGAGCATTTTCGTTCCACTCCTTGCTCTGGCCGAATTCGCCGCCCATGAACACCAGCTTTTTGCCGGGGAAAAACCATTGATAGGCGAACAGCGCCCGGAGATTGGCGAATTTCTGCCAGTCATCGCCGGGCATCCGGCCAATCAGGGAAAGTTTGCCGTGAACCACTTCGTCGTGAGAGAGCGGCAGGATGAAATTTTCGTTGAAATGGTAGAGCATCGCGAACGTGAGGTCGTTCTGGTGGTATTTGCGATGAACCGGCTCGTGTTTGAAATAGCCGAGCGTGTCGTGCATCCAGCCCATGTTCCATTTGAACGAAAAGCCGAGGCCGCCGAGATACGGCGGGCGCGTCACCAGCGGCCAGGCGGTGGATTCCTCGGCGATGGTCATCACGCCGGGAAATTCCGTGTGCGTGAGATGGTTGAATTTCTTCAGGAATTCAATCGCCTCCAGATTTTCGCGCCCGCCGAACTGGTTCGGAATCCACTGGCCCTCCTTGCGCGAATAGTCGAGGTAAAGCATCGAGGCCACGGCGTCCACGCGCAGGCCGTCAATGTGAAAGCGCTCGCACCAGAACAGCGCGTTGGCGACGAGAAAGTTTGATACTTCGTTCCGGCCAAAATTGAAAATGAGCGTGCCCCAGTCTTGATGCGCGCCCTTGCGCGGGTCTTCATGCTCAAAGAGCGCCGTGCCGTCGAACTTGGCGAGCGCCCATTCGTCGCGCGGAAAATGCGCCGGCACCCAGTCCACGATGACGCCGATGCCGGCCTCGTGCAGCGCGTTGACGAGAAATTGGAAATCGTCCGGCGTGCCAAACCGGCTGGTGGGCGCGTAAAATCCGGTGACCTGATAGCCCCACGACGGATAATAGGCGTGCTCGGCCACGGGCAGAAATTCGATGTGGGTGAAGCCGAGGCGCTTGACGTATTCGACGAGCGGCTTCGCCAGTTCGCGGTAGCTCCAGGATTCGTTCGCCGATTTTTTCTGCCATGAACCGACGTGGACCTCATAGACGCTCATCGGCGAGCGCAGCGCATCGCGCTCGCGGCGTTGCTTGAGCCAGGCAGCGTCGTTCCACTTGAATTTTTTCGTATCCCAAACGATGGCAGCCTGCTTGGGCGCAACCTCGAAGAAAAATCCGAACGGGTCAGTGTTCAACTTGATGTTGCCGTGCGCATCGCGGATTTCAAATTTGTAATGCGCGCCGACGCCAACGCCCGGTATGAAAATCTCCCAGACGCCGGACGCCCCGAGCAGCCGCATGGGATGGAAACGCCCGTCCCAATGGTTGAAATCGCCAACGACGCTGACGCGCTGCGCATTCGGCGCCCAAACGGCAAAGCTGGTGCCATGCACGCCGTCAATCGTCCGCAATTGCGCGCCGAGCTTCTCGAATATTTTCCGCTCGTCGCCCTTGCCGAAAAGGAACAAATCCGATTCGCCCAGCGTGGGCAGGAAGGAAAAGGCGTCGCGCGTGCGGCGCGTGCGGCCCTGATGATCGGTGATGACCAGATCGTAGGCATAGACCTTGTTTGCCGATTTGGTGACGGCCTCAAAAACATCGGTTTTGGGAATCCGCTTCAGCTCAAACGCCGGTTTGTCCTTTTCGTGCGTGGGCTGGATTTCAACTTTTGCGGCGTCAGGAAGCAAGGCGCGGACGACGAGGCCGGACTGGTCGCCCAGCGGGTGCATTCCCAGCAAGGTGTGGGGCGATTGGTGCGTCAACTCAACCAGGCTGCGCAGTTCATCTTTGGTCAGCAACATAACGGCAGAAGTTAGCAAAGTTCTTCCGCCAAGGCACGATATTCATAACACCCGAATTTCAGGCGGCGACCGCAGGTGACTTGCAGGCGGTTGTTGATGGCAAAATGGCGGGCTGCGTAATTCCTATTGTAAAAACGCGAGCGGCGCGCCATCGGAGCTGTGATTTTCGTCAAGTTCCAGGCGCAGGTAGTCATAGACGACGCCGGACGTGAGATCTCCGGCGGGGACGGTGAGCTGCATTTCATTTTCACCCGGTTTCAACAGCGCGGCATCGAAGGTCTGTGTGTATTCGCGCCAGATGCCCCTGTCGGTGTTGTAACGAAGCGCGTTGGTGGCCACGGTTCGGATGCTGCCGACTTTCTGGCCGTTGACGGCCACAGCCAGCCCGCCGTAACCATCGGCGCCAGCCAGCGCCAATCGCAGGGTCGCCTGGCCCTTCGATGCCCTGGCCATTTTGAATTTGATGGTCCAAGTTGTCGCGCGGCCCCGGCCAATGTCGCGCCACATATCCTCGCCGCGAGTCCCGGCCTTGACCCAGCCAAAGCGTTGGTTGGCGGGGTTCTTCGCGTCGGGATTCAGCCATGCGGTGGATTCCCCGTGCGGCACCTCCTCGAAAAACCAGTCCTTGCGATAATCGCTTTTGCCGATGGTGTAAATAATGTCGTTGGAGAACAGAAGCGGGTAGCGCACGGGCCAGCCCCAGAGCCAATAGTTCGCGCCGTCGCCCTTGAAAAATTTATCTCCGGTGCGATCGGGATAGCCGATCTCCCAGACCTGCTTGCCGTAGCGCACGGGCTTCCAGTCCAGCTTGCCGAGATCCAACGACTTGCCCGCCTCAACGGTGATGTTCGTCGCCGCGAATTCGCCCAGCACACCGTCGGCAAATGCGTGAAGCGTATAGATGCCGGGGCGGACGTTGGAAATGGTGAACTTGCCGTTCTTCGCGCCGTCGGTCCAGAACTGGTAGTAGTTCGCGTCGTGAGCCCAAGTGACCGTGTTGCCATTCCCGGCGCGCAGGGCAAAAGGCCGTCCGGAGCCGGTAAAATCCGGGTGGGTCAGGCCAACAGCCAGATGCGGCAGCTTCGTCGTCCTCGCCTGCGGATCGTTCAAAATAATCCGGCCAGTGACTGTGCAGCGCTCATCTTTGTGCGCGTAATCCACGCCCCGCACCCAGCCAAAAGGCCATTGGGACTTGATGACTTTGGCCTCATCGAGCGCGTCGTGAAAGAGGGCGTTTGCGTTGGCGGTCCAGGCGGGCGGCACGACGGGGTTGCCTTCGGTCGCCTTCAACGTGGCGAGGCTGGCCGGCGAAGGCGTCTGGAACTTTTTCAGCGCATTGCAATAAACAAAAATCGGCCCGACAACCTTGGTCCAAGCCTGCCCGGCAGAAATGTTACACTCCGCGCCGCCGGCGTAGTGGCCCGAAGTCCAGTAGTCGAGCATTGTCGCTCCCATGTGGCACACCAGGTCGAGTCGCGTGGGGCCGCCGCCCAGATATTCGTTGGACGGATTGATGAACCAGATGCCGATGTGGTCGTTGATGCTGGACCAGCCATACGCAGGCAATTTATACATCTCGGCGCAATAGCTGTATTTGTGCTCGACGGAATTCTTGTAAATGCCGGTGGACAGGATGCGCTGCTCCTTGGCATGGATGACAACGGCCTCGCGCAAATCCGCGTTGTTGCACATGGGCATGTTGCGGTCGGAGTCAACCGAAAGCCAATCGAACCGGGAATTAAGCTGGTTGATGAAGCGGCTCTCGCCTTCGCCAGCAGCGGGATAATTGGTTCCGTGGGAATAAATGGCGTAAGTGTAAATGCCGCTGACGCCGCGTTCCATGGCGTAGCGCACCTCAATGTCCATCCGGCCGTTCACACCCTTCATGGCGACCTCGGCACGCTCGCCGCCGTTTGTCGCGGGGTCAATGGTCAGAGAGCGCGTCACCTGACCGGAAGGCGCTTGTTCCCAGATGCCGCCCGGCCCCATCGTCTCGACGCCGTGATAGACGAGCGAAGTGATGTGGCTGTTGAACTTGCTGATGGTGGCCTTGACGATGCCGTTGTCCAACGTCCAGGACGCATCGTCGTCGGTGACGGTCACGAGGGCGTTGATCGCAGGCTTGGCGATAACCGGGGCGGCGGCGGCGCATGGTGCCAGCGCAGCAAGGGTCAGGGCAATGAGTGCGGACGCAAAAAGGCCGCGCGGGCCGGCAGAAACGAGCATGATCATAAGACACCTGTTAAACTTGTTGTTTGGATGAAAAACCACGTCCCGCGCCAGTCAGATGGATTTTGCGGGTTGTGTTGTTGAAAAAGACGGAATCCGTTGCGATGGGTTACATCAAATAGTGTCTCCCCCGGAAAAAAGTGCTTTTGCGGATTTCAGCCTGCCCGGCAAACGGTTCGGCCCATGGCGAGTTGCGTCACGTCCATGCCGCTCCAGTCGCGGCCGAGTTTCTCGGCGGCATCAATCGTCGTGCCGCAGACGCAGCGGATCCATCACCACGTCGCCAGGATTGCTGGCTTGGATGAGTCTTGGAAATTCCCGCAACGCCGCCGGCTAACCGCTCCCGGCACACCAGCGCGGATTCCGACGCGAATCAACGATTTCCGCCTCCCGCCTGAAATTTTTCACCCAATTCAATAGGTTGCCTTTTGCAGACTTTCCAACACCACAAGCGGGTCCGTTTCAGTTTTTGGTTCTCCGCCATTTTCTAGCTCAATCAAGCTGAACGTATTGGGCGCGGGCTTGGTAAAAATAATGCCCTTCCTGACATAGCTGCCAAGCGAACCGCTCAATGAAATCTTGTTGGCTTTGTTCACTTCCTTGCCAATGCCCTTGATAATATCCGCGACGTGCTGGGGACGACCGTGGGTTTTGATGAAATCCCTCGCCCTCGCCAAATCGCTTCCGGCCCGCAAAGCAACCTCCTTGTCGCCCTCCTTGGGCAGCAATTTGACCGTGTCAAGCAACGCCTCCAGATAGGTTTCGGCGGTGTTAAGCTGCTGCTTCAAACCAGCAATTTCCTGCCGCTTCCTTTCGATGCGACGCTCCAGTTCACGTTGAATCTGCATGGACGAATTGTGATATATGGAAAAATAATCGTCAATAAGGCAAATATGGAAATTTTAATACCATATTTTTCTTCGTTTTTCTTCTAATTTTCCGCTATTCATCGCCGCCATGTTCGTGTAGTTTCACAACACACACTGTAAAATGCCGTCAAAACAGAGCAAACTTATGAAATCGCTCATGCCAACTGTCGCCTTTCTTGGGCCGGAAGGGACCTTCGCGCACCTCGTCGCCCAAAAACGATTTGGAGAAGACGCAAAACTTGTCCCGGCGCCAACCATAGCCGGCGTGTTTGAGTCAGTGGCCAGAAACCGCTCCTCGCTGGGAATCGTTCCGATTGAAAATTCATCGGGCGGGGCAATTTACGAAACTGTTGACCGGTTGATTGACAACAAAAATCAACTGAAAGTGCAGGAGTCACTGTCCCTCAACGTCCGTCTGGCCTTGTTGGGCAAGGACAAAAGGAACATTCGCGTCATTTATTCGCATTTCGCCCCCATTTGCCATTGCAAGGCATGGCTGCATAAAAAATTCCCCGGCGTTGAATTGATCGAACAAGCCAGCACGGCCACGGCAATTCAAAAGGCCGCCTCGACTCCCAACGCGGCAGCCATTGGAAGCAGGGAAGCCGCGAAACGATACGGCCTCAAAGTGCTGGAATTTCCGATCGAACAGGACATTAAAAATGTGACTCAATTTTTTGTTCTGGGGCAGCATCACTCTATTTCAAATGACAGTTCCAAAACGACAATTGTTTTCACACTGCCCAACCATCCCGGCAGCCTTTATGATTTTTTGACGCCGCTCAAAGACGAGGGCGTGAACCTTACACGCATTTTATCACGCCCGGTCATCGGACAGCCGGAGGCTTATGTCTTTCTGGCCGACATCGCTGGAACCCCGGGGCAGTCGAATGTAAAATCCGCCCTGGAGAAAGCAGGCAGGATGGCGGCCACGATCAAAAACATAGGTTCTTATCCGGTCAGAAAAACCTACGAGTCTTAAATCTGGTCCAAGATTTGAACAAAACGGATTACAGCCGTCGTGGCCGGCGAATGCCCAAAACGCGACAGGCAAATCAGCCGCGTGAATTGGAAGTCCACGCGGACTTCCAACTTGGATGGCTGGGCGTCACGCATTGTTGCCCGCCTGACGACCGCATCCCCGGCATTGGGACGGCGTTGGGATTGACCCCGTTTTGAAAAAAGGTGAAAAAAATGCCCGATTCCACTTGACACGGGCCGGCCCAACCGCTTAATGTGATCGAAGTAAATAAGATCAGGCTTTGATATGAATACAACAAAGCGATTTTGTGCTTTGGCGGCAGTTGTGCTTGGCGTTGGGTTGACCTCGCACGCCGCCAACCTTTTAACAAATGGGAGTTTTGAAGACGGTATTTTCGTCCCAAGTGAGCCCGGTTCCATGTTGCTTTCGGCGGGCGCCACAGACATAACCGGGTGGACAGTCATAAACGGCGGTTTGGCTTGGGATGGGGCAGCGAATCCTTACAATCTGACCGCTTCCGATGGCAATAATTTTCTCGATCTGACTGGTGATTACGACGCCGCGCCTTATGGCGGCGTGCAACAGACCGTTGCGACCGCGATCGGCTTCCAGTATCAGCTAACCTTTGATATCGGCACCAGCACAACCTACGACAGCAATGAAGGCTCCATACCGCTGATACCAGTGAGCATCCAGGCGACCGCAGGCAGTTCTTCCGAAACGTTTACCACCGCCACCCCGACAAGCATCAACCAATGGGAATCGTTCACCCTTGATTTCACCGCCACGTCTGCGAGCACCGTCATTTTGCTCGAAGGGCAGGCAAGCGAAAACATACAATACATCGGCTTGGACAACGCGAGTCTTGAAGCCGTTCCCGAGCCCAGCAGTCTGATGCTGCTCGCCGGTCCGGGTTTGCTGGCCTTTGCCGCGTGGCGCCGGCTCCGGAAAGCCTAGCCCGCGCGGTTGAAACGCTTTCACTCCAGGCGCAGTTGATCGCTGCGCCTTTTTTGCCTTCAATGAGAACGGAAAACATCCTCGTAAGAGGTCAAAAGGCGGAAAACGGAAACAGAGGTCGCGGCGCGCATACACGCGCTTTTTTGTTGCCCACCCAAAATCGCCTTGACTCGGCAGCCGGTTGGGAATCCCCTTGTCGCAGTAATAATATTGTTGCCAACAACCGAACTTTTTCATGCAAAACGCGAATCAAACGCCGCGGGCCGGAGCGATGGACGGGCTGATCCAGGAGAGCCAGTTCGTCGGCTGGGTGTATCAGATGGATTACGAGCAGGCGCTCATTCTCACCCATGACGCCTGGAAGCTGCGGGCCAAAGGCGTGCCGCTCAACTGTTTTCTCGTGGCGGCGGAGTTCAGCAAAACGGACGCGCCGCGCGAAATCCTGCTTCTGCGCGTGACCGGCCCGTTGGCGCTGCCGCTGGACGACAAGGCGGCGCAGGCCAAAATCGAGGCGTGCCAGGGCCGCGCCGCGGATCAGGCCGCCGACGCCACAAAGGATGAATTTCAATATGGCGGGTTGAAGTGCCGGGTGCTCGGCACGTTTTATGAGCGGGACGGCCGGCTGCGCCTCGGCAGCGACATCGAGTCCTATGCCAGCGCGGCGCAACTGGCGGTTTATCGTCCCACCGGAGCCGCGCTGGAAATGATTGTCAATTACATCAGCCCGGAGCGCGCCACCGCCACCGAGGAGGAGGCGCGGCGGCTGGGGTTGAAAGGCGAGCTGCCGCGATTCCCCATCGGCACGGTGCGCTACGCCTCGACGGACCGGCTGCATCGCGGAGACGAGGCGGAGCCGGCGACGTTTCACCTGAACGCGGTGGATTTTCTGGCGCGGCGCACGGCGGTGCTCGGCATGACACGCACCGGCAAGTCCAACACGGTGAAACAACTGGTGTCGGTGGTGATGCGCACCGGCATGGAACACGGGCTGAAGATCGGGCAAATCATCTATGACCTGAACGGCGAATACGCGAACGCGAACCAGCAGGACCAAGGCTCGATTGCGGAGGTTTATCCGGACGAGACCATCCGGTATCGGATGATCCCGACGCCGGGCTTTGAGCCGATACTGAACAATTTTTTCCGGCAGATTTCGGAGGGGCACAACACACTGCGGGGATTGATTGAAGGCAGCAAGATGCCGCGCTCGGCCGACATCGAGGCGTTTTTGAGCATGGATTTTGAAGAGCCGCGGCAGGAAGATTGCAACAGCGACCATGAATACCAGCGCCAACTGGGGCAGCAACGGCTCAAGCTGGCGGCCTATCAGACCATGCTCGCCCGCGCCGGTTATGAACCGCCCCCGGGCTTTGAAATCAGATTCGAGGTCAATGCCATCATCCGCCAGAAGGTGAACCGCATGGTGGATCCGTCAAACGGCCTCACCCCCGCGCAGGCCTATGACTGGTTTTATCTGGCGCGGCAAATCCAGGACGAACTCATCACCACCGGCGGCACGTCATGGATCGGCCCGGACACGAACGTGCTGATGAACCTGATGCTCCAGAAAAACGACCAGGGCGGGTATATTCCCGGCTTCCGGCTGCTCCAGCCGTTCAAAGATTATCACGCGCCCAGCCGCAGCACGGATGTCTGCGACGAGATCTATGCGCACCTGACCGGCGGGAAAATTGTGATTCTGGATTTGTCCGTGGGCGACCCCGCGCAGCGTGAACGGCTGGGCAAACGGATTGCGCGGCACATTTTTCAAAATTCCATGGCTGTCTTTAACTCCGGACGGCATCAGCCGCACATGGTCATCTATGTCGAGGAGGCGCACAACATCATCGGCCGCGCCGCGCCGCTCACTGAAATCTGGCCCACCATCGCCAAGGAAGGCGCCAAGGCGCGCATCGCCCTGGTGTATGCCACGCAGGAGGTTTCATCCGTCCACCCGAACATCCTCGCCAACACGGAAAACATCCTGGTTTCCCACCTCAACAACGAAAATGAAATCAACGAACTCGCCCGGTATTATGATTTCCGCGACTTCGCGGGATCGCTCATCCGGGCGCAGGATGTCGGCTTTGCCCGCGTGAAAACCCTGTCCAATCCGTTTGTCATTCCGGTTCAAATTGACAAGTTTGATCCTGAAAGGGAAAGACAGCGGGCGGCGCGCGGAAAAGCCGCCAACCCGGACGCCGCTGCCGGTGCCACCCTGGCAACGACGTCATCCACCTGACGCGAGTGGACGGCGAGAGCGCCGTCGGTCCAGATAACAAAATCGGCGCGGGCGATTTTCTGTTCGATGGGCATCTGGGCGGCGTTGCGCTGTTCGATTTGCTCGGGCGTCCAGCCGCGCGCCCAAAGCCGTTCGCGCTGGGCGGTGGCGGAACAGGCGGCGCAAATGATTTTGTCGAAACGGGATTCAACCCGGGTCTCAAACAGCAGGGGGATAACGACGACGGCAAGCGGATGGTTTTCTTTGCGCCAGGTGTCGAGCTGGGCGAGCCAGCGTTCGCAGATGGGCGGGTGGAGGATGGCCTCGAGTTTTTTGCGGGCTTCCGCGTCCGCAAAGACGATTTGGGCGAGTTCGACACGTTTCAATTCACCGGTTGAACTGACGATCTTTTTCCCGAAGGCGGCCTGGATGCGCGCCAGCGCGGGCTGTCCTGGCTCGACGAGCTGGCGGGCAAGCTCGTCGGTGTCCACGATTTGCGCGCCGTGCGCGTGGAGAAAGCGGGCGGCGGTGGATTTACCCATGCCCACGCCGCCAGTCAGACCACAGACTTTCATGAGTTGAAAAATTGTGCGGACGTCAAGGCCCGGGGATCACGCGATAGAACAGGTCGGGATAAAGCGACGTGTTCAGGTTGGTGAAGGTGTAGGTGCCGCCGACGGTGTTGGTGTAAATCTTGAGCCAACTGATGAGGTTCGTCGAGTCCTCGATGATGGTGGTCTGGCCCGGCGCACTGATGACGGTGAACCGGAACGTGCCGTTGGCGTTGACAACGGTGTTGGTCAGTTGCGGCGGAACGCTGCTCGGGATGACGGTGACGGTGGCGGTGGCGGCATCGTCATCCGGATTGGGATCCTGCGTCACCGCATTGACGATGGCAGAATTGACACAGGGGCCGGTGGAATTGGGCGTCACCGTCAAGGTAAGCTGCGCGCCGGCGTTGGTGGCGAGCGCACCGATGTCCCAGGTCACCACCGTTGCACTATTGTTGGCATTGCCTTGCGTTGGGACGACCGAAACAAACGTGACATTGTCCGGCAAGTTGTCCGACACAAACTCGTTGGTGGAAGGAGACGGCCCGTAGTTGGTGACGGTGAGGATGTAGACGGCGTTGGCGCCGAGGGTGATGGTGTTGGCCTGATTGGTCATCAAAAGCTGACAATCCGCCGCCGCACCGACGGGGCTGGCAAGGGTCAGGTTCAGAATCCAGCCGTTGTAGTTGGTGCCGTCGTCCAATGGCGTGTCGTCCTGCACGAACAGATCCCAGGCGCCGTTGGGATTGGCACCAATGAAGGCGGACATGGCGGAACCATAAGGGGCCGCTGGCGGGGAAATATGGGGAGTGGCGGCGCCGGCAAGGGCGGCGATCAGATTGGTTCCAATGGGCGTGCCCCAGCCGGTGCAGAGGTCATAACCCGCAACGGCATCAAAGAGGTTGGGGCTTAAACTCCACCGGTTGTTGCCGGTGATGATGTCGTGAAAGCAGTTGGTGTATATCGAGTTCGTTGCGCCGATGGCATAAATGGCCGGGTTGATGAAACCGAGGGTGGGTTTGCCGTTGGCGACGGCCTGCTGGTTGACCAAGGCCATGAAGCCCGCCCACAG
>Ga0224534_1001704_pt1 | contig 11226 bp, 7 predicted proteins | sample 714E12024metaG_FD_172012 | JGI IMG/M metagenome (GOLD analysis project Ga0224534, IMG submission 172012) | Peat soil microbial communities from Stordalen Mire, Sweden - 717 E1 20-24 | ecosystem: Environmental > Terrestrial > Soil > Wetlands > Peat | place: Sweden: Norrbotten County, Stordalen... | reverse complement strand
GCTGCTGAAAAGGGCGTCACACCCTCCGCCGGCTGGGGTCGATCCCGGCCCAGCAGATGGCCCCCGCGACGTACAGCGCCGCCGTCAGGTAGAGTGGCGCGCTCCACGACCCGAACCACTGCACGCTCAGCCCCACGATCATCGGGCTCAGGACGCCGCCGATCTGGCCGGAGGTGTTCATGGCGGCGCTGAGAGTCCCCGCGTGCCGCCCGCCGAGGTCGATGCAAGAGCCCCAGGCGGCTGGCAACATGAAGTTCGCCGCCGCACTCCCCAAAGCAATCAGCACTGCCGACGAATAGGGGTTCGCCGTGGATGTCCCGGCCATCATGCATCCTCCCGCGGCCAGCAGCGCACCGGCGCCCACGGTCGCGCGGCCGATGCGCAAGCCGAAGCGCCTCGTCAGCCGGTCCGTGGTGATGCCGCCAAACAGGTCCGCCAGAACGCTCAACGCCAGCGGCAGACCGGCGAAAATACCCAGCGAGACCGATGCAAATCCGCGCACGTTCTTCAGGTAGGTGGGCAGCCAGGTCACGTAGAAATTGAAACCATAGGCCTGGGTGAAGTACATCAGGCAGAGCAGCACCGCCGTCCGGTTGGCCAGCAGCGCCTTCCACGGCGTGCCGCCCTCGCGGGAATCCTGGTTGATCATCCGGCCCTTCTCGATCCACTCCAGCTCGCCCGCCCGCACCGCGGCGTGCTGAGCCGGTTCGTCGCGGAACCAATAGCGCCAGAACACGGCCCACACGAAGCCCACCGAGCCGAAAATCACGAACAGCAGCCGCCAGGATAAGTGGCCCAGCAGGACGGTGACCAGCAGCGGCGTGAAACCGCCCGCCAGGTGCGCCCCCATGAAGAAGACACCCTGGGCCGTGCCGCGCTCCGCCAGAGGGAACCAGCGCGAAAAGGTCCGGGTCACATTGGGCCAGCAGCCAGCCTCCCCAGCCCCGAACAGGAAGCGCGTGACCAGCAGCGAGGCGTAGCTCCACGCAGCCCCGGTCAGCATGGTAAACATGGACCACCAGGTCACTATGCGCGTCAGCACGCGCCGCGTGCCCACGCGGTCGCCCCACCAGCCGCTCGGGATCTCGAACATGGCGTAGGCCAGCGTGAACGCGCTGAACACGAAACTCATCTGGATCTGCGTCAGCCCGAGATCCTTCATCATGTTGGGCGCGGTGACCGAAATGCACGTCCGATCCAGGTACGTGATCATGCCCACCAGCGCGGCCAGGGCTGCCACCCGGTGCCGGACGTGCGAACGTCCCGGCGCGTGCGTACGGATTTCCTCCGGAACAGGCGTCATAGGAATGCTTACCCCTTGGGGCGTCAGATCTTGACCAAGTCGTACGGCTTCCGCAGTGTACGCGTGAGCAGGCGGCTGGCCTCGCGATCGTTGACGAAGTCTTCTTTCTGGGTGTGCCAGTGATCCGGAGTGGCCACGTAGACGGCATCGATCTCTTTGCTCTCGAGAAGCTGGCGAAAATCCCGGGAGGTCTTGGCCTTGCCTCCGGCCAGTTCCTTGGAGGCTTGTTCCGCGTTGGCATCATACACGTCGCAGACGGCCACGATCTCCGTGCCCGGCGCTTTCAACAGTCCGGTGCTCACCCAGCGGCCCCGGCCACCGGACCCGATCAGCCCCAGCAGCACGCGGTCGTTGGCTCCCAACACGCGGCTCGCCGATAGAGCCGTCCAGCCCGCCGTCGCCGCGGCATCTCTTATGAATTCACGTCTTTCCATGAATGGATCCCTGGACCGAAAATCGGAAACACGAATACTTTAACATTTGAACAGGCACCGGCGCGTCTTTCACTCCCCCACGGGAGGAAGTCCGCCCGCATGCGAAGCCGCCACCTACAGCAAGATCACCTGGCGCCTGCACCTGCAAAAGGATATCGAGGGCCGGCATTGCGTACGCTCAGTAGACCGAACGCTATGCTCCAGGTGGATCGGTGTCGAATACGCCCAGCATTGTTCTCCACGGTCATCGTTTTGGCATGCCCATGCTCGGAGCGCCTGGCGATGACAACACCGGCTCGAGGTGCCATACTGGCCGGTATGGCGTTCTTCTTACAGACTCCGTTTACCCAAAACAGCTCCTCGCCGGCCCGCCACGCAAGGAGGGAACGGTGAATCCGTCGCCCAATCAAGCAACCGACCGGTTCGAAGCGGCGCTGTACCGCAAAATCACGATGAGGCTGATGCCGTACCTGTTCCTCTGCTACGTTGTGACCTATATCAACCGGGTCAATGTCAGCTTCGCCAAGCTCCAGATGCAGCAGGACCTGGGGATGAGCGAGGCGGTCTACGGCTTGGGAGCCGGGATGTTCTTCGTCGGCTATTTCTTTTTCAACGTTCCGAGCAACATGGTGCTGAAGAAGGTCGGCGCACGCGGCCTGTTGGGCTCGATTCTGATCTTTCGGGGCATTCTCTCGGCCTGGATGATGTTCGTGCACGGCCCGACCAGCTACTACGTCCTGCGGTTCATCGGCGGCGCCGTGGAGGCGGGCTTCTTCCCCGGGGTGGTTCTCTACTTCACGTTCTGGTACACCTCCAAGCACCTTGGCAAGATGATGGCCATATTCTTTGCCGCCGTGCCGCTCTCGGGCATTTTCGCGGGACCTTTTTTGGGGTGGATACTGAAGCATCTGCAGGGAGCGGCGGGACTGGCGGGCTGGCAGTGGCTATACCTGATCTGCGGCATTCCGTGTTCGCTGGTGGGCGTGGGCTTGCTGTTCGTGTTGACCAACGATCCGGGGCGGGCCAACTGGCTGAGCGCGGATGAAAAGCGGCTGGTTTTGGGAAACCTCCAGGCGGAACATATTGCCCACAAGCGCGCCGGCGGGGCCAAGTCCAAGCTCTCGGACGCGTTTCGCAACGGCAGCGTCTGGCTGCTGTGCGTCGTGGACTTCGGAATCACGGCAGGCAACTACGGCATCGCCTTCTACCTGCCGCAGGTGATCAAGAACGGCATCACCAAGGATCCCGTCGCCATCGGGTGGCTTTCCGCGATTCCGTGGGTGGTGACCACCATCGCCATGCTCGTCGTGGGGCACCACTCCGACAAGACCGGCGAGCGCCGCTGGCACCTGACGCTTTGCTGTTTCTCCGGAGCGGTGGCCTTCGCCGTCAGTTCCCTTCCGGGCGCACCCGGCGTTGTGATCCTGGCCGCCCTCTCCATTGCGACGGCCGCGATTCTGAGCGCTCTCGCGGTGTTCTGGGCTGTTCCTTCGGCGCTCCTCGCAGGTACCGCGGCCGCAGTCGGGATCGCCTGGATCAACGCGGTGGGCAATCTGGCAGGCTACGCGTCCCCCCACGCTATCGGCATCATTGTCGACCACACTCACAGCATGACGTTGGCGATGCTCGCCATGTCCGGGTCCATGCTGGTTTCCTCGGTGCTCACCTTGTACGTGACGCGCAAGGGCGCGCTGCACCAGTAGGAGATAGGTTGAGCACGGCGCCCCATGCCCGGCCCGCCGAGTCGAGCATGCGCGAATAGGTTCGCCGTGTTCTGGTCGCTGCCGACCGCGCTTCTCTCGGGCACCGCGGCGGCCGCGGGAATCGCGTGGATCAATTCCGTGAGCAACCTGGCCGGCTATGCCAGCCCGCACGCGGTGGGCGCCATTCGCGACCACACGCACAGCATGACGCTGGCTCTGCTGGCGCTGGCCCTGGCTATGCTGACCGCGGCCCTGGTTTCGCTCTTTGTGACGCGCCGCGACACGCCGCGCGCGTGAGCGCGGCAGCCGCTCCGCGCCAGCATTACACCTTGACGAGGCTCTTGAGCACGCCGTCCCAGGGGGCGCGATACGGTTTGTAGCACATGGCGGCGGCTTCCTTGTCGCCGATCACCTGCTCCTTATCGGGATCCCATTTGATGGCGCGGCCGATCCGCAGAGACATGTTGGCCAGGTTGCAAGCCACTGCCACCTTGTGGCCATCTTCCACTTCGCACAGCGGGCGCTTGCGGGTCCGCATGCTGCTCAGCCAGTCGCGTTCGTTCATGGCCATGGTGTCTTCGCCGCCGGTGCCATAGCGGGCGTCGGACTCCACTCCGCCTTTGGAAGCCTGAATCCACGGCGTCGGCTTCACATCGGTATAGACCGGACCGCCGATCGGATGGCCCGAGAACCGCGGAATGTCATTGACCGGATCGATCTTCATCTCCGGGATCACCTCGTAACCGCCGGCCAGCACCAGGTTACCCTTGGTCCCCAGGTAGAGCTGTCCGCGCGCGGCGGGATCGCCGCGCATGGCGTTGGCTTCGCGGATGGCGTAATTCACCGTGAAACCGCCCGGGAATTGCCATATGACGTCCTGGGTATCCGGGGTCTCGCCGTCGTCTTCCAACGCGAACCGGCCGCCGGTGGACATCACCATCGTGGGACCCTTCACGTTCATGCACCACAACACCTGGTCCATGGTATGAGCCCCCAGGTTGGTCATCTGGCCGCCGGAATAATTCCAGAACCACCGGAAGTGGTACAGGGCGCGGTGCCTCTGGTACGGCGTCTTGGGGGACGGACCGAGCCACATGTCGTAGTCGATCTCGGGTGGCGGATCCTCGACCGGAGTCTTGCCGAATCCTGGATAAATGTTGCGGTAGGAAGCGATCCGGATGGAATGGATCTTCCCCAGCAGCCCGCTTTCGATGACTTTCTTGGCCGCCGCCACACCCTTGCCCTGGCGCCGCTGCGTACCCACCGTTACGATGCGGTTGTACTTGCGCGCCGCCTGGATCATCCACTTGCCCTCGTCGATGAAGACGGTCATCGGCTTCTCGACGTAGACATCCTTGCCCGCCGCGCAGGCCATAATCGTGAGCAGCGCGTGCCAGTGGTCCGGCGTGGCCACCACCACGCCCTGGATATCCTTGTTCTCGTACATCTTCCGGAAGTCGCTGTACGCTTTCGTATTGGGATTTCCGATGTACTTGAGACCTTCCTCCACGCGCGGCTTATAGACGTCACAGAGGCCCACGATATCCACGTCGTCGAATTTCTTGAAATCGGTGATGTGCTGTTTGCCGATCAGCCCGAACCCGATGAACCCGACGCCGATACGATCATTGGCGCCGAGGACCCGTTTGTATTGCGCGGCCGTCAAGGCGGCCGCACCCAGGAACCCTCGCCGGGTGGCCTGGGCAGTCTCCAGCTTATTGAACATTTGCTGCTCCTTTTTTAGAGCTACGTTAATATTTATATCAGATCGCGCGGGATGCGGCCGATAGGCCGCATCCCGCAAGGGTACTCGGAGCGCTCAGAAGTTCAACTTGAGCGCGAGCTGGATCTGGCGCATGGCGTTCGAAGTCGAGGTGATTTTGCCGAAGCTCGCGGCTGGCGTCGGACTCGAGCCGTTACCCCAGCCTAAACTGCCGTTTTCGGTCAACAGCACATGGTTGGGAGCGTTGAACATTTCCGTGCGGAATTCCAGAGTCTTCTTTTCGGCGAGCCGGAAATACTTCACGATCGAGACATCTTCGTTCCCCAGCCACGGTCCCCTGAGGTTGTTGCGCCCACAGGTGCCAAACGTGGCGGCGAGGGGGTCGGAGAATGCCGCCGGGTTATACCAGCCGTTCTGGTTGTTACCGGGCAGAACCGGGTTCACGCCGGCATTGCAACTGAGCCGCGTGGCGTTCGAAACGAAATTGGTGCCCCCGGAATCCCATGAGGACGTATCCACCGGGCTGCCGCTTTGCAAAGTGGTGATGGTGCTGAGCTGCCAGCCGCCTACTACCTCGTTTACGACTCCTCCATGGTTGAGAAGCTTCTGGCCTTTACCGAATGGCAGCACGTAGAGGATGGAAGCGATGAAACGTTGCGGAATGTTGAAATCCGAGGGGCCGTATTCGCACGTAGTCGGGCACAGCGCATTCTGGGGCGAGAAGTCGGCCCCCACCGTGCCGCGGATGTTGCTGGTGTCGTCCAGGCCCTTGGACCAGGTGTAGCCCAGCAAGGCGTTCAGGTTGCTGCCCAAACGCGTGGTCCACTGGGTTCGGAGGCTACTGTAATTCCCATTGGCGGCAGCCATCACATACTGGATTCCCGAGGCGCCCCATTCCGGATAAGGCAAGCGTTGAACCGCCGGTAAGGTTGCGCTGAGAATCCCCTGATTCTCATCCAGCAGGAAGGCCAGGTGGCGGCTTACCGAGCCGGTGTAACCCACCTCCAGGGTCGACGATTTGCCGACCGTGTGCTGGACGTTGAGCACGAATTGCTGGGTGGAACTGTCCGGCAGGTGTTGGGCCGCACCCCAAGTGAGGCTGATGGGTACGGTCACCGGAAGCGATGCCGTATTGAGGAAATTCGTGTAAGTAAACGTCGGCGGCGTATAGGTGGTACTCGCCAGGGTGGTGGCTCGGCCACCCATTCCGCGGGCGAGGTCGAAGATGGAGTTCTTGCTCTCCATCGAGTAGAAGATGCCGTAGCCGGCGCGGATCGACCACTTATCCGAGGGGCTGTAGGCGATGCCGATACGTGGCGCGAAGTCGTGGTAGTTGGTATTGATCAACCGGTCGCCCATGCGCCCGTCCCTGACGGTTTGCAGGGGAGGGGACCCGGCGATTCCTCCATTGGCGGACCAATAGGGTGAGTAACGGAAGTTGAGGCCGTCGTAAAAATTCCCGCTGCTGCCCGTGCGGACGTAAACGGGATGCAGAGCCAGATTCGACACATTCGCCTGGTTGGGAAGCGGCTGTTGGAGCTGGATATTCGGCTCGAGGCCGGATGCATCCAGCAGTGGCTGCGAGACCTCCCACCGGAGACCTAAGGTAACAGTAAGGTGCGGGGCCAGCCGCCAGGTGTCGTCGATATAGGCCGCCCATTCGCTGTCGCGGAAGTCGGTCGAAGCCAGCGCGACGGCGATGATGGCCTCATACGAGTCGCCCAGCAGCATATCGGCGCCCGAGAAGCCGCCGGTTCCCCCGCCCGACGCCGTGACCATGTTGGTGTACCGGCCATCGAAATAGAATTGGCCGCGGGGGAATTCGTTTCCGATTTGCGGAAACTCGTTGTACCGGTATTCCCCACCAAAGCGCAGCGAGTGCTTCCCGATGACCCAGGAGAAGTTGTCCACCCACTCGAAATACTTGTCGTTGATCTGGAAGGGGCTGCTGGTGGGGTTGCCGTAACTGGTCAGATTGCCATTGAGAAAGTTGATATTGGGTATGCCAAAGGAATTCGGATCGGTGGGCACCACCGGCATGCCCAGCTCCACGTTCACGTTCTCCTTGCCCGCCAACTGCTGGGTGATATTGTTGAACAGCGAGTTGTAGCCGAACCGCACCTCGTTCACCTTGGTGGGGGAAATGGTCCGGATGTTGGAGAGCACCCACTGGCTGGCTCGGGTATACAGAGTTTCGCCGTCGTCGGTGATCTGGCCGGTGTTCTCGAGGGTGGATTCGTCGTTCCAACTGTAGCGGCCGAACCACTGCGATTTCGCGCTCTCGTTGAAATCGATGCGCTCGGTGAGCGTGTCCTTGTCGAGCGGAATGGTCATGCCGTATTGATAATTATGATAAGGCAGCCCGGCCGTCGTCTGGGGCAGATTCGGCAATGGATTCCACTTGCTGAGCAGAAGCAAGGAGTCCGGGCTGATACGGCTGGTGGGAATAATATTGCCGGGGAATGGAGTCTGGGTTGCGACGACGCTGGCAAGCTGCTGGGCGGCCACCGTTGAGCTCCCGAGGCTGCGCGAGTTCGGGTCATAAAGTACGTACCCGGCAGAGAGGATGGAGGAAAAGTCTCCATTGCGCATGGCCTGCGGCATTGTTGTGATGATCGTCGGACTGGTCTGCCGGGAGTTGTATTCCTCGAAATTCGACATGAAGAACAGCCGGTTCTTTCCGTTGAACAGTTTCGGAATCCGAACCGGCCCCCCCAGCTCATAGCCGTATTGATTCTGTTTGTAGGGCGCTTTCACGGGAGGGGGATTGGTGGCGCTGCGGGTGGCCGAGGAGAAGTCGTAAGGCACGGCGTCGAGCTTGTCGTTGCGCAGGAACTCCCAAAGGGCTCCGTGGAATTCATTGGTGCCGGGCTTAGTGGCGGCGTTGACCTGTCCGAGTTCCCGGCCGAACTCCGCGGGATAGATGCCCGACTGGACCTTGAACTCCTGAAGGGCGTCGACCGACGGCTGAAGGATGTAGGTATTGAAGTCGATATCGGTGTTGGTGATGCCGTCCAGGGTGAAGTTCTCCCAGGTCGAGCGCCCGCCCGTCACGGCGATGGTGAGGGAGCCGCGCGAGCCGCCCAGGCGGCCACTGGACTGCGCGGCGGCAACAAATCCAGTAGTCACGTTAGGACTCAGCCCGACCAGGCTGAGGTAACTGCGGCCGTTCAACGGCAGATCCATGATCCGCTGTTCCTCGATCACGGTCCCGACCGAGGCGTTTTCGGTGGCCAGCAAGGACGCGTTGGCAGCCACCTCGATGGTCTGCTGCGCTTGTCCCACGGCCAGCGCGAAATCGACGCGCCCCACCTGCTGCACCTGGAGTTCGATACCCGTCTTCACCACGGTGCCGAAGCCCGCCGCCACGACCTTCACGTCGTACACTCCCGGCGTCAGATCCGGGAAGCTGTAAAGTCCCGCGGTATTCGTTTCCGTCGACCGCGCCACGTTGGTCGCGGTATTGGTGACCGTAACGGCTGCGCTTGGAATTAGCGCGCCGCTCGGGTCCGTGACGACACCGGTGATTTGCCCGCCGGTTTGGGCGTACGCTGTGGCAAACGCCAAGCCCAACAATCCAATTAATAGTGGTAGCCTTCGCATGTAGATCCCTTCACCAAGCAAGATTCCAACCGAAGCGACGTTATCACAAAGCGACTTGCGGCGCAAGGGGCCCAAAGCCCTCACGCCCAATACTCCTCCCCCGGCGCCAGGTTCTTCTTCAAGAAGTCCGGGTCGATCTCCAGCCCGAGACCGGGAGCCACCGGCACTTTGAGCAGCCCCTTGCGCACGTCGAGCGGGCTGCCCGCGGCCATTCCCTCGATGTACCGCCCCGGTCGCCCGAGCTGGCTCTCCGAGCGGTAGAAGTTCTGGATGGACGCCCCGAAATGCGCGTTGGCATACGTCAGCACCAGCGACCCGACGTTGTGCAGCGCCACCGGAGTGCGGAACTGCGCCGCGTAATCGGCGATCTTTCGCGTCCCCGTGATTCCGCCCGCGAACGACAGATCGGGATGGATGATGTCCACCGCCTGGCTGTCCAGGAACGGCTTGAATCCGCGGACCATTTCGAGCTTCTCCCCGGTCAGCAGCGGCACGCGCGTCGAGCGGCGCAACGCCATCCAGGCTTCGGAAAAAGGCGGGTTGAGCGCGTCTTCGATGAACAGCGGACTCATCGGCTCCACGGCCTTGACAACCGCTATCGCGCTGGGCGTGTCGAGCTCGTTGTGGCAATGGACGGCGATGTCGATGTCGTCGCCCACAGCTTCGCGGCAGTTGGCATAACCGCGCGCCACGTTGCGCAGTTGCTGGGTGGTGAGCGTGGGCGCGAATCGGGCCGCAGGCACCCCCAGCAGCGGGTCGATGCCGTTCTTGAAAGCGGTAAAGCCCTCCGGCATCTCTTTGATGCGCTGCGCCCAATCCCGGCAGGAAGACTTGTCGAGCATGTTGAAACCGAGGCCGTGCGAGTACATGGGGATCGACTCGCGGAACGGGCCGCCCAGCAGCGTGTGGATGGGGGCGCCGACAATCTTCCCGGCCAGGTCCCACAGCGCGATGTCGATGCCGCTGATGGTGGGAATGTGCGCCATGTAAGTGTGCATCAGAGACGTCATGTTCTGGAAATGCACTTCGATGGCCAGCGGATCCTTGCCGATCAGCAGGTCTCGCATGGTGGCGATGCGGGCGCGCGCCATCGGTCCGGTGGCGCCGGCCTCGCCGTAGCCCATCAGTCCGCCATCGGTGTCGATGCGGATCAGGCAGTTGCCGGCGATGTTCTGGATGGCCATGGCCCGGATCGCGGTGATCTTGACGCGGTTCAGGCTCGGTGCGGCCATCGCCCGGTAGCAATTAAACACGCCGGCCGACGGCAGCGCGACGGCCAGGCGAATCAAGTCCCGGCGGGACAGCGATCTCATACGGGAGAACCTCCTGAGCGAGCTTATCCGTCCAGTTCGATCTCCTGGTGCTGCATGCCCGCGTACGGGTAAACCGCTACCTTGGGATCACCCGGATGCAATTGCTTGAGCTTGGCGATCACGTCCGCCCATCGATCGCAGAAGAACGTACCGGTCCGGTAGTTGTTCTTCATGTTGCGGGTGAGATACTGCGAGTACACGATCAGGTTGGTCTTTTTGGCGTTGCCGCGGCCGCCGCCGCCCCTGCCGAATGTGCCGTTCACGCGCCGGTCCGTCAGGTCGAATTGCGTCGCGCCACCCCGTCCCGCCAGGCGGTTGTTGAGATAGTGAACCGGATCCAATCCCAGCGGATGCTGGACGATCAGAACCCCCGTCCCGCCATCGCGAACCGAATAATTGATCCACAGCGCTCCGTGGAACGCCTGGGCGTTCTGAGGATAGGCGTTGGCCACCACAATGTCGGCGTCCTTCAACGTCGGCGTGCAACAGGTTTTTGCCGCTACGCGAACCCCCGCATGGTGCGCCTCCACGATGTCGCCGCCCCAGATGCGGGTGGGCTGCAAATGGTCGTTGTACAGGATCTGAACGGTGTAGTCGACCTTCGCCATCCGCGCCGCTTCGATCATGTCCAGCCGCATGTCGTTCTTGAAAATCTTAACGGGACCCGTGGTGCTGACTTTCGTCAGGATTTGCGTGTGATTGTATTCCACGGTCGAAAGCGCGGCCAGGCCGGGGAGGACGGCCTTCGCGCCGCCGCCGTAGCCGGCGTCCTGATGGACCTTCACGCCGCTGATGCAGATCTTCAAATCCGCCCCGAGGAAGGTCTGGTTCAGCAGAATCTTGTTGCCACGGGTGGTCGTGCCGACTTCCTTCACGTTGTCGAACGCGTCGTGGTTCAGCCACGCGTAGTTCTTGGCGGTCTGCGGGCCGAGTTTCCGGGAGACCTCCTCCTGCGTCATCGCGCGGTGCGTGCCGAAGGAACCGATGAACAGGATGTTCTGGTCGTCGACCCCGGCTTTGGCCAGCTCCGCGACCACCCACGGCGTCACGGCGTAGGCGGGCGTGGTGCGGGTCAGGTCGTCAAAGCTGATGGCGACCTTCTTCTTTCCCTCGGCGAGCTCACGGAGCGATTTTGCGCCGATGGGCT
>Ga0224534_1001701_pt1 | contig 11232 bp, 5 predicted proteins | sample 714E12024metaG_FD_172012 | JGI IMG/M metagenome (GOLD analysis project Ga0224534, IMG submission 172012) | Peat soil microbial communities from Stordalen Mire, Sweden - 717 E1 20-24 | ecosystem: Environmental > Terrestrial > Soil > Wetlands > Peat | place: Sweden: Norrbotten County, Stordalen... | reverse complement strand
GTTGGTTTGTCGCGTTTGTCATAATGAGCCTTTCATTTGCGCGATATTCTGACAGGCGGGGTTGGACAAAGGCTGTCCAAGGCGAAAAATTATTTCAGAGCCACGGGGCGGACCGGCGGGCCGCGATTAAGTCCAGTCAATAACGCTTGCCAAATGCCGCCGCTGTCGTAAAGTGTGCGGCCACTTTTCACTATGCACTTGAATGTATTGAACGCAATGCTGGCGGACGCGACCGCCACACCGCCGGCGGCGGCGCCAGCCGGGACACCCGGCGCGCAGCCGACCCCGCTGCAACTGCTGTTCGGCAACCCGCTGATTTTGATCGTGCTCATGATTGTCATGATGTATTTCATGATGATCCGTCCGCAGTCGCAGCGCGCCAAACAACTGGCGAAGTTGATCGAAAGCATGAAGCCCGGCGACAAGGTGGTCACCACCAGCGGCATTGTCGGCGTCGTCGTCACGGTGAAGGACAAGACAATTTCGCTCCGCTCGGCGGACGCCAAAATGGAAATGACCAAATCCTCGGTGGTGGAAATCCTTGAACGCGGCGGCGACTCATCCGCCTCCTGACCGGCCATGAAGCAAAACAACAATCTCTGGAAATCTCTTTTCGTCGTATTCATCATCTGCTGGTCGTTTTACCAGATGTATCCGCCGACCTCGCGGGATTTGGTGAAGGAGTTCGCTTCGCACGCGGAAAATTACGACGCGGCGTTCACGAACATCATGGCGCAGGCGGACGCGCTGCAAAAGGCGGGGACGAACAGCGAGTTCGCCAATTTGCGCGCCGCCATCAGCACGAACGACATCCAGGGGTATTTCAAGTCATCCATCAACGCGTCGAATGAAACCGACCCGACGACGTTCATCCTGAACCGGATCCAGCGCGACGCGTCCGGCAAGATCAAGCTCGGCCTCGATTTGCAGGGCGGCACGGCGTTCCTCGTCGAGATGGACACGAGCGCGCTGACCAATTCCACCGGCGACACCAACCACGTCGTCAGTCAGGCGGACGTCTCCGGCGCGATTTCGCAGGCGGTCGAGGTGTTGCGCCGGCGCGTGGACCAGTTTGGTGTGGCCGAGCCAATCATCCAGCCGGAAGGCCAGAACCAGATTTTAATCCAGTTGCCCGGTTTGTCGGAGGCGGACAAGGAAAGCGCGTCGGCGAACATCCGAAAAAAGGCGTTTTTGGAATTCCGGCTGGTGAAAGAGGACAGCGACGAAATCATCCAGAACAACGAGCCGATTCCGCCGGGTTACGAGCTGCTCAAGCACGTCGAGCCGCCGCAAAACGGCAAGCCGTCGCTGCCAGAAGTCGTCATCGTGAAGAAAAAGGCGGAGAACGGCCTGGCCGGCGACATCGTTAAAAACGCGATGATGGGGCGCGATCAACTGGGTGCGCCGAACATCCAGTTCACACTCACGGACGCCGCCGGGAAACGATTCGGCGATGTCACGCGCAACAACATCGGCCGGCGGCTGGCAATCGTCCTGGACGGCCAGCTTTATTCCGCGCCGAACATCAACAGCGAAATTGACAACAACGGCGAGATCACGGGCCATTTCACGCCGGAAGAGGCGCAGAAACTCGCGGCGGTGCTCCAAAACCCGCTGCGCGCGCCGCTCACCGTTGATTCTTCCTACGACGTGGCCCCGACTCTCGGCCGGGACTCCATCCGCAGCGGCGTCCAGGCATCCCTTTGGGCGGTTATTCTGGTTTCCGCGTTCATGTTGATTTATTACCGTGTGGCAGGTCTCACCGCGAACATCGCGCTCATCACGAACATCATCATCCTGCTCGGCGTCATGTGTTCCGTCGGCACGACCTTCACGCTGCCGGGCATCGCGGGTGTGGTGCTCACCATCGGCATGGCGGTGGACGCGAACGTGCTGATTTACGAGCGCCTGCGCGAGGAGCTGGCCAAGGGCAAATCGCTCCGCGGCGCCATCGCCGCCGGTTACGCCCGCGCGTTTGGCACGATTTTCGATTCGCACGTCACGACGCTTATTTCGTCCGTCATTTTGATTTTTATGGGCACGGGCGAAATCAAGGGCTTCGGCGTGACGCTGACCATCGGTGTGGCGGCGAGCCTGTTCACCGCGCTGGTGGTGACGCGGCTCATCTTCGACTTTTTGCTCGACCGGAACTGGTTGAAATCACTCGGCATGTTCCATCTCATCCGTGCCACAAACGTCAATTTCATGGGCGTCGCCAAGCCGTTGTTCATCATCACCTGGGCGTTCGTCGTTCTCTCGCTCGGCTTCGGCTTTACGCGCGGGGAGAAGTTGTTTGGCGTGGATTTTCGCGGCGGCGATAGCGCAACCTTCACCTTCGCACAGCGGGTGGATGAAAAGGATATTCGCGCCGCCTTGACTGGCATCGGCGAGAAGGACGCGCAAATCCAGTATCAAACAGACGTGTCCGGCGGCGCGGAAACGCTGCGTGTGACCACCTCCATCGGTTCGGCGAAAGCGGTGAATGAGATGCTCACCGAAAAATTTCCGCAGGCGAAACTGATGACGCAGGGCGCCAAGTCCGTTGGCGCGACTGTCGGCGCGGATGTCCGGAACTCGGCCATCATCGCCTCGTTGCTGGCGCTGTTCGGCATCCTCGTCTATGTCGCGTTCCGTTACGAATTCTCCTTCGCCGTCGGCGCCATCGTCGGCGTGGTTCATGACGTTTTCCTGACCATCGGCTGCTATTGCCTCGCCAACGCCGCTTCCGGACGCCAGTTCAACACCACTGTTGTCGCGGCGGTGCTCACCATCATCGGGTTTTCCATCAACGACAAGGTCGTCATTTTCGACCGTATTCGCGAGGACTTGAAGCTGGGTATGAGGGGCACGTTCAAGGAAGTCATCAACGCGGCGCTGAACCAGACGTTGAGCCGCACCATCATCACCTCCGGCACGGTGTTCATTGCCACAGGCTGCTTGTATTTCCTCGGCGGTGGCGCCATCAATGACTTCGCCTTCACGTTCCTCATCGGCATCATCACCGGCACCTATTCGTCCATCTACATCGCCAGCGCGTTTGTGCTGTGGTGGCACAAGGGGCAGCGCCCGAACATCGGCGCGTCGGCGGTGACCATGCAGAACGCGACGACGGCGGCGAAGGTCTGAAGAATTTGCGGTTTGCGAATTAATTCCATTTGCAAGCGGCGCGCAAATCGTGAATCGTGAATCGTAAATGAATCCGGTTCAAATCACGCCCTGGCACTGGGCGGGTTTCATTCTCTGCATTCTTGTTTTTATCGCGCTCGATCTGGGCGCGTTTCACCGGCGCGCGCGCGCCGTCAAATTCAGGGAGGCCGCCGCGTGGAGCGCGCTGTGGGTTGCGCTGGCCATGGCGTTTGCCCTCTGGATGGTTTTCTGGCGCGGGCACGCCGACGCCGAGGCCTTCACCACCGGCTATGTCATCGAAGTTTCGCTTTCGCTTGACAACATCCTCGTCATCGCGCTCATCTTCGCCTGGTTCCGCGTGCCGGTGGAATTCCAGCACCGGCTGCTCTTCTGGGGCATTCTCGGCGCGCTGGTAATGCGCGGCGCGATGATCGCCGCCGGCGTGGCGCTCATCCACCAGTTTGACTGGGTGCTTTATGTCTTCGGCGCGTTCCTGGTTTTTGCCGGCGTGAAAATGTTTTTCTCCAAACAGGAAATGGTGCGGCCGGAAAAAAACCTCGTGCTGCGGCTGGTGCGGAAACTTTTCCCCGTTGCGCCGGATTACGAAGGTCAGAAATTTTTCACGCGGCTGAACGGCCGGTTCGCCCTCACGCCGCTGGCGCTGGTGCTGCTGCTGGTGGAAACCACCGATTTGATTTTCGCCGTGGACTCCGTGCCGGCGGTTTTTTCCGTGACGCGCAAGGCTTTCATCGTTTTCACCTCGAACGTCTTCGCCATCCTCGGCCTGCGCTCGATGTATTTTCTGCTCGTCGGCGCGCTCGGCTACTTCCGCTATTTGAAAATCGGCCTGTCCGTCGTGCTTGCCTTCATCGGTTCAAAAATGCTGCTCGACCCGCACGACCATCCGCCGCACGGATTTCAGGTGGCAATTCCGACAAGCCTCTCGCTGCTCGTGGTGGCGGCCATTCTACTGATTTCCATCGCGCTATCCGTCACCGCCGCGCGCCGCGAAAAGAAATAGACCGCGGATGACGCGGATTGCGCGGATCGAATTTGGATTTCCGAAGCCGATTCATTTTGCTTTTTAACCCGCGCCATCCGCGTAATCTGCGGTTGAAATGAAATTCCGATGGTCACCGGCGCCGCCGCAACCGCTTCTTGCCGGTAAATTGGCGTTGCAACTCAAAATCTCGCCGCTGCTTGCCCAGTGCCTGCTCAATGCGGCTTCAGCGAACCGTCTGCCATCGAACATTTCCTCCAGCCGCGACTGAAATATCTGGTATGTGGTTAGACGAGTATTTTCTTGGTGTTAAACAAACCCGCCGGATTTCCCGCCGCGCTTAAAAATTTCCCGCCGCTGAAAACCTTCTGGAGTTTCCCGCCGCGCCATTGGTGCAGGCGGTAAATCGTCGCAAACGCGAAGTCCGGTGACTTCGCGCCGCGGCCACCGACCAGTTCCGCGCCGCGCCGGACGTTGTCGAGCATCCACGCCGGCAGCCGCGCATGATACGGATTGCGTTGCACCTCGCCCGCGTGAAGCGAAAGCGCGGCGATCAAACCGGCGAGGTCGTTTGCGCCGATTTCAACCAGCAGATTCGGCTCCGCCATCTGCCCCCAGAATTCCGTCTCGACGATGTGGCAGTTGAAGTTCTCCGGCAGCATTTTGAGCGCGTCGAAAACCAGGAAATGCGTCCCGACGTGCGCCGGGTGCCGGTCATTTTCATGCGGCACGAAGATGACGCGCGGTTGTTGTTCCGCCAGGATTTCGGCCACGGTATTCACCGCCTCCCGCCAGGGCGCGCGATTTTTCCGCCGCGCCGCCGGATGGATGTCCTCCCAATTCGCCATCGCCAGGCTGAAGCCAAGAAAGCGGCACGCCGCCTGTAATTCAGCCAGCCGCGCCGCGCGCCGGGCGTGGTTGCTGCCGAGCGTCACGGCGACGTTGATGATGTTCCATCTGGCCTCGCGCAACAGCCGCAGTGCCAGCCCGCTGGTGATGCACTCGTCGTCCGGGTGCGGCGAAAAAATCAGGACCTTTGGCGTGCTGGCCAGGATTTTGGGACGCGCGCCGGAAGAAATCCTTTCGGTCTTCAGGGATTGTCCCTGTTTGACCAATCTTTGCAATTGGGAAACGAATTGGCGCGCGTTCATGCCTTTTTATTTGCAGATGCCGCGCCAAACAGCAACCGCAAACTGTTCATCACCACCACGACCGTGCTGCCCTCGTGGCCGACCACGCCAATCGTCAGGGGTATTTTGCCCAGCATCGCCAGCGTCACCAGCACCACGACCGTGCCGAGCGAGATGACAAGGTTCTGCCGGATGACGCGCCGGGCGCGCTGGCTCAACCGGAATGCCGCCAGAAAATTTTCCAGCTTGTCATGCATCAGCACCACGTCGGCCTGCTCCAGCGCCGCGTCCGAACCGCGCGCGCCCATTGCCACGCCGATGTGCGCCGCCGCCAGACTCGGCGCGTCGTTCACGCCGTCGCCAATCATCGCCACGCGCCATCCCTGTCCGCTTAATTCAAGGATGGCCGCCACCTTTTGCTCCGGCTTCAACTCGGCGCGCACGTCGTCCAGCTTCAATTCGGTGCGCAGATGCTCGGCGGCGGCCTTGCGGTCGCCGGTCAAAACCACGCTTCGCAATCCCTCGTCGCGCAATTCCTCCACGACCGAGGCGGCCTGCGGGCGGATGTCGTCGCGCAAAATGACGCGCCCCAGCAAATCACCCGCCTCAACCCACACCTCCGAAAACCCGGCATCCACCGGGGCGCCGGGCACCGGCACGGCGCTTTGTCCGGCTGGATTTGGAACAGCATCGCGCCGTGCCGGAGGCCGGCGTTCCAGATCAAACCAGTCGCGACCGCCGAGGCGACATTCAACGCCGTTCCATTGTGCGCGCAGACCCTGGCCGGTGACCGATTCAAAATGCTCGAATTCAACCGGCGCGATTTTCTGCTGCTTGCCGTGGCGCGTGATCGCGCGGGCGAGGGGATGCGTCGAAAGTTTTTCCAGCGAAAACGCCAGCCGCGCGATTTCATTTTCGCGGCCGGGTGGAAAGCTTTCGACGGTTTCCACGCGCAATTCGCCGGTGGTGAGCGTGCCGGTTTTGTCGAGGCAGACGGTGTTGACCCCGGCAAGTTTTTCCACCGCCGCTCCGCCGCGGAAAAGAATTCCGTGCCGCGCCCCAAAAGCAATCGCCGCCAGCACCGCCGACGGAATCGAAAGCACCAGCGCGCACGGCGAGGAGACGACCAGCAGCGTCATCGTCCGGTAAAACGCGCTGTGCGACTCGACCGTGGATTTGAACGCCTCCAAACCGAAGCCGAGCCACCACACGAAAAACATCGCAAACGACAGGCCGATGACGCCGTAGGTGTAATAGGTGCTGAATTGGTCGGCGAACACCTGCGCGGGCGCTTTTCGCTGCTGCGCCTCCTTGATGAGCGTGATGATTTTTTGGAGCGAGCTTTCGGCGGCGGGCCGGGTGACGATGACTTCCACCGCGCCCCACAAATTGATGGTTCCGGCGAGTGCGTTGTCGCCGATTTTTTTTTCGACCGGCGTCGCCTCGCCGGTGAGATTGGATTCGTCGGCGGCGGTGCTGCCCTTGGCGATTTCCGCGTCCACGGGAAATTGCGCGCCGGGCTTGATGAGCAGCCGCATTCCGGTCTTGAGCTGCTCCACTTTTACCTCGCGTTCGCGGCCCTGTTCATCCAGCGCCGTGGCGGTCTTGGGCGCGTCGCGGAAGAGCGAGCGGATTTCCTTTTGCGTGCGGCCCAGCGCGTAATGCTCCAGCGCGCCGGAGAACGAAAACAAAAACAGCAGCGTTGCGCCCTCGCCCCACGCGCCGATGCTCGCCGCGCCGGCGGCGACGAAGAGCATCAGGAAATGCACGTCAATCGTCCGCTTTTGCAGCCGTTCCCAGACCTCCTCCGCCGGATAAAAGCCGCCCGCAAGACAGGCCGCGACGTAAAAAATGATTTTGAACGGCGCGATTGAAAAAAATCCGGCCAGCCCGAAAACGCCGCAGAGAACCGCGGCGGCCAGTTGCGCCTTCCATTCGTCAATTTCCCCGACGTGTTCGAGGAATTCCACGTCGCGCGGCACGACCTTGGGCAGCGGGATGTCGCGCCAGCGCCAGAACGTCGGCGCCGTCGGGCACGTCGCGCGCGCGATGGTCGTGGCGTCGCCCTCGGTGCGGATGACGATCTTTTCCCGCTCGGCCCCGGACAGCGGCAGGTCGCAGGTGGCGCAATCGCTCCGGCCGGTGAGCAGGCTGCAATGGCGTTCGGCGGACACCGCCTGCGCGGTTTCAAACTGGCGGGTGATGCGCTCGGTGAGCCGGTTCACGTCCGCCCGGCCGAGCGTGGCGAGGGAAATCTTTTGACGTGCGCGGTCAATCGTCACCGCCTCCAGCCCCGGCTCCTCGGCCAGCGTGTCCGCGACCGAACGCGCGAGGCAATGTCCGGCCCCGCTTTCAGGCACGGGACGAATTTCCGGCGATGCGTTCATGTCTGTTTAATGGATAACATGGCGCGTGGCGCGGCGCGATGCAAAAGGCACGCGGAACCGTTCCGCGCGCCTGCGCTCGTCCGGGTTGAGCGCGCGGGCGAGCGTTGTCAGGCCCGCTTCGTCCGGGGGCGCCGTTGCCAGCCACACCTGGACTTTGTCACTGCCGGGCGCAGCCGCCGCGCGGTGGCGGAGTCATTCCATTCACAAAACAGGATTTGCATGGGTATCTCCGTCGCGGGAAGCAGCCGCGCGTTCTTTCTCCTGCACGCTTTGGAGCACGGTCATCAACGATTGTGCCAGCGCCGGGAAGTGATCTGGCGACAAAAGAATTTCCAGATGCCCGCCCGGAACCTGGTGGCAAGAAATACCGCCGCGCGCAAAATATCTCCAATACCAATTCCTCCACTCGGGACAGATTTCGTCACTGTAAAAGACATCCGCCGGACCCGGATACGGGCGGAGCCGGTGGGCAAACGCGACAGCGTGGTAGTAATCATAGAAACCGGGGAATTGAGGAGGCTGGCTTTCCAGCGGGGGCGAGGCCGTCACCGGCGGCGGTTTGGAGAGGTTCTTATTCATCCAAAACCGGAGCGCTGACCAGCGGCCACGGAGATAATTGAGCCGTTCGTGGCGCGGCAATTGCCACCAGCGCCGGAAATGAGACAGGCAGCGGCTGGGGATATAAGTGATCATTGACAGACCATAGAGGAACCACGGAATTTTGCTGACGGGCACGCAATCCAAAAGCGCAAGGAATGCCACGCGTCGGCCCACGCTGTGAAGTTGCCGGGCGATTTCAAAAGCAATCTGCCCGCCCAACGAGTGTCCTGCCAGATAGAACGGTCCATCGGGCTGGAACGAGACGATTTCCCTGACGTAGTAGGCGGCCATCTCCTCAACGGTGACGTGCCGGGCTGATTTGCCGTCCAATCCAACCGCCTGAATGCCGTAGCATGGCTGGTCGGGAGGCAGAAGTTTGATCAATCCCAGAAAGCCATAAACATCCCCGCCAATGCCATGAGCCAGAAACAGCGGCGGTTTGGAACCCAGCGTTTGCAGCGGCACCAGCGAACTCCACGGCGGCGCCCAATTGTCATCGGCAAGCCGCCGGGCCAGCGATTCAATGGTGGGCGACTGAAAGAGAGCCGCGACGGGGAGCTTGCATTTTAGGAGCTTGTCAATCTCCGCCGCCAGACGCGCCGCCAGGAGGGAGTGCCCGCCCAGCGCAAAAAAATTGTCCTGCCGGCCAATGTCTTCCCGCTGGAAGAGCCGCCGCCAGATGCGGATCAACTCCAGCTCGAGGAGATTGACGGGCTTTTTGTTTTCGCTTGGAGTGCCGCCGCCAATTATTTCAGGTGCGGGCAGGGCTTTGCGATCTACTTTGCCGTTGGGCGTCAGCGGCAGTTGATCAAGCCACACGAAAGCAGCCGGAATCATGTAGTCCGGCAATTTTTCCGCCAGCCTCGCGCGCAGGGTCAAGACGTCGGGCTTTTCGCCGGTTTTGGCAACGAGATACGCAACCAACCGCTTGTCGCCCGGCTTGTCTTCACGAACGATGGTGGTGGCCTCCCGGACTTCAGGTTGAACACACAGCACGGTCTCGATCTCTCCCAACTCGATCCGAAATCCCCGAATCTTGACCTGCTGATCCATCCGGCCTAGAAACTCAATGTTGCCATCCGGCAGCCAGCGGGCCAGATCACCGGTGCGATAGAGCCGGGCGTCCGGTTTGCCGCTGAACGGGTCGGGAACAAATCGCTCCGCTGTCAGTTGCGGTTGGTGGAGATAACCGCACGCCACCCCGTCGCCGCCGGCATACAACTCACCCGCCACGCCCACCGGCACGGGATGCTGATGCGAATCCAAAACATAAACCTGCGTGTTGGCAATCGGACGTCCAATCGGGACGGTTGGAGTCAACCCCCGCTCATCCTTCACCGGATAGCAGCAGGTGAAAGTCGTGTTCTCCGTGGGTCCGTAGCCGTTGATGATCCGGCAACCGGGGAGCGCGTGGAAGGCTTTGCGCACACGCTCCGGCGAGAGCACATCGCCGCCCGACAGCAACTGTCGCAGCGGTTTCAGATCGTCCAGCCGCTCATCCACCATGAGATGGAACAAACCCGCCGTCAGCCACAAGGTGGTGACACGATGCCGGCGGATGGCCTCGCCAATTTCCGCGAGCGCGGGCGGACCTGGCGGCATCAGGACGACCCGTCCGCCGTTGAGCAACGCCCCCCAGATTTCAAAGGTGGACGCATCAAAAGACAGCGGGGACAAATGCAACAACACGTCCTCCGCGTTGAGCGAAACATAGTCAGCCCCTTTCACCAGCCGCACCACTCCGCGATGCGGCACGACGACGCCTTTGGGCCGGCCCGTCGAACCGGAGGTGTAACTCACATAAGCCGGGTCGCCGGCCTGATTGGGCGGCGCGTCGGGAATTATTCCCTCCGGGGACGACGCCAGCAAATCTTCAATTGCGGCGACCGTAATGGCGCCAGTTGGCGGATCAGCCGGTGTTTTGCCGGCGAGACTGGACAGATGTTTGACTGACTTTCTGCGGACGAGCAGCACACGGGGTTGCGCGTCGGCGAGCATCAGCCGGATTCGTTCTTCCGGCAGATTTTCTTCCAAGGCCCAGTAAGCGCCGCCCGCCTTTAAGATTCCCAGCAGCGCGACCACCATTTCAATGGAACGCTCCACGCACAAGCCGACGAGGGCGTCCGGTCCCACGCCCAGCTTTCGCAAATGATGCGCCAGCCGGTTTGCCCGGATGTTCAGTTCGCGGTAGGCCAGCGAGTTTCCTTCGAACACCACCGCCGCCGCTTCGGGCGTCCGCTCCGCTTGTTCCTCAAACAATTGGTGAACGCACTTGTCGCGCGGATAATCCCGCTCCGTCCGGTTCCACTCCACTAAAATTTGCCGGCGTTCCGCCTCCGGCATGAGTCGCAATTGGCTGATCGGTTCTTGGGGGTTTTCAGCGATTGACCGGAACAGTTCCGTCAGGTGCCGGGCCATTCGTGCGGCGGTTTCCGCAGTGAACAAATCGGTGGCATACTCAAGCTGGCAATCCCAGGTTTCGCCCGCGGCTTGGACGCTCAAGGTAAGATCACTCTTGCTGGTTCCGGTGCTCATCGGCACGAGCCGGCTTTGGACTTGATCCAGTCGCAATGGCGGCAGCCCTTCCTCCAGCAAGACAAACATCGCCTGAAATAACGGTTGATTTCCGGCTTCGCGTTTCTTGACCGCCAGCGCCACCATCTGTTCAAACGGCAGGTCGGAATGCTCCAAAGCTCCCAAAACGGTTGCCCGCACCTGATGCACCACTTCCCTGAAACTGCGGATTCCGTCCAGCCGCGCCCGAATGGGCAGGGTGTTGAGGAAGAAGCCGAGCAATGATTGCCATTCCGGCTGCTCGCGCTTGGCAAACGGGGTTCCCACCACCACATCGGTCTGGCCGGTGTAGCGATGTAGCCAGACCTGAAAGGCGGCGAGCATCAACATGAAGATGGTGGCGCCTTCTTCGCGCGCCAGTTCGCGCAGACTGCTCACGACCGGGCCGGTGAGCCTGAATTCGTGGACTGCTCCC
>Ga0224534_1001700_pt1 | contig 11234 bp, 6 predicted proteins | sample 714E12024metaG_FD_172012 | JGI IMG/M metagenome (GOLD analysis project Ga0224534, IMG submission 172012) | Peat soil microbial communities from Stordalen Mire, Sweden - 717 E1 20-24 | ecosystem: Environmental > Terrestrial > Soil > Wetlands > Peat | place: Sweden: Norrbotten County, Stordalen... | reverse complement strand
TGGGTCCATCCGGGCCGCCGGGGCCGCCGTTCCAACGATTGCCGCCGTACGGGCCATTACTCTGGCCACCGCCCGGACCCGCGGGGTTCGACTGTCCGCCGTTGGGGTTGCCGCGACCGCCCTGTTGCCCGGCTTGCTGCCCGCCTTGGCCCTGTTGTCCGCCTTGGCCTTGCTGTCCTTGCTGACCGCCTTGCTGTCCTTGTTGACCGCCTTGCTGTCCGCCCTGCTGACCGGGCTGTCCACCCTGTTGCCCTTGCTGGCCGCGCTGGGCCTGCAGTTGCTCCAGTTGTTGTCGCAAGCGTTCGACGTTGGTCAGCGCCTGCTCCATCGCCTTGTCATCCTGCCCCTGCCCGGGCTTGCCGTCCTTGCCGCCCGCCGCCATCGACTGCTGCACCTGTTTCAACTGGTCCCGCAACTCGTTCAGGCCCTGCGTGATCATGGATTCGGACATGACCGCGTAATCGCCCATTCCGCGGCGGATCCAATCGGCGTTGCGCTGCATGTCGCGCGGCAACTCCGCCTGCTGCATTTCGCTGAGCGCCTCGCGCAGCTTGGTGGAGGTTTTGCGTTCGGTGGCCATCAGGTCGCGTACGGCGTTCTGCATGTCCTGCTCGAGCTGCTTCAGGTCCTTGATCTCGCCCTCTCTCTGGCCGGCAAGCTGCTCGGCCTGCTCGCGGTTGACACCCTTGCTCTGCGGGCCGTAGGCGCGGCGCATCTGGCCTTCGAAACCCTGCTGGCGGCTGGCCAGTTCCTCGGCTTGGCGTGCCAGATCGTCTACCTTCCCGCCGGCTTCCTGGCTGCGCAGCCCGGAGAGCGTCTGCTGCGCCTCTTTCAGACGGTCGGCCGCGCGCCGGGCCTCGGCCTCACCCTGTGGCGTCCCGGCCTGTTGGGAGGATGCCGCCTGGCGCATATCGTCCACGGCCTGCTGCAAGCGGTCGAGGGTCTGGCGCAGTTGCTGCGCGTCGGCCCCGCGCGCCCCGCTCGACTGCTGGCCCTGTTGACCGCGTTGCTGGGCGGACTGCTGCCCCTGCTGGCCTAGCTGACCGCTCTGTTGTCCCTGCTGGCCTTGCTGCCCTTGCTGGCCCTGCTGCCCGTTGCGGCTCAGTTGTCCGCTGTCGCCCCGGCTCAACTGCTCCATCTGGCGCTGAAGCTCTTCGGCCTCACGCCGCAGCATCTCCTGCTGCCAGCGCTGTTGGGAGGTCTGCTGCGGCTGGCGCTGCTGTTGCGCCAGTTCCTGCTGCCGCCGGGCGAGCTGCTCCAGCTTTTGCAGCGCCTCGTCGATGGCGCGCTGCCGCTGGTCGGCGGATTGCGTCATCCGGCCGCTCTCGTACTGGTTCTTCTCGGTGTCGAGCTCGAGGTCGAACAGCCCTTCGAGGTCGCGCGTGGCGCCGTTGCCGCCGCCACCACCGCCGCCGCGCCCGCCGCGGCTGCCAAACGCCACCTGGATGTCGCGGAAGGTGGCTTCCGCGCGCAACAGGTACTGCAGCGCTTTCTGCTCCGGCGCGAGCGCGTCCTGCCACTTCGCGCTCTTCAGCCTGTCGGAGGCCGGCCCCATCGACTCCACGGCCTTGTCCATGTCGCCGACGAAGCTCTTGAAAGAATCGCCCGCGCCCTGAATCGAGCGGGCCTTCATCCGCTCGGAAAGGGATTTCGCCTGGTCGCGCAGTTTCGACTGCACCGAGGAAAGGAACGCCGCATTTTCCGCATCGCTGCCCCTGGCGCCCGAGCCCTTGAGCTGGTTCCAGGTGGCCGTGATGATTTCCTTCTGGCGCTGCGAGATCTGGTTCTGCTGGTCGCCCTGGTCGCCACTGCCATCGCCGCCGCCGTCCTGCTGGGATTGCGAGTAGTTCCGCTCGAAGGGCTGCGCCTCGATGAAGAAAATATCGGTGTTGCTGGTCGCGCGCCCATCTTTGGCGGTGGCGTACAGGCTGACGATGTCGCCCGGCTCCACTTTGAAATCCTCGAGCGCAATCACCGTGGTACCGGAGGAATTCCTGGCGTCCCTGGCCGGCAGCATGGAGACCGTCTTCTCCGCACCGCCATTCACGGAGTAGTGCAGGGCGACGTCCTTGAGGCCGAAATCGTCCTTGGCTTCCACCTGGACGGTGACTTCCTCGATGGGCGTGGCGCGGAAATCGCGGCCCGGCCGTGCGATTTTCACTTCGGGCGGGCGGTTCTTCTGCGCTTCGATGAAATAGTCTTCGCTGAGGCGCACGTCTTCGCCGTTCTCGACCGCGGCGACGTGATACAGGCCGTCCTTCTGGATGGGCACGCTGGCCACCAGCTCGTTCGCTCCGCCCTGGCGCAGGGCAAGCTTGGAGCCGTCATCCAGCAGGATGGCGCCGGTCGAGAGCGGCTTGTCGGTCTGAATGGCCACCTCGGCGGTGGTGCCCTCGACCGCCCGCAGATCGCCGCCGGGGTTCTCCACGCGGTCTTTCATCCCGGTCCACGCCGGGTAGCGATAGGTGACGCGGATGTTCTTGACGGAGGGCAGCTCCACCACGTTGAGCTTGTAGGACGACGACCGCACGCCGCCGGCTTCCACGTAATATTCCAGCGATTCCGGCACGCCGGCAATGAGGAACTGGTAAGCGGAGCCGCCCGGCTCGGTTCCCATCTCGGCCTGCTCCCACTGGGACCCGCTGGCGTATTTCGCGAAGAAACGCACCTTGGGCGCGGTGAAGCCCACCAGATGGGCGGTGATCGCCTGGTCGGAGCGCTTGCGCACGGTGCGGTTGCCGGGCTCGACCTGGATGTCGTAGTACGGCTTCACGCCGCCCTTCGGCACCCCGCCCCACAGCAGCGACGTGCCATAGCCCAGGAAACCGGGGCCGGACGTGGCCAGCCAGAGCAGCACCAGGGCCGCGGCTGCGGCGGCGGAGGAGAAACTGAAAATCCAGGCGGTCCTGGCAATCTCTTTCGGCTCGGCTTGCTCGGCCACTGACAGCGTATCGGCCGCCAGCAACTCCAGGAAGGGATCGCTCGGGTTCTGCTCGACGCGCTCGCTGAAGGTGAGCAGGCGCTCTTCGAACTGGGGACACTTGTGCTCGGCGGTACGCGCCGCGCGCCGCCGGTTGAGGCGGATCACGGGCACGATCAGCGCCGCCGCCAGGGCGAACGCCAGCCCCAGAAAGAGAAACACCCGCGCGCCCAGCACGCTCGGATTGGAAAAAGCGAAGTAGTTGGCCGCCAGCACGGCCACCACCGTGAGAGCCAGGGCCGCGGCCGCCGTCACCGCCGCCCCGCGCGACAGCGCCAGCCATCGCAGCCTGCGCTCGATAACGCCCAGATATTCGGACAGGCGATTCAAAGGATTCATGCCGCCTCCTTGTCCACAGACAGATGTCGATTCCCCAACAGCGATTCGGCTATCGCCAGTGCCAGTACCACCAGCATGACATACCACCAGAGCGAAAGCGGTTTCCGCTCTCCCGCCGCCGCCCCTCCGCCCTCGGAGGACCCTTGGGCTGTATTCCGCCACAAAGCCAGGGTCTCCGGCGAGGCCGGCGTCAGGTCGGACTCATGGCGGTCCGCATTCACGGCCACCAGCTCGTCGGCCCGGTTGGGCCGGTGGATCTCGTAGAAACCGGCCAGGGTGAACTGAATGTTCTGCGCTTCGGTGGCTTCTTCGAGCGAAAGCACGCGGCCGCCCTTGGGATCGACCACCTCCACCGCGGAGCCTTTCTCTTTGGAATCGCGCAGCTCCTCGAAAGATCCCACCGGCACGCTGGGAGGCCCGTCGTCCAGCCGGCCGAGGTATCGCGCGGTCTGCTGGATGAACGGCACGAAGGAGGCGTGCAACGGGAAATCGTTAGCCACGTTGTCGAAGGTGGAGGCGAACACCAGCACATGGCCCTCGCCCATCTGGTGGTCCATCAGCAGCGGCGTCTGGTCCGAGAGTCGGGCCGCCACGCGCGCGTTGCCGGGCGCCACGCGGATGGCCTGGTAGAACTTGACGTCGTCCCAGCGGTCGTCCTTCAAAATGGATGGGTGGGAGCGGTCCAGCCAGGCCGCCGTCTGGAAGCGCTCGCCTTCCCTCCCCGCGTAGCGCGTTTCTTCGATGCGATCGTCGGTGACCGGCACCCGCGCGCGCTCGACCGACATGTGGCCCAGGGAAACCAGCACCGAGCCGCCGCCGCGCACGTACTCGCGCAACTGGTTCTCGAAAGCGGCCGGTATGGCGCCCACGTCGGAAAGCGCCACGAACGCGTACTTGGCGGGCGAGAGGTTGGCGGCCTGGTCCGGCGTGGCGGGGTCCATCTCGAAAGCGGACTGGCCCGAGGCCTCCAGCGCCGCCTTGAAATACAGCAAATCACGACTGTTATCGGCCTCGTGTACGAACAGGGCATGGCGCGGATCGGCGCGCTCCACCGAGAAGTAGAAAACGTCGTCGGCCGCCAGCGCGTCGGCGGAATCGATGCGCACCTCGCCCCGGTTCTTCCCATAGGGCACTTCGAGCGAGAGGAACTCGACCGTGGCGCGGCCGTTCTCGGGGACCTCGACCGTCTTGGTCTCGAGCACGCGATGGTTCAGCGCCAGCGAAACGCTGCGCGTGGCCTTGGGCGCCCCGAAGCTCGCGACGGTGGCTAGCACGCGCGACTTGCGGCTGTCGTACACGCGCCGCGGCGCCACCACGTTTTCCACGGCGAAGTTGGGGGCTTCCTTCGTCTCCAGCGGGTGCGGCACGAGCTGTACGGCCGCATTCAGCCGGAGATCGTTGAAATTGGCCGGCATGCCGGTCTGCTGCATATCCGAATAGAGGTGCACGGCCAGCGGCAGGTGGATGGATTGCGCGATGGAGCGCAGCGAGCGCGCCAGCTCCGCGAACGACGTGCGCGCGTCGGAGCTTTCGATGGCATCGATGGCGGCGTTGAGCGGCGCGTGATCGTCGGTCACCTCGCTCATCACCTGCACGCGCGCTCCGAACGCCAGCACCTGCGCGCGCTGCCCCGCGCGCAGCCCCCCCACCATGCGCCGGGCCATTTGTTTGGCCTGATCCAGCCGGTTGCCGGCGCGCATGCTGAGAGAGTTATCAATGGCCAGCACGGTGACTTCCCCCGTGCGGCTGGCCGGCGCGGCCGCCCGGCGCACGTAAGGATGCGCGAACGCCAGAGCGATCAGCAAGACGAGCGCCATGCGCAGCGCCAATAGCACCAGGTAGCGCAGCCGCCGGTGCTTGATGGAGCTTTGTATGCGGCGCTCGAAGAACATCAGGGAACTGAACGGCAGCGGCGTGGTCTTGTGCTTCCTCAGAAGATGCAGCCAGACAGGGAGGCCGGCGGCCAGCGCACCAGCCAGAAACCAGGGCGTGAAGAAGCCCATCTAGATCCTCCTCTTGCGCACGGACAGGTACTCGCGCAGACCTTCATCGAGCGGCCGCCCGGTGTTCATGAGGAAGTATTCCATCCCCGCGCCGCGCGCTGCCGAACTGAGCGCCTCGATGTGCGAATCGATTTTCCGCGGGTATTCGTCGCGCGTGTACTCGGGCGAAACTTCCAGCGCATCGGCCGCGTTTTCCATGTCCACCAGCAGCACCGGCTCGCGGAATTTCGGCTTGATCTCCTGCGGGTCGAGCAAGTGGAAGAGGATGACGTCGTTGCCGCGGTAGCGCAGCGGCTCGATGGTTTTGACGATGACGTCGGGCTGCTCGTAGAAGTCCGAGAGCACCACCACGATGCCGCGCCGGTGCAGAAAATTCTGAAAATGCGAGAACGGCTTGGCGAAATCGGTGCGCGTGCCCGCTTCGGCCCTTTCGATGGCGTGCAACAGCCGGAAAAGCTGTCCCTGTCTGGTCGAAGGCGCCACGTAGTTCTTCACATCTTCATCGAACACGATCAGCCCCGCCGCGTCGCGCTGCACATTGGCCATGTAACACAGCGACGCCGCCACGAAGCGCGCGTAATCCAGCTTGCTGACCGCTTGGGACCCGTATGCCATGGAGGCCGAGGTGTCCAGGAGCACCAGCAGTTGGGTATTGGTCTCGCCGCGGTAGCGCTTGAGGAAGGTCTTCTCGGTGCGGGCGAATACGTTCCAATCGACATGCCGGAGGTCATCGCCCTGGGAATAAGCGCGATATTCCGCGAACTCCTGGGAGAATCCGAAATCGGGAGACCGGTGCAGCCCCGCGACGAACCCGTCGACCACGGTCTTCGCGACCAGGTCCAACCCCGAGATGGAAGCCAGCGTGGATGGGTCGAGGAAGCGCTGTAGCATATTATTTCACCGCAGAGACGCAGAGACGCAGAGTTAAGAAAGGAAAGACAAAATCTGAGAACGCAGAGGGGGCAGAGGTAACAGGTGATACCGAGGGTTCTTTGAAATGGTTCACCAGTCGTTTCAGACCTTTTGTCAGGGTGGGCTCGTTGAAGTTAATGAGGAGGCCCACTTTCTTTCCAGAAAGCTTCAAATACGTAAGCAACTGCGCCGAATGGACCGGAAGGAGTTGATCGACTGTCTTTAGCTCAAGAACAATCGCATCTTCCACCAGGAGATCCATTTTGAGTCCGCAATCCAGCTTAATCCCCTTATAGGATATGGGCAAATGAACCTGCCGTTGAAAGCTCAAGCCCAACTGACTCAATTCATAGCAGAGACACTCCTCATAAACCGATTCCATCAACCCCGGCCCAGTCTGCCTATGCACCTCGATGGCGGCGCCAATGATTAGTTCGGTCAGTTGATTCAACCGCGACACTCGGGGAGCACTTATTACCTCTGCCCCCTCTGCGCTCTCAGGTTTTGACTTTTCATTCATTGTTTTCTCTGCGTCTCTGCGTCTCTGCGGTAAATCAATCTCTACTCCCTGGGAGCCCCCTTCCACTCCAGGATGCGCTTCAATATGTCATCCTGGTTCATCCGATCCGATTCCGCATGGAAGTTCAGCAAAATGCGGTGGCGCAGAACCGGGATGTACATCGAGCGGATGTCTTCATAGCTCACGTGATAACGGCCACGCATCAGAGCCCTCGCCTTGGCCGACAAAACCAGGAACTGGGCGGCGCGGACACTGGCGCCGTAGTTCACGTACTTCCTGACGAAGTCGGGCGAGGTTTCGTCGCGCGGACGCGACACGCGCACCATGTCCACGGCGTGGCGCGCCACACTCTCGCCGATCGGGACCATGCGCACCAGTTGCTGGAAATCCAGGATCTCCGCGGCGTTCGTCACCGGGTCGGCGTGCGCGATGGTGGTGACGGTGGTGAGGTCCACCACCTGTAGCTCTTCATCGGCGGTGAGGTAGTCGAGCACGGTGTTGAATAGAAAGCGGTCGAGTTGCGCTTCGGGCAGCGGGTAGGTGCCCTCCAGCTCGATGGGGTTCTGAGTCGCCAGCACAAAAAACGGCGCGGGCAGCTTGTAGTTGTTGCCGCGCACCGTGCAGGCCAGTTCCTGCATGGCTTCGAGCAGCGCGCTCTGCGTCTTGGGCGGAGTGCGGTTGATCTCGTCGGCCAGCAAAATGTTGCCGAAGATCGGCCCCTGCACGAAAGTCCAGGTGCGGTGGCCGGTGGCCGGGTCCTCTTCGATAATGTCGGTGCCGGTGATGTCGCTCGGCATGAGGTCCGGCGTGAACTGGATGCGCTTGAAGACCAGGCCGAGGGTCTGCGCCAGGGTGCGCACCAGCAGGGTCTTGGCGGTGCCCGGCAGGCCGGTGATCAGGCAATGGCCGCCCACGAACAGGCCAATCATGACCTGCTCCAGCACCTCCTCCTGGCCCACGATCACGCGGCGAACCTGCGTCACGATGTCGGACTGCACCTGGTGGAAGCGCTCGATGCGTTGTTTCAAAGCCTCGGAATCAATCTGCGGAGTCGCGGTTGTTGACATGATGTTCCATTCTCACTTAGCTTCGGTAGCGGTCAATTCCAGCAAGAGCTTTTGGGCGGGGCGGTACCCCGGGGCGGTTTCCAGGGCCGCCAGCAATTCGTCTTTGGCCTGCTCGGGCTCGTGGTTCAACTGGTAGGCGCGCGCCAGGTCATAGTGCGACCGCGCCGGATCGATGGGGTTGTGCGCCACCACCGCGCGGAACTCGGCGATGGCGCCGGCCAGGTTGCCCTGGTCCATCCACAGCGCGCCCAGCGTCTGGTGCAGGTCGTTATCGATCGGATAGATGTAGTTCAGGCGGTTCAACGCGTCCGCGGCTTCCTTCTTGCGGCCGGCATCCTCGAGTTGTTTGGCGAGCCGCTTGATGGAGTCGGGATTGCGCCCGCCGGCTTTGACGTAGCGCTCGAGTTCGCCGATGACCGCGGCCTTGTCGTCTTTGGCCAGGTACGCGTCGGCCAGAAACTCGTAGACACTGCCGCTCTCGACATAGTCCGGATACATGTCGCGGATGACCGCGCCTTCCTTGATGACGCCATCGTAGTCTTTGTTCTTGGCCAGGCTATCGACCACCTTCAGCCTCTTTTGCCATTCGTCGAAGTGGTCCACCACGTTCTTCGTGTCGGCTTCGACGAACGCCAGAAACTGCTTGTCGAATTCGGCCGGTTCCATCTTCAATTCCTTACGGATGACCGCTGCCGTGCTGTCGTCGTTGCCGAAATCGCGCAGCATGGCGAGCAGCGTCGCCCAGCCCCACTTGCCGTTGATGTAATCGCAGATGCGGCCGGCTTGGAAGTAACTCACCACCACCTGCTCGGGGCCGGTAGGATGCACGAAGCCGCGGTCCAGCTCCGAGACCGGCAGCAGTTTCTTATCCTTGATCGCCATGATTACGGGGGGAGCGAGGCGGTCGCCCCACTCCGGCGAAACCGCGGTCTCTTCGTGCACCGCCAGACCCTCGGTGAACCAACGCGGCACGTGGGAATCGGTCAGTGTCAGAGTGAACACGTGACTCATCTCGTGCCACAAGGTGGAGGCCCAATGGAAACTGCCCGGCGGGCGGCCGGAAGGGCTGTCCATGGCAATAAAGGAGCCGTAGGTGGCCGAGGTGAAGGTGACGCCCAGCGCGCCCAGCCCGGGCATGCCGAGGGTGCGAACGGCGAAGTCTTCGTGGTCGGGGTAAACCTCCACCCGCACGGGCTTGGCGAGCTTGATCCGGTACTTCTTCTCGTAAGTCGCGATGATGCGCTCCATCTCCGATTCGAAGTACGGACGCAGCAGTTCCGCTTCCTTCTTGTCGAGCTTCAGGATGATGAGACCGGTCTGGACGGTGTCGAACTTCTTGTAGCTGTCGAGGAGCTTCAGGGAGTTGCGAGTGGCGGCGTCCTGGAAGCCGTTGTTGTAACAGGTCTCGAGCTGGGTGTAGGCCTCTTCATCCTGGCCCAGGCGCATGAGGTTGATGCCCAGTTGCGAGCGCGCGCTGTACAATTGCGGATCGAGCTCGATGGCCTTGCGGTAATACTGAACGCCTTCTTCGTAGCGGCGATTGATGACGAAAAAGTGGGCCGCGATCTCGTAGCCGCGGGCGGTGTGGGGGTCGAAGGCCGTGTCCTTCTTGTCGGCCAGCCAGTCGATGGAGGCGAGGATGGCTCTGCCTCCGACGGACTTAACGTCGATGGCAAGCGCCTTGTTCGCCTCTTCCACGGCCTTGGCGGTGTCATTATCCTCGAGCGCCAGCCGCGCCAGCAGTTCCTGGGCCTCGAGCAGCTTGGGATCGGACGCCAGCGCCTTGTGCGCCAGGCCGGCGGCCACACCCTCGAAATCCTCCGCGGCCACCAGGGCCAGGCCCAGCAGGGCGCCGGCGTGGTCCTTCTTCAATTCGAGCGCTTCGTTGAAGAGGTCCACGGCATCGCCCGGTTGAGAATGATCCAGGTAGAGGCGGCCCCAGCGCACCTTGTAATCGGGGTTGTCGGGATGCTGGGCAACCAGCGCGCGGAACACGTCGTTGGCTTCCTGGAAGCGGCGCGCTTTCCGGAACGCCTCGGCCTGCTCCAGCGTCTGCGCCGGCAGAAGGGACGCCAGCAACAGCGCAATTGCCCCCAGTCTGATCACTTGTCGAGGGCCTCCTGGGTCCGGGCCAGTTCCAACAAGAGCTGCGTCAATTGCTTCTTGTACGCGTCGGCCGGCATGGCGGCCTTCTCGTACTTCAGCTTGTCTATGGCTTGTTCGAGCTGCTCCTTCTTTTCGAGCAGCGGCCGCTTGGCTGGGTCGCGCGCGGCGGCGGCGTTGGCGTCCAACCGCACCACCGGGAAGGCGGCGGCCAGTTTGCCTTCGCCGTTTTCGGCCGAGGGAACGCGCTCGCCCTCGCTTTTTCCGGTGTCTTCCAGCACCGCGTGCTCGGTAGCCAGGCGCTTCTGCGATTCATAGAAATCGGCGGTCTTGCGCTGGGCGTAATGGAAGGCTTCGAGCGCGGAGATGGCTTCGTTCTTATCCACGTCGGCGGCCGGATCGCGCAGCGCTTCGGCCCAATAGCGGGCGAAGACCGTGGCGTTCTTTTCCGTCCCGGTCCTGGTGGCGGCGATCACCACGCGGGTGGGCCGGCGGAGCGCCTCGATGGAACCGCCGCTGGAGCTGGTCATATTGACCACGAGTTGGCGGGTGGCGGGCACGTGGTCGAGCAACGCCCCCAGCTCGGCGCCAGTGATATCGGGTCCGGGAATGTTGAATTTGTAATCCACGCCATCGAAGGTGCCGTGGCCGATGAGCATCACCACCAACGCATCCGCAGGCTTGGCCTGTTTCGAGATTTCCGCGAAGCGCGCGCGGATCTGCTCGCGCGTGGGCGCCACGAGCGTGACCACGTTGGAATCGCCGCCAGCGCGCTTCAAACTGGAGTCGATATCTTCGGCCCACATCTTGAAGCGCTGTTCGTAATCGGGCTCACCGCCCAGGCCGGAGATGGTCACATAAAAGGTGGTGGCGGGCGCCGAAAGCGCGGCCAGCAGCACGAGCGAAACCAGCTTCATACCACACCCCACCGCCTGCGCAGCAGCCACTCGCAGGCGCGTATGGCGATGGCCAGCAGGAAAATCGCGGGCATGTCCCAGAGGTCGCGTGTCTCGCGCGTCGAGATGCCCGCTTCCGAGTACGAGATTTCATTCGCCAGCTTGGACGCTTCACCGGGCTTGTAGTAACGGCCGCCGGTTTCGACGGAGAGCTTCTCCAGGAGTTCGCGGTTCTGCGAGGTATGGAAATTCTCAGCCACGCCGTCTTCCCTTCGGAAAGTCACCACATCGCGCCCGATCTCTTCCTGCTCGCGGCCGGCGATGATGTCAGCCACGTAAGAGCCCGGCTTTTCGGCGGTCCATTCCCCGCTGTAGACGCCCTCTTCGAGCGGTTGTGGGGTCAGCTCGACCGTG
>Ga0224534_1001698_pt1 | contig 11250 bp, 7 predicted proteins | sample 714E12024metaG_FD_172012 | JGI IMG/M metagenome (GOLD analysis project Ga0224534, IMG submission 172012) | Peat soil microbial communities from Stordalen Mire, Sweden - 717 E1 20-24 | ecosystem: Environmental > Terrestrial > Soil > Wetlands > Peat | place: Sweden: Norrbotten County, Stordalen... | reverse complement strand
GATTCGGTCGTCCCTCCGGGCTGATTTAAAATTTTGCACACGAAACCCGCCGTTAAAACGGCGGGCTATTTTCGGTCGCCGCTTCGCGGCCAAAATTTGGCCGCCGCTGGTTCGCTTTTGTTTTGGCAATATCGCCAGAATTGGTGGCAGATTTTGGATTTCAAATCCGCGTCCGCCGTGTAACCTTCGGGAATGAATTCCCGTTACGCCAAACTACTGGTCATCGCCCTCTTCGCGAGCCTGACCTTTTCCTTTTCACTCCGCGCCGGACTGGTTTCGGCCACGATCCAAACCCCGCCGCCCGCCGGGACCGGCTATTTCAAATTCGGCACGGCCACCAATCCCGCCGGGCACGAAATCTCCCTGAACAGCCGCAGCCTGCTGTTCGACGGCCAGCCGGTGTTTCCTGTAATGGGCGAAATGCACTACTCGCGCGTGCCGCAAGCCGAGTGGCACGACGAGCTTTTGAAGATGAAAGCCGGCGGCGTGGACATCGTGGCGACTTACGTTTTCTGGATTCATCATGAGGAAACCGAAGGCCGATGGGATTGGTCCGGCCAGCGCGATTTGCGGAAATTTGTCCAGACGTGCAACGAACTCGGCCTGAAAGTAGTCGTCCGCTGCGGCCCGTGGTGTCACGGCGAGGTCCGCAACGGCGGTTTTCCCGACTGGGTCGTCGCACACAAGGACTGGAAGTCGCGCTCGACGGACACCAACTTTCTTGCAGCGGTGAAAATTCTTTACGGCCAGATTGCCCAACAACTTCAGGGCGAATTGTGGAAGGACGGCGGCCCGGTCATCGGCATCCAGGTGGACAATGAATTCCGCGGCTCGCCGAAGTATCTGCTGGCGTTGAAAAGCATGGCGATTGAAGCAGGAATTGACGTGCCGCTTTACATCAAGACCGGCTGGCCGGCAATGCCAACACCCGTGCCGCTCGGTGAATTGCTGCCGCTCTTCGGCGCATACGCGGACGGATTTTGGGAACGCGACATCAAGCCGATGGACGGCAACAGTTGGGAAAATTTCACCTTCAAATTCACCCGCACCGATACGGGCGTGGGCGACGACACTCTGGGCGGCGGCAAATCTGGCGACACCGCTGGCACGGAAAAATATCCGTATCTCACTTGCGAAGTCGGCGGCGGCATGCCGGCTTCATATCACCGCCGCATGAACTACGATCCGCGTGACGTTGAGGCCGTCGCGCTTTGCCAGCTCGGCAGCGGCAGTTCGCTAATGGGTTATTACATGTTCCACGGCGGCCAGAATCCCGACGGCAAGCTCACCACGCTCCAGGAATCGCAGGCGACCGGATATCCGAACGATTTGCCGGTGAAGAATTACGACTTCAACGCGCCCATCGGCGAATACGGCCAGATCAACCCGCAATATTACTGGCTGCGCCGGCTGCATCTGTTTTTGCACGACTTTGGCGGCCCGCTCGCGCAGATGCCGCTGACGCTGCCCGGCGTTCTGCCGACGGGCAAAGATGACATGACGACGCTACGCTGGGCGGTCCGGTCGGATGGCAACAGCGGCTACGTCTTCGTGAACAACTACCAGCGGTTGCAGCCGATGCCGGCGAAGACCAACGTGCAATTCAGCCTGAAACTTCCCGGCGGCGAATTGGTTTTCCCGCAAAAGCCGGTGACGATTCCGGCGGACGACTTTTTCTTCTGGCCGTTCAACCTCGACCTCGGCGGCGCGAAACTGATTTATGCCACGGCGCAACCGGTTTGCAAAACCGTGGATTACGACACGCTGATATTTTACTTTGCCGAAACGCCGGGCGTGAAGGCGGAGTTTGTTTTTGACCCGCAATCGCTGGCGCTGGTGCGGCGAAAACCCGCGCAGGCCGTGTTTGACGTCCTGAAACCAAGCCGCAAGCCTGCAATCCACCTGCAAACCAAAGCCAGCCAGGAAATTCAAATCGTCCTGTTGAGCGAGGCGGATTCGCTGGCCCTGCAAAAAGACATTGACAGACTTGCTGAATTTGCAAAAACGCCAAAACCCTCCACGGTGCAAGTCAAAGCCGAACTGCTCCGGCCCGCCGGGCCGCCGCGGGAAATTCCGTTAAGCACCGGCAGGTCGCCAATCGCCATTGCGCCGGTGGATTCCGATTTCACCAACGCGGCAGTCTGGCAAATCACTTTGCCCCAAAAGCTTGATTTGAGATCAAATCCGCTTTTGCGGATTCATTACGTTGGCGACGTGGCGCGGCTGACGCTCAACGGCAGGCTGATTGACGACAATTTTTACGCGGGACGGACGTTTGACCTCGGATTGAACCGCTACGCGCCGGAGATTTTGACCGGCGATCTGCGCCTGGAAATTCTGCCGTTGCGCAAGGATGCGCCGATTTATTTCGAACCCAAGGACCGGCCGGATTTCGGAACCAATGAAAGCATGGTGAAACTTCAGTCGGCGGCAATCGTCAATTTCAGGAGCAGCGCGTCCGCAAAATAAATCAGCATGAAACAAGCCATCATCGCCATTGGTGTTCTCGCCTCGTTTGCCGCCTTCGCGTTTTCGCCGGACCTGACCATCTGGCTTGACCAGCCGGCGAAGGTTTTCACCGAATCTATTCCGTTTGGCAACGGGCGGCTCGGCGCGATGGATTTTGGCGGCATCGAAAATGAGCGTGTCGCGCTGAACGAGGATTCGCTCTGGTCCGGCTCGGTGCAGAACGCCGACCGCACGAACGCCGCGGCCGCACTGCCGGAAATTCGCCAATTGCTGCTCGAAGGGAAAAATCACGAGGCGGAATCGCTGGTGAACCGCACGTTCACCTGCGCCGGGCGCGGTTCGGGCAGCGGCCACGGCGCGAACGTGCCGTATGGCTCATATCAAGTGCTCGGCGATTTGCGCCTGAATTTTTCCTACACCGACACCAATGAAGCGACCGGCTACCGGCGTGAACTGGATGTGGCCAACGCCACGGGGCGCACGGAATTTTCGCACGGCGGCGTGAAATTTGTCCGTGAGATTTTTGTGAGCGCGCCGGATCAAGCCGTTGTGATGCGGCTCTCGGCGGACAAGCCGGGGCAACTCACGTTTGACGCGACGCTCGACCGGTCGGAGCGGTTCAAGACCGAAATCGCGGGCAGGAATGAACTGCTCATGTCCGGCGCAATGACGAACGGCGCGGGCGGCGACGGCGTGAAATATGCCGCGCGATTGAAAGTCTTGAACCGGGGCGGAAAAATTTCGGCGGCGGACGGAAAAATTTCCGTGCGCGAGGCGGACGAAGTCCTGCTGCTCGTGACGGCGGCGACGGATTACGAACGTTTCGCCAGAATAAGCGGACGCGATGCAGCGGCGGCGGCGGCCAGGGATTTGAAACGCGCGGCAAAGAAAAGTTCTTCCAAACTTTTGGCGGCGCACGTCGCCGATTACCAGAGTTATTTTGACCGCGTAAAGCTGGAGCTGGCGGCGCCGGATTCGGAAATTTCCGTGAAGCCCACATCCGCGCGCATCGCGGCGCAGAACCTGGCCAACGATCCATCGCTCGCGGTTTTGTATTTCAACTTTGGCCGTTACCTGCTGATTTCGTCGTCGCGGCCCGGCGGAATGCCCGCGAATTTGCAGGGGCTTTGGGCGGACACGGTTTCGCCGCCGTGGAGCGCGGATTATCACCTGAACATCAATTTGCAGATGATTTACTGGCCGGCGGAGGTCTGCAATTTATCGGAACTAAATGAGCCGTTGTTCGGCTACATCGAGTCGTTGCAGGCGCCCGGCTCAAAAACGGCAAAGGCTTATTACAACGCGCGTGGTTGGGTGGCGCACGTGCTGGCCAATGCGTGGGATTTCACCTCGCCCGGCGAAAGCGCGTCGTGGGGCGCGACAGCCAGCGACAGCGCATGGCTCTGCCACAATTTGTGGGAACACTGGAAATTCACCGGCGACAAAAAATATCTGCGCGAAATTTATCCCGTGCTGCGCGGTTCGGCGGAGTTTTTCTGCGACATGCTGATTGAATATCCGACAAACCGCTGGCTCGTGACCGCGCCGGCCAATTCGCCGGAAAACGCCTTCCTCATGCCCGATGGCAAACCCGCGCACATCTGCCTCGGCCCGACGATGGACAACCAGTTGCTGCGTTTTCTTTTCGGCGCGTGCATCGAGGCGTCGGAAATTCTCGGCACGGAACCGAACGGAGCGCCGGCCTCCGGCCCGGCTCGTTCGGAGCACATTCAACAACGCGCCGGGTCGGAGACCGGCGCTCCGGCAGATTTCATCGCCGAACTGAAATCGAAGCGCGACCGCCTGCCGCCGACGCAAATCGGCGGCGACGGGCGCGTGATGGAATGGCTCCAGGAATATCCCGAACAGGACCCGCATCACCGGCACACGTCGCATTTGTGGGGGCTTTATCCGGGCAGCGAAATTTCGCTCACGGCCACGCCTGCGCTGGCCGAGGCTGCGCGCAAGACGCTCGTCGCGCGCGGCGACGAAAGCACCGGCTGGGCGACGGCGTTCCGCATGGGCATGTGGGCACGCTTGCACGACGGCGACCACGCCTTCGTGCTGCTGCAAAACCTCATCAAACCGGCGGCGGGCAGAAATCCAAATGGACCACAATGGAGCGGGGGCTGTTACCCGAATCTGTTCGACGCGCATCCGCCGTTCCAGATTGACGGCAACTTCGGCGGCACGTCAGCCATCGCCGAACTGCTCGTCCAATCGCAGGCGGGCGAAATCGAATTGCTGCCCGCGCTGCCGTCCGCGTGGCCCAATGGGAAAATCTCCGGCCTGCGCGCGCGCGGCGGATATGAAGTCGGCGTCGAATGGAAAAATGGAAAACTCGTTTCCGCCACGGTGAAAAACATTTCCGGCGACGGCCACGCAAAGATTTCCTATGGCGGCAAAACAGTTGAATTGAATTTGAAACAGGGCGAAACGAAGTCGCTAAATGCCGGGCTGAAGTGAATTTCATTTTCAATCGGCGCAATCTGCGTAATCTGCGGCTCGCAACATGAAGATTCTCGTCATTGGTTCGGGCGGACGCGAACACGCCCTCGTCTGGAAGCTCGCGCAATCGCCGCACGCCATGCAGATGTGGTGCGCGCCCGGCAACGCCGGCATCGCGCAGGAACACCTCGTCAAAAACGGCAGCGCCGTCGAATGCGTCAGCATCAACGCGGAGGATTTGCCCAAGCTGCTCGCATTCGCGCAGGAAAAGAAGGTTGATTTCACCGTCGTCGGGCCGGACAACCCGCTCGCGCTCGGCATTGTGGATTTGTTCCAGAAAAACGGCCTGAAAATCTGGGGCGTGAACCGGAAGGCGGCCCAGTTCGAGTCGTCCAAGGTTTTCTCGCAACGATTCATGGAGAAATACGGCATCCCCACCGCCGCCGCCGAAACTTTCAACGACGTCGGCGCCGCGAAGAAATTCGCCGCCAGCCTCGGCAAGTGCGTCGTGAAGGCTGACGGCCTCGCGCTCGGCAAGGGCGTTCTGATTTGCACCAATGCGGCCGAGGCCGAAAAGGCCGTGGACGAAATCATGGTCGGCAAAGCCTTCGGCGCGGCGGGCGCGAACGTGGTCATCCAGGAATTCCTCGAGGGCATGGAGATTTCGCTGCACGCACTGTGCGATGGGAAGACGGCGAAGCTATTTCCGACGTCGCAGGACCACAAGCGCGCGCTCGACGGCGACAACGGTTTGAACACCGGCGGCATGGGCACCTATTCGCCCACGCCGTTTTTGAGCGATGCGCAACTGGCCGACACGGCGACGATAATTCTCGAACCGTTCATGCGCGGCTGCGTGGCGGAGGGCATTGATTATCGCGGCCTGCTTTATCCCGGCATCATGCTCACGAAGAACGGCCCGAAGGTTTTGGAATTCAACGCGCGCTTCGGCGACCCGGAAACACAGGTTTATCTAACGCGGCTGGAAAACGATCCGGTCGAACTGCTCGATGCCAGCGTGAACGGCACGCTTGACAGGATTGAATTGAAATGGAAAACGGCGACATCGGTTTGCGTGGTGATGGCGAGCGGCGGTTATCCAGGAAATTACGCGAAGGGCAAGCCGATCCTCGGCCTGGCAGAAGCGGCGAAGTTGCCGGACACCAAAGTGTTTCACGCCGGCACGGCAAGGGCAGGGGACAGCATCGTCACCAACGGCGGCCGGGTTCTTGGCGTGACGGCGCTGGGCAAAGATTTGAAAGCCGCGCAAGCCGCCGCCTACGCCGCCGTGGAGAAAATCCATTTCGACGGCGCGCATTTCCGCCACGACATCGCGGCAAAGGCGTTATGACCGCAAACAAATCTTCAGTTCGATGTTTCGGCAGGTTTTTGCGGCAGGAACATTTTCGTTGCGTTTGCCAGCATATTGATTTTGTCCATTTGTTCCTTGCGGTAAGTATTTAGTTGTTCCGGGGTGAGAATGTTTCCAAGGATTTTCAGCTTCTCGTCAAGCTGCGACTTTTGCGACTCGGCTACCATGTTGGCGACATCCGGCGTTTGGCCGCTCTTGATGGCGGCGGAGATTGCCGCCTGATTCAAGTTGTCCGGTTCATTCAAATTCATTTGATAAAGCGCCGCATGGATTTGTTCTTGTTGCTCTGGGGAAAGACTGAAATCGTCGGCTATCGTGCCCGCCTCGTCTTTGGCGGAATTGTCGGCGGCGGTGGTTTTCTCCTCCTGTTGGTAATCCGGATAGGCTGCCAGTTGTCCGGGTGTGAGCAGCGCTTTGATTTCGGTTTCATCGTCCTCGGCTCCGGCCATCGCCTGCAATTGTTCCGGCGTCAATTTGTTGCCGCTCATCGAGGCCATGAGCATTTGATCCCGGTTCTGGATGTGTTTCTGCATGATGTCGCCGATGGCTTGCGCCTGATCGTCCGTGAGGTTGAGCATTTTCTTCATGCGGCCGAACCGGGCTTGCGCGTCCTTGATCTTAAACTTTTCCGCCATGGCAAGGCCTGACGCCAATGCGTTGGTCAAATAATCCGGCATCTTGCCGGTTTGATCAGCGAGCGTGGATTTCAACTGGGCAAGTTCACGGGCATTCGCCTGGGCCGGGGCAACCTGTCCGCGCAACCTTAACAGTTCGTTTTCATTTGAATTGGATTTCAATTGTGCATTTTCCGCCACTAATCCGGCTGCTTGGTTTGTCGCGTCGTCGCGTGACCGAATAAAGCCATGCGGTCAAAACTGTGTCCGGCTTCAGCTTGCCCGTGTCGCGCGCGAGGTCGGCAAAAACGGATTGCGCGACCTCCTCGGCCAGTTGCGGCGAGCGGACCTGCCGCCGCGCGGCGGAATAGACCAAATTCAGATGCCGCCGGACGATTTCGGCAAAGGCATCCTGCGAGTTTTCCCGCGCAAACTGCCGCAGCAAATCCAAATCGCTTGTCATGCTTTTGTAAGTATATCGTCGCCGCCGGGCGAAATCCGGCAAAAAATTATCTCAGGCATTTTAACGCAAGGACGCAAAGACACGAAGGCGCAGAGAAATTAATTAAAACTTTGCGTCTCTGCATCTTTGCGCCATTGCGTTAAGTTTTTCGTCGTGAGCTCTTGCTTTACTTTCGCCGGTTTGTCGCGCAATTTGGAGTCAGAATGACACGACGTTCCCTGTGGATTTTTGCTGTGACGCTCGCCGGATTGCTGGTGGCGCAAATTTCATCGCGCGCGGCCACAACCAACACCGCGCCGGTCAAATCCGCCATTCTGGAAAGCAACGTGGCATATCTGCGCGTCAGCCACGTTGAAAAAAATCTGGCGGACGAAATCCGCGCGGCGCAAAGCGCGCTGGCGGTTTCAAATAAAATCGCGGGCACGATTCTGGATTTGCGCTTTGCCGGCGGCGATGATGTTGAGGCCGCAAAAGCGGCGGCTGATCTGTTTGCAGCAAAGAAGCTGCCGCTGGCGATTCTGGTGAATGGCGGGACGCGCGGCGAGGCGGTGGCACTGGCGGCGATGTTGCATGAAGCGCACGACGGGTTGATTTTTGGCGGCGCGACGCAGGCGATAAAATTCACCGGTGGCCCGCTTCAACCGGACATCGTTGTAGCCGCCGGCCCGGAGGACGAGCGTGCCTTCATGGAAAATCCCTACGCCGCGCCGGCACCAGACGAAACCAATTCTCCGGCGGCAACCAACAACCTGCTGCCGTTCGTGGACTACACCAGCGAGGCGGATTTGGTCCGCGCGAAAACCAAGGACGGCGATGGGGATGAAAACCTTCCGCCACCGCGGAAAGCAGGGCCGCAAACACCATTCATCCGCGACCCGGTTTTGGCGCGGGCGGTGGATTTGATCAAGGGGCTGGCCATCATCCGCGTGCCGCGTTCCTGATTTCGGATTGACGATTGGCCGTCTGCAAATCAATTTGAAGGTTTAACGAGATGAAAACCATTTTGTTCATTTGCACCGGCAACGTCTGTCGCAGCCCGATGGCCGAGGCGCTGTTCCGCCGGGCCGTGGAGGGGCGCGGAGATTTCCGCGTCCTGTCGGCGGGCCTTGGCGCGGGGGACGGCCAGCCGCCGACGCAACATTCCGTGACGGCAATGCGCGAGCTGGGCGTGGACATTTCCGCGCAGCGCAGCCGGGCGCTCACGGCGAATCTGCTGCAGCAGGCGGATTATGTTTTTGGCATGACGCACAGCCACGTGGACACCATCGGGCTGTTGTATCCGGCGGCGGCGGAAAAAACCTTTTTGCTCCGCGAATTTGACGGGTCGCTCGAACCGTTCGAGAAGGACATCAGCGACCCGATCGGCAGCCCTTACGACGTGTATGTGCATTGCCGCGAACAAATCGAACAAGGCATCACGTCACTTTTGAAATTTATGGAACAACACGAAATTCTATCCGCGCCGCGGGACGCAAAAACACCGGCGGTTGCAAATTTTGCAATTGGCGCCGACCACGGCGGTTTTGAGCTGAAGGAAACGTTGAAAAAATATCTGCTCGGGCGCGGCCTGACGCTCAAGGATTTCGGCGCGCTGACCAAAGACCCGGCGGATGATTTTCCTGATTTCGTGCTGCCCGCCGCGCAAGCCGTGGCCGATGGGCGCGCGGAATTCGGCCTGCTGGCTTGCACGACCGGCGTCGGCATTTACATCGCCGCCAACAAAATCCCCGGCGTGCGCGCGGCGCAGGCGTTTGATGAAAAGGGCGCGGCGCTCATGCGCCAGCACAACGATGTGAACATCCTTTGTCTCGGCGGCGACACGCCGCCCGAACAGGCAAAAAAAATTCTCGACGCGTTCATGGCCGCGAAATTTGAAGGCGGACGGCATGAACGCCGCGTGAATAAAATAGATTTCCGCTTCGCGCCCGCGAATTTGCGTTTGCGCAATGTTGATCCGCAAGTGGCCGAAGCCGTCGAACACGAGCGGCTGCGCCAGCAGGAAAACATCGAACTGATCGCCAGCGAAAATTTTGTCAGCCCGGCGGTGCTGGAAGCCCAAGGCTCCGTGCTCACGAACAAATATGCCGAGGGCTATCCCAAAAAACGCTGGTATGGCGGCTGCGAAAACATTGACACCGTCGAGCAGTTCGCGATTGACCGCGCGAAAAAACTGTTCAGCGCGGAACACGCCAACGTCCAGCCGCATTCCGGCAGCCAGGCGAACATGGCGGTTTATTTTGCCATGCTCAAACCCGGCGACAAAATGTTGACGATGGACTTGAGCCACGGCGGACATTTGACGCACGGCAACAAGGCGAATTTCTCCGGCAAATTTTTTGAAATCGTCCACTATGGCGTCCGCAAGGACGACGAGCGGATTGATTACGACCAGCTCGCCAAAATGGCGCGCGAACACAAACCGAAGATGATTACCGTCGGCGCGAGCGCCTATCCGCGCACGATTGATTTCAAGCGCATGGGTGAAATCGCCCGCGAAGTCGGCGCGTATCTGCTCGCGGACATCGCGCACATCGCCGGCCTCGTCGCAACCGGTTTGCATCCGAGTCCGGTCGGACACGCCGATTTCGTGACCACTACGACGCACAAGACTTTGCGCGGGCCGCGCGGCGGATTGATTTTGTGCCGCGAAAAAAACGCGAAGGAAATTGACTCGCAGGTTTTCCCCGGCATCCAGGGCGGGCCGCTGGAACACGTCATCGCCGCGAAAGCCGTCTGCTTTCAGGAGGCATTGCAGCCGTCGTTCAAAAATTATCAGCAGCAAATTCTGAAGAACGCCACGGCGCTGGCCAACGGCATGAAGCACAACGGCTACCGGCTCGTCAGCGGCGGCACGGACAACCACCTGATGCTCGTGGACGTGGGCGCGAAAAACCTGACGGGCAAGGATTGCCAGATCGCGCTCGACGAGGCCGGCATCACCGTCAACAAAAACACGATTCCGTTCGAGACGCGCTCGCCGTTCCAGGCCAGCGGCGTCCGGCTCGGCACGCCGGCGGTGACGACCCGCGGGATGAAGGAAGCCGAGATGGCGGCAATAGCGGACATGATTTCCGAAGTGCTGCTGGACATCAAAAATGTCGAGGCCGCGCACAAAGTCCGCGCCCGCGTGCGCGAACTGACCGCAAGATTCCCGCTGCCGTATTGAAACTGTAGCCGCGGACGTCAGTCCGCTCATTATTCCGGTAGGGCGGGTCAGTCCTCTGCCCGCCGCTCGCACGCAACGAACCGGCGCGCACGGAGTGACGCGCCCTACCAATCCGCATTCCGAATTCCTCAGGGGCAACGGGGCGCGTGGCTCGGCGCACGATGCTTGGCGATGACGGAAATCAGATGAAGGCGGAAATGGCGGCGGAACGGTGCATTCCGCACTCCGCACTCCGCATTGGCCTTTCCACTCACGCCCCGGATCAGGCTCAACGCGCTTTGGCGGCTGGTCCCGACTACATCGCCATCGGGCCGGTGTATTATGCGACGGGCACTAAACCGACTGCCAAGCCCGTGACGCTGGAATATGTCCGCTGGGCGGCGGAGAATGTAAATGTCCCGTGGTTCGCCATCGGCGGCATCAATCTGGAAAATCTCGGCGACGTTCTGGCAGCGGGCGCAAAACGTGTTTGCGTCGTTTCGGCAATTCTCAACGCGCCGGACGTGACGAAGGCGTGCGCGGAATTCCGGCGGCTTTTGGAATCTTGAATCGCGGAAGCTGCCAACGTAGATGACTCGCTGCCGGCCGTCGTTCTCCAGCTTTTCAACCACTTGACGGTGATGTTTCCCGTGTGTCCGATGAAGTTCTCCGTGTCTCGGACAACGCGCGACGTTCGGTCAACGACGTCCGACATGCGTTCCACAACGTCCGACGAACG
>Ga0224534_1001697_pt1 | contig 11257 bp, 6 predicted proteins | sample 714E12024metaG_FD_172012 | JGI IMG/M metagenome (GOLD analysis project Ga0224534, IMG submission 172012) | Peat soil microbial communities from Stordalen Mire, Sweden - 717 E1 20-24 | ecosystem: Environmental > Terrestrial > Soil > Wetlands > Peat | place: Sweden: Norrbotten County, Stordalen... | reverse complement strand
CGACCTGACCATCAAAGCGCTGCGGGGACAGGGTTATGCTGCGGTGTTGATTGCTGTTGGGGCTCAGGGCAATGCGGCTCTGGAAATTCCGGGGGCGCACCTGGACGGTGTTATACCTGGACTCAGCTTCCTGCGGGATATTAGCCTGGGAATGGCCGGCGGCTTGCAGGGCCGGCGGGTGGTGGTTATTGGCGGCGGCAACGTGGCCATCGATGCGGCACGTTCCGCTCTGCGCCTGGGGGCGGCGTCAGTGACGGTCGCATACCGGAGAACCCGGAAAGAGATGCCTGCCTATGCCGGGGAGGTGGCGGCGGCAGAACGGGAAGGAATCAGATTCATCTTTCTGGCCGGGCCGTACAAAATAGAGGGTGATGGCCGGGTCGAACAATTCTACTATCTGCCGATGCAGTTGGGCGCTCCGGACGACTCCGGGCGCCGGCGGCCTGTTCCCAGCGGATCAGCGCCGGTCGCCCTAAAAACTGATGTCGTGATCGTGGCTGTTGGGCAGAAGGTGAAGGCGGACTTCCTGCCGGCCTTGAAAGGCGGCGCCGGCGTCGAGACTGAGATAACCGGAATCTTCGCTGCCGGAGACTGCGCCACCGGACCGGCATCCGTCATTGAGGCCATAGTTGCCGGCCGCACGGCAGCGGCCGAGATCGACAGGTACCTGGGTGGTGACGGTCAAGTGCAGGAACAGATCAGGGCAGGCCGCCTGCACTTCGTCGAAGTGGCAGAGGCGTCAACTGCCAGGGAGCGAGCCGGTTGCCTGGCGGTGGAACAAGCTGTATCCGGTTGGCTCGAAGTTGAATCAGGTTTGCAAGAAGACGCTGCCAGGCGGGAGGCCGGACGTTGCCTGCACTGTGGATGCATCAACTGTGGCCGCTGTGTCGCCGCCTGTTCGTATGACGCTCGAAACTTGGACTTCCCGGTGATGAAAGTCGATCAGGACCTCTGCCGCAGTTGCGGCCTGTGTGTGTCGGTCTGTCCGACCGGGGCGCTCACGGCCACTGTGGTAGACTGGCAGCAGTTGCCGAATGATACGCAGGAAGGGGATTGTGGGCATGCAGGATACGCGGGAAGGTGTCGTCAACCTGGCGCAGGAACTGGTTAGATGTCCCAGCGTGACCGGTGAAGAAGACCGGATTGCCCGGCTTTTGCAGTCGTTGTTGCCGCATTACGGGTTTGATGAAGCCATGATCGACCCCTACGGCAACGTGGTTGGCCGGATAGGGGAGCCGGTTCCTGGGGGATTGCTGTTCGATGGCCATATCGATACTGTTGGCGTCCATAACCCTGAAGAATGGCGGCATGATCCGTTTGGCGGGGAGGCCGGCGAGGGAAAAATCTACGGGCGCGGCATCGCCGACATGAAGGGAGCGATTGCTGCCGCTGTCGTAGCTGTGGCAGAGTTGCGGCAGGAAGGCTGGTCTCCCCGTGTTCCTCTGTGGCTTTCCGGTACTGTCGCCGAGGAGGTGGCGGAGGGTGTTCTGCTAGAGAAAGTGCTTGACCTCGCCCAGCCATCGACAGTGATCATCGGGGAGGCCACTGCCCTGAACCTGATGGTCGGGCAGCGTGGCCGGGCCGAGATCGTCATGGAGGCGGCGGGGAAGTCCGTCCACTCGGCTCACGCCTCCCTTGGAATCAACGCCATCGATGTGGCCGTACGGGCATTGACGGCGATCCAGGGCAATTATCAGGCGCCGTTCTCGGAGTCTCTGGGCGAGGGGAGTCTGGTGGCCACGGATATCATCTCCGATCCCTACCCGGGCCGTTCCGTGGTGCCGTCCCGTTGTGTGGTCACCTTTGACCGCCGGGTGCTGCTGGGGGAGACCCCCCAGTCAGTGCTGCAATCCCTGGACGATTGCCTGTCGCCGGAGGCTGGAGTCAGAGTCAGGCTGGCCTCCTACGATTTTCGCACTCATACCGGAATTGCCGTCAAGGGCGAGAGCTTCGCTCCGCCCTGGTACTTCGACTCCGGCCAGGAGCGGGTGCAGATGGCTCTGGCGGGACTGAACCGGGTCGGAATTGCCGCCAGGATCAGGACCTATGGTTTTTGCACCAATGGGAGCAGCAGCGCTGGGAAAAGAAACATCTTCACGCTGGGGTTTGGCCCGGGAGACGAGGGGGCTGCGCATACGGCGGACGAGTCCCTCGCAATCGAACAATTGGTCGAAGCCGTGCGGGGATATAAAGAATTGTTTAGTTCCCTGACAGGAGGGTGACAGGGTGACTGCACCGGATACCCATCGCATCGATGCGCTGGAGAAGGTCACCGGTCAGGCCAAGTTTGCCGGTGATCTGCGTCTGCCTGGACAGATAGCCGGCAAAGTGCTCAGGTGCCAGCAGGCGCATGCTCGTATCCGGTCCGTCGACATCTTTACCGCCATTAAAGCGCCCGGAGTGCTCTCCGTGCTGCTGGCCGATGACCTCCCGGCTGCTTCTGCCTGGTCTACCTATCCCTTTCTGACAAAAGAGCGCGTGCTCTACCAGGGCGACGTCGTCGCCCTGGTCGCTGCCGAATCGGAACCGGCTGCCGAGGCGGCTCTGGCCGCCATCAGGGTCGAGTACGAGCTGCTGCCGGCCGTGTTGTCGATCGAAGAGGCGCTCCGCGAAGATACCATTGTTCTGCACCCCGGACGTAAGGATAATTGGGTCGACAACAGCCACTGGCCGGTGCGCAAGGGAAACGTCGAAGAGGGGTTTGCTTGCAGCGAGATCGTCCTGGAACGGGAATATCAGACCTCACACGTCGAGCACGCCTATATCGAGCCGGAAGCCGTTCTGGCGACCACGGGCTGGGACGGCTCCCTGATCGTCTACGGCGCCACCCAGAATCCCTTCAACGCCCGGCGGGCGGTGGCTGCAGCGACGGGCTATTCTCTGGGCCGGGTACGGGTGATTCAACAGCCCGTCGGGGGCTCCTTCGGCGGCAAGGAGGAGTCCATGGGGCTGCTGGCCGGCCGGGCGGCCATCCTCTGCCTGAAGACAGGCCGGCCGGTCAGGATGGTATACGGCCGTGAAGAGTCGATCATCGAGAGCGCCAAGCGTCATCCCTTCCGCTTCCGGTACAAGGCGGGAGCGAGGCGGGACGGCCGGATCATGGCCTTGCAGGCCGAACTGGTCGATGAGGGCGGGGCCTACAACTTTCAGGCGCAGTTCATGAACTGGCGGGCCTGTGTGCACGCTGCCGGGGTCTACCGGATCCCCCATGTGAAAGTGGACGTCTACGCCGTACACACCAACCGGGTGTTTGGCGGCGCCATGCGCGGGTATTCTTCGCCGCAGATCATCTTCGCCCAGGAATCCTTGATGGACGAACTGGCCGGCGAACTGGGGATGTCGCCCCTGGAATTGCGCAGGGTCAACTTCCTGCACGAAGGGGATGAAACGATTACCGGGCAGGTGCTCACCGAGCCGGTAAATGCTGAAAAGGTTACTTTGCGAGCCCTGGAATTGTCTGATTATCTTCGAAAAAAAGTGGCCTATGCCGAACAAGATCCGGATGATCAGGTCAGACGCGGGATCGGGTTTGCCACGAGTTTTCGGGGCTGCGGCCTAGGGGCCGAAGCCCCGGACGCTACCGGAGCGATCGTGTCGGTTCGGGAAGACGGCAGTATTATCGTGTGTTCCAGCCTGACGGACATAGGACAGGGTTTGCAGACCGCTCATGCCCGGTTGGCGGGGGAAGAGTTGGGGGTTTGTCCGGAGAGGATCGTCTCTAAAACAGTGGATACCGGCATCGTACCGGATGGCGGTATGACCGTGGCCTCCCGGGGCACTTTCTCCGGAGGCAAACCTGTGGTTATGGCGGCGGCACAAATCAAGAAGATTCTGTTTGCGTTGGCGGCCAAAAAGCTGAACTCCGCCCCCGAGGACCTGAATGCTGCAGAGGACTGGATTTTTGTGCGTCAGGATCCGGAGCGGAGAGTATCCTTTGATGAAATCGTAACTGCCGCCTTCCGGAATGGTTGTCAATTGAGCGTGACCGGGTGGTTTCAACCGGAGCCGGTAGCCTGGGACCGCAGCACCGGTCAGGGTGACGCCTTTTCCAGCTATGCCTATACCTGCGTGGTGGCTGAGGTGGAAATTGACAGAATTACCGGGGTGGCGGCAGTCAAGCGACTGGTCTCAGTGCACGATGTCGGGCGGGTGGTGCACGCGGGCGCCGCAGAGGGCCAGGTATACGGCGGGATGGCGATGGGGCTCGGTATGGCCTTGATGGAGGAGATCTCCTTTAACAAAGGCCTGATCACGAACGATAACTTTGATAAATACCTGATTCCGACAGCGGTAGATATGCCGGAAGCCTATCTGGAGTTTATCCCTTCCGACGGCAACTCTGGGGCCGGTGGGGCGAAGAGCCTGGGCGAGACGGCCATGGAAGCGGTGCCGGCGGCGATCGCCAACGCCCTGGCGGCGGCCAGCTACCGGATCAGGTCGTTGCCGGCCTTTAAGGAAGAGTTCTGGGCGAACCTGGGTGAAGATCAAAAGGGGCTGGTGAGAACATGCAGCAATTCGAATTTATAGCGCCGTCCTCGTTGGCGGAGGTGTTGGAACTGCTCGAGCGCCATGGAGACGGATGCAGGGTGGTGGCCGGCGGTACGGACATCATGCCGGCTCTACGGCAGGGTCGGCTGTCATGTGTGGCCAGGCTGGTCGACATCCGCCGCCGGCAAGAGTTACGGGGAATCAGAACGACCAAAGACGGGCTATGGATCGGGGCGGCCACGACGCACAGCGAGGTGGTGCAAAACGCAGCAGTGCGTGAGCGGTGGGCTCTCCTGGCCGAAGCTTGCGGTAGAATCGGCAGCAAGCAGATCAGAAACATGGCTACCGTGGGCGGTAACGTGGCCAACGCCTCACCGGCCGCCGACAGTGTCCCGGCCCTGCTTTGCCTGGACGCCCGCATATCGTTGTTGTCCAGGCGCGGGAAAAGGGAACTGCTGCTCCAGTCCTATCTGGCAGAAAGAAAAAGAAACGCCCCGGCTGAACTGGTGGAAGGGTTTACCCTGCCGTTTCCGTTGGCAAATACCCGCAGTAAGTTCGTCAAGGTAGCCAGACGGCAGGCGATGGCGATCTCCCGCCTCAGCCTGGCCGTAGCCTTGCATCTGGATGGGGAAGTGATCGATTTTGTCCGCATCGTGCCGGGTGCCATGCTGGCTGTCCCCCAACACCTGGAAAGGGTCGAGGAGTATATGGTGGGAAGGGAGTTGACGGAGGAAGTCGGCGCAGAGGCGGCCAGGCTCACCACCGGGGTAGTGACTGCCATAACCGGCCTGCGCCCGTCCTTCAAATACAAGCTGACTGTTCTTGAAGGCCTCGTCGGGCAGGTATTCGCTCAGTTTCGGGATGGGGGAACTGGCCATGGCTAAAAAGAGATTGCGCTTGACGGTCAACGGCGTGCTGATTGACAGAGAGGTTGAGGAGTCCCTGAGACTGCTTGACGTGCTCAGGGACGAGCTGTTCCTGACCGGGACCAAGGAGGGGTGCGGGATTGGGGAGTGTGGCGCCTGCACGGTGATCTTGGATGGCAAGGCCGTCAATTCCTGCATGGTGCTGGCCCTGTCGGCCGACGGCGGCGTGGTCGAGACCGTGGAAGGCCTGGGGAGCCCTGATCGACTGCACCCGCTCCAGGCGTCTTTTCTGGATCACCATGCCCTCCAGTGCGGGTTTTGCACGCCGGGCATGTTGATGAGCGCCAAGGCCCTGTTGGATGAAGACCCCCGGCCCAGCGAGGAGGAGATCAAGAAGGCGATTGCAGGCAACCTCTGCCGCTGTACCGGATACGTGCAGATCGTGGAAGCGATTAAAGATGCCGCCCGCCGGCGGAGCCCAAGCGAGGTGTAAAAAGATGTTGGACCTGCTGATCAAAAATGCTATTATCGTGACGGTCAACAGCAAGAAGGATATTTTCTGGGGTGGCGCGGTTGCGATCCAGGGTGATAAAATTGTAGATGTAGGGAACTCCGAAGAGATTTGCGCTAAATACCCCGCGGCGAAGGATACTGTCGATGCTGCGGGAAAGGTTGTTTTTCCGGGGTTTGTGAATACCCACACCCACCTGTTTCAAACCCTTCTTAAAGGCCTCGGGGATGACGTCGTACTGTCCCGGTGGTGTGCCGCCATGACCTTCCCCTGTTCGGCCTACCTTACCGAAGAAGACTGCTATTCCGGCGCTGTTCTGGGATGTCTGGAGGGGCTCCACAGCGGTATTACTACCATGCTCGATTACATGTACCCGCACAACAGACCGGGATTATCCGACCCGATCATCAAGGCCTTCAATGACCTGCACTTGCGCGGCGTTTATGGCAGGGGCTCCATGAATACGGGAGAGCAGTTCGGTGTTCCGCGCGCCGTCATGCAGGATGTCGATACCGTTGCAGCGGATTGCCGGCGCCTGTTAACCAGATATCATGGCTCGAGCAACGGCCGGATCAGAATATGGGTGGCTCCGGCGGCCGCATGGTCAAACTCACGGGAGATGCTCCAGTGTTTATGGAAATTAACTAGAGAGTTTGATACGGGTTTCACTATCCATATTTCTGAAACGCCCTTTGACCGGGAGGCATCACGCCAGATTCACGGGCTGGTCGATGCCGAAGCGCTGCAGGAATTGGGGATAGTTGGCCCCAATGTGTTGCTGGTTCACTGCGTCCATCTCAGCGACAGGGATATCAGAATGATCAAGCATTATGACATGAAAGTCTCCCACAATACCGTCAGCAACATGTACCTCTCCTCGGGTGTTGCGCCTGTCCCGAGGATGCTGGAGTCGGGCATTACAGTCGGACTGGGGGTGGACGGCGCTGCCAGCAATAATTCCCAGGACATGATCGAGTTGATGAAATGCACGGCATTGCTTCATAAAGCGTACACCATGGACCCGACCATAATTACCGCCGAGAAGGTGCTGGAAATGGCCACAATTGACGGTGCCAGAGCCCTGGGGATGGATGATGAAGTAGGTTCGCTGGAAGTCGGAAAAAAAGCAGATGTGGTGATTTTCAACCCCAATCTGGCTGCAAAATCGATACCGATGCACAATCCGGTTTCCACTCTGGTTTACTCGTCTTCGGAAGCCAACGTGGAAACAGTGGTCATTGACGGCGAGGTCGTCCTGCGTGATGGTAAGGTATTATTGATCGATGAACCGAAATTTTTGACTGAAGCTCAACAAATCGCGGAAGATCTTGCAGAGCGGGCCGGAGTCGAGAATCGCCGGCAGGGGCATCCGTGGAGATCGATTGCTTTTTAGTTGAAGGTTCTCTGGACATCAGAAACGATGATCGGGCTTGCCAGGGTTTCTGATCAAGAAGCGAGAGCCGGCCAACCATCCCAATAGAAGGATTGTGGTCCTCGATGAGTACGGTTCAACTAACAGTTAATGGAAGCGTATGGTCGGGAGAACCGGATCCCGGCGAGACCCTGTTGGACTTTCTGCGGGACCGTCTTGCCCTGACGGGGACCAAGTGCGGCTGCAGGACCGGTGATTGCGGCGCCTGCAAGGTTCTGCTGGACGGCAAGGCCGTCAACTCCTGCACGGTCCTGGTCAAGAACCTGGACGGACAGGCGGTGACCACTATCGAGGGACTGGCCAGCGGCGATGCCCTGCATCCCGTACAACAGGCTTTCGTGGAGATGGGGGCCATCCAGTGCGGTTTCTGCACGCCGGGAATGGTGATCCGGAGCGTGGCCCTGCTGCAGCAAACCCCGCGTCCGACAGAGGCGGAGATCGCCTCGGCATTGGGAAACAACCTCTGCCGGTGCACCGGTTATGTCAAGATCGTGAGGGCGATCCAACGGGCGGCCGGACTGTTGCTGTCCGTCCCCGCGCCTCCGGACGGACAGGGTGTCGGGGCGGCGATCCCGGTGTATGACGCGGTTGCCAAGGTCACCGGGCGATTGCAGTATGTGGGCGATATGAAGGTGCCTGGCATGGTCTACGGCAGGATCCTGTTCAGCCTGTACGCCCACGCCCGCATTCGCGCCATCGATTGCGGCAAGGCCCTGGCCTTGCCGGGAGTACTGGCCGTGGCTACCTGCTTCAATACCCCGCAGGTGAAATACAACAGCGCCCTCCGGTTCGAGAGGCACGGCATTCCGGCGGATGAACTGATCTTCTCACCGGTGGTGCGCTTCGTGGGCGACCGGGTGGCGGCGGTGGCCGCCACCAGCCCGAAGATCGCCGCCCGGGCGCTGTCATTGCTGGATGTCGATTATGAAGTCCTTCCGGCGGTGTTCGATCCGGAAGAGGCTCTGGCTGAGGATGCGCCCAAGATTCAGCCCGGCGGCAACCTGGTGGCGGAGATCAGGGCGGAAACCGGCGACCTCGACCAGGGGCTGGCCGGGAGCGACTATGTGTTCACGGACAAGTACTACACCCCGCGTCCCAGCCATATCGCCCTGGAGCCGCATACCTGCATCGCCGATGTCAGCCGTGATGGCCCGCTGACCGTCTGGAGCGCCACCCAGAACATCTTCGCCTTCCGGGTGCTGCTGTCCGGGATCTTCTCCCTCCCCATGCACAAGGTACGGGTGGTCAAGCCCCCGGTTGGGGGAGCTTTCGGCGGCAAGCTGGAGATGACCATTGAGCCGGTGGCGGCGGCCCTGGCCATGATGTGCCGACGACCGGTGAAAGTCGAATTGACCCGACGGGAAGTATTCTTCGCTACCAGGACCAGGCATGCCGCCGTGGTGGAGATCAAGACCGGCGTGAACCGGGACGGTTTTATCCAGGCCCAGGACATCAAGGTGATCACCAATACGGGGGCATATACGTCCAGTGCCCTGAACGTGTTGGGCGCCATGATCGATAAGGCTTTCAAGCAGTACCGGATACCGGGCATGCGCTGCCAGGGCTACCCTGTCCTGACCAACACCCCGGTGGCCGGGGCGATGCGCGGCTACGGCTCTCCCCAACTGATACTGGCCAGGGAGGTGCACCTGGACCGGGTTGCCAGGGAGTTGAAGCTGGACCCTGTGGAGTTGCGACGCCGCAACCTGGTGCGTCCTGGCGATCCCAACCCGCGCTCCGGCGCTACCCTGGGCGACTGCTATCCCTTGGAGTGCCTGGAACTGGGAGCGCGGGAGTTTGGCTGGGATACTTGGCGCCGGCCGATCCTGCCTCCCCATAAAAAGCGCGGGATCGGCATGGCGGTAGGTGTGCACGGCAACGGGGTGTACGGTGTGCACGCCGATATCACCGGCGTGACCATCACCATGAATGAAGACGGCACCGGGATCCTGTCCACCGGAGCGCATGACCTCGGACAGGGCGTAATCACGATCCTGCTGCAGATTGCCTGTGAGGTGTTGGGCATGAAACAGCAGGACTGGAGCGTGATCGCGGCGGACACCGCAGCCGTGCCCTGGGACCTAGGCACTTATGCCAGCAGGGATACCTGGGTGATCGGGCAGGCGGTGAAGCGGTGCGCCGAGACCATTGCTGCCCAGGTCAAGGAAAAGGCCGCTCAAATATTGAATGCTGACCTGGAAAAGTTGAACCTCAGCGGCGGACGGGTCAATGCTCCGGACGGATCGTCCGTCAGCCTGCGCGACGTGGTCTGGGAGATCCAGCAAAAAGACGGCCGGGAACTGATCGCCAGTTATTCCCACCGGTCGACTTTCAACCCGACCTCGTATGGAGCCGACTTCGCCGAGGTCGAGGTCGACCTGGAGCAGAAGACCATCAGGGTGATACGTTTCTTGGCCGTTCATGATGTCGGCCGGGCGATCAACCCGCTGCTGGTCGAGGGGCAGATCGAAGGCGGGATTCAGATGGGCATCGGTTATGCCCTGTCCGAGGATCTGAAGCTGGATGCCGCCGGCAAGGTAGTGAACGCCTCCTTCAAAAAATACGTCACACCGAAGGCGGCAGACATGCCAACATTGAAGGTGATGCTGGTGGAAAACGGAGAACGGCAGGGCCCCTATGGCGCCAAAAGCATCGGCGAGTGCGCCACCATCCCGGTCGCCCCGGCCGTAGCCAATGCCGTAGCCGATGCTCTCGGCCGGGAGATCCATGCTTTTCCCATCGATCTCAGAGCCCTGTCAGACTAAGGAGAATAGAGATGGACTACATACTTGCCGGGGGCCTGGTCGTCTCTGCAACAGGCAGAGAACGGGCCAACCTGCTGATTGAGAATGGTCGGATCGCGGCCTGGGTGGGCGATCCTGCCGGCCGGGGCTTGCCGGTCGTCGATGTCGCGGGAAAGTTGATCCTGCCGGGACTGATCGACGCCCACACGCATTTTCAGATGCCCAGCGGCGAATTTTTTACGGTGGATGATTTTGTATCTGGCGGTACCCTGGCTGCATCTGCCGGTGTCACCTCCATCGTCGATTTCATCGAACCGGCGCCCGGGCAGGATCTGGCGCAGGCGATCGGCGCCCGCTTTGGCGAGGCGCGGGGCTGTCCGGTTGACTACCAGTTTCACCTCGTAATTCCGCAACGCTTTGCCCGGGACACTGATTGGTATGATCTGATGGAACAGCATCAGTTGGCAGCGGTCAAGGGATTCACGACCTACAGGGAAGGCGGTCTGTGCCTGGATGACGGGGACATCGAGGCCTTGCTGGATTGGGCAAGGCTTCGCCGCGGCCTGCTCACCCTGCATGCAGAGGCTGATGGGTTGTTAAAGGAAGCCGGGCGACAACTGGTCACCGGTGGGCACGAGCAGGTACGCTTTTTCCCCCGCTCCCGCCCGGCCGGGGCGGAGCAGCGGGCAGTGCAGAAGACTCTGGAACTGGGTACTCCGCCGGTGTCCGTATATTTCGTCCACATCTCTGCTGCGGTTTCCCTGGAGACGATCGCCAAGGCTAGGCAGGAGCAGCCGGGTCGAACGGTTTGGGTGGAGACCTGTCCGCAGTATCTGGTCCTGGACCAGTCACTCTACGATCGGGATGATTCCTGCCTCTTTACGGTGTGTCCGCCGCTGCGCACCGTCGCGGACCAGAACGCCTTGTGGCGCGGCCTGAGAAACGGCCTCGTCGACGTCGTGGCCTCCGACCACTGCGCATTTTCCGTAGCGATGAAAACCAGCGCTGGCTGGCAGTCTGTCAGGCCGGGCCTGCCGGCGGTGGATGCCATCCTGCCGGTGCTTGTCAATGTTGGCATCGCCGAAGGACGGATCGAGTGGGAGGATCTCGTGCGCCTCACCGCCGAGAACCCGGCCCGCCTGTTCCGATTGCAGGGGAAGGGCGGGTTGACCCCGGGCAACGATGCCGATTGCCTGGTGATCGACCAATCCAAGAT
>Ga0224534_1001694_pt1 | contig 11282 bp, 10 predicted proteins | sample 714E12024metaG_FD_172012 | JGI IMG/M metagenome (GOLD analysis project Ga0224534, IMG submission 172012) | Peat soil microbial communities from Stordalen Mire, Sweden - 717 E1 20-24 | ecosystem: Environmental > Terrestrial > Soil > Wetlands > Peat | place: Sweden: Norrbotten County, Stordalen... | reverse complement strand
GGAGGTGTCCTGTGATGGAAAGTCAATGGCTCAAGTTGCGAGTCAACGGCAAGGAGAGGCAACTGTTTGTCAGGCCTAACGCACTCCTGCTCAATGTCTTACGCGACGAACTGGGGTTGATGGGCGCCAAGTACGGCTGCGGCCTGGGTGAGTGCGCTGCCTGTACAGTCCTCGTCAACGGCCGGAATATGCTGGCCTGCCTGATCCTGGCGGTTACCATGGAGGGCGCGGAGATTACCACCGTGGAAGGCATGGGGGATTATGACCGGCTCCACCCCTTGCAGCAGTCTTTCCTGGACAATGGAGCGGTGCAGTGCGGCTTTTGTACCCCGGGTATGCTACTCACTGCCCAGGCTCTCCTGGAGAAAAACCCCGATCCCAGCGAGGAAGAGATCCGGGATTACCTGCGGGGCAACCTCTGCCGCTGCACGGGCTATGCCGCCATCGTTCAGGCTGTGAAAGAGGTCAAGCACCCGGCTTAGGGCCAGGGGTAGCGGAAGATCTGAACCCACATTTAATAAAAAAAATGTAGGATAACTAGCTAATTATGGCGAAATATAGGGAGGTGAGACCCGAAAAGGATGGATGCGATCATGGAACACTACGGGCTTAAAGTTGAAGAAGTTTTGCAACTGCCGGCCTTTAAAAAGTGCCGGCTCCTGGGTGGGGCGGAAGGCTTGCAGCGGGTCATCACCAACGTCAACGTAATGGAAGTGCCGGATATTTTGCCCTGGATCAAGAGCGGGGACTTTATCCTTACCACCGGGTACGCCATCAAGGACGATATTGACGCCCAGAAGGGCCTGATCCCCCAGTTGAACCAGCAGGGGGCCGCCGGGTTGGCCATCAAACCCCAGCGCTATATCGAATCTATTCCCTTATACATGATCGAAGCCGCCAACAATCTAAATTTCCCCTTGCTGGAGATGCCGTTAGAAGTAAACTTTTCCGAACTGATATCCAGCGTCCTGTCACAACTGGTCAACCACCAGGCCCTATTTTTAGAACACAGCGTGGCAGTCCACCAGCAGTTTACAGATCTGATCCTGAAGGGCGGGCAACTGGACCAGATCGCTGCCGCTTTGGCGGAATTGATCAATGCCTGTGTCTGCCTGGAAGACCATTCGAACTACCGGCGGGTTATTTACCCCTACGATATCCCCTCGGAGGCGGCCGGTTATTTTGAACGGGATGATCTGGCCGGCCTGAAGGCCGAGCATTATGATACGGGCGAATTTTACCGGGAACAGATGGACTTTGATGGTCGTGAAGCTGATTGTATTGCTTTGCCGGTGATCATCGAAGAACAGCAGTACGGTTGGGTCAAGGCAATCCTGCTGGATCGGCGTTTTTCGCTCCTGGAACTGATCACCCTGGAGAGGGTCTGCTCCATCGTTGCCCTGGATATTCTCAGGCAGCACAATGTAGCCCAGATCGAGAATAAATATAAAGCCGAGTTTTTAAGCCAGCTTTTGTCCTCTTCCAACCTGTACGAAAAGGATTACCTTGAGCGGGCGCGGGCCTTCGGGTGGGAATTGACGAGCGATTATGCCGCCCTGCTGCTGGATGTCAGCCTGCCATCCGAGGCAAGTAAAATAAAGATTCATGAAGACCGGCGGCAGGACCTCAAGACCAGGGCAGCCATCCTGCTGGAGAATTTCTGCAGTCAAATGCAGGTGAAATTTATCCTGGTCAACAACGAAGACGGTCTGGCCCTCTTATTGGAGCCCTCTTTGGTAGCCAACAGCAAAGATAGCGGGGCCAGGGATTTCCTTCGTCAACTAAGGGCCGCCCTTAAATCCTGGGAGGTTACCATCGGCATCGGCAGCGGCTATAACGGGATTAAAGGCATCAAAAGGAGTTACCGGGAGGCCAAGATCGCTTTAGAGCTGGGCCGGTATCTCTTTGGCAACGGTAGCGATATTTATTACAGCAACCTGGGTGTCTATGGATTGCTGCTCAAACACGACGGTATGCCGGAACTGAAGGATTTCGTCCAGGAGATCCTGGGTTCCTTTCTGGAGTATGACCACAATAAAAAAGGGGACCTGTACAAGACCCTGGAGGTCTACCTGGAGTCCAACTGCAATGTGAAGGAAACATCGGAGAAAATGTATACCCATTATAATACCATCCTGTACCGGGTAAATAAGATCAAGGAATTGACCGGGATAGATTTTAACCAGCCGGACCAGAAAATGAATTTGCAAGTAGCCATGCGTTTATCCCAGGTATTTCACTGCTTCGGTGGCGGCTTGGGGTAGAATATGAATTTCGTAACTGCTTATAATAGTTACGATTTTTTTTGTATACTGTATACAGTATACAATATACGCATGAGGTGTATAATCCATTGTAGAGAGGCTCCTTGCTTGAGAGAATATTAATGTAAACTGGGGAGGGGAATAAAATGATAGCGGAAATACCTAGCACTACTAGAGTGGAGAAGGACTCCCTGGGCGAGAGGGCTATTTGGGGCAATGCTTACTATGGTATTCATAGTGTGCGGTCACAGGAAAACTTTACGGTCAGCGGCTATAAGATCCACCCGGATCTGATTGTCGCCCTGGCCATGGCAAAAAAGGCCAGCGCCCTGGCCAATATGAAGGCGGGGGTCCTGGAGCGGAGCAAGGCCCTGGCTATGGCCCGGGCTGCCGGAGAAATCATAGATGGCAAATGGCATGAGCAGTTTATTGGTGAAGCCATTCAGGGCGGAGCCGGTACGGGGATCAATATGGCCGCCAACGAGGTGATAGCCAACCGCGCCCTGGTGATCCTGGGCTTCCAGCCTGGAGCATATGATAAGGTCAACCCCATCGATGATGTCAACATGGGTCAGTCCACCAATGATGTTCTGCCAACGGCCATCAGGATTGCTGCCATCCGCCTCTTGCAGCGCTACATCAAGGCCGACATGCTGTTAGTCGGGGCGCTGCGGGAAAAAGCAGAAGAATACCATGGAGCGATCAAGATGGGCCGGACTCACCTGCAAGACGCCGTTCCCTTAACTATTGGCGAGGAACTGGACGCCTGGGCTGAAGCCGTCCAGCGGGATGTGCAGCGCGGCAACCTGGCGGTAAAGCTTCTGTCCGAGGTAAACCTCGGCGGGACTGCTGTCGGGACGGGCTTGAATGCCGACCACCACTACCGGGAAATAGTAATCGATGAATTGCGCCTCGCAGCGGGTATTCCCTACCTGCGGTTGGCTAGGAATCTGGTCGATGCCACCCAGAATCTGGATGTGCTTGTTGAGGTGAGCGGTTTATTAAGGGCAGCGGCCGTAACCCTCACGAAAATCGCCAATGACTTACGTCTGATGGCCTCTGGCCCCATGGCCGGCCTGGAGGAGGTGGAATTGCCGCCCCTGGCTGCTGGTTCCAGCATTATGGCCGGCAAAGTCAATCCCATTATACCCGAAATGGTGAACCAGGTATGCTTCAAGGTCTTCGGCAATGATCTTACTGTTGGCCTGGCTGCTTCCGCCGGCCAGTTCGAACTCAACGTTATGCAGACGGTGCTGGCCTTCTCCCTCTTTGAAAGCCTGGAAATGCTAGCGGGCGCTGTCAACTCTTTAAATGAAAATGTCGTCAAGGGCATGAAGTTCCGGGTAGACAACTGCCAGCGCTATGCTGAAGGCACCCGGAGCCTGGTAACATCCCTGGTGCCCACAATTGGCTATGCCGCTGCAACTCAGGTATCCAAAAAAGCCCTGGAAAGCGGTAAGAGCATCCTGGATGTGGTGCTGGAGATGAAGATCCTGCCGGAGGACCAGGCACGGGATCTGCTGGACCCGCGCCACATGATACCCGAGTCATTGCTGTGTGAGGAAGATATGTCCGGATCGCTTGCACCGACAAATAAAGCGTAAGGGAGCAATCGCGATGATTACCGAAGAAGAACTGCTTGCCAAGGCTAAAAAACCGGCCGAGGACGCCATAAGGCTACATCGCTTTTTCCGGGGAAAAATACAGACCGTGCCCCGTTGCGCCATTCGGGACTTGAGCGACTTTAACATCTGGTATACTCCGGGAGTGGCTGAGCCATGTATGGCCATCAACAAAAACAAGGAACTGGTGTACGAATTCACCAGCAAATGGAACACGGTGGCGATAGTTTCTGACGGGACGCGGGTCCTTGGTCTGGGTGACATCGGGCCGGAGGCGGCCATGCCGGTCATGGAGGGCAAGGCCCTGATATTCAAGTACCTGGGCGGCGTCGATGCTGTTCCCATCTGCCTTGGCACCAAGGATCCGGAAGAGATCATCAGGACAGTGAAGGCTCTCCAACCTTCCTTCGGCGGAATCAACCTGGAGGATATAGCACAGCCCAAGTGCTTCGGCATCCTGGACCGGTTGCGTGAGAAATGCGAGATACCGGTCTGGCACGATGACCAGCAGGGAACGGCGGCTGTAACCCTGGCCGGCATGATCAACGCCGTGAAAGTGGTGGGCAAGAAGCTCGATGAAGTTACCATCTCCATGGTTGGCGCCGGCGCGGCCAACATACGCATCGCTCACATTCTAATCAAGGCCGGAGTAAAACCGGGCAATATTTACATGGTCGACACTAAAGGCATTTTAAATCGTTCCCGCACAGAACTGCAGGAAAAATACAAGGAAAAATGGGAAATGTGCATGCTGACCAACTCCGAGGGCAGGACCGGCGCTATTCCGGAAGCGATGGCTGGAACCGATGCCGTGATCACCCTATCTCAACCCGGGCCTGACGTCATCAAAAAGGAATGGATCAGAGGAATGGCGAAGGATCCCATCGTGTTCGCCTGCGCCAACCCCACTCCTGAAATCTGGCCCTGGGAGGCCAAGGAAGCGGGCGCCAGGGTTGTAGCTACCGGACGTTCTGATTTCCCCAATCAGGTTAACAACTCTCTATGCTTTCCTGCTCTCTTCCGCGGGGCGCTCGACGTCAGGGCAACAGCCATTACTGACGAGATGTGCATCGCTGCTGCCTATGAATTGGCCAGATATGTAGAGGACAAGGGCGTGCTTTCTGAAGAATGCCTCATGCCTACCATGGACGAATGGGATGTATTCCCCAAGGAAGCTGCCGCCGTTGGAACTAAAGCCGTGGAGCAAGGCGTGGCCAGGATAAACCGGAGCTACGATGAACTCTACCGCAATGCAGTTGAAATGATCCAGCAATCCCAGAAAATAACCAGGTTGCTGATGAAGGAAGGCTTCATCCCTCAAACGCCGGCATAAACCGTAATGCCATGCATTAAACAATGGCAGACCAGGCTCTTCGTAACAATGAGATTGATGCTGGAAGATTCCCCCCCACTGACGCCAAGACCCAGTTGAATGCCCTTGATTGCCACCCCGCCTGCCTCTGGTAGTCTGATACCGACGCCGGAGGTCGTTTGGGTTCTCATTATGATAAACTGAAATACCATAGTGATAAGATTGGCTTCAAGATAGAGCAATCTGTATGTGCAGAGGGAGGTCGCTCCACAGTCGGCCTCTCTATGTTTTTAGGGTTAGTGGTGATCACGCTGCTCATGGCAACCCGGAAAGGTTGACCACTGTGGCGCTTATCAGAGTGATAGATCTGCACGTGAAATTAGGGCGCTCGCGCCCGGGATGGCGGCCGCATACGGCGGCCGCTGCTTTGGCATGATATTTGCATGTAATTCATTGCAGAACATAGCCCGGTATGGTTCTGAAAATAGAGTTTGCCAGGCTGGTTAGTTTGCACTGAAGGCCCTTTATTTGTGGCCCATTAATATGATAATGGATCTAAATATGTATGTAGATTACAAAGGGAATCAATGCTTACAAAGAGAATAAAAAAGGAATTAATATTTGTAAGAAGAATACAAGAGGGAGAGTGCCGCGCACAGTGCTATAGTCCTATCGGTGACTACCAGCAATTGTATGGGCATGGCCTGGGAGAGCATTACACCTAAGTGCCGCAGGTTGTAAAAAACAAGTATAGGGGGGGTTGCAATTTCAAAGAGAATGAAAATGAGGGGGCGTGATCTTAGGGGTTAAAAAAGGCGTAAGACGTGATTGGCTCTGCATCTGACGGAACGTAGGCTTGACTCGTCAACCAAAATGACAAGAGGGGGTATAACAGTGACCAATTTTTTGAAAAAGCGCAGCATATTGATTCTGGCTTGTGTCGTGGTGTCATTGAGTTTAATGTCCAGTTTTCTGTTAGCAGGCTGCAGCAGTAAGCAAAGCGCAAGTGCAAAAACTGTCAAAGTAGCTTTCATCGGCCCCTTGACCGGGCCAGATGCCAGTGAAGTTGTTGGCCCAAAAAACTGTTTTGATTTAGCGATAAGCCAGGCAAACGCCTCCGGGAAACTGCCCTATCAGATTCAGTCAGTATATTATGACGATGCCTCGAACGCGGGCACTGCGGCCAACGATGCCCAAAAAATCGTGAGCGACCCGGATATTATCGCCGTAACCGGTTTCTTTAACAGTGCGCCGTGCGCGGCCGCGATTCCTATTTTTAAAAATGCCGGCATCCCACTGGTTATCTGGGGCGCTATATCTAAGGACCTGACTCAGGCAGCGAACATGCCGTATATAACGAGGGTCGTTCCGACCACATTCCAGGAAATTCAACCAATGGCAACTATGGTTACACAAACGATGGGGTATAAAAAATGGGCGGTGATTACCAGCACCTCGACTTACGGACAAGACACGCTGGCTGGTTTTAAAGCAGGGATTCAAGGCGTGCCCGGAGTCAATATTGTCTCTGTAGATAGCATAGCTGACGGAACTACAGATTTTCGCCCCGTAGTGACCAAGCTCAAAAGCGAAGACATCGATGCGGTGTTTTTCGGTGACAACCTGACGGAGGCGGCGCTCGCTGTCCGTCAGATGCAAGAGCTGGGCATAACTAACGTTCTGTTGACTGGGACCTCCGCTCTTACAGATCCTGCCTATATCAAGGCCGCAGGAACTGCTTGCGAGGGTATGATCGTGTCGCAATCCGGTGAAGACCCCACGTTGCTGCCGAACGGTCAGGCGTTTGTGGCTGCCTATAACGCCAAGTATCCGCAGGGTAGCTATGGCTCTTATGGAGAGTATGCCTACGACTCTACCAACATAATTATTGCAGCCCTGGATGGGCTGGGGGCGAATCCGAATCCTAAGGACCTGGCAACCAAGATCGCTGCGATCAACTATAATGGTCTGCTGGGGACAACCACCTTTGATGCGAACGGCCAGACGACCGACAAGTTGACGACTATTATGGTTGTACAGGATGGTCAGTTTATCTCTTGGGACAATTCCCAGTACAAGACCGGCGTAAGAAAACTCCCCCCGGTCTGATAGTTGGTTTTTGGCGGGCAGCCATACCGATAGGACGGCTGCCCGCCAAATAACACTGAATATCTGCAGGAGGCAATCATGGGATCTCTTATCTTGTCACAGGTTTTCAATGCCATCATGCTGGCCTGTACGTTAGCGCTGATCGGGATCGGTTTCTCGCTGTTTTTTGGCGTCATGGACATCGTCGTCTTTTGTCTCGGTGATATTGCTATTGCCAGCGCCTTTTGCATCCTGGGCATTACGTCTCTGACCGGAGTGTACGCAGCCCTGAACGGCATTTTCCCGATGGTCGTCTCCAATATTATCCTGGTGATCTGCGGCGGTGTGTTCGGCGCAATTCTAGTGACTGTCATGTACCACACAGTAGTCGCTCCCTTCGAAGGAAAAAACATCAACGCCTCGTTGTTGAGTACCGTCGCGGCCGGATACGTGATCAGGGAACTGATCGGCATCTTCTACCCCGGAGGCCGTGACCCGCAAAACTTTCCCAATCTTTTGCCAACCGGCTACCTATTCAACAACACCATGCTGTCATGGCGCAATATCATTATTGTCGGCACAACAGTGCTGGTGTTGATGTTGTTGTACTGGTTCGTCAACCGGACCAAGGCCGGGATCTCGATTCAGGCGCTTTCCCAAAACAAAGAAGCGTCCATTATGATCGGCATCGATTGGCACAAGATGGTGATCGTCACATTTCTTATCGGAGGATTCTTGTTGGGGATTGCCGGATTTCTGACGGCATCATATGCGTCCACCCTGCGCTTTGATACGGGATCGATGTATGGTCTGCTAGGGTTTTCCGTAGCCGTGGTGGGTGGTCTGGGAAGTATTTACGGCGCCCTGGCGGGCAGCCTGGTAATCGCTTTCGTCGAGGTGTTTGTGACCGGCTTCATCCCTGGTGGCGCCGCCTACAGTGGTGTTGCCGGCTTTTTGATCGTAGTCCTGTTCATTATTTTTAGACCGGAGGGGATCATTGGTGAAAAGTCGATTTCAAAGGTTTAAATCGCCGACTTCATGGGGGGCAAAACAATGGCAGCTCGGTTGAATGACAAAATTACCGCAGCCTTAGTTGCTCTGGGCATATGCCTGTTAGTCTATATTTCCCTGATGTCATCCTTGTTGGTAATACTGATCATCGTTGCACTGCTGGTAGTATTGCTAACCTACTGCGAAAAAACAGGATTGATAGACACAGTATTTCAATTAATGGGAAAGAATACAACTTTAACTTCAGTGATATTTGGATTATTTATTATTTCATTGCCCTTCTTGGTCAAAGGCAATAACGATCTGCTGCATATTATGATCATCGCGGGTATCATGGGCATTGTTGCCCTGGGTCTGAACTTTCAAATAGGCGGCATCGGGCAGATCAACTTTGCGCCGGCAGTTTTCTATGGTGTCGGCGCCTATACGACAGCCTACCTGAGCGTAAGGCTTGGAGTCTCACCATGGTTGGGGACAATCGCCGGGGTCTGCCTGGCTACCTTGACCGGGGTGATCATCGGCCTCCCAGCCTTGAAGGCTAGAGGATACTACTTGGCCCTGGTAACAATTGCTTTGCAGACGATCTTTACACTGATGATCATCAATATACCCGCGGTTGGCGGACCCAACGGGATTCCAGGCATACCATACTACCAGATATTCGGGTATTCACTGCACTCGCGGGTTGAGGTGTTCGGCCTTACCCTGCCCTACCAGGTTAATTACCTGTACCTGGTCTATATTGTGTTTGCCCTGGCTATAGTCGCCGCCAGCCGCCTGTTTAAATCGCGCTACGGCATTGCCTGGAATGCCGTTGACCAGGACCCAGTTGTGGCAGCAACTCAGGGAATCAATCTCACCAGTATCCAGTTGCTGTCCTTTTGCCTGGGGGCTGCCTTTGCAGGTATGGCCGGCGCCTTATATGCCCATTATACGGGCTTTATCAGCAACGAGAATTTCGATTTCAGCCAATCCCTGATCCTGATCTGTATGGTCATCCTGGGGGGGTCGGATAATGTTCCGGGTGTGATCACAGGCGCTCTTTTGCTGACGATGATCGACCAGAAACTGGCTGACTATGCAAACTACCGCTTGCTGATGTATGGCCTCGTGCTGATTATCATACTCTTAGTACGCTCAAAGGGCTTATTGCCAAAACGTATCCGCATCTACGGCGAAAGAGATACGGGCATGAGCAACGGTGATGCTAAATTAGCGGCAGGGGCAGGGGGAAAGCGCTGATGGATGCCTTAAAAACCTTAAAAACGGAAAAGGTCGGCATAAATTTTGGCGGCTTGAAGGCGGTAGAAAAGCTAGATTTCGAAATCGGCGACGAGACGGTGGGCCTGATCGGCCCCAACGGTTCCGGTAAAACAACATTTTTAAATATCATCAGCGGGATTTACAAACCGAGTGAGGGCAGGGTCATCTTCAAAGGTGAGGAGCTCAACAGTTTTACGCCGGACGCGATCAGGAAAAAAGGCATTTCGAGAACATTTCAGACCAACAGACTATGTATGAATTTGAGCGTGATCGACAATCTACTGTTGGGACTGTATTGTGAGCAGAAGACAAGCTGGTGGCAGGCGATATTTAACAGATCTCTTGCTATGCAGGAGATAAATAGGGGAATAGACAAGTGTTTCGGGGCGATATCCGTTTTTAACCCCGAGATTGTCGACAGGGCATACGAGTTGATTTCGACAATCCCCCTGATCGACAGGCGCAGGATCGAGATCGCCAGGGCGATCGTGGGAAGGCCGAAATTGCTGCTGTTGGACGAGCCCACCGCCGGTTTGAACAAGGAAGAGACGCACCAGATGATCGAGGACATTACGAAAATACGGGATAGCGGCGATAGAATCAGCATAATCATCATCGAACATGATATGTCGGTGATTTCAAAGATAAGCGATCGGGTAGTCTGTTTAAACGCCGGTCAAAAAATTGCGGAAGGCTCTTTTGAAGAGGTTTCTCAGAACGAGAATGTATGCATGGCTTACCTGGGAGGCTAGAAACTATGCTAGAAATCAAGAATGTTTCCACCAAATATGGACACCTACCCATCCTGATGGATGTCAGCATCAGCGTGGCCCGGGGAGAAACCGTCTGTATCCTGGGGGCCAATGGCGCTGGCAAAACGACTCTGTTAAAAACCATCGTTGGAATGGTCAAACCGACTGCCGGAGAAATATTATTTGATAATGAGCTAATCAGCAATCTATCGCCGCACCAGGTAGTCAAGTCCGGAATTGCGATTTGTCCTGAAAGGGAAGGCCTGTTTCCGAAGATGTCGATCGAGAGCAACCTTTTTCTGGGCGCCTATTACGAGACGGATAAAAATAAAATACAACAGCGTTTTGAAGAAGTGTCGAGCATATTTCCCTGGATCAGACGGAGGCTGCGCCAGAAAGCAGGCACGCTGAGCGGCGGCGAGAGAAAGATGCTTACCCTGGCCCGGGCGTTGATGAGCGGTCCCAAGTTGATACTGATGGACGAGCCCTCTCTGGGTCTTGCGCCTGCTACGGTAATCGAGGTTTTTAACGTGATTAAGAAGATAGTGAATGATGCCCAAATATCAATATTATTAATCGAACAGAATGCCCAGAAGGCACTGGATGTGGCACAGCGGGGATATGTCTTGCAAAAGGGCAGCGTGATCCTCGAGGGGGCCTCGAAGGGACTTTGCAACGAGGACTTTGTGCAGAGATGCTACTTGTAGATTATGTGAAGAAATGCCACTACTCAGCCTGTCAAGGATTTAAAAACAAAGTATCTTAGCCCGAAAGTGGCCGGGCCGGCTATGATAGAGTTTCACCCACTAATGGCGCTGATAAAAGCTTTATAGCGTACCTGAGCAAACCTGAAAACTGGCTTGAGCACTAAAACTAACGGTAATCGCCAACGAAGAGCGTGCTTGAATAGACCTGTTCGGTCAGGTCAAAACCAGAGGTAAATAACGATCAGGATCTAAGCACAATCCGG
>Ga0224534_1001692_pt1 | contig 11291 bp, 9 predicted proteins | sample 714E12024metaG_FD_172012 | JGI IMG/M metagenome (GOLD analysis project Ga0224534, IMG submission 172012) | Peat soil microbial communities from Stordalen Mire, Sweden - 717 E1 20-24 | ecosystem: Environmental > Terrestrial > Soil > Wetlands > Peat | place: Sweden: Norrbotten County, Stordalen... | reverse complement strand
TTCTTTCGCGCTCACCCGCGTCAAATCTTCCACCGCCCAGTCGGGCTTGTGATCTTTTAATTCCTCCAATTTTGCGCCGCCGGTCGCCACGGCCAGAACCTTCGCGCCAATGTGCTTTCCGCACCGGATGTCGTGCGGCGTGTCGCCCACCACTAGAATCTCCCCGCCGCGCAGATTGCCGCCCAGCACGCGCCGGCCGCGTTCGAACGCGGCGGCGGCGATGTGATTGCGGTCTTCGCTGTCATCGGCAAAACCGCCGGTCTCAAAAAGCTCCCACAGCCCGTGGCGCCGCAGCTTGATTTCCGCGCCGAGGCGGATGTTGCCGGTGAGCAGGCCGAGCCGGGGCGGATTCGGAAGCGCGCGCAAATCGCGGATGAATTCCGGCACGCCGCGGCAGATTTCGCCGCTGGTGTTTGCGACGAGGTGATCGAGCCAGAAAGCGTAATGCTCAAAAAACCGGTGGAAATTTTCCGTCGTCGCCGGGATGCCATGAATACCGAACAATTCGCGGGCGAGGCTGACGTCGGTGCGGCCGCCGAAATTGACCTTTTGGACGCCGTCGTGGGCGTCGAACGCCGCCGCGAACGTCCGGGCAAAGGCGTTTTTGCCCGCGCCGCCGGTGTGAACGAGCGTGCCGTCCACGTCAAACAAAACGAGTCGGATCATGCGCGGAAAAATTAACCGGGAACGCGCCCGGCGGCAACGCGCTTTCCGCCGGTGAATAATTTTTGCTGGCCAGCGGCGGGCCAAATGCTTTTAATCCGGTTAATCCGGAAGCGTCAAAATACCATGCCGCGAACCCGCGCCTTTACTTTGATTGAACTGCTGGTGGTGATGGCGATCATTGCCCTGCTCGCCGCGCTGCTCCTGCCCGTGCTCAACCGGGCCAAATCGGCGGCGCAGGCGGTTGCCTGCCGGAACAATCTCAAGCAGTGGGGGCAGGCGACGCATTCATTTGCATCGGACCATCAAGACTTTTTGCCAAGGAATGGTTCATCCGGCGGCAATTCGACCACGGAAGGCTGGTATGTTGATTTGCCCTCGGAAATGAATTTGCCGCCCTATGCCGAAATGCCGTGGCGCACCAACGCGGCCATTGATCCCGGACATTCCGTTTGGATTTGTCCCAGCAATCCGCGGCGAAGCAACGGGAACAATTTGTTCCATTACTGCCTGAACGAAAATGTCAACGGCACAAATCAGGCAAGATGCGCCTCCATTCGCCGGCCCACCGCTATGGTCTGGCTGTTTGACAATGGCGGGCTGGCGCCCGTTGCCCAACAGAACAACGTCCACACCAACCTGCACAACCGGGGCGCGCAGTTTGTTTTTCTGGACGGCCACGTCGCGCGGTTCCGGAACACCGCGTATTGGGATTTCAAAAACGGCAAGGGGATCACCAATAATCCGGAACTGGTTTGGATACCGTGAAGACGTTCACGGCACGCGATAGACGCGGAAGAATCTGGTCTTGTCGGCGACGTTGTTCGTCGTGAAAACAAAAGGCGAATTGGTGGTCGTGGTGAAAAGGTTGGTGGCAAACGGCGTCCACACGGCGAGATTCGACGAGACCTCGATGGCAAACGTGCGGTTGTTTTGCGATTCCCAATTCAACGTGACGCTTTGGTTGGTGCGCACAATGGACAGCAGCTTGAAGGGCGTGTCGAACGGATTGTTGAAAACCATCAGCACCGGCAAATGGTCGGAGGCGGTTTTGTCGTCGTTGCTGAACAGATTCGGCGGAAAGCTGGCCAGCAAATCGGTGCGGAAAACTTCGCTGCCCGCGATGTTGGAAAAAAGCAATCCGCACGGCAGGATGTAATCGAAGCGCGTGTCGAGCGAGCCTTGTATGGATTCGGTCAAATCGGTGCGCGTGATGGGATTGATAGGAATGGTCATTTGCAAGCCAGTCGGCGGGCTGGTCAGGCGCTGGATGGGCTGGCCGCTGACATAATCCGTGTCGGGAAAAAATGCGTCCTCGTTCATGTCACCATCCAAAACAAACGGATGCGTGCCATTGGTGCCCGGCAGAAAAACTGTGGCGAAATAATTGGAGATGGCGGAGGCCATCGCGGCGCGCTTGTCCGCGTCGTCCTGCGGATCGCTGGAGCCGGTGGACTTCAAATGCGCGACAAAGACGTGGAGTGGCAGCGGCCAGTTCGGCGCGGCGATTTGCGCCTCAAACAAGTCGCGCGTGAAGCTGGTGCCCGTGTAGCCGTAAGGCGCGAGGCTGGAAAATGCCAGGTGACTCGCCGAGCGGGTGATTGGAAACCGGCTGGCGATGACGCTTTGGATGTAGCCGTCGCTCGTTGAATTGGTCGCCAGATAATAGCCCGGCAGAAACGCCTTCATCCAGTTGGGCATTAGCGCGAGGCCGTTGGTGGGAATCTCGTTGAACGTCACGATGTCCGGGTTCAGATAAACCAGCTCGCGCCCGATGGCCTGCGCCTGCGCGGTGTTGGTGCTCCAGTCAGCCACGCCGTTGCCAGCGACATTGTATTGCAAAATCCGGATCCCGCCGTTCGTGGCGTCGAACGAAACGGGCGCAACAATGAGCGCGGCGGAACTGCTGTTCGTCGCGCCGGCGGCATTCGTAACCGTCACGGAATAGGTTCCCGCCTGACTCGTTGTCAGGTTGTTCAATGCCAGCGTGGCGCTGGTCGCGCCGGGCAAGTTCGTTCGGTTGAGTTGCCACTGAAAATTTGGCGCCGGGCTGCCCGTCGCGTCCGCCGAAAAAATCGCGAAGCCGCCTTCGCCCGCCGCCTGGCTTCGCGGCTGCAACGTGATGACCGGCGCGGTGGCTGGCGGCGAATTCGTGGACGCCGAAAAACTGACGGTGAGGTTGTCCAAAGCCACGGCGTGATCGTTGCCGACATCATTCGTGTCGAACCAGCGCAAAAAAATCTCCTGTCCCGCCGGCACGACAACGCCGGACAAAACCACGTTCGTGAACACCTGCTCGTTGGCTGGATTGTTTCCATCGAGCGCGCTTGCCGTTGCGCCGGTGGTTGGCGTCGTGAAATCCAGCCCCGTGAACGTCGTCCAGATGTTCGCGTTCACGGCGTCCGAATTCGTGATCGGACTGTTGCTGACCAGATATGAAAAAGCGAGCTTTTGCGCATTCACGTTGCCGCCGTTGCGCCACTGCTCGCCGGTGTAGGAAACCATGATGTTGCTCTGCGCCGAACCCGTGTCATTCGTGAACCGGACGCCGTAGGCAAAGTTTCCCGGCGTGCCAGAGGCCACCGAACCCAACGCGCGCTCGGTCGAACCGGATGCGCCAAAGCTGTAAATTGCTCCGGTCCCGCTTGACCCGGTGCCCGGCGTGTAGCCTGTGACGTTATTGGGAGCCACGCTTTTGGAAATATACCAGCCCGGCAAGGTGGAATTGTCCGTCCAGCCTGGACTGCCGCTGTTTGCCAGCGAATCAAAATTCTGCGAATACGTCCCGCTGCTCATCAAAACCTGCGCGGAAACCAAACCCGATGAACAAATCACGGAGACGGCCAAAACTCCCGTTTTCAAGAATCCCAAAAACGATTGAGGGCGGGTCACAACTTAAACATCAGTCATTATTCAATTCAGCGCTTCTGATTATAGCCGTTTTGTGAATACTTTTGTCGAGCCAATTCCACCACGCACGCGCGCAAGGTTTCGTCCGGTAAAAATTCATGCCATTCAACCTGAAACTGTTCGCGCGCCGCCTCACGCATCGCGTTTTCCCATTCCGTTCGCGCAAGTTTTGTCAGCGGCGGTTGCACGGAACCTTGGATCAACAAACCCGATTTGTTCCGCCGCTGCGCCGCACCCGCAATTTTTTTGCCGCGCCAGAGCAGATCGAATTTTTCATGGCCGGCGAAACACTGGCCGGGCAAAGTTTTCTGGCAGCACGGCGCAAGTTCCGTTTTCACGTTTAATTTTGCGAACGCCAGCCGCAGCCAGTCGTGAATGCGCCGGTAGCTTTCCTCGGCCTTGAGCGAATGCCATTCGTGGCCGGGTGGAAAAACAGCGCTGTAAGTCCAGTCCGCATCATGCGGCACGATGCCGCCGCCGGTCGGACGCCGGATGAGCGGACGCAGCAACGTCGCGCGCTCGACCTCGGCGTATTTTTGGAAATAGCCGAACGTCGCCGCCGACTCCGTCCAGCCGTAGAAGCGCAGCACGGGTTTGCCGAGGCGCGACACGGCCTCCAGCAGCGCCTCGTCCAGCGCCATGTTGAATGCGGCGGGGCAGGCGCCGGAGTTGAGAATAAGCCAGTTTGAACACCGAACATCCAACATCGAACGCCGAACATCGAATGTGATGTCTCGTTCGCGCTTCAAATTTGATGTTCGATGTTCAGTGTTCAATGTTCAATGTTGTTACGCTTTCACCCCGATTCGCGGACACCATTTCAACACTTCGCAGTTCGCGCAATCCGGCCTGCGCGCATCGCAGCGCCGGCGTCCGTGCCAGATGAGCCAATGACTGAACAATGCCCATTGCTTTTGCGGCACCAGCGCCATCAAATCTTTCTCAATTTTTTCCGGCGTCTGCCGGCTCGTCAGCCCCAACCGCTGCGAGAGCCGCGAGACGTGCGTGTCCACCACAACGCCGGCGTTGATGCCAAAGGCGTTGCCCAAAACGACATTCGCCGTTTTGCGCCCGACGCCATCGAGCAGCGTCAATTCCTCCATTGTGCGCGGCACCCGTCCACCGTGACGCTCGACCAGCTTGCGGCAGCAGTTCTGGATGTTCTTCGTCTTGCTGCGGAAAAAACCGGTGGATTTGATGGCCTGCTCCAGTTCAGCGCGCGGCGCGTTGGCAAAATCCTCCGCCGAGCGGTGTTTCTTGAACAAATCCGGTGTGACGAGGTTGACGCGCTTGTCGGTGCATTGCGCGGACAGAATGGTGGCGACGAGCAACTGAAGCGGGTTCGCGTAAGTCAGCTCGCAATGCGCGTCGGGATAGGTCTTCTGGAAACCGGCGATGATTTTCTTCAATCGCACGGTTTTGGCGGCGGTGGATTCACGAGGCATCTCGGGAAAATTTAACCACGAAGACCCAAAGGCACGAAGAAAAACTTCGCATTTAATTGAGATTTCGAGCCAGAAATTCCAAAATGCGTTTTTCGTATTCGTCTTTGGCGAAGACATTCTGACGACGCCTTTTCCCGGTTGCCCGGAAAGAAGCCAGCCATGAATTGTTGCGCCGCTGGAACTCTGAAATTGAATTGCTTGAACCGGCAAATCGGCGGGCGGTTTTCCGATTTCGCAATTGCTTGGAGCGATAAGGACACTTCCCTCGTGCCAGACAAATAGAACAAAAACAAGAACGGATGCCAAAAGGACAGTCGAAATAATTTTCAGTTTTCTTTTCAATCGCGCGGTCCTGGCTGCGGCGGATTCATGGGACATGAATTTTTACTTCGCCGGCGGAGGCGGCGCGGCGTTGGTGTTCAAGATGGTGACGACGGGCGTGGCGTTGGTCGGCGGTGCATAGGCTGGCGCGTTCGTGCCAAGCACGGTGATGCTCTTGATTTTGCCGGGCAGCACGGGGTCAAGCTTGCCGAGATACCAGCCGACGCCAAGCGCAAGAAGACCCGCGACGATGAGAATGAAAACCATCAATGCCAGCGGGAATTTTTTGGCCGCGAACGGATCAATGAGATCGCGCTGCGAGCCAGACGGCAGTTCGGCGATCTGCGTGAGCGACTGGCCCAGCGGCACGTTGATGACGGCCTTGGCGTTCACGGCCCAGCCGTTGGCGTCGAGGATGGGCGCGAGGTTGCGTTTGCGCAGCTTGATGTAGGCCAGAACCATCGAAGGGCCGGAAATCAGCAGGATGATTCCCAGAAAAACTCCGATGAACGCGGGAATGGCGTAAATCCCGAGCACAAAAATACCCGCCAGCTTGGCGAGAATCGCCGTGACAATTCCGGCGATGGCCGTGAAGGCCGTGGTCAGCAGGGCAATCGTTCCCAAGTCCATTTTCTTCGGCTCGGTCGGCTGCGCCGCGCCGGCAGTAACGGCGGCGGCATCTTGCAATCGCGCAGTCGAGGCGGCATCGGCGGCGGCGGCGCGCTTGGCCACCTGCTCCTCGATCATGCGGACGAGTTTTTTGTAGGGCAGCCAGAACGCCTGCCGCAGGCTGATGGGATTGTCAATCAGCTTGGTGATGGTGGCGTCCCAGTCGAGGCCCTTGCGGTCGTAAAAAATCCCATTGCGCCCGGCCATCAAGTTGTCCGAATCGCCGTCGGTGAACGCCGCGACGATCTGGATTTTTTCGCCCGTGGCCTTGCGCACGCAATCGCAGTAGGCCAGGTAACTGCCCGCCAGCGCGGCCATCACGCTGTGTTTGCCGGCGTCCTCGACCATGATGCAAAGGTCGCACGCGCGCTGGTCCAGATACAGCCGCCCCGCCTGGAAAATTGCCGGGATTTCGCGGCTGTAAAAATTCTTGAAGCTGACGAAATTAAGGCAGAGCGCGTGCAGGTCGCGGTGATAGCGCGCCAGCTTCTCCACGGCGGAAATGGCGTTGGCTTCCGGCTCCAGCGCCTTGTCCTTCGCGATGAGCGCGGTGATTTTCGCCTTTGCATCGCCCGCAAGGACTTCGCGCACGCGGTTGACGCCGAGTTTTTCGACAGCCGCGCCAACCTTGCCGGCGGACCATGCCTCGAACGGCGCGAGCTTGGCGTTCAACGCCGCCCAGTCGGATTCGGTGATGGAATTCCTTTCGCCGAGCAGCGGTTTGACGGTGGAGGCTTGCAGCGCAGCCAGTGCGCTCGCCCACGCTGGATTCACGCCTTCGGCCAGCGGCAGGGCTTTCCCGGCGGCGATTTGCGCAAGTGGGAGGCTGACGATTCCAGCAGCGTTGACCGTCAGATCCTTCGTTGCCAGCGTGACGTATTCCGACTCCGGCCCGTTCAAGGCGACAACGGCACGCGGATCAAACCCCGCCACGCGGCAGCGCGCAAAAAAATCATCCACCTTTGCCCGCACCGCTTTCACGGCGGCGAACGCGGCGGCGGTGGCTTCGCCGAGCGGCAGAATGTTCTTGTCTCCCTCGGCCTGCTTCCACCAGTCGGAATGCGCCTGCGCCTCGGCGAAAAACTGGTCCACCTTGGGCTGGCTGACGCCGGGCTTGCCGCTGCGATCGGTCTCGACGCCAAGGCAGGCCATGATGTCGGCAATGACCGCCTTCGTCGCGTCGCGCGGGGCGGCATCAGCGGTAATGATGCCGTCGCCGTTGAAATTCGTGGCGGCAAAAATCTTCACCGTGTCCATCGTGTCTTCGATGCTGATGGCCGTGGCGTCGGATTTGCCGAGGTTGACCAGCGTTTGCTTCGCAGACGCGAGGATTTGTTTTCCCTCCGGCGTGGCGTCGTTGATGGCGGCAAGCGGCAGCGATGACGAGGCTTTCAGCAGGTCGTCCGGGTTTTTCAGCAAACCGGCGGCCCACTTGGCGGCGGCGATGATTTCCGGCGCGCGGATGCGGCCATCCTTGTCGGTGTCAATCAGGTCGAGCGTGCGGCTGTCGAATTCCAGCCCGCGCGTCGGGCAGGCGAGCGCGACCCAGAGCTTCTGGTCAAACTGGTCGAGGTTGGCGAGGTCGGCGCCGGATTCGAGTTTGACCTGGTCAAACCCGCCGGCGCGAAAGAATTTCCAAGTGTGAGGCATATTTAATCCCCGGAATTTCAATGAAAATTAAACACAAAGGCGCGAAGGCACAAAGAAAAACTTTGCGACTTACAAACCCCGATAAACGTCCCGGCGGTGGCGGACTATCGAAACGTCCACCGTTCTGGAAAAATCATCAATCGAATAAACGACGCGATAATCGCCGACACGCCATCGCCAGAGATTTTTCTGCCCGTGAAGCTTGATGACGCCGACGGGTCGCGGGTTTTCGGCCAACGCCTCAACCTTTTCGAGAATTCGACCCGCAACATCATCGGGAAGCCGCTCCAATTCCTTGCGCGCGGAACGGGCGAAGCTGATGGAGTAATCAGCCATTCCGACGGGATTTTAGCCGTTGCCGGACGGATTCGAGGCTCTCGCGCGGCTCGCGGGCGCGCGACTTGGCCAGCAGCGTGTCGTAGAAATCCTCCCAAAGCTGTTCATGCTTCCGCAGGTCAATGACGGCTGCCGTCTTTTGGCCTCGCTCATCCACCATGAAAGTGATTCCGCTCATGAAAACAATCTGGCAGAAAATGCGCGGAAGTAAAATCAAAACCAACCGCTGTGGCGTTGACGCGAATTACACGAATTCCCGCGAATTAAACAGGGCTGACTTGTCGCGCCGTAATCCGATGAATGGCGGAAAGCCCGAAAGAAAATAGCCCGGGACAAGCAGCGCGCCGCCCTGGGTTAATCGTCCCACAAAATAATTCTCCCTCTCCTCGCCAAACGAGGAGAGGGCGGGGTGAGGAGCCGAAAAATTCCCGTGTTGAGTGTGACGCGCGCTTGCTGCTAATCTCGCGTCGAACTTCGACTTGCCAAAAGTCGTCATTGAATATGTCCGAGATAACAGAGTGGACTTTTGCCGCTGACGCCGCAAAGTGGATGACCCTTCATTTACAGGGACGCACCGCTTCGCCGTTTTCTGAAGCAAAGGTGGAAATCAAAAGTCAAGGAAGCCAGAAACGCAGCGACATAACTTTATATGACCGCGACGGGCGCAAAGCGTTGACGGGCGAAATCAAGTTTCCAGACGCAAAAGAAGGACAGACTCCATTCAACGGCGCGGTTGTTGCCGATGCGCGCCGCAAAGCGCAACGCGCGAAAACACCGTTTTTCTTTACATGGAATGTTAATCGCTTGGTTCTTTGGGCGACAGGCGAAGAACATGAAGTCAAAGTCTTTGATGTCACAACCATCCGTCATCATGCGGAATTGGAGTTTGCTTCCGTCCAACGCGAGATACGCGAAGAATTCATTCCGCGTTTTCTTGGAGAATATGCGCGTGCGTATCGCGGCGAGGAATCGCTTGGTGTCTTGCCGCTCGACCAGCGATTCATCCGGCGTTTGGAATCGGCGCTGCACAGTTTGTCCAACATCGTTTTCGCCGAGGCTTTCGAGCGATACCTGCACAATCTCAAGTTCAAAAAAGAACTCGATGGCTGGATGCGTGCGCAGGAGTGGCTGATTTCCGATGATGAACAAACCGCGCGCGAAAATGTGGATCGCGCCGTTCGTCTGGCTTGTTACATAACCGCAAACAAACTCGTGTTTTATCAGGCGCTTCGTCGGTCTCGACGCTTCAAGTTGCCGAAGCTCACCGTGCCTTCACACATTGACGCAGCTGAACGGCTGCGCGACCACTTTGGCGGGATGTTTCACCAAGCCAAGATTGTCACGCGCGACTACCAGACTATTTTTGACGGTGACTATATTGATCGTGTGCCGTTCGTAACAGACCACGCGGTTGAGCGTTGGCGCACGTTGGTGGACATCTTGAACGAGTTTGATTTCCGGCAGTTCGACCAAGATGTGATCGGTCACATCTTTGAAGATTTGTTGAGTCCCGAAGAAAAGCACCGATGGGGTCAACACTACACAAAACCGGAAATCGTTGATGTCATCAATGCTTTCTGCATCCGTCGAGCCAACGATGTTGTCCTCGACCCGGCCAGTGGCAGCGGCACTTTTCCCGTGCGCGCTTATGCCCGCAAAAAATATCTTGCTCGCGGCGCGCTTTCGCACGCGAACCTTCTATCCCAACTTTACGCCTGTGAAATCAGCGAATATGCCGGGCATTTGACATCGTTAAACCTGGCGACGCGCGACCTGATTGACGGTGAAAATTTTCCGCTCGTTGCCCGCGCCGATTTTTTTGATACCGACCGCGACAAACCGTTTTGTGTCGTGCCTGATACTACCGCCGCGCGCATCAAACACGGTGACATCGCCACGCGTGATGTTTTTCTCACACGCGCCGATGCGATCATCGGCAATCCGCCATATCTGCGTCAGGAGGAAATCGGGAAGAACAAGGAAAATTACTATGAATTGGTTCGTGAAGAATGGCCGAACCTGAAACTTTCGGGTCGTAGTGACCTACACGTTTATTTCTGGCCGCACGCTTGCAAATTGCTGCCGGAAGGCGGTTATTTTGGCTTTCTCACTTCTTCAAGCTGGCTGGACGTTGAATACGGTTTCCATCTTCAACGCTGGATTCTCCAAAACTTTGAACTGGTCGCCGTGATGGAAAGCAATTGCGAGCCTTGGTTCACGGGTGCGCGTGTCGCAACCGCCGTTACAATTTTGCGCCGATGCTCCGATCCATTGAAGCGTTCCAAAAATCTTGTCCGTTTCATCCAGCTTCGGAGGCCGGTGAAAATGCTACTTGAAAATGATGGCACGGAGACCGGACGACAGGAAGCTGCCGAACGTTTACGCGACTTGATTGAAGGCGCGACCAAAGATGTCCGCGCGCCTGATTATCGAATTCTGGTAGTGCCACAACAGAAACTCTGGGACGATGGTTGTCGCTATTCTGATTCTGAAAGTGATGAGGAAGAAGCAGAAGAATCGTCTCAAAAAAAAACGACGGACGGCTCACAATCCATGCTGCGCGAGGACGCCAGTTCATATTACACCTTTCGTGAATATGTCAGTGGGAAACTGGGCATTTATTTGCGCGCCCCCGAATTTTACTTTGAGGTGATGGAGAAATATGGCGGTGCCTTTGTGCCGCTCGGAAAAATTGCGGACATTCGATATGCTGTTAAATCAGGTTGTGATAGTTTTTTCTTTCCGCGCGACATGACCAAAGAAGCTCTCGAACTCGAACCTGACGCTGCTGACTTTCGGAAGCGTTTCCGCTGCCAACAGCGGGAAGTGGTCAATGGTGAGGTAAAAATTGTCCGGGCGGGCGACGGCTCGGAGCATTCCGTCGAATCAAAATTTCTCAAATCAGTCTTTGTTCCAGAAGACGACATCAAAAACATTGAAGTCGGCGTGGCGCAGAATCGCCAGCGGGTTCTCTGGGTCAGCAAGATGAAAGCTCAATTGCGCGGGACGTATGTTCTGGATTATATCAAATACGGAACGCACGAAAATTTTGGCGATGGCGCGCCTGTCCCGGAAAAACCTACCTGTGCCGCCCGCGCGCGTGAAAATCACGAGTGGTATGACCTCACCGATGCCGTCGGCACTCGCTTGCTCATGCCCAAAGGCCAGCAATACGGAAACATTGGTTCATCCGAGAAGTGTGAGTCTTGAGTTATGGAGGCTGTAGAGTTTGAGGGTTAAGAAGCGCTCATCGCGAAGGCCATAGGTTTGGCGCAGCAGCGTCTTGATTTTGTTGTT
>Ga0224534_1001690_pt1 | contig 11309 bp, 11 predicted proteins | sample 714E12024metaG_FD_172012 | JGI IMG/M metagenome (GOLD analysis project Ga0224534, IMG submission 172012) | Peat soil microbial communities from Stordalen Mire, Sweden - 717 E1 20-24 | ecosystem: Environmental > Terrestrial > Soil > Wetlands > Peat | place: Sweden: Norrbotten County, Stordalen... | reverse complement strand
ACCATTACAGGACCTCCTGCGTCGAGGTCCCGTTCGAAATCAGAAACTCCTTCACCTGGTACTTTTTGCCTGCGGCGTTGGTCAGTGTCGTGATCCACGACGATTCGAAGGCCCATCCCGCGCCAGGCAGGCAGTTCTGCGGCGAGTGGATCGACTGCCCTGTCCGCTGGGTGGGAAAATATCCGATAAAGAGCCCGATCGACGCGCGGTCGCCTATGCTTGCGTTCTCCGGCGAAGGACTGCCCTCGATCGGAGGCTGCGCAATATACACCCGGTTCAGGAACTCCCCCTTGCCCAGATTCTGCAATACATCCTCATCCATCACGATCTCGGTGGCCGTTCGCGTTCCGATTGTGGTGGGAAACTCGCTCAACGGACTGCTTGGCGGCACGCGGTCCACATCTCCGCGCAGGTGCAGCAGCAGCGCCGCGGACAACATCAGCAGGACCACAAACCAGAGTTGTGAAGACCAGGGCCGCGCGCTCCTCATGCCGTGTGCCTGCCTTTCCCCGCCGCCAGCTCCATCGCACGATGCACCAGATAGAGACACCCGAGAGAGATCAGGAACATCAACCAGCCGGAGAACTCATGGAAGAAGCCCATCGCCTTATCCGGGTCCCAGTACTGCACACACAGCCCGGTGCCGAATATCCGCGCCCCATTGGCCGCCACCGCAATGGGAACGCTGGCCAGCGCCAGCGCCACCCTCCGCCACGTCTTGCGCTCCAGAAGGTAGCCGTAGATCACCGCCACCGTGAACAGGCTTATCAGCGACCGTATCCCGCTGCACGCCTCGGCCACCTCCAACTGCATCGCCGGCAACTGAATCACATTGCCCTCGCGCAGCACGGGAACCTGGGCCAACTGAAGCAGCGCGGTGGCCAGCCGCGAAGCAAGCAATTGTAGGGGAAAAGTGATCTGGTTGAACAGGATGGTGGGCAGCGGAATCGCCAGCAGAAGCACGAAGAGCACAAACTTCACCCGGCCCAGCATCTGGCGGCCCAGCAGCGTCCACACCAGGCCCGCCGCCAGCAGGACAAACGAAGTGCGCTGCAGGAACAGGTCCGCACCGAAGACGCCCAGCAACAGCACAAAGAGCCCGAAGGCCACCAGCCACGCCCCCGCCCAGCTCGGCGCAATCGCCGTGCCCTGAAGTTCGCGCCGATTGTCCCATAACAGGAATGCCGCAAAAAACGGGATCAGAAACCCGTGCGAAAAGTCCGGAAGCTGGTACCAGTCCGTCACCAGCTTGACCGCGATACCGTGGTACAGCAGCACAAGCAGCGCGACGACCAGCAGCAGCGGCCCGCTCGCAGCAAGGGCAGGAGGCATTGCAGCATCGGAGGCCGTGTGCATCGGATTCGACTTCACGCGCAGCACCTGAACCAATCCCAGAAGCAAGCCCAGAACTAATCCCAAAGTAATCCTAAGGCAATTCAAGGCCCAGCGGATTATCGCACGCAAAAGGTACCTTTGCGGTCTACGTCTTTCGAGGTACCTGGGTGCGCAAGGCCGCCAAATGGCACGCCTTAGGAGTGTAAAATTGCCACGGGCGCGTTACGCGGCTCAAGAAGAGCCCGTGGTCTCGAAGCGGCCCAAACAGGTGGTTTGCCATGGATCTCTGTTCCCAAAGGATGGGCCGGCAGGGTGCGGCCTTCGACCCCCGAAGCGAGTCACGAAGCGAGTCACGAAGCCGGTTTCAGGCGGCTGCATCCCACGACGCGTACGAATCGGCAGGAACTATGACCTCTCTGCGCTGCGCGCTGCTTTCGATCTGCCTGGTTCCGGCGCTCGCCGCAGGCCTCGCTCAGCAGACAGTCAACAAGCCTGCGCCCAGCGCCAAACCCGCCGCCGCGCCCGCCATCAACCATCCCGCAACCTCGTCCTCAACCGCGCGTCCAGCCACCGCCGCTTCCCCCGCCGCCCGCCCATCCAACGTCGCCTCCAACTACATCATCGGCGCGGAAGACACCCTGCAGATCACGGTCTGGCAGGAGCCCAACCTCTCCACTCCCGCCCTCCCCGTGCGGCCCGATGGAAAGGTCTCGCTGCCGCTGGTGGGAGACATCACCGCCGCCGGGTTTACCCCCATGCAACTCGCCACCGACATCGGCAACCGCCTCAAGCAGTACGTCACCGATCCGGTGGTCGATGTCAGCGTGCTCGCCGTCAACAGCAAGCGCGTCTACCTGATCGGCGAAGTCATGCACGTTGGCCCGCTTGCCATCTCTCCAGGAATGACTGTGCTACAGGCCATCGCCACCGCTGGCGGGCTCACCCCCTACGCCAACAAGAAGCACATCTACATCCTGCGCGGGGACAGGCAGCAGAAGGTCCCCTTCGACTACACCCTGGCCGTCAAGAAGGGAGACATGCAGGGCGTCTCGCTCGTCCCAGGCGACACCATCGTGGTCCCATGATCAAGTCCTCCCAGACCGCTTCCCAGACCGCCTCAACCCTCCTTCTGCTTCTGCCGTTGCTGGCGCTTCCCGCCATGTCCGGCGCTCAGGCACTGCCCGCCGCCTCGGCCGCGCCCATCTCCACCGGCTTCGCCCTTCCCAGCTCCGCGGGTACGCTACAGTACGCCCTCAGCGCCTCCCAGAGTCTCACCTCCAACTACCTCGGCAACGCAGGCGTCGCCTCCTCCACCGGCCTGAACGGAGACCTCGCCTTCATCACCAACAGTCCGCTCGACCCCTTCAGCGCTGTCTTCACCGGCGGGCGTTCCTGGAGTACGTCGGGCCAGCCCTCCTACAACTACCTCAACCTCTCGCTCTCTCAAGCGGTCAACACGCACCGCTGGATATTCTTGCTTTCGGACGCCGTCAACTATATGCCGCAGACTGCCTCCACCGGACTATCCGGCATTCCCGGCGCAGGCGATCTCGGCGTTATCCCTGTGCCGACGGGCATCACACCCGCGCCAACCAGCGCCAACCCCGGCCAGGGAGTGCTCTCCGGCTTCTCCAACCGCGTCGCCAACACCAGCTCGCTCAGCCTGCAGCGCCAGATCACCGGCAAGACCTCGCTCAACGCCTCCGGCTCTTACTTCCTCACCCGCTTCCTCAACAACTCGGGCAGCTCCACCGTCCCCAGCTCCGCCGGCCTGGACAGCGACGGCGACTCCGCCAGCGCCGGCCTCAGCCATCGCATCGACGCGCGCAACTCCCTCGCAGGAAACTTCACTTACGCGCGCAATACCTACTCCGGCACAAGCTCCGGAATCCGGCAGCCCGGCTTCTCCAGCCAGACCGCCAGCCTGCAGTACGCCCATCAGTTCACGCGCAAGCTGGGCGCCGTTGCCGCCGCCGGCCCGCAGTGGACCAGCATCGACAGCCCGGGCCTTACGCCCGCGCTCAGCCTCTTCGCCAACCTCTCGGCCAACTACACGGGAGAGTTCTCCCACGCGTCTGTCGCTTACTCGCGCAGCACCAACAGCGGCTTCGGCGTGGTCGGCGGCGCCATCTCCAACTCCGTCACCTTCTCCGCCGGCCACACTTACGACCGCGTCTGGCTGGTCGCGCTCACCGCGGCCTACACCCAGACATCGAACCTGCCCTCGGCCGTTACTCTTCCCTTCACATTCCACACCACCGTGGCCGGCGTGCAGGTCTCGCGCGCCCTGGCCCGCACACTCTCCGCCTACGCCAGCTACACTTTGCAAAAGCAGTCCAACCAGGGAACGGCCACTACAGTCGATCTCTTCAGCGGCCTCTCCAATGTGGCCGGCTTCGGGCTCACCTTCTCGCCCTCCGCGGTCCGCCTTGGCGGACACTCGTAAGGAGAAAGAAATGCTTGGCCATCGCGCACTGAACGTCGAAGATTATCTGGCAATCCTCAAGCGCCACTGGTGGCTCATCGCCATCCCCACGTTCATTATGCCGGTCCTCGCGGTTGTCGCCACCTTGTACATCCCACCGCAGTACGTCTCCCAGACCCTGGTCCTCATCGACCAGCAAAAAGTCCCGGAGAACTTTGTCCCCTCGGTCGTCACCGAAGACATCAACAGCCGCCTGGCCTCCATGAAGGAGCAGATCCTCAGCCGCTCCAGCATTCAGCCCATCATCGAGAAGTTCAACCTCTACGCCGACCAGCGCCTCTCCATGGACGACCGCATCACGCTGGCGCGCAAGAGCATCGACATCCAGCCCATCACAAGCGAGATCTCCCGCTCCAACGGCCTGCCCGGCTTCAAGATATTCTTCACCGCCAGCGACGCCCACACCGCGCAGGAGGTATGCGCGGAGATCACCACGCTCTTCACCGGGGCCAATCTCCGCTCGCGCTCGGAGGCCGCCGAGGGCACAACCGACTTCCTCAAGGAGCAGCTCGACAGCGCCAAGCGCACCCTCGACGACCAGGACGCAAAGCTGGCCGCCTTCCAGCGCGAGCACTTCGGAATGCTGCCCGAGGATGAGGCCAACAACATCAACCTCCTCAGCACCCTCAACACCCAGCTCGATGCCTCCACCCAGGCCCTCAGCCGCATGGAGCAGGACAAGTCCTACATGGAGACAATGCTCGCCCAGCAGGCCGCATCCTCTCCCAGTGCCGCCTCTCCGCAGAGCGACGATAAGGAGCTGCAGGACCTGCTGGCGCAGCAGGCCAACCTTACCTCCCGCTACTCCGCGAACTACCCCGACGTCATCTCCGTCAACCGCAAGATCGCCGACCTGCGGCGCAAGATGGCGCAGTCGCCCTCCGCCCCTTCCTCAATCGCCGCGCCCGGCCGCAACGACTCCGCCGCCGCGCAGGACCTGCGCGCGCGCATCCGCGCCGCCGACATCGGAATCCAGGCCAAGCGCGCGGAACAGGCGCAGCTCAACAAGCAGATCCGCTCCTACCAGGGGCGCATTCAGTCCAGCCCGCAGGTGGAGGCGGAGTTCAAGGAACTGACCCGCGACACCCAGACCTCGCAGGCCTTGTACGACAGCGATCTGACCAAGCTGAACCAGTCCCAGATGGCCACCGACCTCGAGCACCGCCAGGAAGGAGAGACCTTCAGCCTGCTGGACGAGGCCAATCTTCCGGACAGCCCCACCTATCCCAAGCGCAGGGTCTTCGCCTCCGGAGGACTCGGCGCCGGTCTTATCCTCGGCCTGCTGCTCACCGCCCTGCTGGAGTACCGCGACACTGCATTGCGCAGCGAGCGCGACGTCTGGGCCTTCACCAAACTGCCCACTCTGGCCGTCATCGCCTGGTCGGGCGATGTGGCAGACCGCAAGCCCGGCAAGTTCGCCCGCCTGAAACGGCTCTTTAGACGCAAGCCCCCCGTAGATGCAACTCAACCAATGCTCCGATCGCCGAAGCCCACCGATAACCATGTATAAGAGCTTCTTCCATCTCGACAGCACGCCGTTTGCCGACAGCCCCGATCCGCGCTTCCTGGTGCGGACGCCGCACGCCCGCGAGGCCCTCGCCACGCTGGAGTACGGCATCAGCGCGCACAAGGGCTTCATCGTCCTCACCGGCGAGGTGGGCACCGGCAAGACCACCCTGCTGCGCTCTGCGCTCGCCTCCTTCGAACCCGGCCGCGTCTTCAGCTCATTCGTCTTCAACCCGCGCCTGGAGGTCCTCGACTTCTTCGAGTTCATCCTGGCCGACTTCGGCATCGTCCCCCAGGGCCGCACCAAGTCGGGAATGCTCATCCAGCTCAATCGTTGGCTCATCGAGCGCTTCCGCCACGACGAGACATGCGTCATCGTCATCGACGAGGCGCAGAACCTCACCTGGGAGCAGCTCGAAGAGGTCCGCCTGCTCACCAACCTCGAAACACCAACGCGCAAGCTGGTGCAGATCGTCCTCTCCGGCCAGCCCGAACTGGAAGAGAAGCTCACCGCGCCCGACCTGCGCCAACTGCGCCAGCGCATCGCCCTCTGGGCGCGCACCCACGCCATCGCCGCCGACGAGACCTCCACCTACATCAGTCAGCGCCTGCTCGTCGCCGGCTCCTCCGACCTCATCTTCCTCCCGGACGCCGTTGCCGCCATCCATCGCGCAAGCTGCGGAATCCCGCGCATCATCAACCTCATCTGCGAGCAGGCCCTCATCCTGGCCTACGTCGAGCAGCTCCACCAGGTCCCCGCTCCCCTCATCCACGCCGTGGTGCGCGACCTCGATCTCGACCCCCAGTCCTACATGGTCTCCTCCTCTCGCTTTGCAGCTCCCACAGACCGCGCGCCAGCTTCGCTGAAGCACTCGCGGCGGGAGGAAGGAGGCGACGAGAGATGAGCAATATCTACGAAGCCATGCGCCGTGCAGCGTTGGAGTCTGCCAACCGCCCCGCCGCCGACCCCGCTCCGGCCACACCACCTTCCGCGCCAATTCCCGTTGCCGCGGAGCCCAGACCGGCAGCACAACCCGCCGAGCCAACCCCTGCCGCACCAATCTCAATCACCGACCCCGCCGCCGCTGCGCTCATTCATGACAACGCGCCAATCTCAGTCGCGCCCGTTCCAGTCGCGCCAATCATCGCTGCGCCCATTCCCACAGCCATCCCAATCGCCGCGGCCAGGACCGCCGTCGCGCTCGATGCCGACTCCGCGCTCGATCTGCCGAACATTGCCCAGGTGCGATGGGCCCCCTCGCTGCATCAGCTTCCCGCGCTGGAGCAGCGCGGCGCCGCGGTGGAGCAGTTCCGCAGCCTGCGATCGCGGATGCAGGAGTTCCGCGACCTGAACACGCTCAAGTCCATCCTCGTCTCCAGCGGCCTGCCGCAGGAGGGCAAGAGCTTCGTCGCCGCCAACCTGGCCATCTCGTTTGCCCGCCACAAGGCCGCCCGCGTTCTGCTCATTGACGGAGACATGCGCCGCGCCTCGCTGCACAAGCTGCTGGGCGCGCCGCCGGGCCCCGGCCTCACCGAGTATCTGGCCGGCAAGGCAAGCCTCACAGAGATCATGCAACGCCCCATTCCCGGCGACACCGGCCATCCCCTGCCCGCCGGCTTGGCCTCGCTGATCTTCATCCCCGGAGGCAACGCCAGCGACAAGGCCGCCGACCTCTCCGGCAACCGCCGCTTCGGCCACCTCATCGCCGAGGCCTCGCCCCACTTCGACTGGATCGTGGTCGACTCCTCGCCCGTCAACCTCGTCTCCGACGGGGTCAACCTCGCCCGCTCCTGCGATGGCGTCCTTCTGATTGCGCGCGGAGGCACCACAAAATACCAGGTCGCCCAGCGCGCCCTCGCCGAACTCAAGGCTTCCAAAGTCCTTGGCTTTGTCCTCAACGCCGTCGAAGACCCTCCCCTGACCGGGGGATACTATGGCTACGACGGATACGACAAGATTGAAGAATAACCGGGGACGCCCCAGTCAATGGTCCGCTTCTTGAACGTCTACTATCCCACGCGCACCATCATTCTGCTGCTGGCGGAGGCGTGCGTGGTCTTCGCCTGCTTTCTGACAGCGACCTGGTGGATGCTCGGCCCGGATGCCTTCATCGCGCTGGAGTACCAGGAGGGCCTGCTCAAGATCGCCCTCATCACCCTGGTCACCCTGGTCCTCTCCTACTACTTCGACCTCTACGAGCCGCGCATCCTCTCCGCCCGCCAGCAGATCTACTTCCGCATCCTTCTGGTGCTCGGTTTCGACTGCTTCCTGCTCTCCGCCTTTCTGCTCTTCGATCCCCAGGTCGCCATCGGCCCCTTCGTCTATACCCTCGGCTTCGCCCTGCTTACGCCCTCGCTCATCCTGCTGCGCAGGGGCTACGAGTGGGTCGGCGCGCAGAAGCTCTTCCGCGAGCGCGTCTACGTCCTGGGCGCCGGAGAGTACGCGCGCTCCATCGTCGAGGCCATCCGCTCCCAACCCGGCATCGGCATGGAGGTCGTCTTCTGGGAAGATGTGGATCTCGAACCCTCCCAGCGCAAACAGCTCTGGATCTCCGTCCTCGACCGCATCGCCAAGGCCGATCCCCCGGTGCACCGCATCATCGTCGCCATGGAGGTCCAGCGCGGAGAACTGCCCGTCCAGGAACTTCTCCTGCTGCGCTTCCGCGGCATCGAAGTGGAGGAGGACAGGACCCTGCGCGAGCGTCTCTACGGCAAGATCCAGCTCGAAGGGCTGCGCCCCTCCAGCTTCCTCTACAGCGAAGGCTTCCGCCTGGTGCCCTCGCTTCAGTTCACCCGCCAGTTGGTCAGCCTCACCGCCGCGGCGCTCGGACTTCTCCTATTTCTGCCGATCTTTCCCTTCGTCGCGCTGGCCGTCAAGCTCTCTTCCCGCGGCCCGCTCTTCTTCCGCCAGCCCCGGGTTGGCATGGGCGGCCGCATCTTCAACGTCATCAAGTTCCGCACCATGTTCACCGACGCCGAATCCGGCGGCGCAAAGTGGGCCACCAAGGACGACCCACGGGTCACCAAGGTCGGCTCCTTCCTGCGCAAGACGCGCATCGACGAGGTCCCCCAACTCTGGAACATCCTGCGCGGAGAGATGGGCTTCGTCGGCCCCCGCCCGGAGCGCCCCGAGTTCGTCGCATGGCTCACCGAGGAGCTTCCCTTCTACTACCTGCGCACACTGATCCGCCCCGGCCTTACCGGATGGGCCCAGGTGCGCTACGGATATGGCGCCACGCTGGCAGAGACCAAGGAAAAACTGGCGTACGACCTCTACTACATCAAGCACATGTCGCTCGGCCTGGACCTGCTCATCATGTTCGAGACCATCAAGACCATCCTGCTGCGCCGCGGCGCACAATAACCCGCAGCGCAAAAAACACGGCCTCAAGGGCCGTGTCTCTTGTCTAATCAACCAACGCTGAACTTACTGCTTGCCCTTCTCGCGCGCGGCCTTGGCGCTGGCCAGCGCGGCCTTCGCCGTGCCCACCAGGGTGGCAAAGCCCGCCGCGTCGTGCGCCGCGATCTCCGCCAGGATCTTGCGGTCCAGCGCATTGCCCGCCAGCTTCAGCCCGTTGATGAAGGTCGAGTAGCTGATGTCGTTGGCGTGGCAGGCCGCGTTGATGCGCACAATCCACAGCGCGCGGAACTGCCGCTTCTTCTGTTTGCGCCCGGTGTAGGCGAACTTCAGGCTGCGCTCCACGGCCTCCTGCGCCGCCTGGTACAGCTTGGATTTGGTGAGGAAGTAGCCACTCGCGCGCTTCAGAATCTTCTTGCGCCGGTCGCTGCGTTTTGTACTCCGCTTTACACGGGGCATCGCTGTTCTCCTTTTGCGTACTTCAGTTAAGCGGCTGGAGGAAAGGGTTCCTCTTCACGCGCTATGCAACTCCAGGTCTCGGTGGGTCCGCTCGCGCAAAACCCAGGGGCCGTAACGCATTGACTGGCCCTTTGCTTTGGACTCCGTCTCCGCGGCCTCTAACCTCAGGCCCCGAATCCGACGTCCGCAGCGGCTCGACTTGAAAGACTCAGTGAAACTCGCGCCCAAACCTCAGGCGTAGGGAAGCATCCGTGCGATCTTCGGCGTGTCCGCCTTGGAGACCAGGACCGACTGGCCCAGGTGGCGCTTGCTCTTGGTGGCCTTCGAGGTGAGGATGTGGCGCGTCTTCGACTGCCCGCGCTTGAACAGGCCGGACGCGGTCTTGGTGAAGCGCTTGGATGCGCCCGTATGGGTCTTCAACTTTGGCATTGTGTTTCCTTGGCGTTTCTGGACAACCCTTCAAGTGTAGCCGATTCCGCGCCGGAATGATAGCTATTCGCCCGCCTGCGCCCGCCAGGACACGCCCTGCGCGCCCGCCTTCGCCCATCTCTTCGATGGGTATTGCAAGCCATGTACTTTCAAGATGATCCAAGCTGAAAATTAATTGCGATCCATTCCCTCGCAGCGTAAGGTAATGGAAGAATCCGTCCGCCGCCACGACAGGCTCTTCGCAGATCGAATGAAACAAGCTCCAAGGAGAACACCGTGCCCCTGAATCGCTTCCTTCCCGTCGCTGCAGCCACCTTGCTCCTGCTGGCGATCGGATGCGGCCAAATCCAGCAGACAGGGCCCTCCTTCACCCTCTATGTGGTGCAGAACAGCACGGGCGTGGCGGGCAGCAGCGTGCTGGAGCTGCCACTGCTCAACGGGGAGACGTGGCAGGCGCTCGTCACTCCAGCCAACACCGTCTCCGTCCCCATGCAGACCGCGTTCCAGGCTCTGGCCGTCGGCACCGCGGGCAATCTCTACGTCTCGGCCAGCGTCGTCGCCGCTCCGCCCATGCTCTACGAGATTCTGGTCTATGCGCCCGCCGCCACCGGCGCGGCCACGCCAACACGCACACTGACCTCTGCCAGCCTCACCGCGCCGGCAACCTCCATCGCCGTCGATGCCACCGGCGAAATCTATGCGCTCAGCGGAAACTCGATCCTCGTCTTCGCGGCAACCGCCACCGGCACATCGACGCCGGTGCGGCTCATCACGGGCAGCCTGACCCAGCTCAACTCCCCCAGCTCGATTGCCGTGGACAGCGCGCAGAACATCTATGTGGCCAACACCGCCGGCGACAACGTTCTGGTCTTCTCCTCCACAGCCACCGGAAACGTCGCGCCCGCCAGCATCCTCTCCGGCACAATGACCCAGATCAGCGCGCCGCTGGGCGTGACGCTCGACTCCACCGGGGACCTCTACGTGGCGTCGTTCAACCAGCCGAGCAACTCCTCTCTGGTCCTGGAGTTCGCTCCCGGCGCCACCGGCAATGCCGCCCCTACCCGCACGCTCACCGCAGTCGCCTCCTATTCCCTCTCCGGCCTGGCGGTCGATGCCCTCGACAACCTTTACGTGGTCACCTTGGCTCCCACCACGAATCATCTGGCCATCGACGTCTTCACGCCGGACGAGACCGGCAGCAGCCCCCCCGTCGAGACCATCACCACGACTTCCTGGACGGCCTCCAACTACGGCCAGATCGCCGTCCGGTAGACAACGCGCACCATGCCCTCCGGCAGACAAAGCAAGCTGCGTCGTCTGGTCGGATGAGATCGCCAACGGGCCGCTTTAGACAGCCCACAAAACGCCGCCGGATCAGCCCCCCAAACTTGCTTCCGAGGCCGCCCTCCGGCGCGCCGTTAATCCCACGTTTTGCACCGAAATCCATCCCCAAAATCCCCCCCGGAAACGTGCTATAATCAAACAGGGATCAGAAGGCGGCATTTCGCTGAAAACACTGATTTGGAGCGCCTTTTGTGAACTCTTCGGGCCAGCTTCCGGCCCTCATTTCCGGACCCTGATTTTTGCGGCAGCCCCACCGCCGCATGGAGTGTGAATGGCATCGACCGCAATCAGCCCTGAGCCTGAACTGCTCGCGCTCAATCAGGACGCAAAACCCACCCCCGCGACACCGTCTTCCGCGCCCGCGCCGTCCTCCGCGCCCGCACCCGAACACAA
>Ga0224534_1001689_pt1 | contig 11311 bp, 13 predicted proteins | sample 714E12024metaG_FD_172012 | JGI IMG/M metagenome (GOLD analysis project Ga0224534, IMG submission 172012) | Peat soil microbial communities from Stordalen Mire, Sweden - 717 E1 20-24 | ecosystem: Environmental > Terrestrial > Soil > Wetlands > Peat | place: Sweden: Norrbotten County, Stordalen... | reverse complement strand
CAAATGCAAGAAGACGTGCGTGGAGGTCTGCGCCGAGCGGAACGCGATCGATTTCAAGCAGCAGGAGGAGATCGAGAGCATCCGCGTCGGCGCCATCATCCTGGCCACCGGTTTTGACGTGTTCGACGTCCGCCGGATTCCGTACTACGGGTATGGCCTCTATCCCAACGTTTACACCTCGCTCGAGATCGAGCGCCTGGTGAACGCTTCCGGACCGACGGGCGGCGAGCTCGTGCTGCGCGACGGCCGGAAGCCCGCCACGGTGGGCATCGCGCACTGCATCGGCAGCCGGGACGAGCACACCAATCGCTACTGCTCGCGGGTGTGCTGCATGTACTCGCTGAAACTGGCGCACCTGATCAAAGAGAGGACCGGCGCCGAGGTCTACAACTTTTACATCGATGTGCGCGCGCCCGGCAAAGCGTTCGAGGAGTTCTACAACCACGTGGCCGAGGAAGGCGTCAACTTCATCCGCGGAAAGCTGGCCGACGTCTATCCCGAGGAGAATGGCGGCGGACGCCTGGTTCTCCAGGCGGAGGACACGCTGCTGGGCATGATCCGCAAGATTCCGGTGGATATGCTGGTGCTGTCGGCGGGGCTCGAGCCGCGCGCCGATTCCAACGAAGTGCGCCGGCTGTTCAACATCGGCTGCTCCGGCGACGGTTTCTTTCTGGAGCGCCATCCCAAGCTGGCGCCGGTCAGCACCTTTGCGGACGGCATTTACATAGCAGGGTGCTGCCAGGGTCCCAAGGACATACCCGACACCGTCGCGCAGTCCGGGGCGGCGGCGGCGCAGGTGCTGGCCCTCATCGACGCGGGCTTTGTGGAGCTGGAACCGAACACCGCGTACATTGTGGCGGAGGCCTGCTCCGGCTGCAAGACCTGCATTCCGCTCTGTCCGTACAGCGCAATCGCTTTTCTGGAGGAAAAGAAGGCGTACATCAACGAAGTTCTTTGCAAGGGCTGCGGCACATGCGTGGCTGCCTGCCCGTCCGGCTCCATCCGGCAGAACCTGTTCGAAGACCAGGAGATCTTCGAAGAGATCGAGGGGATTCTGACCTATGCCTGAAGCTTTTGAACCCAAGATTGTGGCGTTTTTCTGTAACTGGTGCACGTATCTGGCCGCGGACCTGGCCGGAACCTCGCGGATCAAATACGCGCCCAACACGCGTGTCGTGCGCGTCATGTGCTCCGGCCGCGTGGATCCGCAATTCATACTGGACGCGTTCGCCAAAGGCGCGGACGGCGTTCTCATCGGCGGGTGCCACCCCGGAGACTGTCATTACCAGGAGGGGAACTACAAAGCGCTCCGCCGTTTTATGCTTCTCAAGCGCCTGGTGAAACAGATGGGCATCGAAGAGGATCGCCTGCGTCTGGAGTGGATTTCGGCGGCGGAGGGCGAGAGGGTCAAGACGGTGGTCAACGACATGGTGGAGAAGCTGCGCGCGTTGGGTCCCCGAGTCCCCGCCCGCCGGAGGGAGGTCGCATGAAACCCAAAGTGGCTTTCTACTGGTGCGCATCCTGTGGCGGATGCGAGGAAGCCGTGGTGGATCTGGACGAGAAGATCCTGGATGTGGCCAACGCGGTGGACATCGTGTTCTGGCCGGTGGCCCTGGATTTCAAGGAACATCACGTCGAGGCCATGCCGGACGGCTCCATCCTGGCCAGTTTCATCAACGGCGCGATCCGCAACAGCGACCAGTTGAAGATGGCGAAACTGCTGCGGGCCAAATCGCAGGTGGTGGTCGCGTTCGGAGTTTGCGCCCAACTGGGAGGCATTCCGGGGCTGGCCAATCTGTCCGACGCGAAAGGCATCTTCGCGGAGGTCTTCGGGGACGGCGTCGCGCCGGTCAGATTTCACCGGGAAAACGGGCATTCCTTGTCTCTGCCCGAATTCTTCGACACGGTGGTCGAGCTCGACCGCGTCATCGATGTGGACTACTATGTGCCCGGCTGCCCGCCCACGCCCAAGATCATTGGCGACGCCCTGGGTGTGCTGCTCGGTTCCGACCTGCCGCCCAAAGGCACGGTGCTGGCGCCGGACCAGGCCTTGTGCGAGCAGTGCCCGCGCAAGGACACGCGCCCGGAGAAACTCCTGCTCAAGGAATTCAAGCGCGTGCATCAGGTGGTGGCGGACCAGCAGACCTGCCTGTTGGCGCAGGGGCTGGCCTGTCTCGGGCCCGGGACGCGCGCCGGTTGCGAGGCCATGTGCATTCGCGGAAACATGCCCTGCACCGGCTGCTTCGGACCGACCAGCCGCGTGCGGGATTTCGGCGCCAAGGCTCTTTCCGCCCTCGCCTCCGTCATCGACAGCAACGACGAGGTCGAAATCGCGCGAATTCTGGAAGCGCTGCCGGACCCGGCGGGAACTTTCTATCGATATAGCTTGCCGTCCTCGTTGCTGGGCCGGCGGCGGATGGAGTGAGTTATGGACAGTCGCAGGATCACCATCGAACCGATCACCCGGCTCGAAGGCCACGGCAAGATCGAAATCTTCCTCGACGGGCAGGGACAGGTGGAGCGCGCGTATTTCCAGGTGCCGGAGCTGCGCGGATTCGAAAAGTTCGCGCAGGGCCGCCCGGCGGAGGACATGCCGCAGATCACGTCGCGCATTTGCGGCGTCTGCCCCACGGCCCATCACATGGCGTCGACCAAAGCGCTGGATGCGCTCTACCAGGTGACGCCGCCGCCCGCCGCCCGCAAGATACGCGAGCTGGTTTATTCTACCTTCTACGTGGAGGACCACGCGCTGCACTTCTACTTCCTGGGAGGCCCGGATTTCGTGGTCGGGCCGCAGGCTCCGGCCGCCGAACGCAACGTGCTGGGCGTGATCGCCAAAGTGGGAATCGAAACCGGGCAGAAAGTAATTGCCATGCGGCGCAAGCTGCGCGAGCTGATGGTGCTGGCCGCGGGGAAGGCCGCCCACCCGGTATTCGGATTGCCCGGCGGCGTCGCCAAGCCGCTGACCGCCGAAGATGTAACGCGCTTCCGTGAGGTAGCGGACGAGGCGGTGGATTTCGCGTGCTTCACGCTGGGGATTTTCGAGAAAGTGGTGCTCCAGAACTCGAGCTATGTCGACCTGATCCTCTCCGACGCATACACCCATCACACCTACTACATGGGCCTGGTGGACGAGAAGAACCAGGTCAACTTCTACGACGGCATGCTCCGGGTGGTGGCGCCCGATGGGCACGAGTGGGCCAGGTTCCAGCCCGATCGATATCTGGATCACATCAGCGAGCGCGCCGAGCCCTGGAGCTACATGAAATTCTGCTACCTGAAAGGGCTCGGCTGGAAGGGCTTTTCCGATGGGGAGGACAGCGGCGTATACTGCGTGGCGCCGCTGGCGCGGTTGAATGTGGCCGACGGCATGGCCACGCCGCAGGCTCACGAGGCCTACCTGAAATTTCACGGCACGCTGGGCGGCAGGCCGGTCCATCACACGCTCGCCAATCATTGGGCCAGGGTGGTGGAGATGCTGTACGCCGCCGAGCGGATGCTGGAGCTGGCCCACGATCCCGAGCTGATCAGCCCCGACGTGCGCACGCTGCCGACGGCCGTCCCGAGCGAAGGAGTCGGCGTGGTGGAAGCGCCGCGCGGAACCTTGTTCCACCATTACAAGACCGACGAGCGAGGCATCATTACCGGCGCCAACCTGATCGTCGCCACGCAAAACAATGCCGCGCGCATCGCCATGAGCGTGGAGAAGGCCGCGAAGAAGCTGATCACCGGCGGCCAGGTCCCGGAGGGTCTTCTGAACATGGTGGAGATGGCGTTCCGCGCATACGATCCCTGCCTGGGATGCGCCACCCACGCGCTTCCCGGCAGCATGCCCCTTCTGGTTCAGGTGCGCGACCCGCGCGGAGCGCCGCTGGCCATGTTGAGGCGCGATTCCGATGGAAGCATCCACAGAGAATGAGTCCGGCGTAGTTCGCCTGCTGGGCCTTGGAAACGAGATCCTGGCCGACGATGCTTTCGGCATCCTGGTCGCGCAAGAGGTCGAACGGCGTTTCCAGGGACGAATCGAGGTCGCGCATTCTTCGGCGGCGGGTTTCGACCTGATGGACCACTTGCTGGGGGCTGGCCGCCTGTTGGTGGTGGATACCATCGTGACCGGCCGCGCCAAGCCGGGCGCGATCTCCGTCTTCACCGCCGATTCAGTGCAACCGGCGCCGGGCGGATCGCCTCACTTTCTGGGACTCTTCGAGGTGCTGGCGGTGGGCAGGAAGCTCGATCTGGATGTGCCCAAGGAAACGATCATCATCGCGGTGGAGGCCTCGGATTGCACCACCGTCGGAGGCCCCATCCATCCCGATGTGCAGGCGGCGATTCCCGCGGTGGTGGAACTGGTGGGACGGTTTCTGGCAAATGGGCCGCTCGACTGCCGCTGGCGGCCGGGGTAGGCCCGCTTGAGACTACGCCGTCGGGGCTTCGACCGACTCCTCGAAGCGGACCGAAACGACTCCTGGGAGGGAACGGACGATCTTCTCCACCTCCTCCGCCTGCTCAGAATGGGTCCCCCGAACGCACACGGAGCCCCCGTGCGCCTCCACCTCGACTTCGAGGTTAGAGGTGAATGGATCGAGGGCCAGGTCGGCACGGACGCGGCTGGCGAGGGTGAGGTCGTTCATAATCGCCTGGGATTCCGGCGTGAACTCGAAGCCGTGGTGCTCGACGATTGCCGCGACGGCGTCGCAGCCCTGGTCGATACTGAGGTGTTCGAGGTTGATGACGAAATCGTAAAGCGAGGAATCCTGCCAATCGACGCCGTGGAGGAACCGGGTCCACTTGCGGCGATCCTCATCCATCTTGTGAATGTACGCGATTGCCTCATCGGGGCTTAGTTTCCGCCGCTCCCGGGCCATGCGGATGCGGAGATCGAGGGGCGCGATGATGCGCACGCGGAGAAGGGTGGGTGCTCCCTTGAGCAGTTCCTGGCCGGCCAGGCCGTGATAGATCGCCTTTCCGCAGCGCACCTCTTCCAGGAGGGCGGCTTGAACCAAAGCGAGACGGACGTAGCGATTGTGGTCAAACCTGCCCGTCCCGGCAGGGGGGGCCTGCATGGCGGTGAGCAGATCCTGGTGGGAGACCCGCCGGGTGACGGCCCGCTCGATGAGGGCATCCCGATCGACGCACCGATAGCCGAGTCTCGCACTCAAACTTTCGGCCAACATCTTGCCGCCGCTCAGGGTGCCTCTGGAGATCGTGATGATGGACATGGATCCTCCGCGTTTTCCTCCCCGGCGCTGGCCGGGGAGGCTCCTCTATCTTCTATACAACTTTTCGAGGCGGGACACACGAGGTTTTTCGGTATCACAGGGCGTGGAGGGCGAGAACAGGCGATATCCGCGATCGGGCGGAAACCAGAGTGACAGCAATTCCAGCCGCCGCCGCAACTTTGGCGCCGGCAGGTAGTCCGGGCCGCTGCGAACTTCCACGTCGTGCCAGAGACAGTGGACATACTCCGCCGCTGTTCCAGCGAAGGAAGCGCCCCCATACCGTTCCAGCCGCCTGCCACTGGCGGCGCTGAAACGGTTGGCCATCAGCGCGCGCTTCTCCTTCAGGGCCTCCTCGTCGATCTCACCGGTGATGCCCGCACGGATCTCCGTGTCCAGAAGCAGCCAGTACGCTTGGCGCTGGTTGTGGGGCAGCCGCTCCCAGAGCGCCTGGCCCAGACACAGCAGCATCTCCATGGCAATATCGTGCTCGTCCCGGTCCGCGGTAGCGAGAGAGACTTCCACTCCCCGGTCTGTCGCAGTCCACTGCGAAGCCAGGTCGGGGCCACCGAGGCTGGACACGAGCAACACACGGCACAAACCCAACTGGTGTGCCATCCGTGACGGCACGGCGCGGACGGCGGGCCGGATGAACTCGCGGATCAGCGAGGGCGGCGCAACGCGGCCGGCATCGAGCTTCCAGCCATGCGCGAGCCTGAGGCCAGTATTGTCCATCGCCACGCCGCCAAGGGGCAACCGCTCCCTTACGGTCGCGGCTCGGTACGGCGCCTCGTTCTGAGCCGCGACCGTAAGGGAGCGGTTGCGCAGTCAGTCATGGAGTTTCCTCAAACCGTCTTGGCCGGCGCGGGGGTAATGTTGGGAAGCAGCTTGCCTTGGCCCGGCCCGTGCACCTTCGCGCATGGCTTCTTCCGGCGAGCCAGGTGCAGGTAGTCCAGCACTAACTGGCGCTTGAGATACTGGACCGCTTTGGCCGGATCCACACCCTTGGGGCACACGCGCGAGCATTCGCCCGCGTAGTGGCAGCGGAAGGCGCCATGCGAGCTGCCCGTCAACTGGTTGCGAGCGCGCTGCCCGTCGTCGCGCGTGTCCGCGTTATACCGCTCGGCCGCCGCTAGAGGCATGGGCCCCAGGTACCGCGCGTCGGTGGCCAGGGTAGGGCAGGCGGCCATGCAACAGCCGCACTTGATGCAGTAAGTGAACTGGAGGTAGGCGTCGAGCTCCTCCGGAGACTGGTAGAACTCCCCCGCCGGGTCGTCGACTTCGGCCTGGTCCGCGCGCAAAATATAGGGCTTCACCGCCACGTGTTTCTCGAACATGGTCAGCAGGTCGGGCACCAGGTCGCGGATGATGTCGAAATTAGGCAGCGGCCCGACCGTGAGATCGGTAGTGGCGATGTGCAGGATCTGGGTGTTGCAGGCCAGCGTCGGCCGTCCGTTCAGAAGCATGCCGCATGAGCCGCACACACCCATGCGGCACGAATAGCGCCATGCCAGCGATGAGTCCAGGTTGTCCTTGATGTAGTGCAGGCCGTCGAGCACCGTCATGCCTTCGCGCACCGGCACCCGGTAGGTCTTCACGTACGGCGCCTGGTCCCATTCCGGATTGTATCGGGTGACGTGGAAATTGATCTCTGACGGCATGGCTATCCCCTTGGTCCCGCGATGAGCGCGGGAGCGTGCGCGGCAATGGCGTGCGTGGCGAAGGCCGCCCAGGCGCCCAGGCCGAACAGTCCCAGCCCCGCCACTAGAAGAACCACGCTGACCGCCTTCTCGACGGCCGGTTTCAGCGTCAGCTCGAACAAGATGGTCCGCAGGCCGTAAAGCCCGTGGTACAGCGCCACCCCGAGCAGGAGGATATAAGTCACCAGGAAGAACAAGCTGCCATCCCGATACAAGCTGTTCTCCCGGGAGGTCGCTTCGCCGCCGTGAGGGGCGAACAGATGGGTGATGCCGCCCACATGCATGATCAGCATGTGGAGGCCGAGCAGGAAGAGGATCGCCACCCCCGCCGCCATGTGCCAGGTCCAGTATTTCGTTTCGCGCATCTCGCCTCCTACTTTGCCAGGCCCAGGAAATCATAGCCGCCCGCCGCCAGGAAAATCACTGCCAGGATCATCATGGCTATCAGCAGGGGCCGCTGGACGCCGAGCGACGTCTTGTAAGGGTAGATCGGTTCAATGGGCTTGCCGACCGCAAATCCGAGTTCCACCAGCACCAGGCGGATGCCGTTGAGGCCGTGGTAGGCAAAAGCCGCGAAAACCAGAAATTCCCCGAATTTGAACATGGGCTGGTGGAAGAATCCACCCTCGACCCACAGGTATATGCCGCGGGCGCGCAGGCTCGTGACCACAACGTGCATCAAAAAGTAGAGCAGAATGCCCAGGCCCGTGAGACGATGCAGAATGTAGGCGTAGCGCTCGATACCCCAACGCCCGCCCCCCAGCCATCCCCACAGCCCGAGCCGATTATCGTGTCTCTTGATTTCGGCCATGCCGGCCTCCTTCCGTCAGTACTTTCGCTCCACCGGCTTCCAGGTGGTAATCGTTACCGGCTTGTACTCCAACCTGGGCGTGCCGCCGTTGTAGTAAACCATCGAGTGGCCCAGGAAGTTTTCGTCGTTGCGTACGGGGAAATCCGTGCGGGAATGCGCTCCGCGGGATTCCTGCCGAGCCAGACCGGCGAACAGCAGAGCCTCGGCCAACTCGAGCATGTTCTCGGTCTCCAACGTCTGAATCAGGTTGGAGTTGTAGATGCGGCTCTTGTCCTGAACGGCGATATTCCGGAAGCGCCGCCGCAGCTCGGCGATCTTGTCCAGGCCATCTTGCATCGATTCGCCGGTGCGATACACGCCCGCGTGCCGGTCCATCAAGGTCCGCAGCTCCCGGCGGATGTGGGCTGGATTCTCCGTTCCATTCTGCTGGAGCAGGCCGTTGAAGATGCGTTTCTCTTCTTCCCGCGCCCGGCCTTCCGGCGCCGCGTCCAGCTTGACGCCCTGCCCCAGGTACTTGGCGATCTCACGGCCCGTGATGCCGCCCCACACCAGGCATTCGGCGGTGGAGTTGCACCCCAGCCGGTTGGCGCCGTGCATGGAGTGGCACGCCACCTCGCCCGCGGCCCAGACATTCTCCGCCTTCGTCCGGCCGTCGATGTCGGCCTCGATGCCGCCCATCGAGTAGTGCGCCACGGGCCGGATCGGGATCGACTCCGTGATCGGGTCGATTCCCAGAAACTTCATGCACACTTCCCGGATCAGGGGCAGGCGCTTGTTGATCCGCTCGGCGCCCAGGTGAGTCATATCGAGATGGATGTAATCGAGGCCCTCCGGTCCCGGGAAACCGCGTCCCTCGAGGATCTCCGTCATCTCCGAACGGGAAACGATATCGCGCGGCGCCAGCTCCATCATCTTGGGCGCATACTTCTCCATGAAGCGCTCGCCCCGGTTGTTGCGCAGGTATCCGCCTTCCCCTCGGCAGCCTTCCGTCATGAGGATGCCCGATGGCACCAGCCCCGTGGGGTGAAACTGCAGGAACTCCGGGTCTTCCAAGGCCAGACCGGCGCGGTACGCGATGGCCTGTCCATCGCCCGTCACGGTTTGAGAGTAGGTGGTGAATCCATACAGGTTCCCCAACCCGCCGGAGGCAATCAGGAGAGCCTTGCCGCGCAAGACGAAGAACTCGCCCGTGGGCGCATCCAGCAGCGTCAAGCCGGCAAATCGTCCGCCTTCGAGCAGCAACGAAGTGACGAAGCATTCATCGTAGCGCTTGAAGTTGTTGTATCTGACGAGGTTATCGTAGAGGGCCTGCATCTCGAAGAAGCCGGTCTTGTCGGCCGCCATGCACGCGCGCGGAAAAGAATGCCCCCCAAAAGGCCTCTGCATGATTCGGCCGTCCTCGCGCCGCGACCACGGGACTCCCCAATGCTCCAGGAGGCGGATCTCATCGGGCGAGGCCCTCACAAATCGATCCACCGTGTCCTGGTCCGCCAGGAAATCGGCGCCTTTCACAGTGTCCCAGGCGTGCAGCTCGAAGCTGTCTCCTTCCTCGGGGCGCATCATGGCGGCGGTGCCTCCTTCGGCACACACCGAATGCGAGCGCATCACCTGCACCTTCGACACGATGGCGATATCGGCCATACCCCGCGTCTGGATGCAGATCTCCACGGCGGCGCGCAGGCCGGCGAGTCCGGTTCCCAAGATCACGACATCATGGGCTATCTGCTGCATTTCGTGCTCCTTCGCGCTCGGTTGTAAACATCAACAGTATGAGCATAACTCACCGGCAGCCCTTCGGCGTTAACCTTCGATGACTTGCTGTTCCGTACCGCACCGTCTAGTATGGCCCTATGATCCAGCTCTTGGAGGATTTCCTCGTCGACGATGAAGGCCAGGATCTTATCGAGTACTCCCTGCTGATGGCCTTCGTGGCTCTGGCCTCCGCAGCGCTTTTCCTGAGGGCCGGCAAGAGCATCTCCGGCATCTGGAGTACGGCGAACAGCCAGTTGGTCCAGGCCAACACTCAGGCCTCGTAGGCGTTTCTCGGGAAACTGCCGGACCCGGACCCGGAAACTTCGAAGCCCGCCACTTCTCCGGTTGCGGTGTCGTAGATCATAAACGTCGACGCCACATCGGTTCTGCCGCCATCGGCTGAGAAGGCCGCGCCCATGATCGCACCGGGATTGATGGCCAGCGTCCGGCCCATGCGCGCGACGCTGTAGACATGGTTGTGGCCGTAGCACACCACGTCGAACTCGCCGGAGGCGGCGATGGCGCGCGCGATGTTGTCGTAGTGGTTCACCGCCACACGCCGGCCGTCAAACTCCCCGCGGAATAGCTCGCCGTGGATCCGCATGTGCTCGTACTCCCGCGCATTGGCGGTGATGCGGTAGAGATCGCCATCGTTGTTGCCCAATACCACGTGGATGGGCCGGGAGAAGCCGCGTCCCAGTTGGTGGACGATGAAGGGTGAGCAGAGGTCTCCGCAGCAGATCAAGGCGCCGGCATCGCCCACCGCGTCGAGTGCGGCCGCCAGCTTCCACACGTTGTCGTGAATATCCGATAAGACGGCGATTCGCATTCCCGCTACTGTATCAATTGCACGCTGATGGTGACGCTGGCGGTCACCGAGACTGTGCCGGTCTGGATCGGCGTGGTGGGGGCGGCAGCGAGGACGCCGTTCACCACGATCGGCGTCACCGTGGCGCCTTCCTGGGCGGAGATGACAACCCCGGTCTTGGCGCTCAGTCCGGCGGCGATGGCATTCGCGTGGGCCTGGGCCTGCTTGGCCGCCTGGCCCAGCGCCTGCTCCATGACGGGCTCGGGGTTCTGAAGGCCGAAACTCAGGCTGCCCACGCTGTTCGCGCCGGCCTGGTTGGAGGTATCGATCAGCCGTCCGATGATCGAGAGATCGGTGGTGGTCACCTCCACTGTGTTACTGGCCGTGTAGCCGATAATCACGGAAGTCTGCCCCTGTGTCGTGCTGTACCGCGGCGAGATGGAGTAGCTGATGGTCTGGATGGTTCCGGCTGTGCCCAGCACCCCTTTGAGAGCGTTGAGCACGGTGGTGGTCAGGGTGGCATTCTGCTGCCCCGCGTCCTGGGCGGTGGCGCCCTGCGTCACCACTCCCACGTCGAGTTGGGCTTGGTCCGGGTTGACGGAAATCGTGGCGCTGCCGACCGCCTGGATGGCGCCCGGCGAGGTTTGCGCCAGCAGCGCGGCGGCCAAGAGCGGCAAGCAGACAAGAAGCGACAGAAGCTTGTGCATGACGTGCGTCTCCAGATTCAAGTGTAGCGTTTTAACGCCGACGTGGCGCAGACGATCGTTTTTCGTCGTCTGCGTTGGCAGGCCACAGAAAACGATGGCCTGCCCCACTGTCTGCGCTAGCGAGTGTTCACGAGCTGGCCATTCTCATCCAGATGCGGATATGGACCGCCGGTCCGGAATTCGTCGAGAATGTACTTGTCGAATTGCGGGGTGGGCTCGAAGTAGCCCGGCACTCGAAGGTGCGCCCGGCACGCTTCTTCGTTGAGTTCGACGCCGATTCCCGGCGTATCGGGCACCTGGATGTAACCATTCTGGAT
>Ga0224534_1001686_pt1 | contig 11324 bp, 10 predicted proteins | sample 714E12024metaG_FD_172012 | JGI IMG/M metagenome (GOLD analysis project Ga0224534, IMG submission 172012) | Peat soil microbial communities from Stordalen Mire, Sweden - 717 E1 20-24 | ecosystem: Environmental > Terrestrial > Soil > Wetlands > Peat | place: Sweden: Norrbotten County, Stordalen... | reverse complement strand
TATCCGAAATTGATTCCAGAGTTGGCTTCGTTTGGTGTCCCGTCCCGCTCTGCGGGACGGCCCGCCAAATTACATCCTAAACCGCCTAAAGGCGGGACACCGAACCTGATTGCCCTAAACTGGGGTTATGAAGCGAACCATCCGTTTGAAAAAGAAGCTGCAAAATTTGCCAAGGCAAAAATCCCGTTTTATGTCTGTCCCGGCACTTCGACCTGGCAAACCTTGATTGGCCGGCATGACAACGCACTGGCCAACCTGCGCGCCGCCGCCCAGGCCGGGCGCAAGCATGGTGCCATTGGTTATCTCATCACCGATTGGGGCGACGGCGGCCATCCGCAGCCGCTTGCTGTCAGTTATCTCCCCTATCTTGCCGGGGCGTCGTTGAGTTGGTGCGCTCACAGTTTTGATGAGAAGCTGTTGGTGCCGGTTTTGAGCCGCGATGTTTTCAAGGATCCGACCGGCAACGCGGCCAAAGCGGCGTTCGCGCTCGGCCGGGCACATCGGAAGTTGAAATTCGCCGTCCCCAACGAAACACCGCTGGGAACCGCCATCACCGTCCTACCGCCGGAACAGCACGAATTGTTTTGCCGGAACGGATTGAAACATCACGCGTGGATTTCCGGCAAAAACATTTGCGCCGCCTTGAAGGAAATTGAAAAACAGCGCGCTGTTCTTCATCGGGCGAAACCTTCAAGCAAATCCGGGAATGTGTTATTGCATGAATTGGACTTGGCCGCGCGCATGGCTGCCCAGTCATGCCAGTTCATGCTGTGGCAGCAGGCGCGGGCGGCGGGAAGAAATTCCGAGGCGAACCGCCTGGCCCGGGCGGGCATCCGCGAATTGCAAAAACTGGAGAAGGATTTCAACGCCTGCTGGCCGTCGCGCAACAAGGCCACACCATTACATTGCTCGGCATTCCTTAAATGGCGGATGCAAAATTACCGTCGCTCATCCGATTCGACATTGTAGGGGTCGAGCCAATCAGATTCCCTATCCCTTCGGATTGCGATGCGCGGAGATTGAGCCGCGAATTTCACAGCAGCAAATTGATTCAATCCCGCACAAAACCGGCTTCAGGTTCCAGCAGGGCGGCTTCAAACAACAATTGTCTTGCGTCAGCCGCATGACCACTTTCTCGCAGAGCGTCCGCCTGGCCGCAGAGTGCAAAGAGCAGATTCATTTTGTGCCGCGGCAGATCGCTCGCGTCACGTTCAACCCTGAATGGGTAACCTTCCGGCGGTATCTGCGGAACGGGCGAGTCCAAGCCGACCCAATCAATATAAAACATTTGCGGAGCAGGGATGTTCAGGCCGGCCCAATCAATATAAGACTTCTGCAACAGAGCGTATTCGGTCATCGCCGTTATGAGGCGCGGTGTGTTTTGGCTGGCTTGAGCCGGGTCCAAAGCGCTGACGGTGTAGCGTGTTCTTGAGGCGGCCCTCTCAATGGCCAGTATCCTGCCGCCGGCCAGTTGTGCCTCGTATCGCATCAGCGCCCGGCAAACCACATCCGTTTTCTGCTCCGGCCCGATGCAGGACTTCGTCCACGAGATGGCTTCGGCGAACAGGCCCAGCGCATAGAGGCAGTAACCGATGCTCGCGTGAACGCCTTCATTGTCCATGCCGGAGCGCGAATCGGGTCGCTGCGTTTCCAGTTCGCGGATGAATTCGCGATACCACCGGAGGGCGCAGATAAACATGCCCGCGTTCGCGTAAACCAGCCCCATCAGATCAAAGAAGTCGGCGCCATAGAAATCAAGAACCGATTTCACATGGTCCGCTTCCGCCTCCGACAACAAACCGCACCGGGCGTATGCCTCAACGACTTCCCGGCGGGTCAGGTCATTTCGGTCGGCCAGATGCGCTTCTTCGGCACCGATCAGGCGCTCATCGTCCACCACCGGATCTTCTGATTGAAACGGCAGTATGCGGGCGAAGCTGATCGGATGAAAAGTGCTGAACGGATCATACACGGTGGCATCGCAGTATAATCGCCTGAAGCCATCGGATAAGAGTGGCATCTCGGTTGTCACAAGCAGTCAGCCAGTTTGTTATCAATTCAATCTTCCAATTTGGCCTTTTGGCCTCGTTCCACCCATCAGCCTGTCGCCAGTGTGTCCGGCAGATTCGCTCCCGTCAATTTCGGCTTTTCACGTCCCAGGCGTCGCGGAGGCCGTCGCCGAGAAAGTTCAGCGCCAGCAACGTCGCCACCAGCACGCCACCGGGAAATGCAATCAACCACCAGTAAATCCGGATCGGGTTGATTTGCGAAACGCCTTCGGCGATGAGCGTGCCCCAGCTCGCCATCGGCGGTTGCACACCCAAACCAAGGTAACTCAGGAAGGATTCGTAAAGCACGATGGCCGGCACAGTGAGCGCAAGGTAGGTAATCACGACGCCAAAAACGTTCGGAATGATGTGCCGCGACAGGATCCGCACCGGCCCGCCGCCCAGCGCGCGGCTCGCTTCCACGAACGCACGCGTTCGCAATGACAAAACCTGTCCGCGCACGATTCGCGCCATGGTCAGCCACGACACCGCGCCGAGGCCAACGAACAGCAACACGACGCGAAGTTGTCTGGTGAGCGCAGGTGAATTTTCGACAAAGTGCGATTGCTTGAGCAATTCGCCCAGCGTGGTCAGCAAAACAATCACGAAAATAATCGTCGGCAGTGAATAAAGAATGTCCACGATGCGCATCAATGCGCTGTCCACGCGCCCGCCCACGTAACCGGCAATCGCGCCCCACAGCACGCCGATGACGAGACTCACGCCCGCGCCGACAATGCCGACGAGCAGTGAAATTTGCGCGCCAAACAGAACGCGGGAAAAAACGTCGCGTCCGTGGACGTCCGTCCCAAACCAGTGTTGGGCGCCCGGAGGCGCAAATTGCGCGTCGGAAAGCCGGTCGGGATTGTGGATTTGAGCAAAGGTTCCGCCGGAAACTCTCAGGACGATGGGCCACGCGACGAGTGCCATCAGCAGGAAAGCGAGATAACCAGCGCTGATGACGGCGGCACGATTCCGCCGAAAGCGCTGCCACGCACGCTGGCCGGGGCTGGAGTGCTGTCTAGGGTCGAGGGTCGAGGGTCGAGCGCCAGAAGGCGGTCGTCCGGGCGTCAGGTTGCCCTCGACCCTCGACTCTCGACTCTCGACTGGCTTATTCATATTTCACGCGCGGGTCGAGCAGGGTATAGGCGAAATCCACAATCAGATTCAGCACGATGAGCAGCGCGGCATAAAGCAACGAAAGGCCGACGACGACGGTGTAATCGCGATTCAGCGAACTGTTGACGAGAAACACCCCGATGCCGGGAATTTGAAAGATGTTTTCGATGACAAACGAGCCGGTCAACAAATCGGCCAGCATCGGGCCGGAATAGGAAACGACGGGCAGCACGGCGATGCGGAAGGCGTGTTTGAGCAGCAGTGAATTTTCGCCCAGACCCTTGGAACGCGCGGCTGTGACGAACTCGGATTGCATCGCGTTTAACATGCCCTCGCGCGTCAGCCGCGCGACTTTGCCGGCGAAAAACAAGCCGAGCGCGATGGTCGGCAAAATCGCGTGCCAGGGAGATTCCCACAACGCAACGGGCAGCAAATTCCATTTGATGGAAAACCCCAGAATCAACAGCGGTGCGACGACGAATCCCGGCACGCACACGACGAGCATCGCCAGAAAACTGCCCGCGTAATCCTCCCATCGCCCGCGCCGTGCCGCGGTGAAAAAACCGAGTGGCAGGCCCACGCCCATGGCAAAACAAAACGCAAGCGAACCCAGCGTCATCGAAACCGGCAGGCCTTGCGCGATGATGTCGTTGACCGTGTGGTTGCGGTATTTGAGCGACGGGCCAAAATCGCCGTGCGTCAAACCGCCGAGGTAGCGAAAGTATTGTTTCCAAACCGGTTCGTCGAGATGGTACCTGGCCTTCAAGTGACGTTCGATTTCCGGCGACGCCGGCGCGCGCTCGCGGTCAAATGGCCCGCCCGGCGCGAGGCGCACGAGGACAAACGCCAGCGCGCTGATGACGAGCAGCAGCGGAATCGCGAAGATCAGGCGTTTTAGAAAATACATTTTAGTCGAGGGACGAGCGTCGAGGGTCGAGAGCCGGAGACTTGGTGCGGTTGAATGGGGTTTTCGAAGTTGGAACGAAAAGTGAACGGTTCAGAGAGGCGGTGCGTTTTACGAGCTTCTCGATTTCGTCAAAGAGCGGGTCGAGGTCGTTTTCGGTCACATAACCTTCATCTAACGCCAGATAAAAAATCGATGCCACTTCCATGAGCGAACCGTAAGATTGTTCAAGAAAGTGCGCAAAGTCCTTGTCTGAATTTCGGCCGGAACCTTCCGCAATGTTGGACGAAACGGAAATGGAAGCGCGGCGGATTTGCGACGTCATGGCAAATAATTCCTCCCTGGGGAATTTGCGGGTGAGCCGGTAAATAACTTGATTGATTTTTCTGGCTTCCTGCCAGACCTCCAGTTTTTCAAAACGGAATCGTGTTTTCATTCTCCCATTCCTTTTATTGTTTGTTTGCGTTATCAAGCTCTCGACCCTCGACTCTGGACCCTCGACTGACCTTGCGGATGGCTTGCAACGGATGCTCGTCGAGGATGTTCGGGTAAATGCCCTGAATTTTGTTGGTGTCGTAATAATTGACGCCGACATAAAAGTAAACCGGCACGATGGGCACTTCGTCGCGCACGAGAATCATTTCGGCCTGTTGAAAAAGTTTTTCGCGGGTTTTCACGTCCATCTGCCCATTGGCCTCACTGATGAGCGCGTCGTAACGCGCGTTTTTCCAGCCGGTGCGGTTATTGCCGTCATTGCTGATGAACATGCCGAGAAACGTATTTGCGTCGTCGTAATCGCCAGTCCAGCTTGAGCGCGAAACATCATAGTCGAGATGCGCCTGCGCGCTTAGAAATGCCGCCCATTCCATCTGCCTTAAATCCATTGGGATGCCCAGTTCATCGCGCCACATTTGCTGGAGTTCAACCGCCACATTCTCATGAATTTTTGCCGCGCCACCGGCGGAGGCGTTGAAGGTGTATGAAAAACGGGGAAACCCCCGGCCTCCGGGATAGCCGGCTTCAGCCAGTAATTTCCGCGCCAACGCCGGATCGTAACCCAGTCCGTCGGGCGAAGTGTAATTGGCCGTGCCATCGGGCACGAAATGCGAGGCCGGTTGCTCGCCGGCCCGGGCGACGATTTTGATGATGCGTTCCTTGTCAACCGCCAGCGCCAGCGCCTGGCGCACGCGCGGGTCGTCAAATGGTTTTCGCGTCACGTTAAAACGAAAAAAATAGGTGCCGAGGTAATTGAATTTGTGGAAGTCCGGCCGCTTGAGCAGCACGTCCAGCAACTCGGATGGTATGAGCGCCGCATCCCAGACTATGTCCGCCTGTCCGCGGGTGTACAGGTTTAACGCCGTGTTCGGGGAACCAACCGGCAGAAGATCAATGATTTCGGACTGTGTATTTGCAGCGTCCCAATAGCGTGGATTTTTGCGCAGGCGAATCTTGTCGTTCAGCCGCCAATAAGCCAGTTCATACGGCCCGCTGCCTGGCAAGGGACGCGCCTTGAGCCAGGCGTCGCCATATTTTTCAATGGTCTGGCGTGGCACGACGTAAAGTACCGGAAGCGCGCAGATATCAGGGAAAAATGCCGTGGGATGGTTCAATTCGACGCGCACGGTGAAACGATCGGGCGCGTGCACCCCGACGAGAGAAGCATCCTTGATTTTTCCCGCGTTGAAATCCTCCGCATTTTTCAAATAGAAAAGTTGTCCGGCGTAATCGGAGGCCGTCGCCGGATCGAGCGCGCGAATCCAGGAATACACCACATCGTCCGCCGTGATGGGTTCGCCGGTGGACCAGACCAGATTGGTCCGCAAATGAAACGTGCCCGTGACCCCGTCCGGCGAGATTTCCCAGCTTTCGGCCAGACCGGGAATGGGCCGGGCCGTTTGGGGATCAAAGCGCGTCAGCCCTTCAAACAAACCCTGCACCACCCGCATATCGGCCTGGCCAACAACAATCGCCGGATCGAGCGATTCAGGTTCAGCCTGGTTGAGGATGGTAACGTCGGCTGGCGGCTCGTGGCGGACGCAGCCGGAAATCAAAATGACGCCGCAAAGTAAAAAAACACCGCCCGTCCCAAAACAAAAACGCGCCCGCGAAAAAATCCGCCGGGCGCGTTGGGAAATGGCCATCGCGTTATTTCGATTGCGTCGGCGCCTCCGGGACATTGGTTGGCGCCGACAGGGGCAATGACAGCAAATTGTTTGTGGGCGCAGCCGCCGGTTGGGAAACGGGCGGCGTCACCGGCTGGGGCGCGGAAACCGGCATTTGCATTTGTTGTTTTTGTTGCATCTGCTTTTCAAACTCCAACACGCTGCCCTGGTCATGCACCCGGTTTTGCAAATAGCCGAGAACCAGGGCCAACCCGAAGAAAATTATGGTCGAGTATTTCGTGACCTTGGTCAGCACGTTGCCCGAACCCGCGCCAAACAGTGCGTCCGCCGCCGCCCCGCCAAACGCCATGCCGGCACCGGCGTCCTTCTTTGGCAGTTGAATCAAAATCAGCAGAATCAACAATGCGCAATTGATAACCAGAAAAAATGTCAAAATTCCAACGATGAAACTCATAATCAATTTCTATATTGAATTCTTAATAATGTCAGCAAAACTTCGCGCTTCGAGCGACGCGCCGCCGACCAGCGCGCCGTCCACGTCCGGCTGGCCCATCAGCTCTTTCGCGTTCGCCGGTTTCACACTGCCACCGTATTGAATGCGGACTTTTTTGGCGACGGCTTCGTCAAAAATCTTCACCAGCAGCGAACGAATGAAGGCGTGCGCGTCCTGCGCCTGCTGCGTGGTCGCCGTTTTGCCCGTGCCAATGGCCCAAACCGGTTCGTAAGCAATGATGGTCTCAACCATTTGTTCTTTCGTCAAACCGGCGAGGCTGCCGCGCACTTGCGTCTCCAAAACCTTTTCCGTCTGTCCCTCCTCGCGCTCGGCGAGCGTTTCACCAACACAGACGATGGGTTTGAGCGAGGCACCATGGACCGCCGCCGCTTTTCTGGCAATGAGCGCGTTGGATTCCTTTTGATGCTGGCGCCGCTCGGAATGGCCGAGAATGACGTAGCGCACGGAAAATTCCTTGAGCATCCCGGCGCAAATCTCGCCGGTGAACGCGCCGAAATTCTGCGCGCTCATGTTTTGCGCGCCGAGCCGGAGGTTCGAGTCAAGGATGACCTTCGACACCGATTCCAGCGCCGTGAATGGCGGGCAGATGACGATGTCCACTTCCCTGATATTGGCCAGTTCCAGCTTGAGGTTGCTGACCAACGCCAGCGCCTCGGCAGCCGTTTTGTTCATCTTCCAGTTGCCGGTAATAATCAATTTACGTTCTTTGTTCATTTTCAAAAAAAGCTTAACGCAAAGACGCCAGGGTTCAAAGGCGCAAAGTTTTACAGGCCATTGACCACACGGCGAATTCCGTTCTTTACATATTGTTCTCCAAAGTTGATCACCAAGCCAAGTTTCAGCTTGGTCAAGCGCAGATAAGTCAACATTTGTGCTTCAAAAATCGGATTCCATTCCGTCACCGCTTTGTCATCCACCAACACCAGACCATTTATTTTTAAATCGAGCCGTAAAGGGTTGCCGAGCCGTTTGCCTTTATAGGTAATGGGTTCTTGCAATTGGCGCTCAACTTTCATCCCACGTTGCACCAATTCTTCCACCATCGCCTCTTCATACACCGACTCAATCAGCCCCGGCCCGCCCAGTTCCCGATGAACTTCAATCGCACTGTCCACAATGACCTTGCTGATTTCATTTTCGTTCATCTCCGCGTCTTTGGGCCTTTGCATCTTTGCGTTAAATTCATTTGTCTGACAGCGCCGCGACGCCGGGCAGGACCGCGCCTTCCAAAAATTCCAAACTCGCGCCGCCGCCGGTGCTCATGAACGTCACCTTGTCGCCAAGTTTGGCCTGGTTGAGCGCCTTCACGCTGTCGCCGCCACCGATGATGCTCTTCGCGCCGTTCTTTTGGGTCGCGTCCGCCACGGCCTGCGCGACGGCGTTCGTGCCGGCGGCAAATTGTTTGTTTTCAAACAAACCCATCGGGCCGTTCCACAAAATTGTCTTCGCCCTGGCCACCACATCCAAATACGCCTTGACCGTTGCCGGACCGATGTCCAGCCCTGCCGCATCAGCCGGACAATTCATGTCCGAACTCGTGCGCGGATTCTGCCATTCGATGACCGGCTTGCCCTTTTTATCGAGCTTGTCGGTCTTCACCGGCACGGCCACCACGTCGTCCACCGGCAAAAGGAATTGAACTTTCCTAGCTTTGGCCTTTTCGAGTGCGGATTTGGCGATGTTGGTCGCACCCGGCTCAACCAGCGATTTGCCGGTCTTGTAACCCTGCGCCAGCCGGAACGTGTAAGCCATCGCGCCGCCAATCAAAATCGTGTCGGCCTTTTCCAGCAGCCGGTCAATGACCTTGATTTTGTCGGAAACTTTTGCGCCGCCCAGAATGACGACAAACGGACGCGCCGGTTTGTCCAATTCATCGCCGAGAAATTTCAATTCGCGCTCCATCAACAAACCCGCGGCGCACTTGCCACCGCGCTTGGCGACCACGCGGGCGACGCCTTCCGTCGAAGCGTGCGCGCGATGCGCCGCGCCAAAAGCATCATTCACATAAACGTCGGCGACCTTCGCCAGCTTTTCGGCGAACACCGGGTCATTGGCTTCCTCCTCGTTGTAATACCGGACGTTTTCGAGCAGCAGCACGTCGCCGTCTTTCATCCCGGCCACGGCGGTTTCGACTTTTTCGCCGATGCAATCATCCACGAACCCGACGCGTTTGCCCAGCAACTCGGACAATTTGGCTGCGACCGGCTTCAATGACAGGGTCACGTCGCGTTTGCCCTTGGGCCGGCCTAGGTGCGCGGTTAAAATCAATTTGCCGCCCCGTTCGATGAGCAACCGCAGCGTTGGCAGCGTTTCCACGATGCGCGTGACATCGGTGATGACCATCTGGCCATCTTTTTCTTCCAGCGGCACGTTATAATCCACGCGCATGAAAACGCGTTTGCCGCGGACATCCAAATCACGAACCGTAAGTTTTGCCATAAACCTGTGCTGATTCCGAAAAATTCAGGAGCGGGAGGATACCCCAGAAACGCGGCGAGTAAAGTGAATTCCGGCCTCGGTTTTGATTGGGCGCATCCGCGCACTGACCCCGGAGCGCGGCTGTGTCCCGCAAAGCGGGACCAGCCGCAGCAGCTTCGCAAAACCAGCCTGCTGGAATACGCCTGATGCCGCAGGGCTTTTCCACGTGCTGCGGCTGGTGCTTTGCACACAGCCGCGCTCCAATCCGAATGCGCCCTTTTGATTTCTCCCGGCAGTTTCAACCGGTTTGATTGGGTTTGATTCAGTTTGATTCCTGTCCATTGACCAGGCACTCGCGGCGTTGGCGGTTTGGCGCGTCAAGCTGCCAGCAACTCGCAGCCGTGAACGAAATGACTGACCGGGCGGGAGACATTGGATGTCCTCCGATTTGTTTTTGGTAGGGATGCATTGCTGCGTGTCCCCAATATCTGGGCTGACCGGCAGGTCAGCCCTACCGTTTTTGGTTTATGGTAGGGCAGTGCTGCTGCGCTGCCAGTTTGTTTCTGCGGCAACGGCTGGCCAACCTTAAAACTTTCCGGCAATTCACGGAACAGGGCGGGACGTTCCCGGGCCAGCATCCGTCCTTCGCAGTAGGCTGCTACGGAGGATGGACGCCGGCCAGCCAATGTCTCATGCTGGTCAGGATGGCATCGCGTCCGCGCTGGCTTTGGAATTGGCGCTGCCCGCCACGTTCTACGTCGGCCTGCAACGTTCTACGTCGCCCGCCCACGTGGCGACCTGTCCATCGAAGCCTCGGCGAAGTTGGAAGCTTTACGTGGCCAGAAGCGATGCCGGGCAAACACGGCCTCGGCGCGGTGGGCGAGTTTGTCCGCGAACGCTTCCGGGATGGGGGTGCGAAAATAATCGCGCGCCTCATGGTGAAGTCGCCTGCCCGTCATAGCCTTGGCGAAGACAGGAGGATGCGCCAGGCCAGATACAGGGTGCCTTATTTTGTCTGCCCGGTCGCTTTTTGGCCGGCAGTCTTGAAGGTCACGGAGACCGGCTCAAGCGGCACGCCCTCCTCACTGCGGAAGGTGTCATAAGTCTCGGAGTTGAGCATGAACTCGTAAGACCAATCCGGCTTGAGCTCGACCGGCACGATCCAGATCTTGTGTTGGGCATCAAAATGGGCGTCTTTGCCGGTCTTGGGACAATGAGGGCCGCCGCCCACCAGTGACCAGGACTTGTCGGCCATGGGCCGATCAAAGACCACTTGGATGGCGGTCAAGCCTGGATCAACGTCTTGCGCCCCGTTGGCGGGAATCATGGAAACGACTTTGGGCCGCTTGCTCGCCAAATCAGCCTGCGTCTTGGGAAAATTCTTCGCCGTCTCGGCAAAGAATGCGACCAGGCGCGGCGAGAAGTCCTCCAGCGTTGGATACTGGTCGCGGTGCGCCTCATACTCGCCCAGCAGGTCTGACATCTCCTGCATCCAGAGAAAGCCGTTCCGTTTCTCGGCCTGAATGGCGCGCCGGGCGGCCTCCTCCCCTTCATACTGGCGCACATAACGGACGACGCAGGCGCGGACGAGTGACTCGTTCAACAACGTCTGTCCGTTGCCATAGGCCTGGGAGCGCATTTTAGCGGCAACCTGCTCAAAAAGGGCATCGCCTGACGCCTGAAGTTCTGCCAGGTGGCGCTCGATGAGTGGATTGGCATAGGAATGGCAAAATTCGTGGACGACAATGGGCAGTGCGACACGCGTAAATTCGGGCAACCCCTCCTTATCGGTCTGCCATACGCCGAGAACGCAGTAGAGTTCCTCGCGTCCGTCCGCAGCCCGGAAGTGCGGGCCATAGCACCCGCCGCCATTGAGCAATTCCAGCGCGACGGTGAAGCTGGCTTGCGGCCGCTTGCCAAAATAGGCGTCGAACCACTCGAGATGGGCTTCCTTCTCCATGAGCGTCTGCATCCGCGTTACTGAGGTCTGGTAGAGCGGACGGTGCTGCTCGATGAACTCCTGGAAGGAGCTGTCTTTGACAAACTGCTGCGCCGCCGCCAGAAAATTGCTCACATCGGGAGCAGTCCAGCGTTGGTCCAGGCCCTCAGGCCAGGGTTGGAGCGGGAGCTTGAGCTTGAGGTGCTCGGCATCGGTCAAATGGACCGCCATGCTCATGACGGCATCATAGGAAACGCCG
>Ga0224534_1001684_pt1 | contig 11336 bp, 14 predicted proteins | sample 714E12024metaG_FD_172012 | JGI IMG/M metagenome (GOLD analysis project Ga0224534, IMG submission 172012) | Peat soil microbial communities from Stordalen Mire, Sweden - 717 E1 20-24 | ecosystem: Environmental > Terrestrial > Soil > Wetlands > Peat | place: Sweden: Norrbotten County, Stordalen... | reverse complement strand
GCTGGAGGATGCCCCCGAACGCCGGGTCGGCGACCGTTATCTACCGTGGCTGATCGGCACTTCAGGCGCACTTTCCGACGAGATGAGCGACCTCACATCACGGGCACGAGGGATGGGTCGAGCAGGCTGCGGTCGCCGTCGAACCCATGGCGAAGGGCGGCTTCGACATCTTCGTGCGGAGTGCCCATCTGGACGGCACTGACTTCGTCCAGACGCCGGTAGTGCTGCTCGTCAAGCCTCAGTTCCAACGACCGCAGGTATTCCTCCAGGTGGGCCGGGGAGCGAGGGCCCACGATCGGGATCAGGGCCGTCGGAGCCAGCTCGGCCCGGCGGCGCAACCAGGCCAGAGAGACCTGCACGGCTGTGCTGCCGATCTCGTCGGCGATCGCCAACACCGCATCGACCACGGCAGTCCGCTGGGCGGTGCCCTCCACGGCGTCGCCGCGAGCACTCAGCCTGCCCGTCTCGCCTTCTCGGTACTTGCCGGTGAGGAGTCCACCGCCCAAGGGGGAGTAGAGCACGACGCCCAGGCCATGGGCCTCGGCCATCGGTAGCAGTTCCCGCTCGGCTGACCGCTCCACCAGGCTGTATTCGGACTCGATGCCGGCCACCGGGGTAAGGCCGCGGAGGTCGGCCCGGACTGCGGCACCGGCGACGCGCCACGCCGGGAAGTTGGACAGTCCGCCGTAAATGACCTTTCCAGAACGGACCAGGTCGTCGAATCCGGCCAGAATCTCTTCGATCGGCGTCGTCCCGTCAGGGAAGTGCGGCATAAACACGTCCACGTAGTCCGTGTCGAGACGCCGCAGGCTCGCCTCCAGGGAACGGATCATGGTCTTGCGGCTGTTACCGGTCGTCCCTGGGAGCGATCCGGCCTGCCTCGTCCCGCTGTACTTCGTGATCACCGCATAGTTGTCTCGCTCCGAGCCGAGCAGCCCGCCGAGCACGGATTCCGCTTCCCCGTCTTGGTAGATGTTGGACGAGTCGAACGTCGTCCCACCCGCAGTGACGAAGGCTTCAAAGATCTGACGGGAAGCCTCCACTCCCGCTCCGGCGTCGGACGTGCTGAAGTTGGCAGTGCCAAGTGCATACTCGGACACCCGCAGCCCGGTCTTCCGGCCGAAGGTCTTGTAACGCATGGCGGCTCCTCGATAGCGGTGATGGTGCGGGGTACGCTGCCCAGACACTACCAAACAAAGTGAAGGGTCATTCACCTTATGCCGAAGGTAGGTCAGGCTTACCTCGATGCCCGCCGCAATCAGATCGTGGACGCCGCTCGAGCCCGATTCACCAGCCATGGCTTCGCACGGACCTCGATGGCTGACATCGTTAGCGAGTCCGGCCTCTCCACCGGTTCGATCTACCGGTACTTCACGAGCAAGGACGAGATTATCGTCGCCGTCTGCGAGCAGGGAAGCGAGGCGTTCCCGTCAGCGCTCACCGTTGAAGCCATCAACGACTTTCTCGAGCACGTCCGAGCCATGGCTCAGGACAAGGGACATGCTCGTTTGGTCGCCCAGATCTACGCCGAGGCAGCGCTATCCCCTGCGCTGGCTGCGATCGTCGCAAAGCAGCTTGCGATGATGCGCGAGGCGGTTGCCAAACTGATTCGGGACGACCGCCAGGACGATGCCGAAGAGATTGCCGAGGCATTTGTGAACGTCGGTGTCGGTTACAGCCAGCAGCTTGCCGTGCGGGGCGACCTCGATCCAGCGCCCTTCGCCAGAGCATTGATGTCGGTACTTCAGGGGTAGTCCCGTGAGTTGTCGGGCCTTGCCGCCGGTATCCCTGATCACCGGGTGAGTGTCACACTTCGGCACACTGACGGTAGGGAATTCGCAACGCTTGGTGACGTACTGTCCAGCTATGGCAATGAGCGATTCTTTCGTCAAGCGATGGGGTTCTCGACTGGGCGACAAGGCGGCTCGAAGTATGTTTCGGTCTTTGCTGAGCGTCATGGCTGCGAGCATCGTCGGCATGGCGTTCGTCGCAATCTCGCTCACCGCTCCCAAGGTGTACCCACTGGAAGTAGGAACCGCACTCACATTGGGTGGAGTTGCCTTGACTTCATGGTTCGTCAACCTCGTTTTGGCAAGTCGGGCGCTCACTAGCTTGTACGGCACGAAGATTTCAGTTCTGAGCCTTCCGCCGCTTCGAGATGACAGGTTCGATGCGTGGTGCCAGCGACACGAAGTGACCATTCCGAAGTGAGCAGGCCGAATGCTGCCCCCTGTCCCTGATCGCCGGCTCGAGGTCGATATCTGCGGGCACGGCCACTTCGATCTACCGTTGAGGCGATGGCGCCGAACAAGCAACCTATGCCGGAGGATCGGAGCTATGCCATCCGGATCGCCCTCGCCGGCTTGGCATCCGGTGAGCCGTCCGAGGAGATTCTCTCCAAGCTCAGCGCCCTACACATCCGGTACAACACCTTTCCCGCCGAGGAACTCCTCGAACTCGCCTCTGACGCCATCGACGAGTCCGGCACCACCCCTCCTAGCCCCATCGACTGTGAGGGGATCCGGGAGCGGTTCCTCCCCGAACACCCCTTCTCCGGAAAGACGCAGCACTACAAGAGCAAGTACGCCATCTCTGCCGCCGCCATGATTCACGGCGGCGTATATCCCGACCTCCTCGATGATGCCGCGTGGTGGGAGGCCGATGATCTGTGGATCTACTCGTTCTTCGCCCTTCTGCTCTACATGAGGGTCGCCGCCGAGCGAGCGGGAGAGTCCGTTGAAGAGGTTGCTCGTTCAATCGCCGAACGGCGCGGTGTGACGTTGCCCACGGCCTGATGTCGACTCGTGGGGCTGGAGGTCAGAGCGACCTTGGGCGGGCGACGACCACCACCGGTCACCCGCCGGCGACGAAGGCGACAACGACATAGGCGGCATGGCGGTCGAAGTTCTCCCGTCTGCGGTCGTAGACCGTTGTGGTCCTCAGATCCGCGTGCCGGGCGGCGATCTGGACATCGCGAAGGGGAACCCCGGCATCGAGCGCGGCCATGATGAAGGCCGATCGGAGCATGTGGGGGTAGACAGCACTGAGCCCTGCCTGCTTGCCGATGGAGCGCACCCAGCGGTGGGCGGTCCGCCGGTCCAGTCTCGTTCCGTCCTTCCTTCGCAGGATCGCGCCCTCCGTGCGTTCACCAATGGCCAGATCAATGGTGCGAGCAGCCCTCGGGACAAGGGGAATCACCGCAGGCTTGCTTCCTTTGCCCATGATCCGGAGGGTCCGGTGCCCCTGGGTGAAGGCAAGATCCTCGATATTGGTTCCACACGCCTCACTGACCCGAAGCCCGTTGAGTCCGAAAAGCGCGGCCAGAGCGGCATGGCTCTTGTCGAATCGCTCGGCGGTGAAGAGAAAGGTTCCCAACTCCCGGCGGTCCAGTCCCCGCCCCTCGGAAGGGTGGACCTTGGGGCGCCGGACGTACTGGGCCGGGTTGGCGGTGACCCGTCCGTCGATGTGAGCGAATCGATAGAAGCCGCAGACGGTGGAGAGGCGTCGGTCGATGGTCGACGGGGCCAGACCCTTCTGCTCCATGGCGGTGCGGTAGAGCTCGATGTGGGGTCGCTTCGCTTCCAGGACGGCGAGGCCCGCGTCAGCGGCCCACTGGAAGAAGGTTCGCAGGTCGTAGCGATAGGCATCGAGCGTTCGTCCGCTGTAGCGGGCGAGAAATGCTGCCGCTGCCACCTGAGCTTCATCGAAGCCGGGGTCCTCGATGATCGTCGCCAGCGTGTTGGAATCTGAATCGAGTACGGACATGGCTCTCCTTCTACAGTTGGGAGATCCAGCCAACACCGGCAGGTGATTCTCGGACAGAGGACACTCGCACTGGTGCAAACAACGACCCACCGGCCTGTCGGCGGCGACGCAGATTGAAAGGAGGGTCGTGCGTGATGGCTGCTGAACTGCGACGGTGCGGAATGTGTCAGCTCATGAAGCCGGACGGCATCTCCTGCGACGACGGGGTGATCTTCATCTGCGATCAGTGCAATGCGGACGCCGCCGAGTTCGTCGCCATTCACGACAGCCTCTACGCCTCGCCCGAGGGTCCCGATGGAGAGTGAGGTTTACGGCGACGTGAGGCCGAGCCCACGCCAGGTCCGTACAAGACATGACCTGGAGCCGGCGATCAGGGTCACCCACGGCGTCAGTCGGTCTGTCGAGACTCCTCTGCAGCCGACCCTTTAGACCCATCGATACTGAGAAGCTGATTGCAATTGGTACGTAAACGATCGGGTCAGCGTGGGTCGGGCGCTCCCGCAAAGCGGGACAGATCGACGGTGATGTAGATAGCTCGGCACCTCGCGAGCACCGCGTCACCGGTGCGTAGTTCAGCACTAATGAAGAGCTTGCGCCGCTCTCGCCCATCAAGCCGTGCGCGAATTTCCAAGGGTTCGTCAACAGGCACGCCTGCGAGGTAGCGAACCGTCAACTCGCCCGTAAAGGCCGGTTCCTGCAGTTTGCCGATAACGAAGCCGGTCACATCGTCGAATACAGCCGCCACGATTCCGCCGTGGGCACGACCGGGTGCGCCTTCGAATGCGCGCCGCAGCACAACGTTGGCGATCACTTCACCGTTATCGAACCGCACCTCGAGTTCGACGCCTGTCGGATTTGACCAACCGCCGACAGCTCGGTCTTCGAACCCGCTCCCACCCAAGATTGACCCCTCCGGGCTGCTCCGCATGAGCGCCAGACGATCGCGCGTCGGAGCTTCATTGACCAAGAGTGCGAGTTCGTTCGCCGTCTCCGCTATCGATGCGAGCACATCGTCCGCGGGATCGTGCGCTGCAAACGCGGTTGAGCGCTCGCAAGCTCGCGGCCGCTCCTTCCCGTGCTTCTTCGGTCCTCATCTAGGCAAGTGTAGGGAACCATCCGGGTGGGTAAGTTTTCGATCAGCTCGTTCACGGGCGATTAGCGGACTGCGACAGCCGCTGTGCACGAATGACGGATAATGCGCTCTGAGCCGGCGTTGTGGGAGTGCGTCCAGCAGCTTGGGCGCCATGACAACAAGGAGGTTCATGTTGTGATGACGTAACCAAGCGACAAGCTGAGGACAGCCAGCCGGTGCGAGTCCGGTCCGGGGAGACGCCAAGGTCCCCGGTAGTGAAGCCCCCGTGCGTGGTCGAGAGGCCGGGTTCGAAGCGGGGCGGAGCAAATGACCAGTCCGTAACATCACGTGAAGCCTGCAGCGTCGTTAGTGCCGGTCCGCCGTTCGGTGGACCAGGAGGAGCCGAGCCTGTTCCCTAAGGGCGAAGGCCATGGACGGCATCAGAGATCTTGGAGCGGATGCCCAGGAACCTCCCGGCGCAAGGGGCTCGGAATGGCCAGAAGGTTGTCCTCGGAACTGGAGAGATCCTCCTCGGCCCCGGATCTGCGGTCCGGGAAGCAGCCCTGTCTATAACCGGTGACCCCGGGAAGTGCCAGGCGGCCGAGAGGAAGTCGGAGGGGGCCGTAGTAGTGATGATGGACAGGACAACACAACCTGTCCGGAGCGAAGGGCCCCTGCTTCACCGGTGCACGACGACGATGTGGAGGGACCCTGATGAGTGCCGAACTCTCGGCTAGAGCCATCAGCGAAACCGAGAAGGTGGACAAGGTCCGACCCCTTCAACGCGTGCTCTATCGCAGTGCCAAGCAGGATCCCACTCGACGTTTCCACGCCCTTTACGACAAGGTCGCCCGCAGCGACATCCTGTGGAGGGCATGGGTCGAGGTGGCAAGGAACCAGGGTGCTCCCGGCATCGACGGCGTGACCATTGCGTCGATCGAGGACGGGGGCACCGATGGGGTGAAGGTGTTCCTCGACGGACTGGCTGCAGCGCTTACGGACAAGACGTACCGTCCGAAGCCTCTGCGCAGGGTCCACATCCCCAAGCCGGGCAAACCGGGCCAGACCCGGCCGCTCGGCATCCCGACGGTCCTCGCATAAGGCCCGTTCTTCCAAGTCGAGTCCGGTTTCGGATTCGGTTGTTGTCACCCATCCGTTCCATCCGTTGGCCGGACAGCGCTTGGCAGTGCTGTTCGAGAAGAGCCGCCTGGGCGCTGAGCGGGTACTGGTCTGCGAAGGAGGCCCGGCGGGGCAGGTGACACTTCCGGCCGCCTGGACCGACCGGGCCCCAACGCCGTTGGCCCATCGGCTGGGAGCGGAGAGTTTGGCGGAGTTGGTCGCCTTGGTGGCCGCACTGGAGGATCCACCACTTGCGGAACGTGACCAGTCATGATCTTGTGTAGCAATGACAGACAAGATCAATACTGCCTCGAAGACCAGCCGACAACTACGGGCCAGGCGCCGGCGCCTGGCCCGTTCACTTCCGGATGTGGAGGCGCTGATCTCGGGGTCGGTGGTCGAACAGGGTCGGCGGTGCGGCAAGAAGGGATGTCGATGCGCGAGCGGCGAGTTGCATGGGCCTTACACCTACGTGGTGTTGCCCCGAGCGGGGGGGCGCACCCGAACGGTGTACGTGCCGGCGGGAACAGCCGACGTGGTGCGCCGGGCGGCGGCGGTCTCGGCTCAGGTGCGATCGGCGTTGGAGGAGATCTCGATGATCAACATCGAATTGCTGTCCCGGGGCGAGTTGGCCTGAGTGGCCCCTTCGACAGAGGCGGTGGCGGTGCTGGCCAACATGGCGGCCTCGGCATTGGCGGCCAGTGGTGAGGGGCACGGAGAAGATCACCGCCGGCCACCTTGCGAGGGCAGGGATCGTCTACATTCGCCAGTCCAGCCTGGCCCAGGTCCGCAACAACACCGAGTCGACCGCCCGCCAGTATGCGCTGGCCGACGAGGCGGTCCGCCTCGGGTGGCCCCGGTCCCAGGTGGAGGTGATCGACGCGGATCTGGGCCTGTCGGGGCGCTCCGCGGACCACCGCAGCGGGTTCAAGGACTTGGTCAGCAGAGTCTGTTTGGGCGAGGTCGGAGCCATCTTCGGCCTCGAGGTATCCCGCCTGGCCCGCTCGTCGGCGGATCTGTCACGCCTTTTGGAGCTGGCCCGGCTGACCGACACGCTGGTCATCGACTCCGATGGCATCTACGACCTGGCCAACTTCAACGACCGCCTCCTCCTCGGCTTGAAGGGGACGATGTCCGAGGCGGAGCTGCATTTTCTGGTCGGACGCCTCAACGGGGCGAAGCAAGCCGCTGCCGAGCGCGGCGAGCTGCGTTTCCCTCTCCCTGTCGGGTTGGTTTACGACGACGATGGCGCCACGGTCATCGACCCTGATGCAGAGGTCGCTGCCGCGGTCGCCGACGTGTTCGCGGCGTTCCGCTCCGGCGGGTCCGCCTATCAGGTGGTCGCAGCGTTCAAGGGCCGGCGGTTCCCGCTGCGGGCCTACGGCGGGGTGTGGGCCGGCCAGTTGCGCTGGGGGCGTCTCAACCATGCCCGGGTGCTGGGCATCCTGGCCAACCCGTCCTACGCGGGAACCTACGTGTACGGCCGCTACCACTCGAAGCGGGTCGTGAGCCCGGAGGGGACCGTGTCGACCAAGACTGTCGAGTTGGCCCGAGCGGACTGGCCGGTCGTCATCCACGACCACCATGCTGGCTACATCGGCTGGGACGACTATCTGGCCAACGGGGCCCGCCTGGCCGCCAACACGACCAACGCCGGAGCCCGCCCCGCCCGCGAAGGCCACGCCATCTGCCAGGGGATCATCGCGTGTGGGTCCTGTGGGCGACCCATGTCGACCCGCTACCACCGCAACGGGCACGGTGCCTATGAGTGCTCTGCGTCGCGGGCCGATCAGATGGCCACTGAGACATGCCGGTCGATCGCCGCAGCGAGCGTCGACGACGCGGTGGCCGAGGTACTCCTCTGTGCGCTCACCCCCGAAGAGGTCGCTCTGGCGTTGGCCGCCGCGGACGAGGTTGCTGACCGGCGAACCCGCCGGTCCCGGGCCGGGGAGCTGGCGGTGGAACGAGCCCATTACGAAGCAGATCGGGCCGAGCGCGCGTTTCACGCGTGCGAGCCGGAAAACCGCCTGGTGGCCCGCAGCCTCGAAGCCCGCTGGGAGACCCGCCTCGACGCTCTCGCCGAAACGGAGAAGGCCCTCGCCGTCGAAACGGCAGCCGCCCCCACTCTGCCGAGACGGGCCGAGCTCGAAGCGCTCACCGGCGATGTGACTGCCCTGTGGCACGCACCGACCACCGCTGCCCGGGACCGCAAACGCCTGCTGCGCACACTCATCGCCGATGTGACCCTGTTACCCGAGCCCGACCTATCCAAGGCCCGCATCGGGATCCGCTGGCACACCGGTGTCACCGACGAGGTCACCATCGCCCGACGCCACAGCATCGTCGAATCCCATCGCACCGATCCCGCCGCGGTTGACCTGGTCCGGTCGCTCGGGCCCACCCACGCCAACATGGACCTCGCCCACCGCCTCAACCATGACGGCTACCTCACCGGTGCCGGGCGGCCATTCGACGTAACCGCAGTCGCCAACCTCCGCAGCTACCACCGCATCGCACCCGTCGGCCTACTGGCGGAAGGCGAGATCACCGTCGTCGACGCTGCCCAACGGGTCGGGGTGACCACCACCATCATCTACGGCTGGGTCCACGCCGGAGTGCTCACGGCCCGCCGCGGACCGGGTGGGCGGATCTGCATCCCCTTTGACGCCGAGGTTGAGCACGCCTGCCAGCAACGAGCGGCCACATCGGTCCATATCGCCCGTCACGCCACCACCGATCCCCCCGGCGAACACGAGTGGACCGTCAAGCAGGTAGCCGTCGCCCTCGAGATCAGCACCAACGTCGTCTACTACTGGCTGGAAACCGGCCTGCTCGATGCCCGCAAAGGACCCGGCAGCCGCTGGCTCATCACCTACGACCCCGAGGTCGAGGACACCTGCCGGGCCCGGATCGCCACCTCGAGCCACCTCGGACATCTCGATAGCAATGCATCATGACCGAGATGACGACCGCTCACGTACTGTTCACCGATCACGGCGGCTCCGCCCCAAAGCAGCGATTCTTCACAACCCCAAACCTCACAGTTCACGAACAAGGAGGCAGTATGAAACCACCGTCCCCACGGTGGCCGACCGGGTAGTCATGTCGGCGGCCAAGATCGTCCTCGAACCCATCTTCGAGGCCGATTTCTCCCCGGTGAGCTTCGGGTTCCGCCCGAAGCGCTCCGCCCACCAGGCGCTTGAAGCGATCCGGGTGGCGGCCAACCGGGGGGCCAACTGGGTGCTCGACGCCGACATCAAGGCGTGCTTCGACGAGATCGACCACGACGCCCTCATGGGTCAGGTCGAACGCCGGGTAGTCGACCGGCAGATGTTGAAGTTGCTGCGGAGCTGGCTGCGGGCAGGGGTGTTCGAGGGCGGACTGGTCTCCGACACCGAGTCGGGGACTCCGCAGGGTTCACCCATCTCCCCGTTGCTGGCCAACATCGCCCTCCACGTCATCGACGAGGCTTGGGCGAAGGCGGCCAGCCTGGGGACGCTGGTCAGGTATGCAGACGACTTCGTAGTCCTCACCACCAGCCGGAGCCGAGCCGAAGAGGCGAAGCGTCGGATCGAGGAGGTGTTGGTCGGCTTGGGCTTGCGGTTGCATCCCGACAAGACCCGCATCGTCAACCTCACCGGTGGGAAGGATGGCTTCGACTTCCTGGGCTTCCATCACCGGAAGATCCCGTCGAGGTTCGGAGGTCGCCGCTACCTGTCGAAGTGGCCGTCGGACCGGGCCATGGCCTCCATCAGGGCCAAGATCCGGGACCGCACCAGTCGCCACCTCGCCAGCCGCGAGCTGCGCCATGTCGTCGCTGAACTCAACGCCGTGCTCCGGGGTTGGGGAGCGTACTTCCGCTACGGAAACTCGAACCGGAAGTTCCACGTCATCGACAGCTTCGTGCACTGGCGGCTGTCCAAGTTGGCCAGCGTCAAGTACGCCACCCGATTCCGTCTTCGGGCCAGCCGGTTCAACTATGCCTGGCTGACCGAACTCGGCATCTATCGACTCGTTGGAAAGGTTCGACGTTGGGAGCCTGCGCATGCCTGACGATGAACGGTGTCGGAAAGCCGTGTGCGGGAGAACCGCATGCACGGTTTGATAGGGGGCCGCTGGGGAAGCGGACTCAACCTGCGGGGGCTGCTGGTCCCAGGCCGGTGCGCTGGAATACGCCACCACGATGGCCTGGTCGGGACCTCAACCGCAGGAGCAGTCTGCCGAACCAGCGGCCTACCTCACTACCCAAGGCCCCGCCCGGTATCGGCACATCCCGGGCGTCCAAATTGTCGGGCAGAATTGACGAGGTGACCTTTCCTCAGCGGATCAGCTACATCACCCTCGGGGTACGAGATATGCCGACTCTCCGAGCCTTCTATGCCGAGTTGGGCTGGCAGGAGAGGCCCGGTTCGAGCGACGACTTCGCTACCTACGAGGCCGGAGGCGTGCTCCTTGCCCTGCATCCCCTTGGGCAACTCGGCCAGGAAGCGGCTCCTGGGGAACCGATGCCCGAGAGGTCGTGGAACGGGATCACCATTGGGGTCAATGTCGAGAGCACCGAGGCTGTCGACGAGGCGTTCCGTTCGGCTTTGGCGGCCGGGGCTCGGACGGTCGCCGGTCCGGTCAAGCGTGAGTGGGGCGGTTACTCGGGGTACTTCGCCGACCCGGAGGGCAACCGATGGGAGATCGCCTGGGCACCCGGGTCTTAGCGGGATCGAACGCACGCTATTGCCGGATTCCGCTCGGGTACGGGTGCCCCACTCGTGCCTGGTTTTGGGACGGTGATAACCGGTCCCAGTTGGACTTGTTCGAGAGGACTTACTGATCCTCTTCCAAGATCTCTTCGGGCGGGAGGGTCTCCCCTTGGAGAATCGCCATCGCACGCTGGGCGAAGTGCTCAGCAGATTCACCCGATCTCCGCTGTACGAAGACCTTGCGGCGGCCTTCAGGGGTGACGTAAGACCCATCAATCAAGCCCGACATAGCTCCTCCTCATCGATCCTGGCGTTGCCACCGTGCCTCTCGGCTGGTTGGCGGAGCGTCGACGGGCCAGGTCCCTCGACTCCTCTAGATGGGTACGACCTCAGTGTAGATCCTGGGACCCGAAGCAGGGCGTGGTGATGAGATTGGACTCGGCGGTTCGCAGTTCCAGAAGACCTTGGGTTGGCCCGCCGCCCTCGACTTCAACCGAGCTTGCGTCGCCGTGTGTCGCACTGTCCCACCCATCTGGCCGTCTAGGGCTTCCGGACCGAGGGTCGAGGTGACAGATGGACTCTCTGGTTGATGGTCATGCTGCCTTATTCTTCTTGTGGTTGTCGAGGATCTGAGAAGGCGTTCTGCCCCGCATGTAGTCGCCGTGGTTCCGGCGACGGTGGTGGTA
>Ga0224534_1001683_pt1 | contig 11339 bp, 14 predicted proteins | sample 714E12024metaG_FD_172012 | JGI IMG/M metagenome (GOLD analysis project Ga0224534, IMG submission 172012) | Peat soil microbial communities from Stordalen Mire, Sweden - 717 E1 20-24 | ecosystem: Environmental > Terrestrial > Soil > Wetlands > Peat | place: Sweden: Norrbotten County, Stordalen... | reverse complement strand
CATGGAGGATTTCCGCAAAGGTCGCTCCCATGGCCCCTTCACCGCGGATGAAGCCGTGAACTTCTTGAAATCCCAGATGAAGCGCCCGCCCGCCAAAACAGTCAAGCGCGCCAAATGAAGGTTTCCTTCTCTGAGCGCTCCCTGAGGTCATTCAGGGATGCTCCTGTGGACATTCAGCGCGCCATTTTGAAGCAGACGCGCCTCCTGGTTCGGAACCTCCATCACCCATCACTGCGTGCCAAGAAGTACAGCCAATCGGAGGACCTCTGGCAAGCTCGTGTCAGCAAGGATTGGCGGCTCTATTTCACGATCAAAGGCGATACCTACCACATTCAAAGCATCGCCCCGCACCCGAAATAGCGGCGCCTTCCCTCATCCATCACAACGTTGGTGCCGCTCCGCGGTATACACTGGTGGGCGATGCCACGGAAAGCGGCTGCGAAGAAGACAACCTTTGGAGCGGACCTGATCGAAGGAATGAAACTGGTCCTGGCGCATCAGCGCGGCAAAATCGAACTGGAGCAGGTTTGGCCGAGGCCTGTCGATGTGAAGGCGATTCGTAAGCGCCAGACTCGGCGGCGCGCGCATACCTGACCGTCATCGCGAGAGAACCCGACGTGGTGCGGCGGGCACTGGACAACCCGGCCGGCGGCAAGACCGCCAGCGCTACTCGTGGCGCAGCGCAACCGCCGGGTCGACGCGCAGGGCGCGGGCGGTGGGCGCCACCGTCGCCAGAGCCGCGACCAGCGCCAGCACGCAGGCCACGGCCACGAAGTTCAGCGGATCGGCCGGACGCACCTCCGGGACCAGGAACATCGATAGCGGGCGCACCGCGGCCGCGGCCACCACGAGGCCGATTACCACGCCGGCCGCCACCAGTCTGAGGCTTTGGCCCACAACCATCGCCAGAACGTTGCCGGGCGTGGCGCCCAGCGCGACACGGATGCCGATTTCGCGAGTCCGCTGCTGGATGGCGAATAGCAAGACTCCGTACAATCCGATGGAAGCGAGCAACAAACCGAACAGCGCCATGGATCCCAGGATAGCGGCGCCGAGACGGCTCGGCAGCAACGCCCGCTCGAAGATCTCGGTCATGGAACGGGTTTCCACAGCGGCCGCCGCGTCCAGGCCGGCGAGCGTTTCGTCCACTTTGCGGACCATGGTTTCCGGCGCGGCCCTGGTGCGCACGAAGAAGTGCGCAAACGCCGCGTAGTTCTGTTGGGCATGGGGCTCATAGAGCGCCAGGGCGTTCTCTTCTCCCAGGGTGACGTACTTACAGTTCCGCGCAATGCCCACGACCGTCGCGTCGCGATTGTTCGGAAACCGGAGGATGTGACCCACCGGGTTGGTGTTTCCGAACAAACGCCGCGCCATGTTCTCGTTCAAAATCACGACCCGCGGCGCCCCGATACGGTCCGAATCCGCGAACGCGCGGCCTTGCAGAATGGGAATCCTCATAACCCGGAAATAATCCGGCCCGACAGCGTTGGAGTTGTACTGCACGCGTACCGTGCGGCTGCCCGCGTCCGGCCGGAACTGGCCGCCGGGCCGATTGAATGCCAGGAATGGGTTCAGGGGCACGGCGGACGCCGGCGACGGCCGCGTCAACCGACGGCAGCGCCCGCAGGCGTTCCAGCGCGGTGTCCACCAGTCCCGCGAACCTCTGTGGTGTGTACGTGCCCCACACCGTCTCGAACGTTGCCACCACCGCATGGCTGGTGTCGAACCCCGCGTTGAACGATGAGTTGGAACAGGCCGGCCTGTCCGGCGCCGATGCCCTGCGCCAAGCGCGGCGCGAGTTCGGTTCCACGCTGCGGAGCCGGGAAGAGGCGCGCTCGGCGTGGCAAATCCGCTGGCTCGAGGACCTTGGCTCCGATCTCCGCTATGCGGCGCGCGCCTTGCGGCGCAATCTTGCCCTGACGCTGGCGGCGGTTGGCTCGCTGGCTCTGGGAATCGGCGCCAATACCACCATTTTCAGCGTCGCCAGGGAAGCGCTCTTTAGCGAGCCCTCCTGCCGCGATCCGCAGTCGCTGGTCGAGATTTCCGTCAGCGGCAACACTTGGATCCCCATGTCGCAATATCGATTTCTGGAGGACACCCACGCGTTCGACGGACTCGCCGGGATGAACATCCAGATGGTGGTCAACTGGCGCGACGGCAACCATACCTATCGCCTGGCTGGGACCCGCGTCACCGGCAACTTTTTCGAGGTGGTGGGAATTCCAGTCGCCATGGGGCGGCCCATCGAGCGCGGCGAATCCGATGTCGCGGTGATTACGAACGGGTTCTGGACCAGGCACCTGGGCGGCGATCCGAACGTAGTCGGCCGCACACTGGCGCTGGATGGCAAGCCGTACACCGTGGTCGGAGTATTGCCTCGCGACCATCGCATGCTGGCCGGGTTCGGTTTCACGCCCGACCTGTACCTGACCAAGGATCCCATCGAGGTCATGCTCTATGCGCGGCTGCCGCGGGGGATGACGCGCCAGGCGGCCTATGCCGCACTCAAGCCGATCTGCCGCGAGCTGGACCGCGTGTACCCGGATGTCAATCGCAAATGGGCGAAAGAGGTGCGGCTTTCCGCGGTGGGCGGGGTGGAACGGCTTCAAGAGGACGGCCAAGAGGCGATTCCGTTGGCGGCGTTCTTCGGCATGCTGGTGGTCGTGACGGCGATTGTGGTGCTGATCGCGTGCGCCAACGTGTCCAGCCTGCTGCTGGCGCGAGCCTTCACCCGCTCGCGCGAGTTCGCCATCCGTATGTCGCTCGGCGGCAGCCGGGGACGGTTGGTTCGGCAGTTGCTCGCCGAGAGCCTGTTGTTGGCGCTCCTCGGAACGGGCGCCGGCCTGCTGCTCAACCTGTGGCTCACGAGATTACTGAGTGGTGTGCACATTCCCACGCCGCTGCCCATCGAATTGCTAATCCAGCCGGACCGGATACTGCTGGCTTACTCGGTGGCGCTGGCCTTCGTGGTGACGCTGGCGACTGGATTTGTACCTGCGCTGAAAGGCACGCGCGCGGGAATCGGCGGCGCGCTCAAGGAGGGCGGCCGGCAAACCGGACCGGCGGGCTATACGCTGCGCAACGCGCTGGTTGTCGGGCAACTGGCGGTATCCATCCTGCTGCTCAGCGCGGGGCTGCTGTTCCTCCGCAACCTGATGTACGCCACCGTGAAACCGCATCTCGTCCTCGAGTTCCTGATCGAAGCGCGAACGCCGGAACAGCCAGGCGAGGCGGTTGCCGATTTCATTCCAGAACGCCATGGGAGTCTCCCGTTCAGGCGGTGCGCATCACGAGCCGGATGGCGCGCACCAGGCGATCGAATTCACCCGCTTCCTGGTCTAGCTGCTTGCGGCCCTCGGGGGTCAGCCGGTAGAAGCGGGCCTTTCGATGGTTCTCGGAGACGCCCCATTCGGACGTCAGCCAGCCCTTGACCAACATGCGGTTGAGCGCGGGATACAACGAGCCGTCTTCGATCCGGAGACCCTCGCGGGAAGCCTCCTTGATTCGCTTGACGATGGCGTATCCATGCAGCGGGCCGTGGCTCAGGGTCCGCAGGATCAGCAAGTACAGCGTTCCGGGGAGCAATTCCGGGATGGGATTCGACTCCATTTTTTCCCTGTCCAGACTAGGTATAAATCAGACAGCGGGGAATGTCAAGGAAATTTGTGAAACCTGTTCCCACGGATTCCATCAACACGAACCTGAACTATCAGACGCTCTACCCGAAGATGCGCATGGTGGGCGCCGATTTCGCCGCGCCATGGCGGGGCCGGCCGAGTGGTTCGTGCACCCTGACGGAAAAGCGTTTGTGACCCGGATTCTCTATTCGCGGAACCTCTATTCGACTTTCCGCGCCGCCGGGGGATTTCTCTGGATCGGCGGCAGCCAATCCGACCCGCTGGCCCGCTACAATGTGAATTCCTACTTGACGCTGCAGTTGAGGTACAGCTTCTAGGATCGGGAGATTCCATTGATTCGCCTCACTCAGGTCTCGAAGCAATTTGGCGGCAAGAAGCGGGTCGTCGCGCTCGAAGACATCAATCTCCATGTGGCTCCGGGCGAGATGGTCTCCATCATCGGCCCATCGGGCTCGGGCAAATCCACTTTGCTCAACCTGATCGGCGGGCTCGACCAGCCCACAACCGGGGAGATCGAGATCGCCGGCCGGAGCATCGCCCGGCTGACCGACGACGAGCTGACTCACTTGCGGCGCGACAAGATCGGCTTCATCTTCCAGTTCTTCAATTTGATGCCCAGCCTCACCTGCCTGGAGAACGTGGCGCTGCCGCTGCACCTGCGCGGGTGGCCGAAACGGAAGATTGAGGAGCGTTCGCGCGAGCTGCTGGACCTGGTCCAACTCAACCACCGCCTCGATCACCAGCCCGACGAACTGTCCGGCGGCGAGCGCCAGCGGGTGGCCATCGCGCGGTCCCTGGCGGCTTTCCCCCCGATCCTGCTGGCCGACGAGCCCACCGGCAACCTCGATTCGCGCAGCGGCGCCGAAATCCTCGACCTGATCCGCTCGTTGCACGAGAAGTTGAACGCCACCATCCTGATCGTGACGCACGACTCCGGCGTGGCGCACAGTTGCTCGCGCACCATCGCCCTGAGCGACGCGCGCGTGGTGGCCGATTATCGCAACGATTCCGCGTGAAGCGCCGTCACCGTTCCAGCGTGTCGTAGAGTGGTTGAACCGGTTTCGCCGTCGCGCCTTCCTCGGCCACCGAGATGGCCAGGATGCGGATCTTCTCGTTGTCGGGCAAGGTCAGGGTGGTGGCGCCGGCCGGCACATCGAGCGGGTAGGCAAACAAATACGAATAGGCGTAGGGTTCGTTGGCGCCATCGGCCGTGTGGCGATGCGAGGCGAACCATGCGACCTCCGCGCGCTTGATGAAGCCCGGCTTCAGACCGGTCATTTCCCCGTACGGGTCGGTGCGCGTCCCCGCCGCAGCGCCCGGCCGCGCCCGGACAACCACTTCCTTGCTCTGCCAGATGCGGTCGTCCCACTGGCCGATGAATCCGCCCCAGTCCTGGATGGTCGTATCGACGGCCTTGTCGCCCACGCGGAATGTGGCTTTCTGGTCGCCATCCGCCGAGGCTGCCAGCACGTACACGCGGTTGAACTTTCCCGCCGGAAGAGGGATCGTCTGGCCTTTGGCCACCACTGCGTTGGGAGTTCCTGTCCTGGCGGGAGCGAGATTGAATTTGACTCCACCGAAGGCGAGCTCGGCGGGCAGCATTTCGGCTGGAAGGGCGCGGCCATCGGAAGAGAAACCGCTGGCCGACTTGGTTTCATCGTTGCTGGCAACGGCCAGGTCGTAAGACAACTTCACCGGCTGCGAATGTAGCGCCGCGACCTTCGCGGGCGCGCCCCCGAGCTTCACCGCAAACGTGCGGGGCTGGAACGCGGTAAAAGAGGTCACCAGTTTGCCGCCCGTGACAGTGGCCGCGCCCACCGCTTCCTCTGCGCCAGTGACTTCACGCGCGGCGGTAATCGGAACGGCAAACGCAATCTGCACATCGGAAGCCGGCTTGCCGTCGAGTTCCACCAGACGGACGATCGCTTCATCGCTCTGCTCGGCCTTCTTGAGGGCCAAGACCCGCACCCGGCTGTGGCTGACGCTGAGCAGTGAGTAGGTTTTGCCGAGCGCGCCCGCATGTTTCGAGGCTTCGAAAGCGATGAGAGGCTGGTTGAGGCGGTAGGCCTGCCAATCGGTCTGGCCCTTGCGCCAGTCGCCCGAGTGTCCGGCCAGGCCGTACACGAACTCGTGATGGCCCAAGTCCTGCGTGCCCTGGTCGTCATAGCTTCCGCGGGTGCCGGGTGTGCGGAGCAGGGTGAGGCGAAGCGTGTTCTCATCGGGTTTATCGGAGCCGTTCTTGCAATCCGTGAGCACGGTTGCGCCGTAAGCGCCGCTCTGATCGGTGAGATCGACCCACTGGTGCGACGGCACTTCGAACTTCTTGGGGTTATCGGTGCCCCGCTCGATGGCGCCGATGTCCCAGTTATACGTCGCCACGGCGTTGGTCGCGGTCAGCGGGAAAACGGCCTTGAGATGGGACTCTTTGGTATTCCAGTCGATGACGTTGCCAATTTCCACGCGGTTGCCGGCATCGCCCGCCGAAAGCCGGATGGTCTCGACAAATTTGGAGCCTTCGGTTTCGCGTGAAACCTCGACGGCCACGCGCGCCGGACCGTTTTCGACGATCCGGATCTGCGCCGGCCCACCCACGTAAACCCGCGGCGCTCGCGACTGGTCTTCCCAATCCATGTTCCAGGCGGGCCATTGCACGGGTTTGTCGGTCTTGATTTCCAGGCGCGCTGGTGTCAGGAGGAGATCCTTCTTGACGGCCTTGTCGAAGATGCCGGCGATGTCGCCGTTCTGATCGATGGTGACGTGATAGCGCGCATTCTCGAGCGACGACTCGGTCACCTTGAGCGTGGAGCCGGCGGCCGAAGTCTCGGCGGCCTCGACGTCGTACACCGCGTAACCCACCGACGGCGCTTTGGCTACGAACAGGACTTTGCCGTTCGACAACTGCGCCGGCACTTCCTTGCCGTCCGGTCCAATGACGCGCACGGCCTTCGGTGTTCCGCCGGGGAATCCGACGGCGGCTTCCACCACGTCCTCGCGCGCCACGTTCAACGGATTGTAAACCACAATAGCTGTGCCCTTGGCCTGGGTGTCCATGCCGGAAGCGACCGCTTCGGTGGCGCTGGCCATCACGCCGGCGAACTGGTTCATGGCCAGCACTTCGTCGTTCCAGGAGAACTCGTACGATTTGGGCGTGGCGGTGCCGGGTGTGATGTCGTGGAACTGCCCGCCCATTACCAGCGTCCAGGCGTTGTTCAGACGGTCGAGCGGATACGGCCGGCCGCCTAGCAGTTCGGCGGCGACGGAAGCCTTCTCGGCGGCATCGGCCAGCAACTCGTTCTTGCGGTTCCACCGTTTCAGGTAGGCCTCCGACGTGAGGGAGCCGGCCGAGTGGTTGGTCAGCTCCATCTCGCCCTTGTAGCGCGGCAGCCGGGCCGTCTGGCTGGGCTTGATATCGAGGAACATCTGGTCCGCCGTAGCGGAGACCACGTGCAGCGGGCCGCCGCCCGCCTTGGTGACGGTCTCCTCCAGCATTTTGACGGAGGCTTCACGAGGAGCGCCGCCCACGTCGCCGGTGCCGTAGTAGTGATAATCCGTGAACAGGCCGCTCACCGCGCCATCCAACTGGACTCTGGCGGGCCAGTCCACCACGCGCGGGCCGGGGTTGGCGGGAGTGGTGCTGAGGTCGGTCGAGATGTTACCGTTGTAATCGCCGGGATTCAGGGCCGCAATCACGCTCTTGCCATCGGGCCCCTCCCAGATGCCGACGTTGAACGGGGTGCCGAGCGGCGTTTTCTCGGGCGAATTCGGGCCGCCCGCCGGGGCCGAAGATCCCCATACCAGTTTCTGCGTCGAGAAACCCTTAATGCCGGCGTGGGCCAGAATGCTGGGCAAAGAGGCGGGGAAGCCGAAGCAATCCGGCAGCATATATTCGGCGCTGGTCTTGCCGAACTCGCGGCGGAAATACAGCTTGCCGTAAAGCACCTGCCGGATGATGGACTCGGCGGTGGGCGAATTCACGTCGTTTTCCTCCATCGAGGACCCCGCCGGAAACCAGCGGCCGGCAGCCACGTATTTCTTGACCTTGGCGTAGTCGGCCGGGAAATACTCCTTCATCATGCGGTAGCGGTTGGCGCCGCTGAAATTGAAAACATAGTGCGGGTATTTCTCAAACAGCGCGAAATTGTCCCGCATGGTGTTGAGGATGTACTCGCTGATGGTGGTGGGATACTCCCATCGCCACTGCGTATCCAGGTGGGCATAGCCGACCACGTATAGCGTCGGCTGCTTGGTCAGATCCGGGCCGGCCGGCTTGGCCGCCTGGCCCCAGGCTGCGCCGAGCGCCACCAGGCACGTCAATAATATTCGTTGCATGATCACCTCGCCACTCCAAAGACTAACTCGCGGCGGGGGCGGATACAAGGGAAGTGGGGCAGACCATCGGTTTGTGTGGTCTGCCGACCCCGCCGCGACGAGCCTGCGTTTACGAGTTGCGGGTATAATTCCCAATATGGCTTGGCGCATAGGCTGCCTCGACGTGCTCGTCCCGCACGGCCCGGGTGGCGCTGCCGTGTTGACTGGTCTCATCCTCGCCCTGGCAGTGATCGCCGCGGCATCTGGTGGGTTCGCCGGCGCTTCTGTTTGCGCTCTCGCCAGTGCACCCGCGTTGGCGTAAATGGTTCGCGGCGTTTTGGCTGACCGGCTGTTCCTATCCCATCGTCGTGCTGGTGCTTCCGGCCTGGACCGGCAACTGGTACGTGCCGGTAGCGGAGACGTTTGCGCCGCTGTTCGAGTGCCTGCTGTTCGCCGCGCTGTTCAGAGAAGGCCGCAGGCGGCGCGACATGGCGGCCATCGTAGCCGCCAATATCGCATCCTTCGCCTGGGGCGAGTTGCTATTCGGCGTTCTGCGGCTGGGGGCTGTGAGATAGGTGAGCCAGCCGCAATCCGAACAAGAGCGACAGCGCGCATACGAGCACTGCCGCCACCATCGGCTCCCGAATGCCGGCCAGCGGCCGCAGGTGGCTGAAGGCGGGCAGGGCGCCCACCAGCAAGGCGAAGCCGGTCAGGCCAAAGGCAAAGGCGGGCTCTCTGGGCAGAGACTCCGAAACCGCCGCCAACGCCACTGGCATAGTCGTGGCCACCAGAAGCATGGCGGGGATCTTCTCCGCGCCACCGCAGTCAGCGCACATCCAGTTGCCGCCGCCTGCCGGTACCATTGCCGGCTGTCCACCGCCAGTGCCAGCAACGGCTGCAAGCCGAAAGCGAGGAGGCTGTACGCCGCAGCCAGGGCAGCGAAGGCGCCCGCGTCGCCATGGTGGGAGGCGAGCCACTCGAACAGGAGTGCAGCGCACGCCGCATCGACAGCGGCATGCGCACTGCCGTAAAGAACGAGGGCCGTAACCTCTCATTATCCACGGCATCCCGGCCAGGGGGAAAAGGTGGGAAAAGGACCGCACTACGCTACTGGCTGCGGGCCAGGTTGCGACTGCGGCATTGCCGCAGTACAATTCGGATATGCGCCGCTTGTTCCTGTTCCCGCGCTATCAACGTGATGCGGCAAGATTGCTGGACGAAATGGAGCTGGACGAAATGGAGCGCCATATTGCCGACGCCCCGGAACGCCACCCGCGCATTTCGGGCGGAGCCGGAATGCGGAAAGCGCGGTGGGCGCGTCCCGGGCGTGGCAAACGCGGCGGCGTGCGGGTGATTTACTATTTCGCGGCTCCGGACGCAGTGTACTTCATCGCCGTATATGCCAAGAACGAGAAGGAGAATCTCAGTGACGCTGAAAAACAAGCCCTTGCGAAAATCCTCCGGCCGATCAAGCAACAAGAGCACTAGGCTTGGTCGCGTACTGGTTGATTCGGCCAAACAGATCGCACGACACATGAGGGGCGAAATCAGACTTCCCATGAAGATTGTGCGCGTGGTGCCCGACGTCGATGTTCGTCGAATCCGCGAAGGACAGGGGCTCACGCGCGCGGAATTTGCGGAACGCTACGGGCTCCAGGCGAGGGCCATTCAGGAGTGGGAGCAGGGGAGACGCAAACCGGAACCGGCGGTGCGTGCCTATATGCTCGTCATCAAGAACCAGCCCGCCGCGGTGCGGAAGGCCCTGACAGCGGCGTAGCACGACATGCTTCGGACTTGTGATAGGTCCTCCGTGACGCCCGCAGCGCCCTACCGTCCCGGCACGCCGATCCAGCCGCGGGTGGTGAAATCGCTCAGGGTCAGCATAACCAGGATTATCAGCCATAGCAGCCCACCCAGCACCACCAGCTTCGTGAGCTTGCTGCTGTGGCGCACGTGCATGAAGAACAGCGCCACCAGCAACATCTTGCATACGGCGATCGCCAGCGCCACTACCACGCTGAACGCGCCCAGGTCGACAAACGCCACCAGCGTGGTCACCGCCGTTAGAACCAGCAGCGCCAGTAGCACCAGTGTGTAGGTTCTTATGGAATCGATGTGTTCGGTCATGACTATTTCGGTAAGTGCCGGTCAATCAGATACAGCAGCGGGAACAGGAAAATCCAAATGATGTCGACAAAGTGCCAGTACAGGCCGGCGATATCGACGGGCGTATTGTACTCGGCCGTGAACCTCCCCTTGCCCGCCAGCCAGATCAGCCATGAGATGATTCCCACCCCGATCACCATGTGCAGCGCGTGCAGGCCGGTCATGGCGAAGTAGAGCGAGAAGAACAACTGGGCATGGCCCTGCTGCGGGACGCCGTCTAAGTGAAACGAGGGCCCCGGCACGTGGTGCTGCTCGAACTTCTCATTCCACTCGTAAGCTTTCACGCCCAGGAAGATGCCGCCGAAGATCAGGGTCAACACCAGAAACAGAATGAGCGTCCTGCGCTGGCCGAGCTGCGCGGCCCGGACGGCCATCACCATGGTGAAGCTGCTGATCAGCAGGACGGCGGTGTTGATGGCGCCGATGGTCACGTTCAGGCTCGAGCTGGCCACTGCGAACGCGTCCGAATACGCCCGGCGGTATACCGTGTAAGCCGTGAACATGCCGCCGAAGAACATGACCTCGGTGATGAGGAAGATCCACATCCCCAGCGTCGAGGCGTCCTTCTGCTGAGCTTCGGTGTCGAACTGCACTTCGAGCGCGCTAGCCAACTTCGACCGCCTCCCCGACTACCGTGCTGTAGTCGTAAGCATCGTGCGTGACTACCGGCATCTGGTCGAAATTGTGAAGCGGCGGCGGCGAAGGCGTTTTCCACTCCAGGCCGGAGGCGCCCCAGGGATTGGCGCCCGCCACCTTCCCGTAGCGCAGCGACCAGGCGAAGTAAATCATGGGGATGGCGTAGCCCACGGCCAGCACCGAAGCGCCCGCGGTCGAGAGCACGTGCAGTATTTGGAACTCGGCCGGATAGGTGTGGTAGCGCCGCGGCATCCCCAGGTACCCGAGTATGAACTGCGGGAAGAAAGTCAGGTTGAAACCCAGGAAGATCACCAGCGCCGACAGCTTCGCCCACCCTTCCGGATACATGCGCCCCGTCATCTTGGGCCACCAGTAGTGCAGGCCGCCCATGTATCCCATGATGGCGCCGCCCACCATGATGTAGTGAAAGTGCGCCACCACGAAATAGGTGTCGGTGACGTGCACGTCGATGCCCAGCGCCGCCACGAAAAGCCCCGTCAGTCCACCCATGGTGAACAGTCCGATGAAACCGAAAGCGTAAAGCATCGGCGTGGCATACGAGATGGAACCTTTGTACAGCGTGGCCGTCCA
>Ga0224534_1001680_pt1 | contig 11353 bp, 8 predicted proteins | sample 714E12024metaG_FD_172012 | JGI IMG/M metagenome (GOLD analysis project Ga0224534, IMG submission 172012) | Peat soil microbial communities from Stordalen Mire, Sweden - 717 E1 20-24 | ecosystem: Environmental > Terrestrial > Soil > Wetlands > Peat | place: Sweden: Norrbotten County, Stordalen... | reverse complement strand
GTTGGGTTGGTGGTGGATGGATCCCGCAGCGGGATCCATCCACCACCAACCCAACATTGCATTCAACAGCAGGCCACCCAAGAGAGTGGCAGAAAGGTAGCTACAGAAGTCGGCTTGTTTTGAATCGGCGTGCATGGCTCCGCTGCCAATCTGACGAGCGACTCGCCGTTTCGCTCGGGCTAGCAACGGCATGACGATCACCGAAATGGCGGCGATCACGATGCCGAAAATACTTCGTTTTGGGGGAACGTGGCGGATCAGCATGGAGCCGGATTCGTAGAGGATGTACAACGCCAGCGCAATGAAGCACGCTCCGACTGTCCGCAACGCAACTCGTTCGACTTGCTCACGCCGCGAAAGGTCCAGGTCGTGGTGGAGTCGCCAGAGCAGTGCCGCTCCAGACGTGACTTCGATTACGCTATCCAGACCGAACCCAACGAGCGAAACGGAGCGAGCGATCAAGCCGGCAACGATGGAGGTCACGCCTTCGAGGGTGTTGTAGCCGATGGTGAAGTACTCCAGCCGCTCACCGCGGCGTACGTACACTTCACGATTGGCCGTGCCGGTCGCTCTCACGTCTTCATTATGCGAGATCTACGAGCGCCCGGTTCGACGAACAATCCGGCACTTTGCGATACACCTGACAAGGTGGCACAACACACTGCTCGCAGGGCTTTCCAATAGCCAATCCAGGGAGAACTCCGCAAGCACGCCACCACGCGCCACAAGCACGCGTCGTTGGGCGCCAAACCGACCACGACAGTTCCCACATCTGGGGTATTCCGCATCCCAACCTCATACACAAGTCCACAGCACACCACCATCTATCCACGCTCGCCACAACTGCCATTGCCACGTCCTCACCGCATCGCTAGGCCGACCTCCGTCGCGTTCGCCTCAATTTCCGCCTCTACTTCCTTTGCCCTGACAAGGTACGTCAAAATTAGGGGTAGTAAATTCTAAGCCCCTTGAATGCAGTGGCTTGCGGGGTGGTCGCTCAGGTCAAACCTAGGTCAATACCAGGGCAATCACAGGGGAAAATGGAGTTTACGGGACGTCGATCAACCGGTAGACCTGCATGGTCTGTGCATCGACAACTTCCAGGTCCGCCGGCTCAGTCTTGGGAAGGTCACTCGCCAAACCGATCAGCACCCGCTGGCGTATCCGCCATAGGCGCTGTTTCAGCAACGAATGAATGTGCCGGGTGCAAGCGAGGTACAACACACGATCAAGGTTACGCTCACTTTCGAGCATGGAGACGATCCGATCATATTCGGTTTGTGTCTTGGGCGTACGCTCATATTCGAGGGCGAACCGAAGCTGCCGGCCACCTAGCGAAAGTGTAATGATCGCGTCGTAGTCCTTGGCATATTTGGAAACGGTCAATTCGTTCCGGCATCGGATCTCCATTTCGTTCTCCCACGAAACCAGAGTGCGGCTCCGGAGCAGATCCAGGTGAACGACGTTGACACCCAGGGCGTGTGCGATGCCGACGCCATCCGCGCGGACTTCCGGTCCCGTTTCCGGACCGCTATAGGGCGTACCGAAATTCTCAACGAGGTAAACGAGGCCGGACGAAGCTATGGCATAGATCGGATCGCAGTGCACCATCGGAAGCAAGTGCCGCGCCATGAAGCCGTGGTCCGCCAGGCGTTTCACGCGCCACCAGAACGAACCTCTGCTCAGTTCGTATCCGTTGTGGCGCATGAACTGCCACAACTGGGTTTGCGTCACGTACTTGCTGTACATGACCTGGCGCAACAACGGCAAATCCTGAGTTGGACTCAGTGCAATCGCTCCCTTGAAATAACGCATCCCGATCTCACCTCGCTGCGCGCGACAATACCGCGATCCATGGCCGATCCCGCTGCGGGTCCACGCAGAATGTTCCGTGCTCGCCATGCACCCATCCGAATGGGGGCAAAACGAGCAGGACCTCTTGCTGCCCGTTTCCTTCGCTGAACGAAACCAGCGCCGCGGCGTCGCACTTCCAGGCGCCCCCTCGGTCGATCCATCCCGTGTCGGCCGCGCTGATCCGGAACAGGTACGCATCGGGCAGCGTGCCGACCGGCGTCAATTGCCGAAGAAATAGTCTGTTCCGCCCGTTCCAGACTGACACCCCCTCGGACTCGTAAACGCGATGCATGAGCCGTTCGGCAAGCCGAGGGTGAAAGCCAGAACACCCATCCAACCGGACGTAGCCGTAAAGGCATGACCGGTTCCGCAACTTGCCGCCAGCCAAAACACCAGTCGTGTTGTAGTACGCGCCACGGCGCGCGGAGTTCGTGCAGTCACCTTCTGTGCTTGCGCTTCTCGCCGTCCAAATACTTCCGAAACTCTGCACCGCAACAAGCATCAGTTTGCCCCAGTAGCGGTTTCGTTGTCCGCGGCCGCGGTCTTTGTCGCCGCCGTCTTCCCCTGTTTCAGTCGCCGATTCTCTGCTTCCAGACGCTGAATTCGTTCAACCAATTCCGCGTTTGCGCTCTCCGATCCCGTCCCGGACCGATTCCTGAGACGCTGTTCCGCTGCCGTCACGCGTTCGGTGAGGCTGTTCAGTTCCGCGGCTTTCTGCTCCAGTTGTTCGCTCAGGCGGGCGATCTGCAATTCCTTTGCATCGTTGTCACTCTTCAGCCGTTGGATCTCGCGCTTGTAGTCTTCGAGATTCGCCGTCTCCGGTGTCGCGATTCCGGATTCGCCGGCTTCGATGACGCGGTTGCACGCCTCTATGTGCAGGTTATGCCTGTCGATCGCGTCCTTTGCCTTCCGCTTGCAGTACTCGGCGTAGCGCATAGCGTCTGCCGCGTGTTCCGCAAGCTGCCATCGCTCCCGCACGCGATCGTTCTGCACCCAGGCCAGCGCGAACCAGCTCAACATGACAAGGACGGTGGCGCCGAAGCTGTACCAGAAATATCGGTTTGCTCCGGCGTTCTCCAACCATGCGCGCCGCCGCTCTTCCCACATGGCGCCAAGATTCACGTCGCGAGGATTGAGCGCGTGAACCATCGCTTCCAACGGCGACGTACGGGTACGCGAGTAGCCACCCTGGGCTGCAAGCGGGGAATACTGCGCCGCCGGCACCCGGTCAGACTCTTGGTACCGGCGCAGTCTCGGCTGCACTGGCACCTGCTGCTGTTGTGACGCCGCCGCGGGTGATGGATCTTGGCGCTTGGCCTGGCCAAAGAGTCCAGGAGCGGCCACCGCGAGCGCAACATACATACACGGGTAGCGGCACATCGTCGTATCCTCCTCACCTTCTCCCGGCACTGTGTATCCTGCGGCCCAAGGCGGAATTGGCCAGTTCCGGAGTCTTGAACCGCAGGTTGGCTCCTTGCTGTTCCGTGCGCGACTGGCGCAGCCGGGGCAACACTTCCCACTCGAATCCTGGAAGTGTGATGTCCGGTGGCGTTCGGACGTGCAGGTGCTGGTGCAGGGTGCCCTTGCTGTCATCCGTCATCAGAATCTGCATCTGGCCTTTGGGCAGGTTCTTGATCTTCTCGTCCTCCGCCCGGTACTCGCGTTCCTCCCGCTCCGTCGCACTCATGCCCTTCTGGAACCGCTCGAAGCCAAAGAGTTGCTGGCGAATCAGGGATTGCGTCCGGCGCGTGACCGCGTGTTCGGCGGATGCGCGGATGAAATATCGCGCGGTTTCCTCGTCCTGAGTGCGCAACGCAATCTTCGTATTTGGCGCCGACGTCACATCTTCCTTGAACCCCTTACCGACCTTGAGCAGTTGAGGGAGGCTCTGCATCGAAAACAGAAATGCCGTATTGGTTCCGCGGGCCGTGTTGAGGATCTGGCTGAAATTCTGGTAGCCGAACGGCGCGAACTCGTCCATCACCACAGAAAACAGCGGCCGGTTTGCCCGCTTGCGTTCCTCCGCGCTTTCGTAGCGCTTCCCGACGACAAGCTGGATGTTTTGCAGGAGCATCCTGCCGAGGGCGCGAACCGGTTCGGTGTTCTTGTTGACGTTCAGCGTGACGAACAGGATCAGCTCCTGTTCAATGACATCGTCGATGGACAGAAGGTCGTCATACGGCCCCGTGATGATCGAGAGCGCGTCGTCGAGGAACGTCATGCACTCGTTAAGCAAGCCCTGGATCTTCGGTACGCGGTCGCGGTCTTCAAACGACTGCATCAGGTTGCGAACCGACATCTCGAAATTCAGCCGCCGCTGCATGCTGATCGAGGTGTCCGTGCGGATGTGCCGCCGTGCCTTGTCGATCTGCTCCTGCAAGACGCCCTGGTCCAACACCGCCACAATCACGTCGTAGAAGTTAAATCGCACCCCGGTGTAGTGCAGGATCCGGACGATGTCGGCCAGGTAGTTCAACTGGTGCTTGCTGAAGAATTCGTCGTGCAGGTTGAATGAGCCAAACACCATGTTCACCTGCGCCATGTAGTCGTCGTCCTCTGCGTAGAACGGGTTGTAGAGGCTGGATAGCTCCGGCCGCGCCGGGTTGATGAGGCGGAGGTCGTCGAGTCGGCCGGCGCGGTGGATATGCGGCAGCAATTCCTGAAAGAACTCCAGGTCGCCCTTCCCGTCGAAGATCACCATCGGGATCTTGTGGCGGTCTTCCGGCGGTCCCATGCGCCGCATCAGATCTTGGGTGATGATGTTCTTGAGCAGCGTCGTCTTACCGCTCCCGGTCATTCCCAACACGATGCCCTGCATGACCCGAACCTGGTCGGGCCACAGCCAGGGATCTCCATGGATGTCGTACCCGAGCACAACTCCACCTTGGTCCCATGCGTTTGCGACCGTCCTTTCATCGTGCGCCGGACTCATGACGAGCGGCGGATGAACCTTCCGTGTTTCCCGCCGGGATCGGCGTGTCGCGTAGAGCAGAGCCGCGCAACTCGGAATTGTCAGCGCGCTGAAGATGTAAGCTGCCAGTTCGGCCGCCTGTTCGTTGCTGAAATGGTAAACCTTCGTCAGCAAGAACCAGTAGCCGAGGCAGACGAGGCACAGGCCAATCGAGATGAAAAAGGCCGGGGTCTCAGTCAACGGCGCACGTGCTGGCCGCCGGTCACCAGATGCCATGTTGTCCATATTGGTTTTCCTGAAGATCGAGCAGGTTTTACGTACGAAGGAACTGGATGAGGAGCATGTCGGCACCCGCGACCACTGCGTAGAATACGGCCGTTTTCAGTCGCTTGCCGACCATCGCCCGGTGCGTTGTTGCGGCGGTCGCGTCCGGCCGGTTGCGCATGAAGTCGAGAACACCCCAGGCCGCCCACGCGATGAGCCCGCCAAGGACCGTGAGCAGTAACGTCACTTCGACTCTGGGACGCTCATACCAAGTCGGCAGATCGATAAACCCGGCCGGATGTGCCGGGCTGGGGAGCGCGGGCAAGCGTTCCAGCCACGCCACGTAACCCGCCTCCACCAGCATCAACGCAGCCGTGCTCACCAGCAGACCCACGTCCTCTCCCCGTCGGAGAATTCGATTGAGATCTTCCCTGTTTCTCCCCATACGCCTTCACCTCGCCATCGCGTTGAGATTGAAGTAGACGGCCAACCCCAACGCTGCGAAAACGAGCGTCCCGAGAACGACCGCTTCCTGCCGTAGCCGGCGGCGCGCTTTGACGTCGAAGGGGTTGGCTGGTTCCAATACGGCATTCGAGAGACGCTTCCACGCACCGGCGTCGCACGACTTTGCGAAGCGCGCGCGGAATGTCTCCACGATCCGCGTTGACAAAGTGCTCTGGATACTGGCAGCTTCCAGCGGGATCGCAGGGCTCATTCGGGACCGCACCAGGTGCAGGACGCGCTCGGCCGTGATCTCCTCAACTTGTTCCATGGCTCTCACAGGACCAGTACCGCGCTTACCTCTCCGGCGCCATCCGGCGCAAACGCAAACCTCACGACGGCGGGGCCGTTCGCCCGGGTCGGCCACTCAAATGCGACCAGTCCCCAGGTGGTGCTACCCGGCGCGACCGCGTTCGCATGAACCTCGGCATTCAGTACCTTGACGGCCAACTGCCCCTTGCTCGTAATACGAATTCCGTCTCCGATGAGCTGGCTCTGAGAAAGCGTGTAGAGCGAGCAGGAGCTGCGCGGTGACCGGAGCGTGAACACGCCCGGCGTACCAGGCACGTATGCCGACCGGCCGTTGTTTTGGATTGCGTAGCGAACATAAATGCGATCATCCTTCCGATAAATGTCCTTCAGGATGACTTCCACACGGGCGTGATTCTTCGTTTCCCCGGCCAGCCGCACCGGTGTGCTGGCGAACAGCATCTCCGAGGCGAGCTTCGCCTCTTGGGCGGCCCGCGGATCCTCCGCGGGTTTCTCGGGAATCGTTATCTTGGCGACAGTGGGGCTGGGTTCCTGGTCGATGGCGAAGTGCATCTCCTGGACAGATGGCGCCGGGACCAGCTCGTAACTCAAACGCCCTGAAGCGGTCCAGATAAACAGGTTTGTGGTGGCGTCGGGATCGAGTGGCTGCACGAACACCTTGTTGCCGCGCCATTCGATCTTGTACGACGAGCTTCCCGCAGCGACTTCGATGACGGGCTCCGCCAGCTCGATGATGCTCAAATGGTTCGGGGCCGTTTCAACCCGGATCACCTTGTGCCGGTCCGACTTCTCCGTCTCGATCCTCTGGGCATTGGCCGCTAGGGCAATGGCGATGGTGAAGGCAATGATTTTCTGCATGCCCAAGTTTCCAGCGATTCCTGCACCGCTCCAAAAAGTCTAGCCACTGGCAGGGTCTCCGATTGCCCATCACAGCCGTCAGACAGACTCCTGTGCCTGAAACCCCGGCTCACCCATCTGGCGAGGCGGAAAGAAATTCCGAGTATCTATGCCCCGCTGGAGTTTGCACAGGTCCGGCCGACTACTTCGGAATGCTTCGGCGGCAAGCAGGATCTGTTCCTTTCGCGGCCAGTATCAGCATTGGGCGTTTTTCGCCCAAGTGCCGGTCTTCTGTGGGCTGGTAGACGATAACATACTTTATCGTCTAATAAAAGAGGCCGTTTTCTTGGCTTCTAGAACGCGCTCGTGCTTAAACAGTGTCCGGCTACTGAATAGAAATCGGAACAGCTACGCTCGACGAGTCTCCGACCGTTACCACAAGATTCACCGCCGACGAAGCCTGAGGGCCCGAAGGCAGGGATACGTTAATTTGGAAGTACCCGGATTCGAGCGTGGGAGCCGATCCGGCGTAGAGAACAATGGCATTCGTTCCCCCGATCGACACTGAGACCGGCAGAGTCAGGGTCGCAAGCGATGCAGTGATCGGCCATAGTCCCCCGGTTATTCCGAGGGGATTCGTCACACCGCCGCCGGTTCCGTAGATCGTTATGAAACCGCTCACCTTTGCCGGATTCGAGGGAGAATTCAGCGTCCCGTCGGAATTCGCGACGGCGAAAATCCCCGGCGCTGCCGTCGCGACAACCACCGGTGCCGATGCCGACGCCCCGGCCGGCGGACCGCCATTGTAAGTGACGACGACTTCAGTGGACGTTTGGCCGGCGATCTCCCACGGCACCTGCACGGTGACCTGTTGTGACTGCGCGGAGAATACCGGAGCCGCGATACCGCCAAATGTGACCTGAGTGCCTCCCAGTTGGTCCACTGGAGCCTGACCTGCCGCGACCGCGGCCGTCGCGGGACCAATCCCGTAACCACGGAGGGTAACAATTTCTCCCGGCGCGACGGTGCCCGCCTCACCGCTCGCCGCGTTCTGCACCGTCAGCCACGGGTAGATGCTAAAGACCGAAGTCTGCTCCGCGAGCACAATCGCGCCGTTGGGAGCCACCGCGATCAGGGGCGTAGCGCCGGTCTGCAACGGACCCGCGTAGGTGGCCCCGGCAGACTCGCCATCCGGTGTGAACTTCGCCGCGTATGCGTTGGCAAGGCTTCCCTCAAACCCCGATTGAAACGCTCCCGGCGAGGCCGCGAGAAGCGCGTACCCTGCAGCGCCGGCAACGAAGGCGCTGCCCGCGGAATCCAAATCTAAATCGAATTTGTTCGTAGTGGGGAGATAAGTCGAGTAGATGAGGGCCGATCCGTCGGCGCTTAGGTGCGAAAGATAGCCTCCGGAAGACAGCTCCGCCCCACCTTGCGCCAACACATACGCGCCGCCTTGTGCATCCACTTTTACCTCCGATGCGTAGTTCCGCGTGGCGCCGAGAAATGTGGAATAAACCAAGCCCGTTCCCTGGGGGTTCAGCTTGGTTACAAACTCCATGTACTCCGCGCTCGGAAAGTAGCCGGTTTGAAATGCTCCCGGCGTGACCGGAAAATCGGCCGCCTGGGTAAACCCGACGACGAACGCGTCGCCTGCCGCGTCGATGGCAATCCCTTGCGGAACGCTTAGTCCATTGCCGGACAGGTACGTTGCGTAGAGCATCGCCGACCCGGACGCATTCAGCTTGGCGACCACGCCCGAACCGTATGGATGCGACGGCGGCGCGGGCTGATAGGCTCCGGGCGTCGTTGGAAATGGCAAGGCCCCCGCGGTTGTGGTGGCGATGTAGGCCTCGCCCGCCGTGTCAATCGCCAGGGCAATGGCCTGCGGCATGGCGAGCGCCGGTGGACTCACCGGAAGAAGGGTCGAATAGACAAGCGCAGTTCCCGAGGAGTTGAGTTTAGCGACGAATCCGAAGCCATCCGCCACGTTGGTGAACGCGGCGCCAGCCGTAACCGGAAACGTATCCGGCTGACTGACAGTATTTGGAAACGTGGTGCCACCCAGGTAAACATTCCCGCTCGCGTCCACGCAAATCGCGCTCGCGACTGTCTGGCTTCCGTTGCCCCCGAAATAGGTCGCGAATAGGACGTTCCCCGCCGGGTCCAGCTTGATCACGAACGCATCCGTGCAGGGAAACATCAGCGGGCCTCCTCTGGGGTTCGCGAGAACCTCGCAAATACCGCCGCTGAACTGGGTTTGAAGCGCGCCCGCGGTCGCAGGAAAGCTTGAAGAGGTTGTCGAGCCGGTGAGGTATGTGTTTCCCGCCGCGTCCACCGCTATGGCTGTAACTGTGGTGCCGGCAGGGATAGCGTAGGTAAACGTCGGCTGATTTGCAGCGATCACGCAGGGTGCAAGAAACAACAGAACAGGCGTTGCCCGCATGACATGAAGTATACAGCCCAGCTTCCGATAATTCAACACTATGTTCACTTGGCTGGTTTGTCGCCATGTCGGACTTTGGCTTTGCCCGGGCCACCATTCTCAGTGATCAATCCCTCTTTAACGCGTATGTTTACTTCACAGTCAGCATCCACCCAAAAACGGGCGCCCTGCATGAGCGAGCCCACCAGGCTGCGGCTGCACAGTCATGGAAAAGACCTCCAGGGCCGCCACGGAACTGGCCGCCCTGGAGTAGTCATCAGTTGTTGCCCCTCAACATTGGAATGCCGGGGCGCTGTTGCGTGTTCGGAAGTTCCAGCCTTCCGTTACGAATCTGCGCTTGGCCTGGCTGAACAGGAAATGGCCGAACGTGGTACGTCCGTCCGTTGTCCGTAATCAACCTCCCGTCCCCCGTCACCTGCAGGAGTAGGGTTTGGCGGCGCACAAGCGATCCGGCGCCATCGGACACGTCATCGACCAGGTACACACTGCCGGCCTCGTCGATGCTCACTTCACCGTCGACCAAACTGGGAAGCGCGACGGTGATGGGTCTGCCACCGGTACGCTCCACAATCATGTCAACGAGATACTGCGGGAAGGTATAGAACGCAATGCTTCCCGTGTTCAGACGGCGATTCTCGCGCTGGTCCCAACGGCGGCTCTTGCAGGCGATGTCCCACAGAGCCGTGAGCCAGTCCAGCGCGCGGTCCTCCTTTCGTTCCGCCCACTTTCGGACGATGTTGATCAGGTTGCGCAAGTCCTGCCGGGAGCGCTCCTCATAGAAGTGAAGGGCGGCCTGGGCCTGATTGCGCTTGCGGACCAACGCCCGTCGCTCATTGGCAGCCTCCTTCGAAGCGCTGGCCTTCGAGATCGGGAAGGCGTCGAGCTTCGATTGAGCCTCTGCCACGGCATTTTCGTAGGCGTGGCGTTTCTCGGCGAGCAGGCCGATGTTGACGGCGTACACCGTCGAAATCATGCCCGCCTCCTTCAGCATGTCGCGGTCGTAGGTGCCTCCGCAGATAGCGCCGCGGAAGTCCTCGAGCGGTCGCACGTCCACGAAGAATTCGTACAATTCCTTCCGAACGTGGTTGTAGAGTGCGCCGATCCTATCCGTCGGGGCACTCGGAATCTGCAACGGGAGATCGGAAACCCGCCTGGTGCGCTTGAGCTTGAGCCACGGTGCGGTGCCAACTTCCTGGCGGATCTTGCCAATCTCCTCCTGATTCGGCTCGACCCCCCATTTAAGCTGGTCGAGCGCCTTCTGCAGTTCGATCGCGCAACGGTTGGCGAGATCGGGCCGGCCTGCTGCCAGGCACGACGTCTTGAGGTCGGTAATCGCGCCGATTGCGTTACCCTTGGCCGAGTACGCGACCTGCGGCAGGTTCCACCACGGGGATTCTTTCTTGCTTTGCTTGTTTTTTGTGTTCTCCCCGGATGGTGTGTGCCTGAACCGGTCCTCTACGAACAGCGGAAACCGCGTCGCCTCGACAACGCAAATCCAGTCGAAGTCGTAGTCGCCGCCGTTCTTCTTGGCTGTTTCCGAGTGCAGCGTGAGCGTCCCATCCAGGCGCAGTTGCTGGTCGACGATCCCGGTAACAGCCGCCGAGTCCATCGAGCACTTCTGCCTGTCGAGGTGCCGCATCAGCAACTCCAGCGTGGTGGAAGCTCCCAAAGCTTTCACCGGCAGCAGATCTCCCTTGGTCCGGATCGGATAGCGAACCACCAGCATTCGCTCGGAGAAGAGGCTGGTGATCGCGTGCCATTCCGGAATCCAGTCGGAGCCGCTGTAGATCCTACCGTCGTGCAGTACCAGGTATCCGTCATCGGCCAGGGCAAACGCCGGCAGCGTGAAGCCGCCCGCGGTGCACAGCTTGTACGCCCACCTCGCCAGCGTACGCTGAAGGTGAGAATTGACGAACGGATGTTTAACCCAGTACCCGGTGCTGTCCGCCTTGAGAACAGCTTCCACAACGGTGTGTTCGGATGACGTGTGCTCCGGATCGGTCACCGTCTCATCCGCGCGCAACAGTTCCACTTCCTCGGACATCCCCAGGATGCGGAACAGTTCGGTGAAGTCGTTGCTCGCGATCGCGGTCTTCACTTTCTCGACCGCGGCCATGGCAATCGGCTTGATTTCGGTCTCGATGGAGTTCAGGGGAGCGTGCTCGACGAGCGTGTAGCTCGACGAAAACTGGAGTTCCCGCGAAACCTCCCTGATCCCGATTACCACCCGGCCGGTGGAGTATTGCCCGCTCATGCGGCCGGCAGCGGTTGGA
>Ga0224534_1001679_pt1 | contig 11354 bp, 9 predicted proteins | sample 714E12024metaG_FD_172012 | JGI IMG/M metagenome (GOLD analysis project Ga0224534, IMG submission 172012) | Peat soil microbial communities from Stordalen Mire, Sweden - 717 E1 20-24 | ecosystem: Environmental > Terrestrial > Soil > Wetlands > Peat | place: Sweden: Norrbotten County, Stordalen... | reverse complement strand
CACACCTCTGCCATGTCCAACCCCAGGAAGCGGGTAAGCAACATGGTCTGACTGGCGGAGATTAACTGACTGCCAATATTCATGAGAAAGGCGTCCCGTCCGAACGCGAACAATTCCCTGAATTTTTCCCGGGTCACCCGGCCCCATTCGCCCGGTCCGGGAAACAACTTCAAACGCAGGCAGATGATCAGGGTCACCACCGCCCCGATCAGCGTGGACAGGGTCTGGGCGACCAGGTAACTGAACACGCCCAGGCCGGCGGCAAAGCCGGCCCACATCCCCAGCAGGCTCACCCCGAAGAGAACCACGCTGGCATAATTGGGTATGTCGAAACGCTGGTGCGCGATTAACAACTGGCCTGAAATCCGCGTGCCGAACTGCAACCCCAGCAGCGCCGATTGCCCGGTCAGCAACCAGAAAAATTCCCCTCTTAATTCCCCGGACAGATTAAACAGCGGAGCGGCACAGAACGCCAGCCCCGTTCCCACCAGCACAATCAACGCGCCCTGCACCACCCCCACCAACGCGCCCGCCCTGATGATGCCGCCATAAGCCCCGTCCGATTTGTCGTCCTTGTGATCAATCAGGAACCGGCACGTGGAACTGCTCATGCCCAGGTCAATGAGCGCAACATATTGGGCGATTTGGGTCGTCAACGCCCACAAGCCAAACTCGACCCGGGACAGGTAATGGAGCGCCAGCGGCACCGACGCCAGCGTGTAGAACATGTTCGCCCCCAGCACCAAATAACCGGACAGGAGGGAATGTGTAAATCGTTTAATCCGGGACATATCAGCCACATTTTATGCCGTCCTCATCAAAACAACCCGGAGGATTTAAGCTGCTGCTCCAGGATGCCGAGATCCACCTCGAATTGCCGACAGCCATTGCTGGGATAAACATGCCAGTTGTATTTTTTGATCCCCACCGCCTGCAAGACCCAGTCCAAAGTGCCGTCCGTCCAATAATCATGATTCATCACAACGACCGCGCATTCCGGACGGGAGAAAATGGTGTTGCTAAACGCGCTCCCCCCCAAACCACAAACCGCTTCCGCCTCGTAAAAAAGCTGTATTTCCTGGGCAAATGTCAGTTGCGACGGGTCAATGATGGCCCAGCCAAGCCGCTCGAAAAACCGCTCCACTTCGTCGCTGTTGCCAATGTCCCGCAGCTTGTTTCGACGGATGTAAAAGCATTTCGGACCGGAATAGCTGCGATCCCGCTTTTCGAGAAACGCCGTCCGAAGGAAGCGCACGGCATAAGGATTGTAGCAGACCACCATTGAAGGCGGGGAACTGAAGTAATAATTCTCGACCTGCAGATGAGTTTCCGGCGATGGCCGGAATCGGTCCCGGGAAAGCCCCAGCATCGCCAGGCTTTCCCACTGGTAAGCGGCCAGTTTCCCGGGAACGATGATTCGGGTATCCGGGGGGAATTCGTTCAACACCGCCAGCCGCGGCAGGGCATCCAACAGCCAGTGTGAATGGTTGGGAATGAAGCCGGAACCGTTGGGAACCCAGTGGGATACAATGCTGGTCCAGTTCCCTTCCAAGGAAACCGGTTTCGGCAGCCGAAAATAGCGGCAGGCCGGGTCCCACCGGTAAAAGCGGTGGCCATAGACGGATTCCAGACACAACTCCTTTTTCGGGGTTACGAGAGCGAGCGAACTGGAAACCAGATGCGCTCCCGGGTGCCGACTCCAAAGCACCGGCCATGGCTGGGTGGTGTGCTGTTCCGTTGTTCCCGCCGCCAAAAGGCTGCCTTCGCGAACCACCGGCCATCCCTGGTCTTCCAACACAATCCGTCCCTCCAGCTTGGGATAGCCGCAGCGCAAAGCCTGATATGCCGAAAACAACCTGACCGGCGGGCCGTTTCGAATGGACGCGAAGAACGGGCCAAAGGGAGAATGCTGTTCGGGAAACACATAATACAAGCGGGAGCCGGCCGCCTTAAAAAAGGACCGGTAAAATTCCCAGAAACAATCCTTGAGCGCCGGGATCAAACAATGACGCAGCAATGCCCAAGGACGATAAATCCACCGCGAGGAACGCAACGGCTTCTTAATCGCGGCAAAAATGCTTGGCGTGAACGGCATCGTTACCAACAGTAAATACGCGGCCCACTGAAGATTCAAACATAAAATATCCTGGCACGCCGGTTCCCGGCTGCCGGCACAACCGCTGCTGCGGGTGATGGAATTGCTGAAGAATCTCCCACATGCCATCGGTTGAACAATTATCCGAGACGAACAGAATCCAATCCTTGAATTCCTGCACGAACACGCTTTCGATGCACTTGCTTAATTAACGTGCGGCATTGAAAACCGGCACAAAAACTGTGACCCTGGAATTGCTCATGTTGGTTTGGCGGTTGGCGCAAGGGTCTGTTTTAATCAGATGATTCGACGCGCAGCCTGCGGCAGACTTCCTCGGTGCTCAAACCGGCCTTTTGGCGCAGATAATCCTGCGATCCCACTTGCCCCAAAACTGCTGCGGGCAGCGACGGGGAAATGATGCGCACGCTCTCCGGCAGATGTTCGCGTAGTAGCGAGGCTAGCCCACCGCTGGAAACATGTTCCTCCAAAACCAGCAGCCGTTTAAAACGGGCCAATGTTTGGAACCATTCCGCTGTCACCGGTTGGAGCCAAGGACAGGAAAATACGCTGACTGAAATTCCCTCGCCCCCAAGTTTGCGCGCGGCATCCAAAGCGACTTTCAGGATGGAACCGGTCGTTACGAAAGCGCAATCACTCTGACCTTCAAGAACTTTCAATGGTCCCCGCGTCAGCCCACGCGCTTCGTGCAGAACCGGTTCGCCCGCCTTGCCCAATCGCAAATAAGAAGGACATGGATTCTGCGCCAGCCATTGCACACATTCGCGTGTTTCACCGGGATCTGCGGGTGAAAGAATGGTCATCTCCGGCAGCGTCCGCAGAATGCCGATGTCCTGCACCGCGTGGTGCGAGTAGCCGAGATTGCCATACGCCATGCCCGCGCCCACGGACACGACAGTCACTGGCAGCCGATGATAGCCCACGTCGTTGCGAATCTGCTCGAAGCAACGGAGCGTCGGGAAATTGGCGATGGAATAGGTGAAAACATGGTAGCCCTCGGAGGCCAGCCCCGCCGCCACGCCGGTCATGTTTTGCTCGGCCACCCCTGCGTTCAGGTAGCGCTTTGGAAATTCCGCTGCGAACGGCTCGACCACCGAGTAACCCAAGTCACCGACGACGAGAAAAATGTCCGAATGCGTCCGCGCTTGTTGAATCAGTTCCTGAATAAAGGCCGTCCTCATGCGTTGCCAATTTCTTCCAGCGCCTGTTTCAACTGCGCCGCGTCCGGTGATTTGTAATGCCACACCAGTTTGTTTTCCATGAAGCTGACGCCTTTGCCTTTGACCGTGTGTGCGATCAGACAGTTGGGTTTGCCGGGTTCCCACGGCAGCGCGGTCAGTGCGGTACGGATTTCTTCGTGGTTGTGCCCGTCAATCTCCTTTACCGCCCAGCGGAAGGCGCGAAACTTCTCGGCCAGCGGCCCCAGTTCCAACACTTCCTTCACCGAACCGAGGCTCTGGATTTTATTGTAATCCACGATGGCCACCAGGTTGTCGAGTTGGTGCTGCGGCGCGAACAAAATGGCCTCCCAGTTCGAACCTTCATCCAGTTCGCCGTCGCTCATCATCACAAACACATGCCAGGCACGGCCTTGGCGTTTGGCAGCCAGCGCTTTTCCGCAGCCAAAGGGCAGCCCGTGGCCGAGCGAACCGGTCGAGAATTCCACTCCCGGGACTTTGTGGCTGACGTGCGACATCAGGCGACAACCATCCTGCCCGTACGTTTCCAGTTCTGACAGGGGAAAGAAACCGCGCAAAGCCAATGCCGCGTAAACCGCTGTGCAGTTGTGCCCTTTGCTGAGAATAAAACGATCCCGGTCCGGAAAAACTGGATTGTTTGAATCAACCCGCAAAACATCGTGATAGAGAACCGCCAGCAGATCAGCCATCGAAAGAGCACCACCAATATGGGAAGCCTTGGCCCGATGTATCATTTTCAGTGCCTCAATCCGAATAAACCGGGCAAGTTCAATAGACTCGGCACTCATTTTACGAAATAAGAGATGTAGGGGTCGATAGGAAGTCGTCGCAGTTCTACTTCGCGCAGATCGAATGATTCGAGCAAGGCGGTTGTCTCCCCGGGGAACTCAGGGCAATGAAGCTCATCAAAAGCAACAATGCCGCCTTTGACGATCCGAGGATACAAGTGTTCCAAGGCAACTTTGGTCGGTTTAAAAATATCAAAATCCAAATATAACAAGCTGACCAGCAGATGGGGATGATCCTTCACATACTGAGGAATTTTCTTACACGCATCTCCAGCGATCAGTTCAATCTTTGGAATATGACCCAACGGACGATTCCGATCATGAATGGAAGCAAGATGATTTATTTCCTCTTGCATGTTGGGTGCGATCTTCAATCCGCCTTTAACTAGATGTTCGGACTGATGATGATGAGCGTCATTTGCATGAAAGCCCGGGAATCCAGCAAAAGTATCAAATCCGATAACTCGCCTAGTATGATTGTATGGCTCATAGATCGAGGAAAGCTGAACCCAGGTCATTAATCCGCCACCCGCATAAACCCCACATTCAACGACGCTGCCATGAACTGGAAGCACGGATTTGAAAAGCTCATTCTTAACCAGAAACCGCGCGATATCCTGCCGCCGCACATGCCGTGGAAAATTCTGCAAACGCAACTCGACTGGACAATTTGAAGTCTCAAACGCCTGAACCAATTCAGTCACAGTTCCTTTTTCAACAGCAGTGTGTTTGGCGGCATGACAAAAACCTGTTTTTGTTTTTTTCATAGGAAGTATCAAGCGATGAGCACTTTCTTAATGCACTCGCAAACATAAGCAACTTCATCTCTTTTCAAGCAGACACCGCTAGGAAGGTTCATGCCCCGCAGGCCCACCCGTAAGGCGACTGGTTGTGGCGTGATTTGGCGTCCCCAAATAGGGTATTGGCTGATGGCCGGGAAAACCGACCGGGTGTCAATGTTCCTTTTTTTTAACTCGGCTTGCAGTTCATCCCGCTCTAGTGGCGCATCTTCTTTCAGAAACAAACTCGACATCCAGTAGATGCTTCTTGCGCCGGGGACCTCCCGGCTTAGACGGATGCATGACACATCGGCGAGACCTTCAGCATACCATTGAAACACTCTGCGTTTCATTTCGATCAATTCATCACAGCGTTCCAACTGTCCAAGCCCGACTGCCGCCTGGACGTTGGACATTTTGAATTTAACCCCGTGTGCATCAATCCAGAAAGCTTTGGCGGGGTTGCGCCCTTGATCCCAAATCTTGAACGCTTTCTTGTAAAGCGATTCATTGCTGGTAACGAGCATGCCCCCTTCTCCCGTCACAAGCAGTTTGGCACCCTGAAAACTGAAAGCGGCGAAATCTCCAAAGCTCCCACATCGGCGGTTATTCCACTCCGCGCCTATGGCCGGAGCGGCGTCTTCAATGACGCGGAGGTTGTGCCGCCGCGCCACTTCCATGATTCCATCCATGCGCGCGGGGTGGCCATACATATGCACAGGAATGATCGCCTTGGTCCGGGGCGAGATCATTTTTTCAACCGAAGCTGCATCCAGATTCCAAGTGTCAAACTCAATGTCGGCAAAGATCGGGACCGCACCCGTATAATGGACAGCGTTTGCGGTTGCGACCCACGTCTCGTCGGGGACGATCACTTCATCGCCAGGCCCAATGTCCAGGGCCATAAGTGCGATCTGAAGCGCGCCAGTGCAACTGGAGCAGGCCATCGCGTATTTCGCGCCGACATAAGAGGCAAATGCCCGCTCAAACTCGGTGAGGTAGTGGCTCCACTGCCGATTCCAGCCATTACGCGCAGCATCCCACGCATAGAAGGCTTCCCGTGATGAAATGGAAGGCCCGGCGGTCAATATCAGTTGTTTGCCGATGTCATCCTGTTTTGGGGCGAATGACATTCTGAGAAAAACTTTGTCGGGCAACCCTGAATCTCCTGCCGGAACCGGGCTGTAAGAAACAGTTGATCCGCTCGTTGTTTTGCGCAGAGGAATGCGCTGATCATCTGCCCAGCCGTGCCTGCGGTAAAATTCCACGGCGTGCTGGTTGTCCTCAAAAACACGGAGGAAAAAACCGTCCGCGCCAACCACCTGACGCCCCCATTTGACAAGCGTGTTCATGGCCGCCCCCATAATGCCCGGAGTCCCTGATTTCACCCCTCGCACCACATTATCCACCTCCATTTCACAGAGGTCATTGAAGCAACTGTTGTAGCCCAGGTGACCGATTCGATTGCCATGTTTGTCCAGCACCAAAAACAGAATACGATCCTCCACATCGAGCAGTTTGCTGCGAAGCCACTTTTTAGTGCCTTCGTCGGTGACGGGGAACTGCGTTGGGTATGCAAACCAGTTTTCCTGCCGCCATTTTGACAAAAGAGAAATCAAAGCATCGTCATCCGCATGCAATTCGCAGATGGGTATCAGCGCGCCCAAGTTGTTGTCCAAAGGAATGCTCCGCGCAAACAGCGCATCGAGACTGCTGGTTTGCTTGAGGAACGAAAAATTCTTGCGGATCGAGTTCCTATACACCTCAGAACGCCGGTTCGTGGAGGAAGACGGAGTAGTTTCTGTATTCATTGGCTGATAACTGTGTTGTTGTGCTGCTCGAAATCATGCTGGGGCTTTTGCACCGATGCTCGAAGGCGCCGGGATAATCCGGCTTGGCAAAAGAGGGGCGCTAAAGTCAAAAGGGATCTCTCCCGCCTTGCCCCATCCATGGCCGCAATGCCATGCCCCGATGCGCCGCCGATCACCATTCGGTTTCTGCTGCCGCTCATAGAATTGATTCAAATACCGGCGCCGGAAAAACGCGCCAAAAATTCAGTGGGACATTACACCTAAAAACACCCTGCTTTTCAACTGATTTCGACGGGGCTGTTTGCGAGCCCACAATCCGTACCGACTTTGAAACGCAGAATTCATTCGGCAGCCTCCGCCGGCTAAAGCCGGCGCTCCTGAAGGTCTTGTGCACTTCCGCCCATCGGGTGAGACGCTCCGGCAAGTCGGTAAGGATTGGGGGTTCGGCGGGGCGCGACGACATTTTATTGACGGCTCCTCAGGATTCGGATGGCGGCGCGGCGTTTTGATCGGCGGACTTCCGCCCCCGGATCTGTTCACGGCTGGCGCGCAGTTGCAGGGTGAGCGTCTCGGCCTCCTCCAGCCATTCCAGCTTTTCGCGGAAGGTGGTTTGCAGGCCCAGCAGCAGCGTGTGCAATTCAGCACCTTCAAAGGTACACCATTGCCAGCTGGATTGCGTACAAAGCGCGTGCAGTTCTTCTTTGGTCATCGGTAGGGATCGAGTTTCTTCAATGCTTGAATATCCAGCAAATCCTTGTCCCGTCCAGCCTGTTTTTTCATGGCCATCAGGGTTTCATAGCTGACAACCGGCGCGCGAGCGCCGCCAGCCACCGGTTCCCACTTCGCCCGGGCAAATTCCTCTTGAAAATCAAAGGGTTCATAAACAAACACATCAATGGGTGTCCGGCGGTGGACATCGCTCCAGAGCCGGAGTACCAGCATGTTCTTCTCCTTCCGCAAGATTTCACGAAGTTCCGGGTTGGCAAAATCTTCCGGTGTCACTGGGATGCTCATTTGATAGCCGGCCGCTTGCAGGGCGTGGAGCGCGTGTTTAATGTTTTCCGGTTGAAGTCCGATGACCAAATCCACATCCACGGTAAGCCGCTCATACCCATGTGCGTTGACGGCCAGCCCGCCGACGATGAGGTACTGGACGCCCGCGTCGTTCAGCGCCTTGACGATGGTTTCAATACTGCGGACTTCCATGATCCAAGGGCCATGTTAGCGGAATTTTGCCCGCCAGCAAGCTTGTAGAATGACCGAGAAGGGATTTACTCCCACGCATCGGTCCGGATTTGTTCCGGCGGAAGCCCGCGCGATTTTAGATCAGCGGACAAAGTGTTGAGCATGACCGGCGGGCCGGAAAGGTAGAAGACGGAGGACAGAGGACAGAGGACAGAAGGCGGAGGACGGAGAAGCGCGTCCAGAGAGATGCGGCCGGTCAAACAATGGGGCGCCCGGGGCAGAACGGACATCCGATGGGCGAAAGCTTCGTCCGGCGTCTCCGTAAAAAACACCACCTTGAGTTTCGGCACGGCGGCCAGTTGCGCGAGGATCATTTCCTGGAACAGAAACAGCCCCGGCGTTCTCGCGCCGTAAACCAGCGTCACCGCCTGTGAACCTTGCGGCGTGAGCGCCTCCAGGAACGCGGTGAAAGCGCTGATGCCGGTCCCCCCGGCAATCAGTACCGCGTCGCTGGTTTCATCAATCACGAAATCGCCGTAAGGCGTTTTGATCCACGCTTCGCCTCCGACTTTCAGCGTCTGTTCCATCCTCGTGGTATAGCGGCCCTTGACCGAATAGCAGATGCGAATCCGGTTGCGGTCACGCGGCGAACTGGCGATGGAAAAAACGCGCGACTCCGGCCAGAAACCGGAAGGGTCGTAGTCATCCACCGTCAGGTGGAGGAACTGGCCGGGTTTGAAGCCCGGCACCACGCCCTGCGGGGCGAGATCAACGGTATAAACTCGCCCGCCGTGGTCGGTGATCGCCTCGACCACACAGCGGATTTTGCGGGGCATGCTCATGAGGCAGAGGACCGATGACGGAGGACTGATGACGGAGGGCGGCTGGTCGGCGGAACCCGGCAAAATTTTTCGGGCGCGGCCATCATGCTGCCCAACATCCGGCCAATCTCCGCGCACGGAGCCAGCATTTCATTGCATTCGGCCTGACTGATGTAATCACCCGCCAGAGCGGTGCCAATCCAGTGCTGCGTCTCCGCCTGTTCGCCGTCGGAGTCAGACAGCTTGCTGACGAAACTGGCCGGGTAACGGCGTTTTTGCCAGCCTCGGAGATGTTCGCGCCGATGGATCGGGAGGCCCGGCGAAACTGGTCGGTCAGAGAGTAGATTTCCTCGCGCGGAAATGATTTGGTTGTCTTGAAGACGCGTTGCTGCAATTCAAATGCCGCTTTATACACCCTCAAATCCCGAAATGACATTATGCGCTCACTCATGTTCGTGTTCAGTTGCTGTCCTCTGTCTTCCGTCCTCTGTCATCTGGTCTCAATAAACCTGTCAAACGTCGCCAGCACGTGGCGGATCATTTCCTCCGTCAGTCCGGGATACACGCCAATGAAGAAGGTGTTCGTGGTGATCACGTCGCTATTCGACAGCCGCCCCACCACGCGGTGTTCAATCTCCGCGTAGGCCGGATGCCGCAGCAGGTTCCCGCAGAAAAGATTTCGCGTCTCAATGCGCGCGGTCTCCAACGCGTTGACCAGTTCGGCCCGCGTGAATGGCGCTTCGGGCCGGACCGTGATGACAAAACCAAACCAAGATGGATCAGACTTCGGCGGCGCTGTGTGCAGAATAAGGTGCTGTTTGTGTTTTTTCAATCCGGCGGCAAGCGCAGCGTGATTGTGTTTCCGCGCAGCCACGAAGTCTTCGATTTTCTTCAACTGCGCCACCCCGATGGCGGCCTGCATGTCGGTCACCTTGAGGTTATAGCCAATGTGAGAGTAAACGTATTTGTGGTCATAGCCGAAGGGAAGCGTGCCGAATTGCTGCGCGAACCGCTTGCCGCAGGTGTTGTTCTCGCCGCCGGCGCAGTAACAATCGCGGCCCCAGTCGCGGAAGCTGCGGGCAATGCGCGCGAGATCCTCGTTTGCCGCTGCGACCGCCCCACCTTCGCCCATGGTGATATGATGAGCGGGATAAAAGCTGAACGTAGCCAGATCGCCAAACGTGGCCGTGAGCCGGCCTTCGTAACGGCTGCCTAAAGCGTCGCAGTTGTCTTCAATCAACCACAAGCCGTGCCGGTCGCAGAGCTCGCGCACTTCCCGCACGGCATAGGGTACGCCCATGGTGTGGGCGATCATCACCGCCTTGGTCTTGGGGCTGAGCGCGGCCTCGATTTTCTCCAGTGTTGGCACGTAGCTGCCCAGTTCCACGTCCACAAAAACCGGTACCGCACGATTCTGGATGATCGGATTCACCGTTGTGGGAAATCCCGCCGCCACGGTGATGACCTCGTCGCCCGGCTTGACGCGCCGGTCTTTGAGCTTTGCGGAAGTGAGCGTGGAAAAGGCAACCAAGTTGGCGGAAGAGCCGGAGTTCACCAGAAGAATGTTTCCGATGCCCAGGAACCCGGCCATTCCCGCCTCAAATTCGTCCGCGTAGCGTCCGGCCGTCAGCCAGAAATCGAGGGACGAATCCACGAGACTCACCAATTCCTTTTCGTCGAAGTAACGGCCGGCGTAGCGCACGGGGTCTTCGCCCGGACGGAATGGTTTCTTTGGCGCAGCCGCCTGGTACGCCCGCACCAAGTCCAGAATTTGCCGCCGCAACGTCTTTTGATCACTCATTGCAAAACAACAAATTTAAATCATCGGGCCACCCACGACAAGCCTGCTTGCGCGGCATCGGCCTGGTATTGCCCGATCTGTCGCACGGCCAGCGCGCTGGCGGACCGGGGATCGGCCGTGGTCTCCCGGTACCATGACACCGTCCGCTCAACCGCCGTGGGAAATGACCAGACCGGCAACCAGCCAAGGAGAGCGTGGGCCTTGTCGGTGGACAATTGGAGCAGGCCGGCTTCGTGAACGGCCTTCGGATCGCTCCGGTCCTCCCAGCGCCCCGGCCAGTGTTTCAGAACCTCGGCCACCAATTCGCGGACGGCGCGGTTGGCTTCATGCGCCGGACCGAAATTGAAAGCAGAAGCGAGTTGAGGGTTGAAGGTTGACACGCCTTCGCTTCCGCCTTCGTCCGACTTCGGCGAGACAAGTCGCTTCGGCGCGGCAAGGGGTTGAGAGAGTTTGGCGGCGAGCCAAAGGTAACCGCTCAACGGCTCCAGCACGTGCTGCCAGGGACGGGTGGCATTCGGATTGCGCACGGCAATGGGCTGTTTTCTTTGCAAGGCGCGGACACAGTCGGGAACAATGCGGTCCTTCGCCCAGTCGCCACCACCGATGACGTTGCCGGCGCGCGCGCTGGCAATTTTCACCGGATGTTTTTTGAAAAACGAGCGGTGCCACGCGGCGATGGCGATTTCGGCGGCCGCCTTGCTGGAGCTGTAAGGATCATGTCCGCCAAGCGGGTCTTCTTCGCGGTAGCCGTGGAGCCATTCACGGTTTTCGTAGCATTTGTCGGTCGTAATCAAAACCGCCGCACAAGGTTTCTTCAAATCACGCAGCGCCTCCAGCACGTGGATCGTGCCCATGAC
>Ga0224534_1001677_pt1 | contig 11357 bp, 10 predicted proteins | sample 714E12024metaG_FD_172012 | JGI IMG/M metagenome (GOLD analysis project Ga0224534, IMG submission 172012) | Peat soil microbial communities from Stordalen Mire, Sweden - 717 E1 20-24 | ecosystem: Environmental > Terrestrial > Soil > Wetlands > Peat | place: Sweden: Norrbotten County, Stordalen... | reverse complement strand
ACTCCGTCAGTTCGAAAGCGTTCCTCGCCCGCGGCGCAAAGCCAACTGAAAGCTGGAAGGTTAAAGGCGAAGCCTCGACCACGATTAGCCGGTTAATGCCTAGTCACCTTTGGAGCCAACTGACGCGACGATCTCGGCTTCGCCCAGTCGCTCGGTGTAGCGAATGCTGAGGTATTGTCCGAGTTCACGTCGTGGGCCTTCTCCCAGAACGTCCGTCGTTACGGACTGCTGGGTTCGATGGGCACCATCGGTGACTGCCTATTTACCGGCTAATCCATCTAGGCATGTCGGAGAAGTGTCAAGAAACTAATGGAGATGTAGTCACTTGATACTTGCATTCTGGGACACTTTCGATTACAGATGTTGCAGTGACGAATGCAGAACTTCACCTCGAGCAAGGAGCCGGTAGTTGGGCGTTGGCGGGTGCTGGCGTTAGCCAGTTCGCGTTGGTGAACGACTACTTGAGTTACCTGTCGGACCGGAACTACTCGCCCCAGACAGTCCGGGTCTACGGCTTCTCGCTGCTGGCGTTCTGTCGGTGGTTACTGACCCAGGACATCGCGCTCGACATGGTGAGTACCGACGTGCTGCTTCAATATCTGGCCGCGTGCCGACAGACTACGGTGCCCGGGCGTCCCGGTCCCAACGTGGTGCGCCTGGATGGTCGGCGCGTCGACGGGTACGCCGCGGCGACGCTCAACCATCGACTGGCGGCGATCTCGGGGCTGTTCGAGTTCCGCATGATGCGCAGTCCCCACGCCACCAACCCGGTGCCGAGGGGCAAGGAGGCGAGAAGACTGTCCGCGGGCGAGCGCAACGGCCTGCTCGCGCACGTGGCGCGTCGGCCCAAGCGGCGATCAGTGTTGCGACTAAGAGAGCCCCAGCGTCTTCCCAGAGCTCTTGATCGCGACGAAGTCGTGGCGCTGGTGGGGAGCCTTCGAACCTGGCGCGACCGGGCAATCGCCGGACTGATGGTGTACTGCGGACTTCGCGCCGGAGAGGTGCTGGCTCTGGACGTCACCGACGTGGATATCGGGGGACGATGGCTGCGCGTCACGGGCAAAGGATCCAAAGAGCGCCGCGTCCCACTCGACGTCGACGTGGCAGGCGTCATTCAGACGTACCTGCTCTGCGAGCGGCCCGAGACCGAGACTCCCCGGCTGTTCGTGGTGGCCAAGGGCCCGACTCGCGGCCAACCACTCACGAGCGCAGGCCTGCGCACAATCTTTCGTTACCACCGGATGCTCGCCGGCGTTCCCGCCGGTCATCCCCACGCGCTACGCCACACCTTCGGCACCGCGCTGGCCGAAGCGGGTGTGGATTTGGCCGTGATGCAAGCCCTGCTCGGTCACGCCCACGTCGACACCACCGCCCGCTATATCCATCTCGCCCCCGTGCACGTGAAGAAGGAGTTCGATGCCGCTCGCGAGCGTCAACGCGACCTCCGTTGAGCGACCGGCGAGGGACCTGCTCGCCGACTACGCGACTCATCTCGCCCTGACGGGCCGGGGCAACAGCGCCTACACGAGCGCAGCTCGGTCCTTCCTACGGCACTGGCCGGTTCCACCGGACTGGGCAGATCAGCCGCTGGCCGAGCGTCTTCGAGCCGGGCCACAGCTTCGGCCCTTCCTCAGTTTCTTGATGATTCACGGCTGGCTCCAACCGGGCTACGACTACCTCGTGTCTCGCAAGCTGTCGGGCTTTTGGCGTGACATCGTCGCCAGTCCTCTCGAGGCGGACATGGCCCGGTTTCGAGAGGGCGCCGAGGCCATTGGCTACACGCCGATCCAAAGCCTGCGGGTGGCGTCACAGTCGGTGGGGCGCCTGCTCATCCAAAGCGGCGGGCACCTCGACGACCTGACGCTGCGAGATTTCGACGAGCTCATCGACGCTTGTCGACAGCGCACGCATAGCACGGCGGAGGGTTGGACGCACTACCGGAGCGCGCTGAGCGCCGCGCAGCGAGTTCTATTCCATCTGGGTATCGTGGCGGCGCCGCCGCCCTACGGTCAGGGGCCTAAGAGTTTCGAAGCGCGCATGGCCGACGTGTCACCAGTCCTTCGACCTGCGTTCGTGGCCTACCTCGAGCGCAAGACCGGGACCTGCCACGCCAAGACGGTCACGGGACTTGCCACGCGACTCGCTCACTTCGGTCGCTTCCTCGCTGACGTCGACCCCGAACTGAGGTCACTGGCTGAGCTTGACCGACAGCGCCATATCGAGCCCTACCTGAATTCGGTGGCCAGCGCCATCAACTCCAAGAACGGTGATCCAGTCACGACCGCCGATCAATCACGACGGGTACTGACGGTGTCGAGCTTCCTCAACGACATCACCGAGTGGGGATGGGTCGACGCGCCAACACGGCGTCTCGTCTTTCGCTCCGACCTCCCGCGCTTACCCAAACCTCTTCCTCGCTACCTGCCCCTTGACGTTGACCGGCGTCTCGGTGAGGCGCTCGAAGGGTCCGAGTTTCGTCTCGCCGCCGACGCGCTGCTACTGGCCCGAGCCTGCGGGCTGCGCATTGGTGAGCTCCTCGATCTCGAGCTCGATTGCGTGCACGAAGTTCCCGGCAACGGAGCGTGGCTCAAGGTTCCTCTGGGCAAGCTGGATACCGAGCGGATGGTGCCCCTGGACGACGAGACCGTCACCCTGATCGATCGAATCACCGCGACACGCTCCGAGGGCCGAGCGTTTCCGCACCCTCGAAGTGGACGACCCGCGCAGTTCCTCTTCACCCACCACGGCCGGCGCCTGGCTCAGCAGGCGTTGCGCCTGGAACTCGATCGCGCCGCGCAGGTCGCGGGCATCGCTCACGTCACGCCGCATCAACTCCGCCACACCTTTGCCACCGTGATGGTCAACGCCGGAGTATCGCTCCAGGCGCTCATGGCCCTGCTCGGGCACGTCTCTGCCGAGATGAGCCTTCGTTACGGACGGCTCTTCGATGCCACGGTGCGCGCCGAGTACGAGCGAGCACTGGATCTGGCCAAGGCCCGCATCGGGCCACTGCCCGCGCAACGCGTCCCCGTTACTGGTGAGGGAAACTGGCGTGATGCTCCGCTCATCAAGACCCGGCTCTCCGGCGGCTACTGCCTTCGCTCACCGGCGCAAGGATCGTGCACTTACGCGAACATCTGCGAATACTGTCCTACGTTTCATGTCGACGCCAGCACCGTCGCAGTGCTCGCCGCCCAACGGGTGGATGCCGAGGCACTCGTTACCGACGCCGACGCACGCGAGTGGAGCGACGAGGCCGACCGGCACCGTCGTCTCATCAGTCGCCTCGACACGCTGATCGCAGAGCAGGTGACAGGGTGACCTCGCCGGACACACTTGCCCGTGTTGAGAACGCGTGCTCAGCGTTGCACCGAGACGAGAAGCCGATCACTTTCGTGAGCGTCGCAACCCTCGCGGGCGTCAGCCGCACGAGTCTCTATCGTGATCCGTCCCTACGCGCCGTCGTTGATGAGTATCGCGCCGCGCACGTTGATCCCCGCACCCTCTCCGGGCTCACGAGAGAAGTTGATCACCTTCGCACTGCCGTCGAACTTCTTGCCGACCGGGTCCGTCACCACGAGGAACAACTCCGTCAGTTCGAAAGCGTTCCTCGCCCGCGGCGCAAAGCCAACTGAAAGCTGGAAGGTTAAAGGCGAAGCCTCGACCACGATTAGCCGGTTAATGCTACGACAACGCGCCAATGGAATCATTCTGGGGCTCAATGCAGATCGAACTGCTCAACCGACAGCGCTGGACGACCGTCGTCGAATTGTCCGTGGCGATGGCCGATTACATCGAGAACTTCTACAACCTCAGCCGTCGCCACAGTTCGCTCAGCTATTTCACACTAGAAGAATTCGAGAATCTACAATTGAGTGAAACCCAAGCCTCACTCGCATAAACGCGGTCCAAAAAATGGGGTCAACGCCACCGTGTCTACCGAACGGGGTCAAGGCCAGTCGGTCGGCGGGTTCTCGATGGCTCGTCTCGATGGTTCACCTGTGACAAGTGCTCCGACATGAGGAGCGCACGAAACGATTATCCGCGGCGAGGCTCCTCTCCGCTCCGCCGGTGAGACCCGGGGGACGGGCCCCTCGTAGCTCGGCTCGCAGCGGCGCGAGCGCGCTCCACGGATAGAATCCCGCCCGACCGGTCCTCTGGCCAGCCTCGACAGCCGGGGGAGAAGTCCAGGCGCACGGGGGCGCGTTGGTAGGGTGGGCTGGACCGTCGTAGAAGGGGGGTTATCCATAGTGAAGGTCCTCATTGCGGGAGGTGCCGGCTACATCGGCAGCACCATCGCCTCGGCGTGCCTCGACGCGGGCGTCACGCCGGTCATCGTTGACAACCTGGCGACCGGACGTCGCGAGTTCACGAGGGACCGGATCTTTTACGAGGGCGGCATCGAGAACGGTGACCTGATCGACCGGGTGTTCCAGGAGCATCCGGAGATCAACGCGGTCGTGCTGTGCGCCGCGCTGATCAATGTCCCCGAGTCAGTCTCCGATCCCGTCGGGTACTACAGGGATAACGTGTCGAATAGCCTCAGCTTGGTGTCGCACCTGATCCGCCACGGCTGCACTCGGCTGGTCTTCAGCTCGTCGGCCGCCGTCTACCGCACCGGGGACACGCTCGAGGTTGACGAGAACGCCGTCATGGACCCGCTCAGTCCCTACGCCCGGACCAAGGTGGTCTGTGAGTGGATGTTCGAGGATGTCGCCAACGCCTCGCCCCTGGGGGTGCTCTCGCTGCGCTACTTCAACCCGATCGGCGCCGACCCGGATCTGCGCACCGGGCTCCAGTTGCCACGCCCGAGCCACGCCCTCGGAAAGATGATCACTGCCATGGAAGAGGGCGTGCCTTTCGAGATCACCGGCACGGACTACCCCACGAGGGACGGCACCGGGGTGCGCGACTACATCCACGTCTGGGACCTGGCGGCGGCCCACCTGCTGGCCCTGGAGAAGTTCGACGAGATCCTCTCCTCTAACCGGCGACACGAGGTGATCAACCTGGGCACGGGACGGGGCACGACCGTGCGAGAACTGGTCGACGCGTTCAACGCCGTGGTCGACACCCCTCTCACGGTCGTTGAGGCTCCCCGTCGGCCGGGGGACAGTGCCGGCGCCTACGCCAGCCGCGCCAAGGCCGAGCGGTTGCTTGGGTGGACGGCCAGCCGGTCCGTGACCGACGGGATCCGTGATTCGCTGCGATGGGCGGCGCTCCGGAGCGACTTGCTGGGCCGGTAGCGCCCGAGCGTCCCCAGGGTCGGTGAGCGTCACCGACGGGGAGTTCCCCCGCGAAATCGCCCACTTTCTTCTCGTGACCCACGGAGTGTCACGCCGAGATTGAGGGCTCGCCAGTTCGGGCGTCCCTCTCCCTGGTCATAACCGGAGGGACGCCGCACACAGAGGCCGCAACGACGCTTCTTCGCACGTCGCGGGCGCACGTGGATCACCCCTCAATCAATTCGAACCTCCCCGATTCAGAACTAAAACGTCCGTTCAGCGACGTAGCGCCCAAATTATTAACGGCTTCGGTAGGCCCGTTCGAAAAGTGGGCCCGGTGCCAGGCGATGATCTGACCGCGCCAGCGCTTGAGAGTCCGACCAAGTGAGCGGACTTCGACGGGCCAGGAAGGATCGTTCATGTCGCGGATCGTTTGAACAGTCTCGGCGGAGAATCGAGTTCTGGCTCCTCTTCCCGACGATGTTCATGCGCGAACTACCGCTAAAAGGAGCAACCGCTCCGCGCTGAAAACGTGAAGCAGATCACCCGAAGAAGAATGGCGCTTCGGCAGTTGGCCAAGCCGTCCTTGCACTGAGCCTCGTCGGGCGCTGCGCCTACGGCAAGCCCCCTAACTCGCCACCAGGGATCGCCAAGTCGGCTCGGATTGCGAAGAGGGTCTCTACCTCGGCTTCGTCGTATCGCTCCTGCAGCTCCCCGAACTTTGGGCTCTCGGGGTCGCTATGAGGTGTCTCATGCCCCCAGCGCCACGCCGCGTCACATGCACGAGTAGCTGCTTCCATCACTACCGGGGTCGCGAAGAGGCTCAGTCGCTGCAGCTTCCGAAAGGTGGATCACTGCCAATCCCACGGCAACTCAGACTCGTCGGTGAGTCCGCAGCCATGGTCATAGGCGGCGCGAGCCATCTCTTTCAGCGACTCGTCGAAGTCTGCATAAGCCTCTCGACGGTGCTCGAAGGTGCGCATCTCGTCTTCTCGTGCCCATCGCTCCGCTTCGCGTTCGCGTTCCCGCGTCCATGCGTCGCTATCGCGTCGGTCAGCGCGACGCTGGGTGATCAAGACACCCGTCACGCCGGCGCCGAAAGTTCCAACTACGCCGACGGCAGCAATGACGATGGGCACCCAGAGTGGAGTCGTCTGCACAGGCACCGACTCTGCCACCGACTGGCGTATCGCGTCCGGGATGGCACCCCAGCTGGACTACTACGGAGCCGCTCAATGCGCGCGTCGTTCAGCCTTCTCCTTCGACCGCCTCGAAACGAGGAAGGAGTTCGATGCCTGCACTCGTGATGCTCCAGCATCCTCGAATGATGTGGAAGCTCTCTTCGTCGTGCTGGGCGGCCAGTCCGTGGCCGGCAAGAACAGCGAGCAGGCGATGTTCCTGTCCCTTGAGCTTCGGGTTGATTTTGCCGATGTCGTCGACCTCGTAGTGCCACGGGCTGATGGTTCCCGCCGGACGTGGCATTAGGTGGACGTCACGCGCTTCACCGAGGACCCGTAATGCCTCGAAGTGTGCGACGTCGAGGTCCTCGATGAGACGTAAGAAGTCCGTTTCGCTGATGGCAGCACCGGCTGAAGTCGACCCGTGAGCGAGTGCCTCGGCGATGGCGCCGCGTTTCGCCGCGAGGGACCTAGACCGCGCCAGTTCCAAAGCCTTGATAAGCAACTCCTGCTGCTCGGGGGATGCATCCAGGCTGATGATTAGATCTCCGACCGGCTGGCCGCTTCGCGATGCGCCGCGCTTTAAGACATCGACGATCCACTGAAACCCGCGACAGCACAGGCTCGAGGGCGGTGAAGCCAGCGGCTCCGAGAAGCGATTCGAGCGGATGACCGGTTCCAGCTGCAGCAGCAACTCCGACTGCAGCGAGTACAGCGCTCGTCGTCGACGGGATGTTTTCGTCGTTTCCGGCTACCGGTCGAGCCTATTGCTCCCCAGACCGTCCGGGAGCCACTTGCCCCGGAAGAGTTCCTCTACAAAGCCATGTCAGAGCGAGTGCCGCTATGAGCACGACGGGAAGGGCCACGAACACGATGACCCGCGAAGTCCTGTCAGTGACACAACCTCGTCTTACGCTGTGGAGCGGTGAAACTACTCGGCTACCTCGGACTGCTCGCTGGATCCACAACGTCTCCGCATCCGACCCTGAAGGTCGAGGCGCCCGTCGCCATCTGAAATGAACCCGCTAGAGCGCGGCGTCACCTCCTCAGAGGTCGGACGATGCTTTCGGGCTACGATCGCGTCTTCAACAAAGAATCAGAAGCAATTGATCACACGAATTTGGGTCGAAAGACCCTAATAATTTCATCCCTTTACCTTGGAAGTTTGGTGGTAGTTTCGAGATACCGTGAAGATAACGTCGGTGAGGGTGGAAGGGGAAAACGGATGAGTAAGTTCGAGCCACACGAGGTAGATCCAAGGCAGTATGAGGTGTCAAGGCGTCGCTTCCTGCGCAACGCTGGCGTGATGGCGGTATCGGTTCCGTTGGTCGGCGGAATGATGGAAGTGTTGACCGAGCGTGGAGCAGCGGCTGCGACGTTCCACGACGAGTCCCACCCATTGCTCGCAAAACACCCCTCGTACAAGTTCACGTTCGTGAACCACGTGACCACCAACAGCTTTTTCACCCCGACCCAGTACGGGATGGCCGACGCAGCGAACCTCCTCGGCATCCCTACGCCGCTGTGGACGGGCTCGGCGGTCTCGAGTGTGTCCCAGATGGTGACGGCGTTCGACCAGGCAATCGCCGCCAGGGTGAACGGCATCGCTTCGACCTTGATCGACCCGGTCGCCTTCAACGCGCCAACGGACCACGCCCTCTCCAAGGGCATCCCGGTGATCTCCTACAACGCCGACGAGTTAAAGAACAACCGACTGGCTTACATCGGCCAGAACAACCTGACCGCCGGCGCGGCGGCAGCCGCGCGCATCGCTAAGGCGGTGCCGAAGGGTAGCCTGGTCGGCATGGTAATCGCGACACCGGGTTCGGGCAACATCCAGCCCCGGATCGACGGCGCCCTGCCGATCCTCAAAGCGGCCGGTCTGCACACCGAGGTCGTGGCCGGCGGCGCCCTCGAGCCCGGCGAGATCACCGCCGTCGAGGCCTGGTACACCGGCCACAAGGACGTCAAGTTCCTCTACTCCGTGGACGACGGAGACTCGGTGGCCGTGGCGGACACGATCAAGAAGTACAACTTGAAGGGCAAGGTCGGGGGCTCGGGCTGGGACGTGGAGGTCCCGGTGCTGCAGGGTGTCAAGGACGGCGAACTCAGCTTCACCATTGACCAGCAGGCCTACCTGCAGGGATTCATCCCGACGATTCAGCTGTTCTTGTACCAAATCTCTGCCGGCCTGATGAAGCCGTGCAACACCGACACGGGCCTCGGCTTCGTTACCTCAGCCAACGTGGCCCCGTACCTTGCACACGCGACACGCTTCGAAGGCAGCGGAGCGAAGCAGACCACCTACGCGCCGCCACTAGCTATCGGGTACTGATCTAGGAGACGAGGGCCGAATCGTGGCTCGCGCCATCGCGTCAGATAGCAATACGCGACAGACCCCCGCTCCGAAGGGGCGGGGGTCTGTCGCGTATTGGCTCGTCCAGCGGGCCATGCAGCAGCGCGAGCTCACTGTCGTCCTGGTGACGCTGTTCGTGATCATCTACTTCTCGATCGCCAACTCGGCCTTCTACACGACCGCGAACATCATCACGGTCGCTCAGTACATCGCCTCCATCGCCGTGATCGGCTTCGGAGAGGTGCTGATCCTCGTGCTCGGCGAGATCGACCTCTCCGCCGGGGCGGTCTATCTGTCCTCACCCTGGTTCATGTACTTCTTCTGGACGAGCGGGATGCCGATTGGCTGGGCGATCGTGGCCGCGGTGGCGTGCTGCGCCGGCATCGGCATGGTCAACGGGCTGATAACGGTGTGGCTGAACGTCTCCTCGCTGATCGTCACCTTGGCGGTCAACTACGCGCTGTTCGGCATCGTGCTGATCAAGTCGAATGATATCCAGGTCGACATGCCAGGCCAAACGGGCCACTTCAGTATTATCTTCGGCATCGGCGCCTGGTCGACGATCCTCTGGGCCGCCGCCATGATGCTCGCCATCTGGGCGCTCTTGAAGCGAACGCGCTTCGGCCTCCACATCACCGCCACCGGTGGCAACCTGCTCGCCGCGGCGGAATCGGGCATCCGGGTGCGGCGGGTGAAGGTGTGGTGCTTCATAATCATTTCCTCCGCCTCCGGGCTCATCGGGATCCTCGATGCGATCCGCATCGGCAGCATCAACCCCGGAAGCTCGGGCCTGGACACGGTGCTCCCGGGTATCGTCGCGGCCGTGCTCGGCGGCACTGCGCTGGCCGGCGGTCGCGGCACGATCTTCGGAGCAGCCCTCGGTGCCATCTTCCTCGGCGTGCTCGAGGATGGCTTTAACCTGATCGGTGTCAATGCCAACTGGTTCTATCTGGCCGAGGGGGTCATGATCCTCGTGGCGATGGTCGCCAACACCCAGCTCGGCATAGTGGCCAGGAGATTTCGCCGATGACGGAGGCGGAGTCGCCGCTGGTGGAGGCGAGCCCGACGCGCGACGCCACGCTCGCCGCGTCCGACGTGGTGCTCGAGACTGTTGGGGTGACCAAGAGCTATGGCGCCGTGGTGGTGCTGCGCGGGATCGACATGCAGCTACGGCGAGGCGAGGTGCTCGGCCTGGTTGGCGACAACGGGGCAGGCAAGAGCACGCTCGTGAAGATCCTGTGCGGCTTCCAGCCTCCCGACACCGGCAAGATCTACGTCGAGGGCAAGGAGGTGTCGTTCCGGTCGGTTGCCGACGCGCGCCGTTTCGGCATCGAGACCGTCTACCAGGACCTCGCTCTCGTCCCACAGCTGACGGTCGCGCAGAACCTCTTCCTCAACCGGGAGCTCACCCTGTTCGGCGGGGTGGGCTGGCTCTCCGCGGGTAAGATGCGCCAGCTCGCCAAGAACTACCTCGAGGACATCAAGGTCGAAATCCCCGATATCGACGCCGAGGCCGAGTCGCTCTCGGGCGGCCAGCGCCAGGCCATCGCGGTTGCCCGGGCCACCCGTCAGAACGCCAAGATCCTCCTGCTTGATGAGCCGCTGGCGGCGATGGGCGCCCGGGAGTCTGCCCTCATCGTCGATCTCGTGAAGGATCTCTCCCGCAACCTCGGTGTGTCGATGATCGTGATCGACCACAACTACACGCACCTCTTCGAGCTCTGCGACCGGCTCAACGTCATCCAACAGGGCCGCATCGCCTTCGACCAGCAAGTGCAGGACACCTCGGTCGAGGAGCTCACCAAGTTTATGGTCTCCCAGTACCGCCGCGAGCTCGCCGCGGGCCAGAAGCTGCTCGAGCAATGAATCGTCCGTCTTCCAACGCACACAGCGCGCGGCTCGCCCGGAGGGCTCGCCCCGGGCACTGAAAGGAGTTGCAGAGTGAAGTACCGTCAGCTTGGCTACACAGGGCTCCGTGTCTCGGAGCTCGCCCTTGGAACGATGACCTTCGGTGGTCAAGGCAAATTTGCCTACGTCGGAGCAACGGAAGCGGAGGAGGCTCGGCGAATCGTCGACGTCGCCATTGATGGCGGCATCAACTTCATCGACACCGCAGACATCTACTCCGCTGGTCGCTCAGAGGAGATTCTTGGCGAAGTCCTCACTGGTCGCCGCGACGAGATCGTCCTCGCCACAAAGGCCCGCTTTGCCATGGGTACCGGACAAAACGACGGTGGCCTCTCACGCGGATATCTCATTAGGGCCTGTGAAGCGAGTCTGCGCCGTCTAAAGACGGACTACATCGACCTCTACCAGGTACACCAACGCGACGGTATCACTCCCATGGAAGAGACCCTTGATGCACTCGACACCCTTGTCCATCAGGGAAAGGTCCGTTACATCGGCGTCTCTAATCACTCTGCCTGGCACGTCATGAAGGCACTCGGCATCTCCGAGCGACAGGGACTACAGCGCTACGTCACCCAGCAGATCTACTACTCCCTGCTAGATCGGGACGTGGAGTACGAACTCGTTCCGCTCTCAATAGAAGAGAAGATGGGCATCCTCGTGTGGAGTCCACTCGCAGGCGGCCTCCTC
>Ga0224534_1001673_pt1 | contig 11373 bp, 13 predicted proteins | sample 714E12024metaG_FD_172012 | JGI IMG/M metagenome (GOLD analysis project Ga0224534, IMG submission 172012) | Peat soil microbial communities from Stordalen Mire, Sweden - 717 E1 20-24 | ecosystem: Environmental > Terrestrial > Soil > Wetlands > Peat | place: Sweden: Norrbotten County, Stordalen... | reverse complement strand
TCGCAGCGCGCTGTTTCAGCGACAGGTCACTTGCCGACACGGGGCCTCAGGCCAACGCACAGCTGATACAGCTCGGCGACGCGAGTGCTGAGGTCATGTTGCCATCGTAGGTGACTTGGTGACCGCTGAAGCCAGCCGCGTCGTGTCTGACGAGTGGGTAAGTTAAATTTGATTGCCCAGGCGGGAGTACGCCCGGCACGGTTCGCCCCGCAGCGCCCCGCATACGGGCAAGGTGGGGGTGAGTCCGACCTCGTGCACCTCGTTGACGCACACATGGCCCCGAATGTGCGCGACGCGGGCACGCGGCTCCAAGCGTTCCACCGGGCAGTGATTAATGAGCGGTCGTTGTAAGGACCGGCGGTCAATGCCCGGTGCGGCCAGCGCAAAATGCGCACTGCGTTGGTTCAGGAGATCAAAGCGTCGGCTTTGGCAATGTCCTTGTGAAATAGGTTGCCGATGTAGAGTCGCTCGCCGAGCACTTCACATCGGAACCACACACCTGTAGCGGGTCCGATTCTGGTATTGCGAGGTAGTTCGCGGATGACTTCCTTGACCAGATCGCCCGAGAACCTTCCAGACCGGCAGACGAGGATGCGTCGGTCGGTTACCACGACGACACGAAAGCCCCTGAACCAGACGAGCAGACCGAACCACGGGCTCGTCGTCATCGCCGAGAACACTGCCTGGATCACCTCGCCCGGCTGGAGGACGTGGGCCGCATTGACGCGAAGCGTGTCGCGAATCGCCATGACTCCTACCATTCATTTGGCCAACAGGATTAGAGTAACTTCAGATTGAACTGATTGGTGTTCTTGCTCTTCGCTCGTCGTCCTCAGTGTCCCCGGTCTTTGGCCCGTTCGTAACTATTCAGGTCCCGCCAGGTAGCCAAGCGTGACCTTCGAACAGCAGGCGTAGCCCACTGAGAATGTCGCGTTGGTTCTTGCGCAGGGTGGATACGTAGCTGCGGATAGCGCAGAAGTCACGGGCACCGTCGAGTGTGCGCCACGATCCCGAGATCTTCTGCTGAAGCTTCACCATCCTAATGTCGCGCTCGGCCTGGTTGTTGTCGAAGCTCGCTCGGAAGTCTGCACAGAAGCGCAGCACGTCGGCGCGCTGGGCATCGAGGCGCACAAGGAGGTTGTGGGCCTTCTTCTCGTATCCGCGGCGCTTGCCGAACTCCGGTTCAGGATTGGCGGCGAAGCCCTTGGCCACGAGCATGCCGTAGCGGACGCGGATCGAGTGCAGCATCTTGTCGTCCAGGCGGTTTCTACCCTCGGCTCGTGCGGCTTCGATGGCCCTCTTCGCCTCGACGAGCAATGCGGCAAGGTCATTGGCCCAGCCCTGGTCCCACACCACGCCGATGGCAACCAGCTCGCGCAGGTGATGGGCGTTGCACAAGGCGTGGAGCACGTCGTAGGAGCGATAGGGCTTCCAACCATCGTGAATGGCCACCCCGGTCATCGAACCGATGACGCCCAGATCGTCCATGGCCGGCGTCCCGCGCCGGGCATGACAGTCGAGCAGCGTGAGTGCCGCCGTGGACGCGCTGTGGACCCAGTGCAGCCTCCCCGCCACACGCCCGCCGGTCTCGTCGAAGTGCACGGCGTCTGCGCCGTGGAGCAGCACCTTCACCTGCTCCAAGAACGGGCCGGTGGCGTCGGCCGCCTCGGCGACCATCTGTGCCAGCGCCCCGACGGAGACTTCTTGGTGCAACACGTCTGCGAACAACTGCGCCATGCGGTTGAAGGGCAGGTGCTGGTGCATGGCCAGATACACCGCCAACGTCCGCACGCTGGGGCCGTAGCACGCCGGGGCGGTGGCAGCCTCGGGGAACAGCGCCTTCGTCTCACATCCACACGCACAGCGACGGCGCTCTGCGACGTGCTCGGTGACGCGAAGGGCGATCTCGGGCAGGTCGAACACCTGGCGACGCTCGGTGGAGACGACCTCCGCATCGGCGAGATCCGCTCCGCAGGACTCACATGCGACCGGCACGTGGGACACCACCTCGTCGGGGTGAGCGACCTGGGCCAGGTGCTTGCCCGGGGCTCCGGGCTGCTTGCCCTGGCGGCGTCCCGCCGCACGGCGTTCGGCGCGCGAAGGCGCCGGCGGCTTCGACAACCCTTCGGCCGACGGCGGCATCGACGAATTGCGCGGGTTGCGTCCCAAGCGCTCTTGGAGATCGGCAACCAGGGCTTCGAGCTCAGCGATGCGCGACGCTTGCTGCTCGGTGAGCAACTGCAGCGCGGCGACCAGTTCGGTCAGCTCCTCGTATGAGGGCGCGTCATCGAACGGGCAGCGGTCGTCGGGTGGAATTCCCCACGTTACGCGCGGTGTTCTCCTAGGTGGCGGATGGTGCCGTCAGGGGACCTGAACACTTACGCCCGTTCTTTCGTCCATACCCTTCTCTCCCCATGAGCTTGGCCCCGGTTCACCGGTCAGTCTCCGGACCACGGGACCCGTCCGTGATTTTGTCAACAGGCTCCTTCTGCATGGCAGCCAGCGCGGCGACCATTCGAATTATGGGATCGGATCAAACCCCTCTATGTCTTACTTCTACCAGCTCGGTGGCCGACCGAAGTCAGTATGGGTGCTCTATCTAGAGGAGCTAACGCCCGTTGTAACCGTCAGTTTCGGTCCAGTCGATAGCTGGTCCCACGCTGCAGCTTCACTCTCCTCAACGAGCTGAAGGGCAATGAGCTACTTGCCATGTCACTCAGTGAGGTAAACGAGAGCAACCTGAGCAAGAAGAATCCCAGTATCAACGTCGACCCGGTGCTAACAGACCCAGCGGCGCAGTCGACCTTCTTCTCAGCGCTGGATCACCTTGTTGAAGGCACCTGACTTGGGAACATCGTCGGTCGAGGACGAAGGAGTCGCTCCAAATGGGGAGTTGACCATCCCCCCGTTGGCCGGACACCTCGAATAGGAGGTAGTCATGCCAACAGTGACCGAAGAGAAGCCGACGCCGGCTCGCCGGCGAGGTCGGTATCCGAAGGAGTTCCGCAGGGACGCCGCGGCCCTCGTCATCGACCAGCACCGCACCGTCGCCGACGTCGCGCGGGAGCTCGGCGTGGTCGAGCAGACCCTTGGCAACTGGGTCCGCCAGGAGCGCATCGACCGCGGCGAGCGCGAGGGGACGACGACGGAGATGCGCGAGGAGAACGTCAGGCTCCGCCGGGAGGTGAAGCGCCTGACCATGGAACGCGACCTGCTCAAACGAAGTGTGGCCTTCTGGGTGAAGGAGCAGGACCGGTGAGCCGCTACCGGTTCGTCTCCGCCATGAAGGCCGAGAGCTTCCCCGTCGAAACGGCATGCGAGGTGACCGGGGTGTCGACCTCGGCCTACTACGGGTGGCTGGCCAAGGTGGCCGCCGGCCCGACCGATGCCGAGTGGCACGAGGCCCTGCTCATAAACGAGATGCGCAAGGTCCACGAACACCTCGACGACTCCTACGGATCACCTCGGATGACCGACGAGCTGCGCAGCCGGGGACACTGCGTCAACCACAAGCGAGTCGAGCGGCTCATGGCCGAGCACGGCATCTACGCCAGAGACGGCCGACGCCGCAAGCTCCGCACCACCATCCCCGACGTCTCCGCCCCGCCGCTGCCTGACCTCGTCGGACGCCGCTTCGCACCGGGAGAGCCCGGCGAGCGGACCTGCGGAGACATCACCTACATCCCCACCGGCGAGGGCTGGCTGTATCTGGCCGACGTGCTCGACATCGGATCGAGGCGCATCGTCGGCTACGCCATGGACGAGCACATGCCCACCGAGCTCGTCGCCAAGGCGCTTCAGATGGCCGTCGACCTACGAGGTGGCGACGTGAAGGGGATGATCTTCCACCACGACCGCGGCGCCCAGTACATGTCGAGGGACTTCCGAGCCCTGTGCACCGGGCACAAGATCGCCCAGTCGGTCGGACACATCGGATCGAGCCAGGACAATGCGGTGGCAGAGTCGTTCTGGGCGACGCTAAAGCGCGAGCTGGTGCACCGCTGTCGGTTCGCCACGCGGGCCCAGGCGCGTCGGGCGATCATCGCCTGGATCAACCACTACAACGCGGTGCGTCGACACTCCACCCTCGGCAACGTTCCGCCTGTCGAGTGGGAGCTACGCTTCGCCCGCCGTCATCTTCAAGCCGCATAACAATGTGTCCGGCTGACGGGGGGAAGGCCACTGAGCTCGATCACGAAGAGCACGTAGAGCCCGTAGAGCCTGTCGCACAAAGTGATCTGGGGCCACGCAACGGAGAAATGCTCCCGCCAGGATGGCCGTAGAGGCCTTGGAAGTCGCAGGGCGGTCAATTTGGACCCCCGCTATTGCCTTGCGGGAAGCCTCCATGGGTTTTGTGCGACGGGCTCCGTAGTGTCCGAAAACTTGATGTGCCCATTACGTAGGGAGTTCGTATTCGTGGATCAGCCCTCCGAGCCGAGAATGATTCGGGCCGTGGAAGTCCCTATCCAATGGCACGATGGAAGTTTCGGACACTATGGGGTCTCCACGGGTTAAGGAGGGGAGTCTCCACAAGCCCTGGTCAGAGGCCGTGGATGGGATTCTCGGCACCCACAGGTCGTGCATGGCGCTCTAAGCGCCATGCACGACCTGTGGGAGCTTGAGCCGCACACAGGCTCCGCTGCCCGGAAGATTGCTCGCCATAGCTTGGCCGCCGTGCGCGACGGCGATGGCCTTCACGATGGCGAGACCGAGTCCCGCACCTCCGTTGCCTCGAGAACGGCTCGCGTCGGGGCGGCGGAAGCGCTCGAAGGCGTGGGGCAAGAACTCCGGAGGGAAGCCGGACCCGTCATCGGCTACCTCTATGGCCAGATCGCGCCCCAAGACACGCGCCGAGAGCAGGATCTCGCTTCCCGCTGGGGCGAACCTGAGGGCGTTGTCGACCAGGTTGTCCAGCGCCTGCCGGATCCGGTCGGGGTCGAGACGCGCGCTTAGCCCCGTCAAGGCCTGGACCCTGCACGTCACCTGAGCAGCGCGGGCTCGGCTGGCGGCACGTTCGGCGCTATCGCTCAGCAACCGTGCCACGTCGGTTGGCTCGACCCGCAGGGGGAGCTGCCCCTGGTCGCTCCTCGTCAGCAACAGGAGGTCGTCGGCCAGCCTGGTCAGGCGCGCCGCTTCTTCCGATGCGCTCGTTACGGCTGCCAGGAGCTCCTCCCGGCTCCTCCCGGGCCGGGAGGCGAGCTCGAGCTCGCCCCGGAGCACGGCAAAAGGTGTTCTCAACTCGTGGCTGGCGTCGGCTACGAGGTTCCGCTCCCGTTCGAGGGCGCGCTGCAGTCGCTGCAGCAGATCGTTCATGGTCTGTGCCAAGGCGGCGATTTCGTCGCGGGTCCTAGGGACCCCCACGACCGAAGGGGAATCGCGTTCCGATAGCGCGGCAACTTCACGCCGGAGCCGCTCTACGGGTCTCAGCGCGGCCGTTGCCAACCCGTAGGCGCCCAACGCTGCAATGGCCACGAACACAGAGCCGCCGGCGGCAAGCTCGCCTACCACCCGGTTGATCGTCCTGTCGAAGGATTGGAGCGAGACGCCCGCGACGGCAACCCAACCGCTTCGTGTCGTGAACGGTTCGGCGAGGACTCGTTCATGCTCTCCGCCACGCTCCCGAGTTACGAAGATCTGGCCATTCCTTGCCCGGTTGAGGTCCGCGCGGGAGAGGATCGGACGATTGCCAGCTTCCTCACTGGCGGCTCGCACCTGGCCTGTCTGGTCGACGAGCTGGATCGTGTATTCGGGTGGGTTGGTCGCTGTTGTCGCGGGAGCAGTGGCCGGGCTCGACGACGACAAATACTGGGAGGCCTGAGCGGCTTGAGCCGCCAGCTGCGAGTCGATCGACGACATGAGCGATGACGAAAGAACAGTGACGAACAGCCAACCGCCGAACGCGAACAGGATGGCCGAGGCGAGGGCGAACACCACCGCCAAGCGCAGGCGGATTGACATGGCTTACTCGTCGACCTCGTTGCGGAGGCGGTAGCCCATACCCCGGACGGTCTCGATGTCATGGCGGCCGAAGGGCGCGTCGATCTTGTCCCGCAGGTACTTCACGTACTGATCAACGACGTTCGACGTGCCGTCGTAGGCAAAGTCCCACACGGCATCGATGATCTGCGTGCGAGTGAGCACTGTGCCGGGGTGCCGGAGAAACAGCTCGAGAAGGGAGAATTCCTTTGAGGAGAGCTGGAGTTCGGTGTCATCCCGCCACGCGCGCTTGCTGGACGGGTCGAGCCGCAGGTCGCCGACGGAGAAGACTACCGGTCGAGGACGGTCCTCACGGCGGGAGATGGCCCGCAGCCGTGCGGCGAGCTCGAGAAGGCTGAACGGCTTCACCAGGTAGTCATCGGCTCCGACGTCGAGGCCTCGGACCCGATCGCCAACCTCATCGCGCGCCGTCAGCATCAGAACCGGCATCCAGATTCCGGCTTCTCGAAGCCGCCGGCAGAGCTCGAATCCGTCAAAGCCCGGCAACATGATGTCCAGGACGATGGCTCCGTAGGGAAACTCGGTCGCCATCCACAGCCCGTTGGGTCCGTCGCCGGCCACGTCAACCGCGTGGCCCTCCTCCTCCAGGCCTCGCTTCAGCAGGCTCGCCATTCGAAGGTCGTCCTCGACGACGAGCACACGCATGTCGCAAGGCTAGAGGGCCGAAGATGTGAAAGCGATGAGAGCCCAGGTGTAAGGCCGAAGAATGTGAACCTTTCACATCTTCCTCTCACGAGCAGCTCATCTCGCAAGGCGCACACTCCGACTGACAGATACCGAAAACTGAGCCAGAAGAGGAGCAAAGAGATGGAAGAGCACTCTCGTAAGCCGGATCGCAGGAGGACGCGCCTGCCGGGCTCGGTCGTAGCCACAGACCCAAGTCGGCTCGGGTCGCCCCGAGAGAGCGGGCTCCAACGTCTTAGACGGCTGTCGAACTGGTCGCTTGCGGCCTTGGTGGTCGGTGTCGGCGCGACGACGGCAGCCCTGGCACGGACCATACCGGCGACGACCAGCAGCACCGTCGCGGTGGCGACTCCGAGATCCACAACAACCTCGTCCACCACGGGCAACCAGTCCTCGCCGAAGGTCACCAGTCCGGTTGCAACCTCGAGCGCCTCAGGCGTTTCGGCGTCGACCGCGGGTGCGTCGAGCGTCGGCACTTCGTCATCGAGCGCTGGACGTGCGACATTCGCTGTCTCGAGGGACTCGTGATGTCGTTGCTTCAGACAGTCGAAGCTCGAGCCTCCGCGTGGGAACGGGTCGACGGGAGCGAGACTGGTGTCGCGATGGCCGAGCGAGCTGCGCTCGGCACGATGGCCCGTGTCGTGGCATGGCCCCCAGAAGCACTTCCCATGGCGCTCGGCGCGGTCGATCGAGAGCTCGAGGCGCTCGAGCATCAGGCGAGTCGGTTTCGCGGCGACTCTGAGATCTCGCGCCTCCATCGCTCCAAGGGCGAGATGTTCCTCGTGAGTGATGGGCTCGCCGAGGCGATCGAAGCCGCACTGGCGGCCGCTCGGTGGACGAACGGGCTCGTGGACCCGACTGTTGGTGGGGCGCTCGTGTCGTTGGGCTACGACCGCGACTTTGCCGCGATCGACCGCGACGGCGACCCCTCGGACCAACCACGTCTTCCGGCTCCCGGCTGGGGGTCGGTACGGCTCGAAGGCCGTATCGTCCATCTGCCTCACGGAATCACGTTGGACCTCGGTGCGACCGCCAAAGGCCTCGGTTCAGACCGGGCCGCAGCCGCGGCGTTCACCGACATGGGACGTACGGGGGGAGTGCTCGTCAGCCTTGGCGGCGACATCGCAGTCGCAGGACGATGCCCCCAAGGAGGCTGGCCGGTCCTGGTGGACGAGGACCCGATCGCGCATGACGGATCGCAGGCACAGGTGGTGCGCTTGATCGAGGGTGCACTGGCGACCTCGTCTGTCGGGTGCCGGCGCTGGCGGCGAGGGGATCAGGATCTGCACCACATCATCGACCCACGGACCGGTTCTCCCTCGACCGGTCCGTGGCGGACGGCGAGTGTCGCCGCGCTGACTTGTGTTGTCGCCAACGCGGCATCCACGGCACTCATCGTCGGAGGCGAAGAGGCCGAACGCTGGCTCTCCGAGACCGGGCTGCCCGCACGGCTCGTCGGGCATGACGGCTTGGTGCGCTTCGTTGGATCGTGGCCCCGAGACGACGGCGGAGCGCTCGACATTCCACCAGTCGATTACCTCGGAACCCCAATCAGGGCCCTCAGGAGCACATCATGAGTGCCGTCGCTACTGCGACGACCGGTTTGCCCTGGCTGTGGCTCGTGTCGCGTGGCAGTGGACTCGTCCTGCTGGTCCTTTTCACTGCGGTTGTCGTGCTGGGCGTGTCCACGCGCCTGGGATCGGCACCGCGAGCATTGCCGCGGTTCGCCGTTGCCGAACTGCACCGCACACTGGCGTTGTTCGCCGTCGCCCTCCTCGTCCTCCATGTCGTCACGGCAATCCTTGACCCGTACGTCAGGATTGGCTGGTGGGCAACGGTGTTGCCCTTTGCCTCGCACTACCGGGCCCTCGCTCTCGGCCTTGGCACGTTGGCTGTCGATTTCGGCGCGGCGGTGGTGCTGACGAGCCTTGCGCGTCGACGTCTGGGGTTCCGGCTGTGGCGTGCGGTGCACTGGCTTGCGTACCTGTCGTGGCCACTCGCGTTCGCTCACACACTCACAGCAGGCGGCGACATGGGTATTTGGTGGGTAGCCGGCCTCGTGTGGGGATCGGCCAGCGCGGTTGCCGTCGCCGTCGGGGCCAGGGTGCTGGCCTCGATCCGCAGCGGGGCCGTCAGCCTGTCACGTGGCTCGGTGCTGTCTAAGGTTCCGAGGATTCCCGCCGGAGCAAGGGGTGCGTGATGCCGACACATGGCCTCGTGCTACAGCCACGCGCCCTGCCACGAGAGGAACGGGTGGAGGTCTCCCGGCTCCTCCCAGATGGCACCGCGAATTGTGCAGGTCTCGCGGACCACCTGGTCCGTCACGGCGAGCTCCCGCCGTCTCGAAGGTCGCTCGCCTGGCGCGAGACGATGACCACCGAGATCGAACACGCAGGCCTGGTCGGCCACGGGGGGGCTGCATTCCCGACGGCGAAGAAGCTGAAGGCGGTGATCTCGCAGGCCAGCCGAGCCGTCGTGATCGCCAATGGCACCGAAGGCGAGCCGGCGAGCGAGAAGGACAGGACGCTCCTCACTCGCGCGCCTCACCTGGTGCTCGACGGGGCATCGGTTGCCGCTGACATCGTGGAGGCGAGCGAAGTTCTCGTGGTCGTCCATCGTGACGTTCGGGCAGCGGTCGATGCCGCCGTAGACGAGCGACGCAGCGCTGAGCTTGATCGTGTACCTCTTCGCGTTGTGACAGCAGCCGATCGGTTCGTCGCCGGCGAAGCGAGCGCCGTAGTGAATTGGGTTGCTCGCGCCAGGCCGGTGCCATTGGGCAGGCCGCCGAGGACGAGCGAGCGCGGGCTGGACGGCCGGCCGACGCTGGTACAGAACGTTGAGACCCTGGCCCACCTGGCGCTCATCGCCCGTCACGGCGCAGCCTGGTACCGGGCGCTCGGTACGCCTGATGAGCCGGGATCGATGCTCGTGACGCTTCTCGGCGCGCTCGAGGAGCCCGGCGTCCGCGAGATCGAGATCGGGACTTCGGTCGCCGAAGTGCTGGCGCGAGCCGGGGGTCCAACCACTCCGCTCCAGGCCCTCCTCGTTGGCGGCTACTTCGGGAGTTGGCTGCCCGCCCACCCCACGTTGTCACTTCCGTTCAGCGCCCGAGGGTTGGGGGCAGGGCTCGGGGCGGGACTAGTCGTGGCCTTCCCGACCGATGCATGCGGTGTGGCTGAGACCGCCAGGCTCGCCCGCTATCTGGCGTGCGAGTCGGCGGGTCAATGCGGCCCCTGCCTCTTCGGACTTCCGGCCATCGCCGACGAAGTGGAGAAGCTGGCTGAGGGACGCTCCAACCGGTTGGGAGATCTTGAGCGATGGCTCGTCGAGATTGAAGGTCGAGGTGCCTGCAGCCATCCCGACGGGGTCGCGCGCCTCGTAAGTAGCGCGCTCAGGGTCTTTGCCGTCGAAGTCGCCGAACACCTCGAAGGCTGGTGCACGGGCGAGGGCGAGCGCCATGTCCTGCCGATCCCTCCTGGGGGTTCCCGGTGAGCAGCCGAGTGCGCATCCGCGTCGATCGAATCGCTTGCGACGGAAGGGGCCTCTGTGGAGAGATCCTTCCTGAGCTGATCACGTTCGACGATTGGGGATTCCCGATCATAAAGGAGAACCTCGTGCCAGAGGATCTCGACGGCGTCGCCCACGACGCTGTCGAGTTGTGTCCGAAGTTAGCGCTTCGGCTCGAAGCGCTGGAACAGGAGTGTTGCTCGTCAAAGGTCGTCCGAACGTCGGTGGTTGCTACGTCTTGGACTCCCAGCTGACGAGGGTCGGCCGGCACCCCGACAGCGACATCTTCCTCGACGACGTTACGGTCTCGACGCGTCACACTGAGTTCGTGCGTCGGGGGGTTCGGTACCTATTGCGTGACGTCGGCTCGCTTAACGGAACCTACGTAAACAGGGGGCGCGTCGAAAAGGCGATCCTGTCTTCGGGTGACGAGGTCCAGGTAGGCAGGTTCAAGCAGGTATTCGTGGCTCTTGCAGGCCAAGAATAGGGACGATGTTCGCAGCGGTCCGAGTCGGCGCGCTGTTGGAAGCCAAAGCCATTCATCCAGGCAGAAACGCGCATAACTTGGGTTCGGGTTGTTGTCTGCATACGCCGCCGTTGCGCTCATCCTCGGAGGAATCGTCATGGTTCGCCGCGACGCCTGATTTCAAGAGACACAGCTTCTACTCAGCCTCAGAGGCGTCTTCCCAGTTTGTTGTCAGACTGAAGAGTCTTTTCCCAGGCTTCCCACAGTGTGGGTGCCGAAAATCCCATCCATGGCCTCTGACCAGGGCCTCTGGGGACTCCCCTCTTTATCCCGTGGGAAGTCCCCACAAAAGTCCACCCCCTCCCAGGTCAAGGACAAGTGCGAACACGCCACCAAGGGTTGCTCCCGAAACCGTTCGTAAGGTACGCACCAAGATTGGTGTCGCGACGCGAGACGCCCATGGGCGAAATCAATCCCACTGAGTTCGGAGTGCCTATGCCCCGACCCGCACTTCTGGGATACGACGGCAGGTACCCGCATAGGCCATATTGGATAGTGACAAAGGTCCCTTTCGCAGCGCCATCCGTCTTCATACCATCGATGCATCAGGCCTCCATCAATACACCGCAGACACAGGTGCGTGCCCCGCAATGGACCGTTCCTGCTTTTGCTGTGTATGGCGATCGCTTCTCTGGGGCTGACAGCGTGCGGCACCAGCA
>Ga0224534_1001672_pt1 | contig 11376 bp, 8 predicted proteins | sample 714E12024metaG_FD_172012 | JGI IMG/M metagenome (GOLD analysis project Ga0224534, IMG submission 172012) | Peat soil microbial communities from Stordalen Mire, Sweden - 717 E1 20-24 | ecosystem: Environmental > Terrestrial > Soil > Wetlands > Peat | place: Sweden: Norrbotten County, Stordalen... | reverse complement strand
TTCTTTGTACTTTGAGCACCATGCGCAGCCAATGGTTTGTCATCCATACGCTTTCCGGCCAGGAGCAGAAGGTCAAGGAAAGCATTGAGAAGCGCGTCAAGACCGACGAGATGCAGGACTATGTCAAGGAAGTCCTCGTCCCGATGGAAAAGGTCGTCGAGGTGCGCAATCAAAAGAAGACCGTGTCCAGCCGCAAATTGTGGCCGGGCTACGTGTTTGTGGACATGGCGTTGCTCGATGAAAACAACCGTATCATCGAGAAGCCGTGGTATTTCATCAAAGAAACGCAGGGCGTGATTGGTTTTGTCGGCGGCGAACCGCCCGTGCCGACGCCGACGGAAGAAGTCGAATCCATCAAGGCGCAAATTTCAGCGTCGGAAGAGACGGAAAAACCGAAGGTCAATTTTGAAGTCGGTGAAACGATCAAAATCAACAACGGGCCGTTCCTCAATTTCAGCGGCGTGATTGAGGAAATTGATCCCGAACGCGGCAAATTGAAGGTCACCGTCAACATTTTTGGCCGCAATACGCCGGTCGAACTCGAATACTGGCAGGTGGAGAAGGCGTAATTTTTTATGGCAAAGAAAGTCACAGGCATCATCAAGCTGCAGATCCCGGCGGGTCAGGCGAATCCCGCGCCGCCGGTCGGCCCGGCGCTCGGCCAGCACGGCGTCAACATCATGGGCTTTTGCAAGGAATTCAACGCGGCGACCAAGGCCGACGCCGGACTGATCATCCCCGTCGTCATCACCGTTTTTCAGGACAAATCGTTCAAGTTCATCACTAAATCGCCGCCGGCGTCCATTCTGTTGAAAAAAGCCGCGGGCATCACCTCCGGTTCCAAGGAGCCGAACAAGGAAAAAGTTGGCAAAGTGACGCGCAAACAGGTTTTGGACATCGTTAAAATGAAGTCAAAGGATTTGAATGCGACTTCGGAGGAAGCCGCGTTCCGCATCATTTCCGGCACGGCGCGCAGCATGGGAATTGAAGTCGTCGGATAAACAAGACAACCGCGGGAGAGTCCTCAAGGATTCGCTTGCACCGCACCAAAGCAAATGCCCAGTAAACGATACAAAAAAGCGCTCGAAGTTGTGGACGCCAAAAAGGCGTATTCACTGAAGGATGCCGTTGGCGTCCTCGCGAAATTTCCCAAGGCGAAATTCAATGAGACCATTGACCTCGCGTTCCGGCTTGGCGTGGACCCGAAACATTCCGACCAGATGGTCCGCGGCACGGTTCCGCTTCCACACGGCAGCGGCAAGACCGTGCGCGTGCTCGTGTTTGCCAAAAGCGGCGCGGCGGCCGACGCGGCCAAGGCCGCCGGTGCGGAATACGTCGGATTTGAAGACATGATTGCAAAGTGCCAGGGCGGCTGGGCTGATTTTGATGTGGCGGTGGCCACGCCCGAAGCGATGGCCGAAGTGCGCAAACTCGGCAAAGTGCTCGGCCCGCGCGGCCTGATGCCAAACCCGAAGACTGGTACCGTGACGGACGACACCGCCAAGGCCGTGAAGGAAGTCAAGGCCGGGCGCGTCGAGTTCAAAGTTGACAAGGCGGGCAACGTACACGTGGGCGTTGGCAAGGTGTCGTTCGTGGCGAATCAAATCGAGGAAAACGCGCGTGCGGTGATTGAAGCCGTGTTTAAGGCGCGTCCGAACAGTCTCAAAGGCACTTACGTTCACACCTGCACGATTTCGGCGACGATGAGTCCGCCGGTGCGCCTGGACGTGCGGGAGTTTATGACCCATTAATCAAAAACCAATTTTGAAACATGCGTGCTGAAAAACAAATTTTGACGAAAGAATATGTCGCGCGGCTGAATGCCTCGCCGTTCTTCATCGTGGTGAATTACAAGGGACTCAAAGTGTCCCACATGACCGAGCTCCGGAAGCGTCTGCAAAAGGCCGGCGCGGAGATTCACATAGTCAAGAACTCCATTTTCCGCATCGCGGCCCAAGAATCGGGTGTCGGCGAATTACCCGGCGAGCTTGTGGGACAACTCGCCGTGGTCACCGGGAAAAAGGACATTTCCGCCGCCGCCAAGACGGTCAAAAATTTCGGTGCGGAGTTCGACAAGCTGAAGGTGCAGTTCGGTTATCTGGACAACCAGCGTCTGGAACAGGCGGCGATTGTCGCCTTGGCCGATCTGCCGAGTCTGGACGTATTGCGCGCCACACTGCTGGGCCTGTTGAACGCGCCGGCGACGAAACTGGTCGTTTTAATCAACACACCTGCAACGCAACTCGCGCGTGTGATCAAGGCGAAAGCCGAGAAAAGTTGAAACAATTTCCGTCCGCTTTGGCCAGCGGGTCGGACAAACAAACAACAACAATGTAAATCGTCGGTTCACAGGCCGTGAACTCAAAATAGCCGTGGCCGCGGCAGACGACGAGACGACAAGAAAGGTAACATGGCTGATATTGCAAACCTCGTAGAGGAACTGAGCAAGCTGACGGTTCTCGAAGCCGCCGACTTGGTGAAACAATTGGAAACCAAGTGGGGCGTGACTGCCGCCGCACCGATGGCTGCCGCTGCCCCGGCTGCGGGTGCGGCTGCGCCTGTCGCTGAAGCGAAGACCACGTTTGACGTGATTCTTGTGTCCGCCCCGGCGGACAAGAAAATTGCCACCATCAAGGCCGTCCGCGAAGTGAAAGCGGGCCTCGGTCTGGCGGAAGCCAAGGCGCTGGTCGAAGGCGCGCCCAAGACGGTGCTGGAGGGCGCCCCGAAAGCCGACGCTGACGCGGCCAAGAAGAAGCTGGAAGAAGCGGGCGCCAAAGTGGAGGTCAAGTAACTGGCGAACTTTGGGGCGGTGGTCCTGCGCGGCGGGACCGCCACCCTGTTTTCGCAAGGCGGAACAAAACTTTTATTAGTTACAAACAGCAGCAACCAGCGGCCGCCGGTAGCGGTCTGAGTTCAGGCAAGTTCACTGTTGAACGCAGCGTGCTTGCCTTGTGTCGTTGATTGAAAATTGCCGGCTGGCACTGTTGCCAGCCAAACCAGAAAGTCCAAATGCCATCGCGAGTCACTGAACGAATCAATTTCGGCAAAATCAAAGAGATTGTCGTGCCGCCGAACATGATCGAATTGCAGACCAATTCCTACAAGGAATTCCTGCAAGCGGACGCGGCGCCCAAAAAGCGCCGGAAACACATCGGTCTGGAAGCGGTCTTCCTGGAGGTGTTCCCCATCGAGAGTTACGACGGCAAGTGCGTGCTCGATTACGATTCCTACGAAATTGGCGAGCCGAAGCTGGACTGGCTCGAATGCCTGCGCGAAGGGCTGACCTACGGCGCGCCGCTTTACGTCACCTTCCTGCTCAAGGAGGAGGGCAAACACGCCAAGGAAGAAAAGGTGTTCATGGGCGAACTGCCCCTGATGACGCCGCAAGGCACGTTCGTCATCAACGGGGCCGAGCGCGTGGTGGTCAGCCAGTTGCACCGGTCGCCGGGCATCGCGTTCGAGGCCACCCAGCATCCCAACGGGAAAATCCTGCACAGCTTCCGCGTCATCCCCGATCGCGGTTCCTGGTACGAGGCGCAATTCGACACCAGCGACCTGCTGTACGTCTATCTCGACCGCAAGAAACGCCGCCGGAAATTCCTGACGACGACGTTCTTCCGCGCGCTGAGTTTTCTCGATGCGGAAGCGGAAGGCAAAGGCGCCGACAAGAAAAGAGACGGCACCAAAACCGGCACCGACGAGGAAATCCTCAAGCTCTTTTACGAAATCGAGGAACTCACGGTCAAGGAAGCCGAGAAACTCGAAGATTTGCCGAATTGCGTTTTGATTCAGGACGCGGTGGATCAGGAAAAGGGTCTCGTGGTTGCCCGCGCTTTTGAGCCGCTTTCCAAGTCCGTGGTCAAACAAATCGCCGAGCTGGGGGTGAACAAAATCAAGGTCGTGAACACCACGCCCGACGAAGGCATCATGATCAAATGCCTGAAAAAGGACCCGGCTAAGAACGAGGAAGAGGCGCTCAAGGACATTTACCGCCGCCTGCGTCCGGGCGACCCGCCGACCGCCGCCAATGCGCGTGCGTTGCTCAAGCGGTTGTTCTTCGACTCGAAACGTTACGATTTGGGCCGCGTGGGCCGCTACAAGATCAATCAAAAACTCGGCCTAAGGACAAGGAAGAATCACGCATTCTCACAAAGAACGATTTGGTGGCCGCGACGAAATATCTGCTCCGCCTCAAGAAGGGCGAAGGCAGCGTGGATGACATTGACCACCTGGGCAGCCGCCGCATCCGCACGGTCGGCGAGTTGCTCGCCAACCAGTGCCGGGTCGGGCTTTCGCGCACGGAACGCCTCGTCAAGGAACGCATGACGTTGTTCGATCAAAGCGTTGAAGCCATGGCGCCGCAAAAGCTCATCAATCCCAAAGCGCTCTCGGCGGTCATTCGCGATTTCTTTGGCCGCTCGCAACTCAGCCAGTTCATGGATCAAATCAATCCGCTGGCCGAGTTGACGCACAAGCGCCGTCTGTCCGCGCTGGGGCCGGGTGGCTTGAGCCGCGACCGCGCCGGATTTGAAGTGCGCGATGTTCATCCGTCGCACTACGGACGCATTTGCCCGATTGAGACGCCGGAAGGCCCGAACATCGGTCTGATTGCGTCACTGGCGACGTTCGCGCGCATCAACGATTTCGGCTTCCTCGAAACGCCTTATCGCAAGGTCGAAAACGGGCGCGTCACCAATCACATTGATTTCCTGACCGCCGACCGCGAGGAGCAATTCATTATCGCGCAGGCGAATTCGCCGATTGACGACAAGGGCAAATTCACGACCGACCGGGTCGTTTGCCGCGCCCGGACCGACTTCATTGATGTCGAACCCGCGCGGGTGGATTACATGGACGTTTCGCCCAAGCAGTTGGTGTCCATCGCCGCGTCGCTGATTCCATTCCTGGAACACGACGACGCCAACCGCGCGTTGATGGGTTCAAACATGCAACGCCAGGCAGTGCCGTTGCTGGTGACCGAAGCGCCGCTGGTGGCCACCGGCCTGGAAGGCCGCGTCGCCCGCGACTCGCGCGCCGTGGTGGTCGCGGACGAAAGCGGCAAAGTCGCTTCCGTCAGCGGCGATCAAATCATCATAACCGAAAGTGGCAAATTGCCGGAGTCGAAAAAGAAAATTAAGCACGATCCCGAAAAGGGCGTGTGGGTTTATCCCATTCGCAAATTCATGCGGTCGAATGCCGCAACGTGCATCAATCAAAAAACGCTCGTGCACAAGGGCGACCACGTGAAGAAAGGGCAGGTCATTGCCGATGGTCCGTGCACGCAGAACAGCGAATTGGCGCTCGGTCGCAACGTGCTGGTCGCGTTCATGCCGTGGAACGGCTACAACTTCGAGGACGCGATTCTCATCAGCGAAAAAATCGTGAAGGAAGACATTTTCACGAGCATTCACATTGATGAATTTGAAGTGGCCGCGCGCGACACCAAGCTCGGCCCGGAGGAAATCACGCGCGACATCCCGAATCTCGGCGATGAGGCGCTCAAAAACCTCGGGCCGGACGGCGTCATCCGCATCGGAGCGGAAGTGAAGCCCGGCGACATTCTGGTTGGCAAAATCACGCCAAAATCGGAAACCGAGCTCGCGCCGGAAGAGCGTTTGCTCCGCGCCATTTTCGGGGAAAAGGCCGCCGACGTGAAGGACACGTCGCTCAAGATTCCTTCCGGCACTTACGGCATCGTCATGGATGTCAAGGTATCGTCGAAGAAGGAACCCGATCATGACAGCAAACCATCCGTCGGCGAGGAAAAGCGCCACGCGAAGCAGATTGAGGAAGACCACAGGAAAAAGACCGATGAATTGCGCGATCAATTGACCGAGGCGTTGAGCAACATTTTGCTCGGTGAAAAAATTCCGCTCGACGTGGTCAATTCCGAGACCGGTGAAATCATCATCCCGGCGAATCGCAAAATCACGAAGACGCTCCTGCGCAAACTCGCGACGGTTTATGACCGCATCGAGATTGATCCGTCGCCGATCCGCAACAAGATCAACGAAATCATCGGCAGCTTCAAAAAGAAGTTCGATGATTTGCAGATGCAATATGACGAGGAAATGGAACGCGCCGAGGCGGGCGAAGGCGTGGAGGCCGGCATCGTCAAGTCGGTGAAGGTTTACATTGCCTCCAAACGCAAGCTGTCCGTCGGTGACAAAATGGCCGGACGCCATGGCAACAAGGGTGTCGTCGCGCGGATTGTGAAGGAAGAAGACATGCCTTTCCTTGAGGACGGAACGCCGATGGACATCGTGTTGAATCCGCTGGGCGTGCCCTCGCGCATGAACGTCGGCCAGGTGCTGGAAACGCATCTCGGCTGGGCGGCCCAGATCCTGGGATTGAAATTCGCCACGCCAGTCTTCGACGGCATCAAGGAAAAGGAAATTCGCGGTTACCTCAAAGAGGCGAAATTGCCGGAGAACGCCAAGACGATTCTTTACGACGGCTGCACGGGTGCGGCGTTCGATCAGGAAATTGTCGTCGGTTACATTTACATGATGAAGCTCGGCCACCTGGTCGCGGACAAGATTCACGCCCGCGCGGTTGGGCCTTACTCGCTGGTCACGCAGCAGCCGCTCGGTGGCAAGGCGCAATACGGCGGCCAGCGGTTCGGCGAAATGGAAGTGTGGGCGATGGAAGCCTACGGCGCGGCCTACACGTTGCAGGAATTGCTCACCGTCAAGTCCGACGACGTGCAAGGGCGCACGCACATTTACGAGGCCATTGTCAAGGGTGACAACGCATTGGAGGCGGGTATTCCCGAATCCTTCAACGTGCTCGTCAAGGAAATGCAGTCGCTCGGCCTCGATGTGAAGGTCGGTTACGCGAATCCGGCTGAACACCCGGAAGCCTCCGCGGCGCACTGGCGTCGCTTTAACCCGGAAACCATTTAACCAACGCGGAAACAAATTTTTGTATGATCGGCAACAAGGAAAATGCGCGCGAATTGCTCGGACTGGACAAGGTCAATCAGGTGGATTACGTCGCGATCACCGTCGCGTCGCCCGATGCCATCCGGTCGTGGAGCAAAGGCGAAGTCAAAAATCCCGAAACCATCAACTACCGCACGTTCAAACCGGAAAAGGGCGGCCTCTTCTGTGAACGCATTTTCGGCCCCGTCAAGGACTGGGAATGTTCCTGCGGCAAGTATAAGCGCATCAAGCACCGCGGCATCGTTTGCGACCGTTGCGGCGTGGAGGTAACGCTGGCCCGCGTCCGCCGCGAGCGCATGGGCCATATCGAACTGGCCGTGCCCACGTGCCACATCTGGTTTTTCAAGTGCATGCCGTCGCGTATCGGTCTCGTCCTCGACGTGACCGCGCGCAATCTGGAGCGCGTGATTTATTACGAGGACTATCTCGTCATTGATCCGGGCAACACGCCGTTGAAGCCGAATCAATTGCTCAACGAGCACGAATACCGCGAAGCCCGCGAGACCTACGGTGCGGACGCGTTTCTCGCCAAGATGGGCGCGGAAGCCGTGCGCGAAGCGCTGGCGCGGGTGGACCTGGCCAAAGGCATCGATCAATTGCAACAGGCGATGACCGAAACCAAGAGCAAGCAAATCCGCAAAAAATTGGCGAAGCGGATCAAATTGCTCCAGGGCTTGCAGATTTCCAAGAGCCGTCCGGAATGGATGATTCTTACGGTGCTGCCGGTGATTCCGCCGGACTTGCGCCCGCTCGTGCCGCTCGAAGGCGGCCGGTTTGCCACTTCGGATTTGAACGATTTGTATCGCCGCGTCATCAACCGGAACAACCGGCTCAAGACCTTGCTCCAGCTCAAGACGCCGGAAGTCATCATCCGCAACGAAAAGCGCATGTTACAGGAGGCCGTGGACGCCCTGTTCGACAACGGCCGTCACGGTCGCCCCGTCACCGGCGCGGGCAATCGCCCGTTGAAATCCTTGAGCGACATGCTCAAGGGCAAGGGCGGCCGCTTCCGTCAGAATTTGCTCGGCAAGCGCGTGGATTATTCAGGCCGTTCCGTCATCGTCATCGGCCCGGAGTTGAAATTGCATCAATGCGGTTTGCCGAAGAAAATTGCGCTGGTTTTGTTCGAACCGTTCATCATCCGCCGGCTCAAGGAATTGGGCTACGTCCACACCGTTCGCAGCGCGAAGAAAATGATCGAGCGCCAGACGAAGGAAGTCTGGGACGTTTTGGAGGAAGTGACCAAGGGCCATCCGGTGCTGCTCAATCGCGCGCCGACGCTGCACCGTCTGTCCGTGCAGGCGTTCGAGCCGCAGTTGATCGAGGGCGAAGCGATTCGCATTCATCCGCTGGTTTGCACCGCTTACAACGCGGATTTCGACGGCGACCAGATGGCGGTGCACGTTCCGCTGTCCGTCGAGGCGCAAATGGAAGCGCGCCTGTTGATGATGTCGACGAACAACATTTTCAGCCCGTCATCCGGCAGGCCGATCATCACGCCGACGCAGGACATCACGCTCGGCTGTTATTATGTCACCGCTGAACCGCGTACGCCCATGCCAACCGACACGCGGAAGCTGCCGCTGTTCGGCTCGAAGGACGAGGTGATTTTCGCTTACGACGATGGCGCGTTGAAGACCCACGATTGGATTCGTCTGGCGAATCCCGATTTCGGCCGGCAAACCGCTTACGGTGACCCGACCAGGAAGATCATCGAAACGACCGTAGGCCGCGTCACCTTCAGCGAGATTTGGCCGTCGGAACTCGGCTTTTACAACAAGGCCGCCGGCAAGAGCCAGCTCGGCGATTTGATCTGGAAGTGTTACAAGGTCGCCGGCCATGACCAAACCGTCGCGATGCTCGACAAGCTCAAGGAACTTGGCTTCCGCGAGGCCACGAAATCCGGCGCGTCCATTGGCATTGACGACATGATTGTGCCCAAGGAACGCGACCAGGAAATTGACGCCGCGCAAAAGCAGATCAAAGAGGTTGAGAAACAGTATCGCAAGGGCGTCATCACACCGGGCGAACGCTACAACAAAATCGTGGACATCTGGACGCATTGCACCGACCAGATTGCCAGCGTCATGTTCCGCACGCTCGAACAGAACCAGGGCAAGAAGGAGTTCAACCCGGTTTTTCTCATGGTGGATTCCGGCGCGCGTGGCAACAAACAACAGGTCCGCCAGCTGGCCGGTTTGCGCGGCCTCATGGCCAAGCCCAGCGGCGACATCATCGAGAAACCGATTCTCGCGAATTTCCGCGAAGGTCTTTCCGTATTGGAATACTTCATCTCGACCCACGGCGCGCGCAAAGGTCTGGCCGACACCGCCCTCAAAACCGCGGACTCCGGTTACATGACCCGCAAACTCGTGGACGTGTCGCAGGATGTCATCATCCAGCAGCCGGATTGCGGCACGACGAACGGCATCTGGGTTTCCGCGGTTTATGAGGGTGAAGACGAAGCCGTCAAATTGGCCGACCGGATCGTGGGCCGTTTCGCGTGCGACGACATTGTCAACCCGACGAACCCGAAGGAATTTCTCGTTCGCCCGAACGAGGAAATCGACGAGGAAAAGGCCAAACGCATTGAGGCCTCGGGCATTGACCGCGTTCGCATCCGCTCGGTGCTCACCTGTGAAAGCAAGCACGGCATCTGCCTGAATTGCTACGGTCGCAACCTCGCCACCGGCAGCCTGGCCAAGCTCGGCGAAGCGGTCGGCATCATCGCCGCCCAGTCCATCGGCGAGCCGGGCACGCAGTTGACGATGCGGACGTTCCACATCGGCGGCACGGCGGCGCAGGTGTTCAAGATTCCGCAGATCAAGGCCAAGCACGACGGTGTGATCCATTACAACGACCTCCGCCTGGTCGAACTGGAGGACGGCAACAACATCGTGCTCAACAAAAATGGTTCCGTTCCCATTCTCGGCGACGACGGACGTGAACTGGAAAACCACATCGTGGTCATCGGCGCGGTCATTTCGGTCAAGGAAGGCGCCAAGGTGAAGAAAGGTGAAACCTTCGTGCAATGGGATCCGTATAACGTGCCGATTCTTTCCGAAAAGGCCGGCAAGGTGAAATTCCACGACATCATCGAAGGCGTGACGATGAAGCAGGAAACGGACGAGACCACCGGGCAGGAAGCAATGGTGCTGGTGGAGCACAAGGAAGACTTGCACCCGCAAATCATCATCAGCAACGACTCCGGCGAAGCGGTGGCGAATTATCCGATTCCCTCCGGCGCGCACGTCGTCGTAACCGAAGGCAGCCGGATTGTCGCCGGCACACTGATGGCCAAGACGCCGCGCAAGACTTCCAAGACCAAGGACATCACCGGCGGTCTGCCCCGCGTGGCGGAGTTGTTCGAAGCCCGCCGTCCGAAGGACGCGTCGGAAATTTCCAAGATTGACGGCCTGGTGGACTTTGGGGCGAGCGTGCGCGGCAAACGTTGCATTGTCATCAAAGACCCGCAGACCCAGGCGGAAGAGGAACATCTCATTCCCATTGGCAAGCACGTCATCGTCTTCAAGGGCGACATGGTGAAGAAAGGCCAGCAGTTGACCGAAGGTCCGATGGATCCGCATGAAATTCTCGAAGTCTGCGGGCCGCAGGAACTGCAGGAGCACCTCGTCAGCGAAGTGCAGGAAGTTTATCGTCTGCAGGGCGTCACCATCAACGACAAGCACATCGAAATCATTGTCCGCCAGATGCTCCGCAAGGTGCGCATCACCGAACCCGGCGACACCGAGTTCCTTTGGGGCGAGCAGATTGACAAGCTGGTCTTTGAGGAAGAGAACGAGCGGGTGGACAAGATGGGCGGCAAGCCGGCTGAGGCTTCACCCGTGTTGCTCGGCATCACCAAAGCGTCGCTCGAAACCGAGAGTTTCCTCAGCGCTGCGTCGTTCCAGGACACGACCCGTGTCCTGACCGAGGCTGCCACCCGTTCCAAGGTGGACTACCTGCGCGGTTTCAAGGAAAACGTCATCATGGGCCACATTATCCCGGCCGGCACCGGTTTCGATATGCACCGCAGGGTGCAACTCAAGCATCTGGTCGAAGCTGAGGATGAACCGGAACCGGCGGAAACGGCGGAAACGGCAGCCGCGGAGAATCCGTTGCTGGCCTGACGAAGGACAAATACTTGTTGCAACGAAAAACTCATTTGTTATCATCACTGTTCCATTTTTAAGACGCAATGCCGACAATTAACCAACTGGTCCGCCAGGGCCGACGCAAAGTAAAATACAAGTCCAAGTCGCCAGCCTTGGAAGGCTCGCCGTTTCGCCGTGGCGTGTGCATTCAGGTCATGACGCGCACGCCCAAGAAGCCGAACTCGGCCATGCGCAAGGTGGCCAAGGTGCGCCTGACCAACGGGTATGAGATCATTGCTTACATCCCGGACGAAGGCCACAATTTGCAGGAGCACTCC
>Ga0224534_1001671_pt1 | contig 11376 bp, 10 predicted proteins | sample 714E12024metaG_FD_172012 | JGI IMG/M metagenome (GOLD analysis project Ga0224534, IMG submission 172012) | Peat soil microbial communities from Stordalen Mire, Sweden - 717 E1 20-24 | ecosystem: Environmental > Terrestrial > Soil > Wetlands > Peat | place: Sweden: Norrbotten County, Stordalen... | reverse complement strand
AACGATTCCACCGTCATTTCGTCCCGGCCAAGCAAGGTGGCCTGCGACGAACGTCCGGCCTCGATTTCCACCAGTGTCAAATGCAGTTTGGCCGGCAGCGGTTTGCCATAGCTGCGATTGCCCAAACGCCCGTCATAGCTCACCAGATAGCGGACATTCTTCAGGTTTAGCACCGTGAGTTGCGCCACGAAATCGTCGAACGAAATGCCGGAGAAATACCGCGAGTCACGCTCCCCGCAGACGCCTTGATACGGCGGATCCATATAAACCACATCATCCTCGCGGACGTTTGCCAGCACATTTTCGTAGCTCAACGAGGTGACAATGGTTTTGCCGCGCAACAAGGCCGAAATGGCGTTGAGATTCGCCTGCATCGTTTCCGGCTGCGTTCCCAAGCGGCGCTTGTCGGGACTTTGATTGAACAAGCCTTCCCCGTTGTAGCGCACCGCGCCCTTCACGCAACGGGCCAGCAGATACAACAACAGTTGCGCATCTTGCGTGCGATTGAACGACTCGCGCACCTGATAATAATGCTCCAGCGCATCCGCGTGGTCGCCGCGCCAGAGTTCCTTGTAAAATTTCCCTAGCTCCTTCGGGCTGTTGATGATCAGGGACAACAACTGCGCCAGCGGCGCGTTAAAATCATTCAACCAGAACTCCTTGGCCCGACCACGCGCCGCCGTGGCGATGGACAGCGCGGCGGAACCGCAGAACGGCTCCACCAGCCGCGTGGTGTTCACGGGCAGATATTGCAGAATCAACGGTGCCAGCGCCCGCTTGCTGCCTTGATATTGGAATGGTTGGGGAACGGTCATGGAACAAAGTTAATGTTGGCGTCGGGACAAGGCCATTGCCATATGATTTTCATTTCAACTTCCCCATCAAGTTTTTCGCGCGCCGGACCCAGACGCGGTCGCGCTTGCGCTGGAACGCCGGTGCGTGCTGGTCGTCGCTGACGACATCCTTCACTTCCGCCCGCGCCAGCTCCGGCTGATTTTTGGCGAGGTAAAGCTCGGCCAGTTGCACCTTGGCGCGCGGGTAGGAATGGTTTTGCGTGATGTGCTGCCAGTATTGAAGCGCGTTGTCGGTCTCGCCGAGCGCGGTGAGCGTTTCGGCCAGCGCCATCATCGTGTGGCCGTAATCGTGGTCGGGCTTCTCGTGCATGACGCTTTCGAGGAACGGTCGCGCCTCGGCGGGGCGATTTAGGCGGACGAGGCATTGGCCGAGGTGCGCGCGGGTGTCAATGTCGGTGGCATCGCGTTGGAGCGCGGCGCGGTAGCATTTTTCCGCCTCCACAAGATTGCCGCGCTGGAAATAAACGTCGCCGAGCTGGAAATGGTGATAGGCATTGCCGATGTGATGGATTTGCGCCTGCAATTCCTTGATGCGTTTGCGGCTCTGCGCGCCGGGCAGCTCGAAGCCGTGCGTGGCCGACGGCGCGGCGGCGCGATAGACGAAGAAGAAATAAAACACCGCCGTGATCCCCAAGCCGAAGAAAAAGCCGATGACAATAAACACTGCCCAAAGCCATTCCTGCCGACGGACCGCGTCAACAAGCATCCAGACTTCAAAGGCAACAACCACCAACAGCCAAATGTGGTGAATCAGAAAATCAATGTTCAGCAAATTTGAAATCAACGAGGCGAACATGGCGCACATTTTTAACGCAAAGACGCAAGGACGCAAAGAAACAAAACGAGAATGAAAGATGGAGAGTCGAAGATGGAGAAGCCGAGGCGCTGGATTTCCAGCCATTTTCCATCCCGGTTTGGCCTTGCGCCTTTGCGCCTTTGCGTTAAATCCTTCCGCCTTGATTTCCAAGAAGACCAGAGTCAGTTTGCGCCGCGCCTACAATCTCATGCGCGCGCGGTCCGGCCATCAGCATTGGTGGCCGGGCGAAACGCCGTTTGAAGTCTGCGTCGGCGCGATTCTGACGCAAAATACGGCGTGGACGAACGTCGAGCGCGCCATCGCCAATCTCAAAACCGCGCGCCTGCTGGAGCCGGAAAAATTGTTCGCGCTGCCGGAGGCGAAGCTGGCGGAACGGATCCGGCCCGCCGGTTATTTCAACGTCAAGGCGCGGCGGCTGCGGTCATTTCTGCGCGTGCTGGTTGAAGAATTCGGCGGCGATTTGGATAAGCTTTTCGCCGGGGAAACTTCAATCGTCCGCGAGCGGTTGCTGGCCGTCAACGGCGTCGGGCCGGAGACGGCGGACAGCATGTTGCTTTACGCCGGCGGGCATCGCAGTTTCGTGGTTGACACCTACACGAAGCGGATTTTTGAAAGGCACGGATGGGGTCGAAAAGCGGAAAGCGGAAAGCGGAAAGCGGAAAACAATAAATCAAAGCTGGGCAGCTACGACGAATTGAAAGCGCTTTGCGAATCGGCGTTGAATCAAAAGGCCGGCGCGGCGCGGCTGGATTACTGGCAGGATTATCACGCGCAACTGGTGATGGCAGGGAAGCATTTTTGCCGGACGCGCGCGCCGCGTTGCGACGGATGCCCCCTCAAGCCGCTGCTGCCGCGGCTGAAATGACTAATTCCTAAATCCGAATGACTAAAGAATGCCCAATGCCCAATTTCCAAGTTTGGCGTTTCGACATTTGAAAATTCTTTCGTCATTATGGTTTAGTCATTCGTCATTTCCAATTGCCCGCTTGTTTTCGCCGCGTTTCCAGCTAATTTCTGCGCGTCGCCAGCATGAACCAGACGCTCATCATCGTGCCGACCGTCAATGAGCGGGAGAATCTCCCGCGCATGGCGCAAAAGCTTTTGTCGCTGCCGGTCGCTGTGGATTTGCTGGTGGTGGACGGCAATTCATCGGACGGCACGGGGACAATCGCGGACGAACTCGCCGCGAAACACCCGCGGATCCATGTCCTCCACGAGCAGAAAAAAAGCGGGCTGGGCCGCGCCTACACCGCCGGCTTCAAATGGGCGCTGGAAAAAAATTACGAATTCATCTTCGAGATGGACTGTGATTTTTCGCACGACCCGGAGGAGATCCCCAATTTTCTAAAAGCCGCGCAAGACGCCGATCTCGTGCTTGGCTCGCGTTATGCCGGCGGCGTGCGTGTGCTAAACTGGCCGCTCAAGCGGCTGATGCTTAGCCGCTGCGCCGGGATTTATGTCTGGATTGTCACCGGCATGCCGTTCACCGACCCGACCGGCGGCTTCAAATGTTTCCGCCGCCGCGCGCTGCAGGCCGTCAATCTTGAACAGGTCCACTCGAACGGTTACAGCTTTCAAATCGAGATGACCCACCGGCTCTGGCGTGTCGGATTTCACATCGCCGAGGTGCCGATCACGTTCACCGAGCGCGTCGAAGGGCATTCCAAACTGTCTCGCGGTATTGTCATGGAAGCGTTCTGGATGGTCTGGTGGCTTTGGCTGCAAAACGGGCTGCGCCGCTGGCCGCGCAAAAAGGCTTGAACATTTTGGCCGTTGGCGCGTCCAATCCAGAACGAAAGGACATTCACCATGAAAACAAACGGGTTCACAACATTGTTGATCGCCGGTTCAATCCTCTTTTCTACCGCGGCAGCTTTTGCCGCAATGCCGAAAGTTGGCGACGCCGCGCCGTCATTTGAAGGCCGGGATCAGGACGGAAAAACCGTCAAGCTTGCCGACCTGGTCGGCAAGAAAATCGTGCTGCTGTATTTTTATCCCAAAGACAACACGCCCGGCTGCACCAAGGAGGCGTGCGGTTTCCGCGACCGCATGGGTGATTTGCAGACGAACAACGTGGCCGTCATCGGCGTCAGCTTCGATTCCGCCGACAGCCACAAGCAGTTCATCGCCAAATACAATTTGAACTTCACCCTGCTCGCCGATACGGACGGGAAAATCGCGGACCTTTACGGCGTGAAAATGGATGGCAAGAACATGGACAACCGCGTGAGCTTTCTCATCGGGCTGGACGGAAAAATTGCACACATCACCGCTGCGGGCAACCCCGACATCCATTTCAACGAGATGAAGGATGCCATAGCCGGGTTGAAAACGAATTGACGACTGTTTTCGGGTTTGCTTTATGGATTTCTACGGGTAAATTTCCGCCATGCAGGCAAACGCAGTGATTGATAAAATTCAGCGGCTTTCCGACGAGGAAGCCGAGGAAGTTTACCAATATCTTTTTTCCACCGAGAGCGAATTGGACCGGTTGCTCGGCGCATTTGACCGTCTGCCGCGAAAAATCCGCCTGACCGAAGAAAAAATTCTCGCCCTCCCGCGTGCGCGTCATTCTCGATAGCAACGTTTGGCTGGCCGTTCTCACCACCAACGGTTTTTGCCGCCGGATGTGGAAAAAGGCCCGGCATGATTGCGTCATCGGTGCGTCGCCGGACATCCTCGATGAAATTGAGGGCAAGCTCCGGTCAAAGTTTGGGTTCAGTTCCCGGCACGCGCGTTTGTTGACGCTGTTCGTCGAAAGACAAACTCACGCGGTCAAGGTTGTGTCCGTCGTCCACGCCTGCCGCGACCCGGATGACGACCGGATTCTGGCCGCCGCAATTGACGGCGATTGTTCCCATCTGATCACAGGCGATGCCGATCTGCTGACGCTGAAAAAATTTAACGATATCAGCATTGTGACTCCGCGTGAATTCGGGGAGATTATTTCACGCGGTTGATTTTTCCAAATGCCCCTCAATATTGGTGATAAACTTTCCTTGACGATCCACGACATCGCGTTCGGCGGCGAGGGCGTCGGGCGGATGGACGATTTTGTCGTGTTCGTGCCGTTCGTGCTGGTTGACGAAACCGTCGCCGCCGAAATCACCGAGGTCAAAAAGAATTTTGCGCGGGCGAAATTGCTGCGCGTTGAAACTGCGTCGCCGGAGCGCGTCGCGCCGGAGTGCTGCTATTTCGGCGCGTGCGGCGGATGCCAGTATCAACACATTGCGTATCCGGCCCAGTTGCGGCTGAAGCACAAGCAGATTTCGGATTTGTTCGAGCGCGTCGGGAAAATTCCGTCGGACAAAATCGCGCCGGTCATTCCGTGTCCGCAGCCCTACGGCTATCGCAACCGCATCATGATCCGCAGCCAGTGGAACAAGCCGGAGCAGAAATTGAACATCGGCTTCATCCGCGCCGACTGCGGGCTGGTCGAGGACATCGAGGAATGCAAAATCGCGGAGCCGGCGTTGAACGAACAAATCCGGCATGTCCGCGCCCATCCGCCGCCGAAGGGCGGCATCAAGGTCGTGCTGCGGGTGCAGCCGGAAAACTGGGACGTGCCGCCGGATTCGTTTTTCCAGAACAATTTTTTCCTGCTGCCGAAACTGGTGGAAGTCATCCGGGGATTTATTAGTGGGACGGGCGTCTCGCCCGTCCAGCGAGCGCTTCAGCGCGAGCAATCGGCGAATGAAATTTCCGCGCACCTTGCGCAAGGCGAAGATGGAAACTCACGGGCGGGACGCCCGTGCCACTACCTGATTGATTTGTATTGCGGCGTCGGATTTTTCGGGATTGAGCTGGCGGGCGCGGTCGAGTCGTTTGCCGGCGTCGAATATGACCAGCGTGCCATCCAGTCGGCGCGCAAAAACGCGGCGGCGCGGAACATTGCCAACGGCGAATTCGTGGCGGCCAGGGCCGAGGAGGTTTTGCCGGGGCTGCTGAAAAAGTTTTCGCCGGAAAAAACGGCGGTGATTCTGGATCCGCCGCGCAAGGGCTGTCAGCCGGAAATCCTGCAATGGCTGCGCGAGGCGGGGCCGGCGCAGGTCATTTATGTGTCGTGTCATCCGGCGACAATGGCGCGGGACTTGAACGTTTTGTGCGGCGACGGTGTCTTTGACTTGGCAGGTGTGCAGCCGCTGGACATGTTCCCGCAGACGCAGCACGTGGAGTGCGTGGCGGATTTGCGCGCGGGACAAAGCCTTGCCAAACCGCAAAATATGGATTCAACTGGTTGATTCATGGCAATGGAAACGCAAACCGACCCGCGGAAAAATTTTGTTACGCGCTGGCTGCCGTGGCTGCTGGCTGCGGGGATGCTGTTGGTTTACTGGCTGACGCTGAACCGCTGGGTGTCCTTGTTCAATCTTGCCGCCGTGGCCAAAATTTCCGGCTGGACGTGGCAGCCGGAGGTGATGAATCCCGTTATCTTTCTGGTCACCAGTCCGCTCCGCTGGCTGCCCGCGCCGGCGATCCCGCTCGCGCTGAATTTGTTTGCCGCCGTGTGCGCGGCGCTGACGCTCGGCCTGCTGGCGCGGTCGGTGGCGTTGCTGCCGCACGACCGGACGGATGCGCAGCGCGAGCGCGAAGGGAGCGTTTTTTCATTTCTGACGACCGGCAGCGCGTGGCTGCCGCCGCTGCTGGCCGTGCTGGTTTGCGGTTTGCAACTCACGTTTTGGGAGCGCGCGACCAACTGGACGGGCGAGATATTCGACCTGTTGCTGTTCGCGGTTGTGATCTGGTCGCTGCTGGAATACCGGCTGGACGAACGTGAATGGCGTTTGTTTGTGGCCGCGCTCGTTTATGGCGCGGGGATGACGGACGATTGGGGACTGGTGGGTTTTTTCCCGCTGTTTCTGGCGGCGATTGTGGTGCTGCGGGGCTTCAGCTTTTTCAGATTGCGCTTTCTGGGGCGGATGCTGCTGTGCGGGCTGGCGGGGTTGTCATTCTTCCTGCTCCTGCCGTTGCTGGCGGTGGCTGCCCACAAAGTGCCAGCCACGTTCTGGCAGTTGTTGAAGTTCAACCTGTTGGCGCCGTATGACGTTTTGCGCACCTACTTCGCCTACGGTTCGCACCCGATGCAATATGTTGAACAACTGTCCTTGTTGCTGGCTTACCTGATGCCGCTGTTCGTGCTGGCGATCCGCTGGAAATCATCCTTCGGCGACGACAGCCGGATTGGCATGGCACTGACGGGTTTCATCTTTCATCTGATTCACGCCGTTTTTCTGGCCGTGTGCGTCTGGCTGGTCTTTGATCCGCCGTTCAGCCCCCGGCAGAAAGGGTTTGGCCTGCTGTTTTACTACCTCATTGCCTTGAGCGGCGGTTATTACAGCGGCTATTTCCTGCTGGTTTTCGGGAAAAAAATTGCGATCCGGCAGGATCATCAACGAAGGTTGTTCCGATGGTTGTCACGATGGTTGGATCGCCTTGCCGTCGCGGGCGTGTGGCTGCTGGCCATGGTGGCCGTGGCCGGGCTCGCTTACCGGAACGCGCCGCAAATCCGCGACACGAACGGCGACACGTTCCGGCGTTACACCTCGCTCATCGAGGGAAACCTGCCGCCGGCGGGCGGTTATTTGTTGAGCGATGACCCGCGGCAACTGGCCCTGGCACAATCGGCGCTCGTGCGGGACGGGCGGCTGCGGGATTTTGTGCCGCTCGAAACGCAATCGCTGGTGGTGCCCGCTTATCACCGCTTCTTGCATCGGAAATTTCCGCAACGCTGGCCCGAGGTTGTCTCGGCCACCCAGACCAACGCGCTCAATCCGGTCGGGCTGATCCAGATTCTGGCGATGCTGGGCAGAACCAACGACCTTTACTACCTGCATCCGAGCTTCGGCTACTACTTCGAGCAGTTTTACCAGGAGCCGCACGGACTGGTTTACAAAATGAGGACGCTGCCGGCGGACACGCTGCTGCCGCCGTTGCCGGACAAAACTCAAATCGCTGAAAACGAAACGTTCTGGGCGCAGACCGCGCCGCCGGCGTTTGCGCCCGTTGAACGCGCCGCCGCGCCGCCTGATCCGAACGCGCCGCGGAGCTGGGGTGAGCGATGGCTGAAGCAATTTCACGTGTCGCGCGAACCGAACTTGATGGCCATGCTGGCTGGCGTCTTTTACTCGCGCAGCCTGGATTTTTGGGGCGTTGAATTGCAGCGCGCCGGCGAACTGGAAAAAGCCGCCGCGCATTTTGACACCGCGCTCAAGCTCAATCCCGACAACGTCGTCGCCCAAATCAATCTCCAGTTCAACAACACTTTGCGCGGCGGCGGCGCGGCGGCGGTGGATTTGTCCAAGGCCACCACGGATCGGTTCGGCAAATACGGCACTTGGAATGCGGTGCTCGACGCCAACGGCCCCTTTGACGAGCCGAGCTTTTGTTTTGAAAACGGCGTCATATTGGCGGGGGTCAACAGTTATTTCCGCCAGGCGGTCGCGTCCTTTGACCGCGTCTGCGAACTGGTGCCGGACAATCTGCCCGCACGCCTCTGGCTCGGTCGGGTCTACCTCATGGCGCGTCTGCCACAACGCGCGGTGGAAGCGTTGCGCGAACCGCTGGCGCACCCGGAACAATTCTCGCTCGTTAAAACCAATGAAACCCAGTTGCATCTGCTCGCCGCCGCCGCCTTTTTCGAGGAAACCAATTTCACGCGCGGCTCGGAACTGCTCGAAACCGAAATCGCCCTCCATCCGGAGGACAGCGACTTGCTCGCCGCCGCCGAGCAGGCTTACATGGTGCGCGGCCTGTTCACCAACGCGCTCGGCGTGATTGACCGCAAATTGAAATCCGCGCCCGACGACCCGGCCTGGCTTTACAGCAAGGGCTACATTTCCATTCAACTCAAAAATTACGCCGCCGCCATTGCCGCCCTGGGCCGCGTGCTGGAAATTCAAACCAACAATGATGACGCGCTGTTCAACCGCGCCATCGCCAATCTCGACAGCGACCGCCTTGACGCCGCCCGCGCCGACTATCTGCGGTTGCAGCGAACCTTCACCAACGCGTTCCAGGTCGCCTACGGCCTCGGCGAAATCGCCTGGCGCCGGCACGACACCAACGAGGCCGTCCGCAATTACCAAATCTACCTCGCCAACGCCAACACCAACACCGGCGAGGCCCAAACCGTTCTTCAGCGGTTGCGCGAACTCAAAAAGTGAATCATCCTGACCGTGCGATGCGTGTCACTCACATCATCACGCGGCTCGTTGTCGGCGGCGCGCAGGAAAACACCGTCGCCACCGTCCTCGGCCTGCGCCACCGGAGCGCGGGCGTCCCGCCCGCGGGTTCAAATCGCATTGAAGTTAATTTGCTCTCCGGCCCGACCACCGGACCGGAAGGCAGTTTGGAGTCCCGCCTTCAGGCGGCTCCCGGCAATGCGCCGCCTGAAGGCGGGACTCCAAACCTCATCATCGTCCCCGAACTTGTCCGGCCCGTTCATCCGTGGAAAGACTGGCTCGCGCTGGGGAAGCTTGAAAAAATCCTTCGCGAACAAAAGCCGGACATCGTCCACACGCACAGCGGCAAGGCGGGCATTCTTGGCCGGCTCGCCGCAAGGCGCGCCGGAGTTCCGGTCATCATCCACACGGTTCACGGCCCGTCGTTCGGAAAATTTCAAAATGGCCTGGGCAATTGCATTTTTCGCGCCGCCGAAAAATACGCCGCGCGCTCCACGACCCATTTCGTCGTTGTCGCCGACGCGATGAAGAATCAGTATCTCGCCGCCGGCATTGGCACGCCGGAACAATACACCAAAATCTTCAGCGGCTTTCCGCTCGAACCGTTTCTCACCGCGAAAAACGACCTGGAACTGCGGAGAAAATTGGGAATCGCGCCGGATGATTTCGTCATTGGCAAAATCGCGCGGCTGTTCAAGCTCAAAGGCCACGACGATTTGTTTGCCGTCGCGCCGGAACTTGTCCGCCAAAATCCGAAAATCAAATTCCTGCTCGTCGGCGACGGCGAATGGCGCGGGCGTTTTGAAAATCTGGCAAAAAATCTCGGCTTGGAGAAAAATTTCATTTTTACCGGCCTCGTTCCACCGCATGAAGTTCCCAAATTCGTCGGCATCATGGATGCTCTTGTGCATTTGTCCTTGCGCGAAGGTTTGCCACGCGCCTTGCCGCAGGCGCTCGCCGCCGCCAAGCCGGTCGTCGCCTACGATTGCGACGGCGCGCGCGAAATCTGTCTCGATGGCCAGACCGGATTTCTGATTCAGCCCGGCGATTTGACCGGCTTGAAAAACCGCCTGCTCCAGCTCGCCGGAGATGCCGCGTTGCGTGAAAAACTTGGCCGATCCGGCCAAAACTTCGTCCGCGAAAATTTCGCCGTCGAAAAAATGGTGGACGCCATTTACCATCTTTACCTGAAATTGGCCGCCGCTGGAAAATGACGAATAACTAAACCATAATGACTAATCAATTTCGAATGACAAATGGCAAATGGCCGAAAACGCGCCGGGATGTCATTCGTCATTCGTTATTTGTCATTCTTTCGTCATTCGGATTTAGTCATTAGTCATTCCGGTCATGACTTTTCCCTTCAATTATTTTCTCGCCGCGTTTGCGGGCGCGTTTTTGACGACGCTGCTCGCGCTGCCGCTCTGGCGCAAATGGTGCCTGCGCATCAGACTCGTGGACGACCCCGGCCGGCGCAAAATCCACGACCAGCCCGTTCCGCTCGCCGGCGGACTCGCCGTGCTCACCGGCATTTTGCTGCCGCTGATTGCCGGCGCAGTCTGGATCAAGTTTATCGCCAACGGACAATCCGTGGTGAACGGACAAGTTGTTTTGCCGCCGCTTGCTTACGGATTGAATCATCGCGCCATCGAACTTGGCGCCATCGCCTTCGGCGCCATCGCCATCACCTTGCTCGGCTGGCTCGATGACAAACACGAATTGAAGCCGCTGCCCAAGTTCACCGGCCAGTTGCTTGTCGCCGTCGCCGTCGCCATGGCGTGCAAGCGCATCACGCTGTTTGTGCCGAGTGTCGCGTTCAGCTACGCCATCACCATCCTGTGGATTCTCACCGTCATCAACGCCTTCAATTTCATGGACAACATGAACGGCCTCTGCGCCGGGCTGGGCGCGATTGGCGCGCTGCTGTTCGCCATCATCGCCGCGGCGAATGGCGAATATCTCGTGGCGACGATTGCCTTTCTGATGTGCGGCGCGCTCATCGGGTTTCTGCCGTGGAATTTTCCGAACGCCCGCGCCTTTCTCGGCGACGCCGGCAGCCACCTCGTCGGCTACCTGCTCGCGGTCATGGCCATCCTGCCGCATTTCTACACAAGGCAAAATCCGCATCGGCTCGCGGTGCTGTCGCCGCTGCTCGTGCTGGCCATTCCGCTGATTGATCTCGCGCAAGTGGTCGTTTTGCGGACGCTGAATCGCAAGCCGTTCTGGATTGGCGACACCAACCATCTTTCTCACCGGCTTGTCCGCGCCGGTTTGAGCCGCACGCGCGCCGTGCTGCTCCTCTGGCTGGCCGCCGTGATGATCGGCGTGCTCGCCGCACTTTGATTTTTCTGCAGGAGACGACGTAAGGAGTCTCTGACATGTTTCCATTTTTCAGAATGAGCCTCCTCACGTCGGCTCCTATAGCAGTTGACATTGAGATTGACACATCGGCGCAGGTAGGGCGGGCAGTCCTCTGCCCGCCGCCCGTTGCCAACGAGCACGCTCTGATCTGCCACAACGGCGC